>Ga0302325_10013541_pt1 | contig 17387 bp, 13 predicted proteins | sample Palsa_T0_2_FD_201948 | JGI IMG/M metagenome (GOLD analysis project Ga0302325, IMG submission 201948) | Peat permafrost microbial communities from Stordalen Mire near Abisko, Sweden - Palsa_T0_2 | ecosystem: Environmental > Terrestrial > Soil > Palsa > Peat permafrost | place: Sweden: Abisko... | reverse complement strand
CACCACCGGCAGATTGTAATGCGTGTGATTGTTGCCGTCGGCAATGGCGCTGCCATACACAACCAGCGAATGGTCGAGTAATGTGCCGTCGCCATCCTGGGTGGCGTCGAGTTTATTCAGGAAATAGGCGAACAGCTCGACGTGGAAGTGATTAATGCGGACCAGTTTCTCGATCCATTCGCTGTTGCCGCGATGGTGCGACAAGGGGTGATGGGGGTCGGGAATGCCGATTTCGCCGTAGGTCCGGGTACTGCCTTCGCGCGCAATCACCGTGGTCGCAATGCGAGTGAGATCGGTTTGGAACGCGACCACCTGAATGTCGTACATCAGCTTGACGTACTCGGTAAACGTCACTGGTATGCCCGCAGGCATCTCCATGTCCGGCTTCACTTGCTGTTCGGTCTCGGCACTCTGAATTCGTTTCTCGATTTCGCGAACCGCAAACAGATATTCGTCGAGCTTGCGGCGGTCGGCAGGGCCGAGCGTCGCGGTCAGCGCTTGCGTTCGCTCGCTCACCAGGTCGAGCACGCTCGAGCGGGCGCGCAGACGGCGGGCGCGAGTGGCCGGATCCAGATTGGCGTCGGCGCCAAACAGCCGTTCGAAGGCCTCCCGCGGGTTGGTCTCCGGGGGCATGGGCGTGGTGGGCGTTCGCCACGAAATACTGTTGGTGTACGCGCAGCTATAGCCGGAATCGCAGTTCCCTACGGTGCGGGAATCTTCGCAGCCCAGCTCCAAGGAGGGGAAACGCGTGGCCGCGCCCAACTCCGCGGCTGCGATCTGGTCGGCCGAAATGCCTGCCTGTATATCGGCTCCGGCGGTTTTCCGTGGATGAACACCCGTTAGAAAACACGCACCCGCGCGCGCATGGTCGCCCGCTCCGTCTTCCAGCGGGTCCGCATTGTGCGCGGCGAGACCGGAGAGAACCAGCAGTTTCTGGCGAAGCGGCTCGAGCGGCTTCAGAGTGTTGGTGAATTCGAATGCCTTGCCGGCCGCCGCGGGCGTCCAATCCTTCATGATGATGCCGTTCGGCACGTAGGAAAACGCCAGGCGCGTAGGCGGCGCCGCGATCGAAGCCGCGCGGGCAAGCGCCGGCGCCATGGCGTCCAGCATTGGAAGGGCGATGGTTGCGCCAATGCCGCGTAGGAACGTCCGGCGCGGCAAATGCTTCCCGGTAATCAGGTTCATGATAAGGCTCGCTTTTTCATTTTACAGTGGTTCAGGGGCCAGTGGTCAGGGCTCAGGGGTCAGGCATCCGAGCAGCGGACGCGATCGACTTCTTGTTCTCGTTCTCCGGCGCCGGCGGCGCATCCTGCTGCATTTGGAATGGCAGGCTGCTCACAATGCCGAAAACCAGCGCGCTGAACCGGTAGTCATTCGCCGCCACTTGCCGGCTGATAGCCTTCATCGTGGGCCGGTCAAAACGCTCGACGCCGCGCCCCAGGGCGTAGGTCATCAGTTTCTCGACAAGGCACTCTGTGAATGCCTCGCGGTTTTCCAGAATAACCGCCTTCAGCCCGTTCGCGCCTCGAAAGATTTCGCCGCCGGGTAGCTTGCCCGTGGAATCGATGTCAAACCTGCCGTCGCGCGTGCGCCAGGAGCCGATGGCGTCAAAATTCTCGAGGCCAAAGCCCAGCGGGTCCATCCGCTGATGGCACGAGGCGCAAACCGGGCTGGCGCGGTGACTCTCCAATTGCTCGCGCAGCGAAACCGAGGTGCCCACCTCGGCTACATCCAGATTGGGGACGCCAGGCGGCGGTGGTGGAACCGGATCGTTGAGGATGTTCTCGAGAATCCACTTGCCGCGCAGGACCGGCGAGGTTCGCGTTGCGTAGGAGGAAACGGTAAGCACGCTGGCCTGGGTGATGACGCCGCCGCGCATGGGAACCGCGCTCAAATCCGTCTTGCGAAACTCGGGACCCTTCACGTTGGGGATGCCGTAGAAACGCGCCAGGCGCTCATTGACGAAGGAGTAATCGGCGGAAACGAGATCGAGAATGCTGCGATCCTCGCGAAACACATTTTCCAGGAACAACTCCGTTTCCTTCTGCATTGAGTAGCGCAAGTAGGTGTCATAACCTGGGAAGCGCTCGTGATCGGGCTTCACCGATTCCAGAGCGCGAAACTCGAGCCACTGGCCGCCGAAATTCTCCGCCAGAGCGGCGGAACGCGGATCGCGCAACATTCGCTCCACTTGCGCTTTCAGCACATCCGGCCTGCGCAGCGTTCCCCGTTCGGCCGAGCGGAGCAGCTCGGCATCCGGCATCGAGCTCCACAGAAAATAAGACAGACGCGACGCCAAGGCGTACTGGCTTATGGGCCGCGGACTGGTCGTGGACACCCGCGACATCGCCGGAGTGGCCGGAGTGGTTTCAATCCGGAAAAGGAAATCCGGAGAAACCAGCAGACCTTCCATCGCCAGCGCGATTCCATCCTGGAAAGACCCGCCGTCGGCCTCGCCCGAGGCGAACAGCTTCAAATAGCGGTCCACTTCGGCGTTTGACACCGGGCGGCGGAAGGCCTGTTCCGCAAGGTGAGTCACAATGCGGCGGGCGCATCCGGGCTGGTGTTTCCCGTCCAGGTGGCCGCAGATATAAATCTTCCGCGCTGTGGCGAGTGACGGCGTGCGCTGTTGATCGTAGGGGCCCAGCAATTCAACGTTCGAAACACGCACGCCGTTGACCCGGCGGCTTTCGCGAATGCCGTTGGCGAGCCGCACTTTGTATTGCGCCACGCGTTCGGCCGCCTGCGATTTGGGCGGCTTGAAGAAGGCTGCGAAATCGGGGTCCGGCGGTGGAGGCAATGTGGAGGGGTGGGTTCCGCGGAAGCTGGCGGGCAAGCCCTCATAGTAATGCGGGATCGCCAGCGCCACCCAGTGCTCACCGGCGGAAACGCGGGCGCGCAGCACGACCGACCGGCTGTCGAAATCCTGGGACCAAGGTGCCGATTCCGGCAGCCGGCCGCCCGACACGGTCCCGGTTTTCAGCGCCCTACCATCAATCCACAGCGTCACCTCGATGGGCTCGGAGCCCTGCGGGCGAACACCGTTGAATACGGCGCGGAAATCGTAATCCGCGTCCACCGGAAAGCGGTGCAGTGCGTGGAATGAATTCGGCAGGTCAAGGCCGGTCTCATCGTATTCGGCCGGCGGCTCGTTGTAGATTGGGTCGATCTTGGCCCTGGCGCTGATAAGCCGGATGGCCGAAGGCTTGATCAGGTCCGGACCGAAGACGGCGGCGCGAGAAACTTTCTCGGCGGCCGCGAGATACTTCTCCATCAGGATGGGCGAAAGGGAGAGCACGTCGCCGATATTGTCGAAGCCGTAGCCTGAGTCATCTTGTGGGAACTCGTCGGCCGGGTCCAACTTCACATCCAGCAGATCGTGGATCGTGTTGTTGTATTCAGCTCGATTCAGACGCCGCGCGGTGACACGGCCGGCTTCGGGCGGCATGCGCGCATCCACCTGGTCGTAATGGTCCTCGATAAACTTGACTACCGCCTGCAGGGATTTGGGATCCGGGCGGGGCAGCGGCTTGGGCGGCATCTCGGCAGCCTTCAGGCGGCGAATGACCGTTTCCCAGGCATCGCGATGGTCGCCCAGAGACGACTCCACAGCCAAAGCCTCGATATTGAATCCCCCTACCTTTAACTTGGCGTTGTGGCAGCCATAGCAATTCTTCTTGACGAACGGCTGGACAGTGGAATCGAAAGAAACAGCGGACGGCGCCGGCGCGGGCGAATCGGCTGCGGCTACGGCGGTGCAGGCGCCTCCGGCGATCAGGAACCCAAGGGCGAATTGGAGAACGTAGCGCACAAAAGCCGCACAGGAAGCGTCGGGTGAGCAAAACCGCTGGGACGACCAGCAGGCTACCACAATCTTGTTCCGCGAGGGGCGCGCTTCGGGGCGCAGGGAACACCGACAGTGATTTGGCAGCGTTTTCGGTCGAAAGGTTACAGGTCTGGGGTAAAAGGCTGATGGTATGGCATTTAATCAGTTTCCGGGCGCCGGGGTGGCAGACGGAACGAATTATTTCCTGTGGGGCGAAGGGGCCAGACAGCCCCATCGCGTGACGTTTCGACACCGCACGCAAACAAACTGTTTGCGATGGGGTAGTCAGTCCCCTTCGCGCATTGATTTACCTACGTCTCACTGCGCCGGCGAAAAATCGAGCAGCTTGGCTTCCCCGGCCAGTTTCGGATCATTCGAATGCGGGTCGTAGTACACGCTGACCTTGCGGTCCAAATTCTCACCGCATTCAAATGTCAGCTCCTGGCTACCCAATTCGCCGCCGGCATCGCGAATCAGGACATCCTTGGGCCCCGTCACCAGGAAAACGCGTTCGCCTGCGGCCGCCTTCACGTGAACATGCCAGGTCTCGCCCACACACTCAATTCGGGTCAAGAGGCCGTCAAAGCGAGGCAGCTTCAATGCTGGTAGGGTCCTTCTGAGCGTTGGTCTCGACTCGGGTGGGTCGTCCTCGTCCGCGCCCAGTACCACGGGCGGAACCGCGCCGGCGCTCTCGGCTGCTGTGTGTTCGATCTCGCCAAGCAGGCGGCCGGCCTGCGCTTCCTCAGCCGGAGTCTTCGCCAGCTTCCTGGCCATCTCGAGGTCTTTTCGGCCGTCCTCTTCCGCGCCCAATCTAAACTTGGCGAATCCCCGCATGAGGTAGTAGCGCGAAGCCTCGGCATCTTTTACGGAATGGATTTGCGCGAACTGCGAAAGCGCGGCCCCGAACTTCTGCTGGTTGAAAAACAGGATCGCGAGATGGAAATGAGCGTCGGCATTGCCGGGGTCGAGCTCGATGGTCCGTTCGAGCATTGGTGTCACGTCGGTCAGCGGAACGCCTTGACCCATCCCGGCGACCGCGCACTGATCCAGAAACTTGGCGTTTCGGGAACCCAGCCGAAACGCATTTTGGCAATGCATCACCATGCCGGGGATTTTGCTTTGCCGCCACGCCATGTCGGCCCACGCCTCTTCCACCAGCGGGCTCTTCGGATATTGCCCGGCGAGTTCCTCCAGCGCCTGAGTGGCTTCCTTCACTTTCTGCTCGCCCACCAGCAGGTCGATCAGGGTAATTCGCAGGTCCAGATCCGGCGCCGGCGTAACTTCGGGCTGTTCCGCGGATTTCTCGAGTTTAATCGGGAACTTTGTCACCAGCGTCGTAGCGCCCAGCATGTTCACGTGGAAGTACTCGCGCATATCTGAGGATATGGCGCCAAGATCCTTGCCGAACGCTTCGCGCAGAGCTTCCGCGGTGGGGCGGCCTCGAGCCACCGCGAGTAGAAACGCATTGAATTTCGCCGCGTAAGCCGGCGACCTCACCAGCATGTCCGTCAGCAGCCAGCTCTCCGAGTAGAAAATGCTCATCTTCTCCTGCTCGTTGTAGTAAGGCGAGTCCGGGCCGATGGCGAACAAGTCGGGCAGCGAAAGCCACTTGGCCTCATGCAAAGCGGCAACACGCCCCGCGAGCGGGCGTCCGACCAGGACGTAATCCCCATGCGGTTCGAGCGTCGAGTAAAGATCGGCCAGGCCTTCGTTCAACCAGAGCGGCAGAATCATTCCGGAATGCCGCACGATCAAGTGCGTGTATTCGTGAACCGCCACCGGATAGTGCTCCGGCTCGAGGTCCTGCATCACGATGAAATCACGGCTCTCAGTGCCCAGGTAAAAGGCCGATGCCCCGCTGTTGAACCGGTAGGGCTGGTAGCCTTTGGGTCCGCGGAACGCCACGATGCTCACCGGGGTGTTCGAGGCCGACTTGGAAACCGAGGCTTGCAGGAAGAAAGAGCGCGCCTGCTCGAAGGTCGCGAGGGCTTCCCGCGCCTGCTTCTCGCCGTTCGATGTGAACATCTCAAAGTGCGCGCTGGTCAGCCGGATCCATTTCTCCTCTCCCTGGGCGGAAGCGAGACAAGCCAGGGCCAGAATGGTCACGCGGGTCACCATGCCAAGTCGAGAGTAGTGAACCTGACTCACAATGAGACCAAACTAAAAGACGGCTCGTGCCGGTTAATCCCGTGCCGCCGGGAGCGGTTTGACGAACACGGCCGAGGTCTTGGTGAGCGAGTATCCTTCCCGCAAGTAAAAGCGGTGCGCCCGCTCACGCACCACCCGCGACCGAACCAGCGCCTGCCCGATGCCACGCTCGGAGATCCAGCGTTCGGCTGCGGCGAGCAATTCGCGTCCAATTCCCTGCCCTCGAACGTCCTCCGATACCACCAAGCCCCCGATTTCGCCGTAGGGTTCAGTCTGCAGATGCTGAGCGATGGAGAGATCAATCCAGCCAACCAACCGGCCGTCCTCGCGGCAAGCGACCAGCACGGCATGGCTCGCGAGCGTACTAAGTGTCCGGATACGCTGCTCGAGCGCGGTGGCAGAAACGGGATAGCCCAGTTCCGCGCAAAGAGCGGCTGCGGCCGCCGCATCGGCAACGTCGATGAATCGAATGTAACATGCGGATGCTGTTCCTTTATCAGTCATGGTTGGCATGCTGCTTTCCGTCAAATCAGGCGACCGCCTGAAGCCCATTCTTGGCAACCAGGGCGAGGAGCTTCAGGGACGCGCCCCGCGGATGTTTTTCGCCGCGTTCCCACTGGCTGACCAAGCCCGTTGTCACGTTGAGATAGCGCGCAAACACCGCCTGACTGGCGCCCTCCCGCAGACGAAGGGCGCGAATTTCTTTGGGTTTCAACGGGCGGATCAGCGTGAGGCACAAATCATCAAATTCGCGCATGGTGCGCTTGCCCATCAGCCCGGCAGCATGGAGGCCTTCGGCGGTCTCATGAATAGAGGCCATTAAGGAACTACGATATTGCTTTCTCATCACATGCCACCTCCACCAGGGTTCCGGACTCAATCGCCCGCGCGATGGTCTTGTCATCAAAGGCCAACAATTCGGACGCAAGCTTTTTGAGCGCAGTCAACTCGTCCCTCTCGATATTGTCTTTTGCGTTCTTGGCGAAGCCGTGGACAAAGAAGGCCCGTGCACCTGCCCGGAAAACGATCAGCGTCCGAAATCCGCCCGATTTTCCTTGACCGGGACGCGCGATCCGCTGCTTGATGACGCCACCACCGAGGTCCGCAGCGATCAAGCCTCGTGCCGTACCGCTTCGCATAACGCGAAGCCTCCTATGCGGGCCTTGTTCGCAAAGCGCGCGAACGCCCTGTTCTTGAAGATTCGCACGTACCCTCACCAGAGTAACTTCGGGCATCGCGTCGAAATCAGTGTAACACTAAGTGTTACAGACAGGGCCTAGGAAATCGCTGGCCTACATAAACCGTAATGCCTGCTCGAGCGCTTCCACAAAGAAGTATTCGCCCCAGGCCACCGACTCATCCACGCCGAGCCCTTTGTGCAAGTGGTACACGCCGCCCTTCAGGATTCCTTCCCACTTGGAATCGCCCGCTGCCAGGTAATGCGTACATAGGGAGCGCAGAATCAGGATTGCCGTTGACCAGTACAGGTGCCCTTTGAGTGGGTCGCCCACCAAGCGGCAGAGCCGCAACATCCCGGAGGCCGCGATCGCCGCGGCGGAAGTATCCAGCAGCGTCCGGTTGTCCGGCGGTGCGTTGTAATCCCAAGGTGGAACCCCACCGTGGGGTGTGTGCGTGATGTAGTAATCGGTGCATGCTTCCGCGGTTTCGAGGAATCGCGGATCGCGGCTATATTCAGACGACACGGCGAAACCATACATCGCCCAGGCCAAACCGCGCGACCAACACGAATCGCCTCGATAGCCTTGCTGTGTGGTCTGGCGCAGGAATTCGCCGGTCTCCAGATCGAAGATTCCCTCGTGCGCCGTCGAGCCGTCGCCGCGAACCAGCACCCGCCGCGTAGTCAGGCAGTGGCGGACCGCGATTTCCCGCAAGCGCTTGTCATTCAGTTCCCTGGCCGCGTAGAAGATGATGCCCACGTTCATCATGATGTCGATGAAAATGGAATCCTCCGCCACAAAGGAACGCAGGAATTGGCCCTTCTCGTTGTAACGGAGCGCCATGGTTTTTCCCGCCTGGAGCACTACATCTCGCACGGCCGGTTCGCGGGTCACTTGATACCAGCGGTGATAGGTGGAAAGAAACAGAAAGCCCAAGTCGTGCGATTCGCGATCGTTCTTTCGCGATTCGATGGGCTTGGTGTAACGGATTGCCAGGTCCATCCAGTTCTTGGCTTCCGAGCTATGTTTGGCTTCGCCGGCAGAGCCCTGGTTGTTGCCGTGGTGGGTGAGGGTCTTGTGAAACAACCACATCATCCCCGGAAAGAAGCCATCGCACCAATTCGTCCACGCGACTCCTTCGTGCTGCCACTTCCCGTTCTCCGTGTACATCGGGTAGAAGTCGGGGTACTTTTCAACCACCGCCTTTACCTGCTTCTGAGCAAATGACATGGCGTCTTCGAAAAGCTTCTTGTCGGTTTCTTGAACAAACTGGATCACGCGAGTCCCCGCACGGCCATTATATGAACTTCACTCATGCGCCGTCTGATACCCTCGGATCAGTTTTATCTTTTTACATGCCTACGAAAGTTACAGTCATCAACAACGGACCCATCCGCGTCGAGGGCGATTTCACGGTTGCCGACGCCGCCGGCAACGAGTACGGGCTGGCCGGCAGAACCGTCATCTCGTTTTGCCGCTGCGGCCTTTCCTCCAATAAGCCGTTTTGCGACGGCACCCACGGCCGGGATGGTTTTCAATCTGCCTGCGAGGCAAAGGAACTGCCGCCGCCTAAGCCGAAGCTATAGCAAAGCCAGATGAATGGGCGGCGGGGGTAGTTCACCCTAATTCCTATAGAACATAAGGGTTATGGCTCTGTACCCGGCTCCGGATTTGACATGCCGGGCAAATTGTCTTATTGTCGATAGACAATGGTATCTATTCGGAGCTTCGCCCTCCTCGCTACCCTTGTCTTGACGTCGGTGGTTTTCCCGCCTGGTGCGCTGAGCCAAGACCTGGCAACCATTAGCGGCATCGTGGCGGACGCCTCGGGCGGAGTCTTGGAGGGCGCGACCGTAGTTGTGAAGAACTTGGAGACCGGCGCTGTCCGCCAAGTCACCTCGGATGCCGCCGGACGCTATGCCGTCCCGGCGCTGGCAGTGGGCAGATACAGCATCACCGCGAACAAGCCCGGATTCCAGGCTGCATCCAGGTCGGGCGTCTGGCTTGTGGTGGGCCAGCAGGCCGAGGAAGACCTGGCACTGCCGGTGGGAGCGATCAACCAAGTGGTCACGGTGGAAGATGTCGCGCCGCCTGTTGCTGTTTCGACGCAGCAGACCAGCGGGCTGGTTGGCGAACAACAAGTCAAAGATCTACCACTGAACGGACGGAGCTATGACGAGTTGATGACGCTCAATCCGGGCGTGGTGAATTACACTTCCGAGCGTTCGGGCGGCGTGGGGACTTCGAATTCCGCAATCGGCAACATGTTCTCGGTTTCCGGGCGCCGGCCGCAGGAAAGCGTCTTTCTGCTGAACGATATCGAGTACACCGGGGCATCGGAGATCAACCTGACGCCCGGCGGCGCCAGCGGCGAATTGCTGGGTGTCGATGGCGTACGCGAATTCAACGTCGTGGCCGATACCTATGGCGCCGAGTACGGGAAACGCCCGGGCGCGCAAGTGAGTGTGACGACCACTTCGGGGAGCAATGCGCTGCACGGCGCCCTGTACGAATTCCTGCGAAACAGCGATCTGGACGCGCGGAACTTCTTTGACCAAGCCTCGATCGCGCCGTTTGAGCGGAACGAGTTTGGCGGCGCCTTGGGAGGGCCAATACAAACCGACAAGACGTTCGCGTTCGCGGACTTCGAGGGATTTGAGCAACGCCTCGGCTTGAGTGATGTTACGTTGGTGCCGGACGCCAATGCACGTCTCGGCCTGCTGCCGAACTCGAGCGGCAAGCTGGTGAGCGTCGGCATTGTTCCCTCCGCGGCTGGATTACTGAACCTGTGGCCCGTGGCGAACGGCCCGGAGCTGGGCGGCGGCATTGCCGAAGCATTCAGTCACCCGCTTCAGCACATTCGTGAGGACTTCGGCACAGCGCGGCTGGACCACGTTTTCTCCGACCGGGACACTTTGGCTAGCGTGTACACCGTGGATAACAGCTCGGCACAGACGCCAACGGTAAACCCGCTGTCGGGCCTTGCGATTGATGAAATCGAGCAAGTGGCAAGCGTCGAGGAAACGCACGTCTTTTCGCCGCGCTTCGTCAACAGCGCGCGGGCCGGGTTCTCGCGCGCCACCATGGGGTTTGAAGGCGAGGTGGGTGACACCGGTATCCCGGGTTGGATCAGCGGCGACCCAATCGGCGCCGTGGTGGTGGGCGGCGGCACCGCGTCGAACGCGGCCACGCAAATCAGCGGGGCGGGGGCAAACGTCGCCAGCAACACCGACGCCGCCAGGAACCTGTACACGTTCTCCGACGAACTGGATCTGAACCTGGGCGCGCATCACTGGCAAGCCGGCGCCTGGGTGCAGCGCATCCAAGCCAACGACACGTTCGCGCAGGATCAATATGGACAAGCGTCGTTTTCCACTTTGACGGCACTGTTGCAGGGCAACGTGACCACATTCACGGCGGTTCCGAACACGACGCCGCTCGGCTGGCGATCGCTCGAAGGCGCCTGGTACGTCCAGGACATCTGGAAATTGAGCCCGAAACTCGAACTTCGGCTGGGTTTCCGCGCCGAATCGACGAACGGCTGGAACGAAGCGTACGGGCGCGCCGCGAACTATCTCTTTAGCGCGGGCGGCGTGATTGCGACTGAACCCAATGTTTCGTCGTCGGCGTTGACGGTGAACCACGCCGCGTTCCTGCCGGAACCGCGGGCAGGCCTGGCTTGGGCGCCGTTTGGCCCCAACAGCACCGTTATCCACGCGGGATTCGGTATCTATGAGGGTCTGCTCGATAATCTGAGCTACCGGCTTGACCAGGACGCTCCTTTTAACACCACGGTGACGTTGAAGAACGTGGCACTCTCGAGTCTCGCGTTCACACCGGGCGCGGCGATTCCCGCAGGCGGCTTGATCTCCCCGGCCGGCGTTCAACCCAACGCCTATACGCCCACCGTGGCAAGCTACACGCTGCGGGTGGAACAGCGCCTCGACCAGCACACTTCGCTCAGCGTGGGCTACGTAGGGTCGCATGGTTACCACGAGCTCTTGTCGGTAGATGCGAATGTGCCCAATCCGGCGATTTGCCCGGCAAGCCCCTGCCCGGCGACGCTTCCCGCAGGGACGCTTTACATCGCGAAGGGCACTCCGCTGCCGAATGCGGCCCTGGCAAACACCACCTCCTGGTTCACCGAGGGTGTCAGTTCTTACAATGCGCTTCAGGTGGACGTGAATCGCCACACGAGCCATGGCCTTACCTTGCGCGGTGTCTACACGTATTCAAAGAGTCTTGATGACGGCGGCACGCTGAACACGAGTGTAGGCGCCAATACCCCCGCCTTCACTTCCTATCCGCTGAATCCCAAATTGGATTGGGGCTTGTCGCCCTTCAACGTCAAGAACCTCGCGGCGATCAACGGCAACTACGAGCTGCCGTTCGGCACCGGCAAGGCATTCGCACATCCTAACTCGACGTTCGCAAATCAACTTGTGAGCGGGTGGTCGGTCGCGAGTGTGGTTACCGTGCAAAGCGGTCTGCCGTTTTCGCCCCAGCTTGGCTATAACCCTTCGAACGATGGCGATTCGCGCAACCCGGTGCGGCCCTCGTGGAACCCGGATTTCAGCGGCCCGGTGATTCTGGGGCAGCCTGGTGAGTATTTCAACCCCAACGCCTTCGTTACGCCGGCGAGCGGAACTTACGGAAATGCGGGGCGCGACGTGCTGATTGGCCCCGGCCTTGCCACGGCGGACGTCTCCGCGCTGAAGGTAACTCGTATCCACGAACGGCTGAATCTGCAATTCCGGGCCGAGTTCTTCAACGTGCTAAATCACACGAATTTCAACACGCCCAACCCGGTAGTGTTCACGTCGGCGACTTCGGGAATCTCGCCGGCCGCGGGCCTGATCAGCTCGACGGCGACCACGTCGCGACAGATCCAGTTCGGATTGAAGATGCTGTTTTAGGAGTTAGGTTAGCGCTTCCGGCACGCAGAAGAACGCTGGAAGAGCCTGTGAAGGCGGGCAGTTATCGAAGAGCACAGGCTGAAGTTTGAGAGTCAGGGACCATACTAAGCTAAAAGAGCGCGCCATGCCAACCTTGAATCACCTGAGGCTGCTCGAAGCCGAGAGCATTCACATTCTTCGTGAAGTTGCCTCGGAATGCCAGAGACCGGTTTTGCTGTATTCGATCGGCAAGGATTCGTCCGTTCTCGTGCGGCTGTGCCAGAAAGCTTTCTATCCGGGGTCGATTCCATTTCCGCTCCTGCACATCGATACAAGCTATAAGTTTCGTGAAATGATCGAGTTCCGGGATCAATTCACGGCCTCGATCGGAGTGAAACTGATTGTGCAAACCAACCAGTCGGCGCTCGATGGGGGGGCCACTCCCTACGCCTGGGGGACGCAGCGCTGTTGCGGGGCCCTAAAGACACAAGCTCTCCTGGATGGGCTGCGCGCGGGCGGTTTTGATGCGGCCATTGGCGGGGCGCGGCGCGATGAGGAGCGCTCTCGAGCCAAGGAGCGCGTGTTTTCCTTTCGCGACTCCCGAGGCCAGTGGAACCCACGCAACCAGCGGCCGGAGTTGTGGAATCTTTATAACTCGCGGATTGAGCCCGGCGAGCATCTGCGCGTCTTCCCGCTTTCTAACTGGACCGAGCTGGATGTCTGGCAGTACATTCACGCCGAGAAGATTCCGATTGTTCCGCTGTATTTCGCGAAAGTGCGCCAGATGCTGGTGAAGGGCGACTCACTGATTCCGGTGGAGCAGCCGTTTGTGGCCATGCAGCCTGGCGAAGAGCTGAAATGGGTGAAATGCCGAATGCGGTCGCTGGGCTGCAGCCCGTGCACGGGCGCTATTTATTCGGAGGCCGATACGGTTCCTAAGATCATTGAGGAGCTATTCGGCATGCGGCGCTCCGAGCGGCAGAATCGCATTATTGACCATGACACTGACGGATCCATGGAGCTGAAGAAACAGGAGGGCTATTTCTAGAGATGGCCGCCTCCCTGTTGATCCCGGATTCAGCCCAGCAGTTGCTGATTGCCGAAGACCGGAAAGAGCTGCTGCGATTCACCACCGCCGGAAGCGTGGACGACGGAAAATCGACGCTGATCGGGCGGTTGCTCTACGATTCGCAGAACGTCTACATCGATCAAATCGAGTCTGTGACCAAGGCCTCGATCGGGCGGAACGCCGGGTTGATCGATTTTTCGCTGCTCACCGACGGGCTGCGGGCCGAGCGCGAGCAGGGCATCACGATTGATGTTGCGTACCGCTATTTCAGCACGCCGAAGCGGAAATTCATCATCGCGGACACGCCCGGGCATGAGCAATTCACGCGGAACATGGTAACGGGCGCTTCGACGGCCGATCTGGCAATCGTACTCGTAGACGCGCGCAAAGGCCTGCTGCCGCAGTCGCGAAGGCACGCGTTCATCTCCGTCCTGCTCGGCATCAAGCGCATCGTGATTGCGGTCAACAAGATGGATCTGGTTGGCTACAGCGAAGATGTATTCCGCCAGATCGAGCGCGATTTCGCAAGTTTTCTCGCGCAATTCGAAGAAATCGAACCCTACTTCCTGCCGATCAGCGCCCTGCTGGGAGACAACGTGGTAACGCCGAGCAAGAAGATGCCGTGGTTCACCGGAAGAAGTTTGTTCGAGCACCTGGAATCCGTACCGGTAGGCGATCGCGCAGCCGGCGCCGCGTTCCGTTTTCCGGTGCAGCGCGTCATCCGGCCCGATCTCGATTACCGGGGCTACGCGGGGCAGATCGCTTCCGGATCAATCCGGCCTGGCGACCGCGTGGTGGCGCTGCCCTCCGGCCGGACCAGCAGGATCAAAAGCATCGCAACGTTCGATGGGGAAAAGCTGGAAGCGCAATCGCCGGAATCCGTGACGCTGCTGCTCGAGGATGAAATCGACATTGCGCGAGGCGACCTGATTGCGCGAGCCGGGGAGACGATTGACGTGGCGCGGCAAATCGACGCAACGCTGGTTTGGATGAGCGAAGAACCGCTCGACCTGCGGAAGCGCTACCGCGTGAAACATAACACCCGGTTGGAATGGGCGGAAGTGAAGGAGCTGCATCACCGCATCAATGTTCACACGCTCGCGCACGAGCGGGCGCACCGGCTGGAGATGAACGAAGTCGGGTTCATTCGCCTGGAAGTGTCGCGTCCGCTTTACTTCGACGCGTACAAACGCAACCGGACGACGGGCGCATTTGTGTTGATCGATCCGTTTTCCAACTCCACCGTAGCCGCCGGCATGATTGCCGGCATTGCCAAGCCCGCTTTCGAGGAGCGGCCGTTCTCGCGTCCGGTGAGAACCGAAGAGCGTGCGGCACGGCTCAAGCACCGCGGGGCCATCCTCCAACTCGGCAACCGCGAAGCCCTGGCGGACCGGTTAGAGCGAAGTTTGTTCGATCGCGGCCATACCGCTATCCGGCTGCGGCAATGGGCGCCGGAATGGAAGCAGCCGCTGCTCGACGCCGGATTGCTGGTGGTGGTTACTGACGGCGCATCGCCGGCTTGCGCCCTCGAGACCGCGAGCAGTCGCGTGGATTTTGAAGAGCTCACTACTCTGCCCGCCGATGAGGTTGCCGCAGCCCAGCTAGTCGGCGACGCGCTCGAAAAGGCGGGAGTATTTGTGGCCGACCCCGAACTGGCGGAGAGCGAAGGCATATGACGAAGGTATTAAATCCTGTGTGGCGCGGGCACTCGTGCCTGCCGCGTCGGCACTCATGCCGACGCTTGGCTTGGCGAAAACATGACCGGCCGCAGAGGGACGCCGATCGACGCCGATCGAAGAACAAAGGGCTTATCCGCGTTCATCAGCGTTTATCCGCGGCTGAGTATGCTTTTTCAACGACCCGTTCAGCCCGCGGTCCCGGAAAGACGCAGCACGATGCCGGTTGAAACAAAGTCTCTGGTGATCGAGGCAACCGATGCCGTTCGAAGCGCGCTTTCCGCAGGCGCCGCGCCCTGCGTGACGTGCAGCTTTCAGGCTGAAGACATGGTGGTGCTCGAACTGGTCCGCCGCGAACTGCCCGGTATCCCGGTGCTCTTTCTAGAGACCGGTTATCATTTCGCCGAAGTTTACGCCTACCGTGATCGAATGGCTTCGCGCTATGGTCTGAACCTGATCAATCTGGCGGCTGGCCAGACCGTGCCTGAGCAGGAATCGCAATTCGGGTTACTGTATGAAAGCGCTCCGGACCGGTGCTGCAAACTGCGCAAAGTGGAGCCGTTGTTTCGGGCGCTCGCGGGCTATGACGTTTGGTTCACGGGCTTGAGAAGAGTCCAGTCTCCGACGCGCGCCAACCTCGAGGTTGTGGATTCATTTCTGCTTCCAGATGGCAGACGGATTCCCAAAATCAGCCCCCTGGCCCACTGGACTGACCGCGATGTCTGGCAGTTTGCAGGCGCAAACGGCATTCCGCTGCTTCCTCTTTATGAGCAGGGATACGCCAGTATTGGCTGCGAGCCCTGTACCCAGAGGCCGTTGGACGCGTCCAATCTGCGCAGCGGCCGGTGGGCTGGACGCAAACTCGAGTGCGGCATCCATATTGAGGCGCCGGTAACCACGGTTAAGGACTAGTTGTGGAGGTCGCCCTCGGATTCCTCATCGCTGTCGCTATTGCACTCACTGGTGTGGGCGCCGGAAGCGTGACCACGCCCATTCTCATGGTCGCCTTTGGCGTTCCGCCCGTCATTGCCGTCGGCTCGTCCCTGGCGTTCGGTTTTGTGGTGAAGGTATTTTCAACGCCGGTGTACCTGTTTCGCGGGCAGATTCACTACCCCACACTGGGCCGGTTGGTGCTGGGCGGCGTGCCGGGAGTCGTGCTCGGTTCGTTCCTGTTAAGCTCGCTCAATCGGACGCCGGCCCACGAGCGATTGCTCTACGGTTTGATCGGCGTAATCATTGCGGGGACTGCTCTGCTGCATTTGTGGCGCATGGCCACGATGCGGCCCTCTCATGCCGCGCTTGATCGCTCGAGGCTGCTGCCTTGGCTAGCGTTGCCGATAGGAGCCGAAGTGGGCTTCTCATCAGCGGGTGCGGGCGCGCTGGGTTCGCTGTTGATGCTGACCCTGACGCCACTGGCGGCCGCGGAAATTGTAGGCACCGATTTGGCTTTTGGGCTCGCTCTCTCCCTAGTGGGCAGTAGCTTCCAACTCAGCAGTGGCAATTTCGACGGGCTTCTACTGGCAAAGCTGATCGCCGGCGGAGTGGCCGGAGCCATAGCCGGCTCGCTGCTAGCCGGACGCGTGGCGCAACGGCCTTTGCGGGTCGCCCTGTTGGTCGTTCTTGTCTTGCTGGGGGGCCAACTGTGCTGGCGAGCCATCTCGCCGCCGGTCGCCAGGCCGGCCTCCCAAGCGCCGTTCTCCGCAGCCGCGATCACCGCCAGATGAACGAAACTTCCAGCGCGATCGAGCTAGTCAAAAACACGTGCCCCTCCTGTAGTTCCGATTTTTGCAAGCCACGCCTCGCCCGTTAGGGCAAAATTGGAACATGGCACACTTCGCGAAAAACTGCAAAGCAAGCATTATCCAGGGCCTCCGTTATCGAGACGCCCCGGCCATGATTGAATGGCTTGGCCGGGCGTTTGGGTTCGAGACCAAAGCCATGTATCCAGGGCCTGGCAACACGGTGATGCATGCCGAGCTGACGTTCGGCAACGGCATGATCATGATTGGGTCGGTGGACAATCAAACGCCGAGTTCCGGGTTGCTAAAGCAGCCGGATGAGCTGGAAGGCAAGGAAACGCAAACTCCCTATCTTGTCGTTTCGGATTGCGATGCCGTTTATGCGGCTGCTAAAGCGGCCGGCGCCGAGATCGTGTTTGACCTGGAGGACAAGGGCTACGGCGGCAAAGGCTTTACGTGCCGCGACCCCGAGGGTCACATCTGGCACGTCGGAACCTACGATCCGTGGGAATAGCTCCCGGAAGCGGTGAAAAGGTCTGTGGCACAGCCTTCAGGCTGTGGTTATTCGTGTGGAATAGCAGGTCAGAGGTACTGGGCCCGTTCCGGGTCGAAAGACTAATTTCAGACTACCGCCTCTTTACGCGATACAAGTTTCTCCGATATTGTTTTATTAGGGGGAATTGGCAGCCGGTTCTGGCGTCGAGAGCCGTCCATTCCGGTGCGGCCCCGGGACCGCATTTTGACCGCGCACAACGGCCGCTCAACGGCCTCCGCGGCAGACTGAATCGCGCACTGCGCTAGGAGGAGCTTCGGCAATGGCGTCCACTGTTTGGAAAGGCTATCTCAGCTTCGGGCT
>Ga0302325_10013539_pt1 | contig 17389 bp, 16 predicted proteins | sample Palsa_T0_2_FD_201948 | JGI IMG/M metagenome (GOLD analysis project Ga0302325, IMG submission 201948) | Peat permafrost microbial communities from Stordalen Mire near Abisko, Sweden - Palsa_T0_2 | ecosystem: Environmental > Terrestrial > Soil > Palsa > Peat permafrost | place: Sweden: Abisko... | reverse complement strand
ATGTTTGGCCGTGGACTCTGGACTGGCTTGCTGCCTACGCGGAGCCCTGCATTGATTGCGCCGATCTGACGACGAGTCCCTATCGGACGCACGGAGGCGCTGATTTTCACGATCCCACGTCCTACTTGGTCAGCTCGGCGCAGCACGCCGGCAACCCCCCTCAGTATCGCGATACCGTTCTCGGGTTCCGGTGCGCCCGGTCGCCGTGAGGACTGCGAATCCGTTCGCGCGAGAGGGTTTCTCCGCGCGTCGGTGCCGAGCGCACGTCCCGACCTGCTAGAGTCGCCCGCGTGCCTGTGGTCGCCGTTCCTGCGCGCCCGCCGGGTCGCAACCTTTCGATCGCTCTCGGCGTCGCATTTGCCTGGGGTCCAGCGATCGATCTCATCACCGAGGCGATGCGGGCCAGCAAAGGCTCCGCCGGTTCTACGACCAAGATCGCGCTGGCCATCGTGGCCTTCGTGGCGCGGTATGCCATTGGGAGGCTGGCCTTCGCTGCGGGATCGTTCGGCAGCGCATTCATTCGCTTGCCACTTCTTACGTTTGCCCTCGGCACGGCCCTTCGCGCGATCGCGCTTGCCCCACTCTTTGCGACCGCCGCGCAGACCGGACGCGGCGGCACTCTGTTTCAGAGTGCCGTCTTCATCCCTGCGGTGCTCGCGGTCTATGCAGCTGCGCTAGCATGGCTGCTCCGCCGCCCCACGAAGGGGTCGGCCGCAGAGCTCGCCGAGGCGCTCGTCGTAGCCGCGCTTTGGGTCGCGCTGCCGCAGCTCGCTCTCTCTTACTTTGGGTTTTGGGCTGTGAACTGGAAGCGCAGTGTCCTCGGGACCGAATGGCAAGTTCGATTCGTCCTCGGCGTCATCTTGCCACTCGCGGTCGCCGTCGCCGGTGCGATTGGTTCGAGAGGGCTCCGTGCGCAGCGTGCCTGGCGCTCTGCTGTCCTTGCATGGATCATCGTGCCAGCCGGCGGCCTCGCTGCGCTCTCGGGGCTCGCGGCCGTGCCGCTTCCTTTCGTCCCGCACCCGTTCGTGGTGGCCAACGCTCGCGCGCGCGACGGAACGCAGCTCGTCATCGTCGAGATTGAGGACGACCCCTACGACGTCTATCTAAATGTCCGCCGGCCCGACAAACCGTGGACGCGCTATCGCCTCTCTTATGGGGACCCGCTGTGGGCGGGCAGGATCGATCTCGGGCCGGGCGAGCCGCTCGCATCGATCTCGGCCTACGGCGTCAAAGTCGCGGTGCTTCACGAAACCGACGAGGTCGAAACGCTCGCCCCGCTGACGGGATTCGTGGGAATTCCGCGTGTCATCGATAACCCGTTCGAGGAGCATTATTGAGGCGGTCACGGGGGGCCGCCCGTACGTGTCGCGCACGACTGGGGCACGTGGGCCGAATCTACGGCTTCGAATCCGGTCCTCGGCCTCCTTCGCTACTTCTCTCCGCCGGCCGCCCCGCGTCTCTCAGCTTCTGATCCGCCTCTCGGAACCGATCCGCGAGCGCCTTCACGAACGCCCCCATCCACGAGTTGATCCCGAGCGTTTTGAGCAGAGTCTCGCCGGTCACCGTAAGGAGCACGACGTCCGTCGCTGCTTTCACGCTCGCCGTGCGGGGCTTTCGCGAGAACACGGCGGTCTCCCCGAAAACCTCCCCCGGCCCCATGACGCGCAGCTCGACTTCTTGCCCATCCTCGACCTGATACGCAACGCAGCGGCCCTCGAGGATTACGTATGCCGCATCGCCCGCTTCACCCTCTCGAATGATGATGCTTCCGGCCGCAAACGTGATCCGGGGCACGTCCCACGCGCCTCGCTGAAAAGCTTCGAGGTCCTCCTTCAGGCTGGCGACGGAGGCGTAGCGCTCACTCGGTTCGTACGAGAGCGCACGCATCGCGATTCGCGAAAGGCCGGGGGGCACGGCCGCCGGGGGAGCGAAGGTCTCGGGTGCAGAAATGGGCGGGGGGTCTCGACGCATCCAAAAGGCCCGGGCGATATCGGCGGTGAGCGGGGGTTGCCCGGTCAGGATCTGGTAAAGCGTGGCGCCGAGCGCGAAGACGTCGGTGCGTTCGTCGAGAAGGTCGTGCTTGCCCTGCAGCTGCTCCGGCGCCATGTAGCAAGTCGTGCCGACCAAGGAGCCGGGAGCGTCGATCTCCACGGTTTCGGCGAGCCCGGCGCTGACGCGTACACGGGGGCCAACTCGAGGAATGCCTCGGCGAAGACGAGCAATGCCCCAGTCGAGCACGTATACTTGGCCGAAGTCGCTGACCATGATGTTGGTCGGCTTGAGATCGCGGTGCAGCACCCCGCGGCTGTGCGCAAACGACACGGCGTCGCAGACTTTGAGGAGCACTTGCAGAAGCTGCGACAGTTGAACGGGCGTTAGCCTCGACTCGCCGAGCTGATTGAGCGTCTCTTCGAGGGTGGCGCCCTCGATGAGCTTCATGCACAAGAAGCGGCGGCCGCGATCGTCGACGCCAAGCTCGTAGATCGGGACGATGCTGGGATGCTCGAGCTGTCCCGTGATGCGGGCCTCCTCGGTGAACCGGCCCATCTCTGACCCGTCGGTCGCAAGGCTCGGGTCGACGATTTTGATGGCGACGTCGCGCAGGATGTCCTTGTCGAGCGCCCGGATGACGACGCCTGACCCGCCATGGCCGATGATTCCGATTTCGCTATAGCGATCGGTCTGCAGGCCACCACCCGAAGATGCGCGGAAATCGCGCTCCGGGCCGCGGCTCGACGGTTCGCGAAGGTCGACCCGAGGAGGGATTAGCGGAGAAAGCTCTATCGAAGACTGGACCACGCGCTGCACGGACGCCGGCTCCTTCTCGTCACTTTCTTGCGCGGGTACTTCCCCTTGCGTCGAAGTTGGCGCGCGATCGTCCGGGCATACCGACATAAGATTATTCGAGAACATACCGCTTCCTAGTCTCAAACTTCGGACCAATTTTCGAGGCTTTGAGGCTTGCTATCCCTGCAGATGGACAGACGACCTCTCTCGCAAGCTGTCTCCCGAAACATTCTCGCCACATTCGATCATTCCTCCGCGGCACCGGGTCGTAATGGACGCGCTCCGGGACGACCGCTATACGGGAGCCCTTGCCACGTTTTGCCGCCGAAAGGGAAAGCGATTCATGTCGACTATTCACCAAGAGGCCACGTTTTCCGCTCCCCCTTCGCGTATCTACAAGGTGCTCACCGATCTGAAGGAGTTTTCCGAAGCCACCGGCGCGCCGGCGAGCGGTGAAGCGACCGAGGGCTCCGCGTTCACAGCGTTCGGCGGCCACATCACAGGCCGTCACCTCGAGCTCGTGCCCGACCGACGGGTCGTTCAGGGGTGGAGAGCGAAGACTTGGCCCGAAGGTATCTACTCGATCGTCCGGTTCGAGCTTCGTCCCGACGGCGGCGGTACCAAGCTCGTGTTCGATCAAGAGGCTTTCCCCGAGGGTGAGAAAGAGCATCTCGCAGGCGGCTGGACAAAGATGTATTGGGAGAACATCTCGAAGCACGTCGGTTAGGCGTGAGCGATGGCTCGTGTGGCCCCCTTTGGGGAGTTCGCGCCGTTGCCGATCGGCATCGCTACGCGAGTGTTCGTGCTCACGGGGGCAGGCATCAGCGCCGAGAGCGGAATACGCACGTTCCGCGACCCTTGGGGAGACGCAACTTCTTCGAAGCGGTAGCGTTCCCAGGTGCCGTTGGCGGTTGGGAGGCCCATCCGGAGGTCGTCTGGCGTTTCTACTCGGAGAGAGGCGAGAACAGGCGAAATCGTGTGAGCCGAATCCTGCGCACTTTGCGCTTGCGTCTCTCGGGCGCGTCATCGGCGATCGTCTGCTTCTTTGCACTCAGAACGTCGACCCTCTGCACGAGAAGGCGGGCTCCGAGCAGGTCTTGCACATGCACGGCGAGCTGATGAAAAGCCGATGCGAGGCTTGCACGAGGCCACCTTTCGAGGACCGGAACGCTCACGATTCGATACCCCGCTGCGCGTGCGGCGCTCGGGTCCGGCCTCACATCGTATGGTTTGGCGAGGTGCCTTTCGAGATGGACCGCATCGCGCACGCGCTCGACGCGTGCGACTTGTTCATCACTGTCGGAAGTAGCGGTGCTGTCTATCCAGCGGCTGGTTTCGTCTCGGCGGTTCGGGACCGCGCGCGACAGGCCGGAGAGCGAGTGACGACGGTTTATGTGGGTCCGGAGGGACCTGACAATGCGGGCGCGTTCGACGAGTGCCGTCTGGGCAAAGCGACCGACGTCGTCCCAACCCTGTTTGCTTTCTGAAAATTCATCCGGGGACGACTCGGAGCCGGTAGCCCGCCCGGCGTACCGTCTCGATCATCGAAGCTTCCGATCCGAGCTTGTCGCGCAGGCGGCTCATGTGGGCTTCGATGAGGTTCGAGCTGATGTCCGTGGACCGACGCCACACTCTCTCCAAGAGCTGCGCGCGAGTAACGACCTTTCCGTTTGCTTCAGTCAGACAGACGAGTAACCCATATTCTCGCGCGGTGAGTCGAAGCGCCCGGCCGTTGATGGACGCAGAACGCTCCGCTCGATCGACGACGATGGGTCCGAAGCGGACTCTCGAATGAAAGTCGACCCGTCGAAGCACGGCACGAAGGCGAGCGACGAGCTGCTGCGCAACGAACGGACGAGGCATGAAGTCGTCGGCGCCTTGTTCGAGCGCGGCAACGCCTTCGTCGAGGCGGTCGCGAGCGCCAAGCACGACAATCGCGCCGCGGTAGCCGGAGAGCCTCAGGTCGGCGCATAGAACGATCGCCCGCGAGACGTGGCGGGGGCGCGCGCTGATGAGCACGACGTCGAACGCCGAGTCGGACGCAGCTCGAGCCGCCGTCTCAGAGAGAATGCTTGCCGTGAAGCCTCGTTCACCGAGTAACGACGCGACCGCCGCGGCTTCGCCGCTTTCAAAGTCGAGTAGCATGACTGGCACGCGCGCGCGCAATACAAGTTGCGAGCCAAGCGAGCGGCAGGCGCTCGTGGATGCACGCACAGACGTGGCCGCGGGACGCCGTGCCCCGGCGCATCCGTTGATCGCGACAAATGCGGTCAACCAATTACCCGGTTAGCTCACGTAATGTTACGCACTCGTAATGGTATATGGATCGGCTTGACGTGGAGCGGTGCCATCCTTGAAGCGCCTGAAAAGGGCCGTCATTCGCCGCGCAGGGCTGACGAGAGGTACCTAAATTGTATTTATGTTACATTTCCGTAATATTCAAAGTTACTCGAACGATATAGGTACGTGTCTTGCGTACGGCGGAGCCAACGTGGCGTTAACCGCGAAGCGCCCTGACAGCCCGCCCAAGACGTCGGCGTTCGGAGGGTCCCGTTACTGGGTGTCCGGGTTTCCCAATCTCGTTCAAGAATGGGACGCAGATCGCAACGGTATTCTCACACCCGAGACCGTCCCAGCGGGCTCCGGTCGCAAGATCTGGTGGAGGTGTCTCAAAGGAAGCGACCACGCGTGGCGTGCGACACCCAATAATAGAACGCTCGGGACAGGTTGCCCGTTCTGCACGAACCGAAAGGTTTCCGCGACCAATAGCCTGGAGACATGCTTTCCCCGGGTCGCGGCGGAATGGCATCCGACTCGGAATGGCGACGTAGCCGCCAGCGAGGTCATGGCAACCTCCGCTCGGATAGCGTGGTGGCGCTGCGAGAGCGCCCGCCACGAGTGGCGAGCAAGCATTCGTGACCGAACCCGACGGCAGACCGATTGCCCCTACTGCGCGCATCGGCGCGCGTCGAACGAAGCCTCTTTGGCGGAATCGCACCCCGCGCTGAGCCACGAATGGCACCCGACCCACAACGGCGCCTTGTCGCCGCGAGAGGTTCTCGCCGGGTCCAACCGGCGCGTGTGGTGGCAGTGCGGGCGCGATGCCTCGCATGCGTGGCCCGCGTCCATTTCGAACCGCGTGCTGCGAGCTTCGGGCTGCCCTCACTGCGCGCATCGGCGCGCATCGGCGACTGCGTGATCCAGAACAACGGAAATAAGAAATGATCCAACGAATCGTCGCCAGCGCGCTGCGCATGCCTTTCATCGTCTTCGCGATGGCCGCATTGCTCGTCATCTTGGGGCTTGCAGCCTACGAACAGCTCGACATCGAGGCCTACCCGAATCCGTGCCCCCCGCTCGTCGAAGTCCTCACCCAGCCTCCGGGTTGGAGCGCGGAAGAAACCGAGAGGTACGTGACGATTCCGCTCGAAGTCGGCCTGTCGGGGATGCCCGGCCTCGATCACATTCGCAGCTTCTCTCTATTCGGCCTGAGCGACGTCAAAGCCTACTTCAAATGGAGCGTCGACTACAAAGACGCCCGCCAAGAGGTCATCAATCGTCTCCAATTCGTGCAACTGCCCGCCGGTCTCACGGGTCAGCTTTCGCCCTGGAACGCGATCGGCGAAATCTTCCGGTACCGGCTCACCGGCAAGGGCTACTCGCTCAAGGATCTCAAGACCGCAGAAGACTGGATCATGGAGCGGCAATGGCGTCAGGTGCAGGGCGTCATCGACGTGACGAGCTACGGCGGCGAGACCAAGCAGTACCACGTCGAGGTGGACCCGTTCCGTCTCCGTGGGCATAACGTTACTCTCGCGCAGCTCACGACCGCCATCCAGAACTCGAACCAAAACGTCGGCGGCGACCGCCTATTCATGGGAGAGCAGAGCTACGACGTGCGCGGCATCGGGCTACTCGGCTCACGTAGCGGCTACCAGCAGGAAGATATCGCGAACATCGTCGTTGCCGAGCAGAAGGGCACGCCCGTTCGGGTGAAAGACATCGGTGACGTGAGCATCGGCTACGCGCCGCGGCTCGGAATCGTTGGCTTCAACGACGATGCGGACGTCGTGCAGGGCATCGTCCTCATGCGGTACGGCTTCGAGACTCCCAGGACGCTCGAAGGCATCCACAAGCGCCTCCAGTACATTCGTGAAAATCACATCCTGCCACCCGGGATGGATATCGAGCCCTATTACGACCGAGGCAACCTCGTCAAACTGACGACGCACACGGTGCTCGAGAACCTCATCGTAGGGATGATCCTCGTCTCGATCGTGTTGCTCCTCTTTCTGGGCCACGCCCGCGCGGCGGTCATCACGGCGCTCAACATTCCGCTAGCGCTGCTCATTGCCTTCTGCGGTTTGGTGGCGACGCACACCTCGGCCAACCTGATTTCACTCGGCGCCGTGGACTTTGGCATCGTCGTCGACTCGACGGTCATCATGATGGAAAACATTTTCCGTCACCTGGGTCCGCACGGGAAGGGCTCGATGGTCGAGCGCATCGAGCAGAGCGCGCGCGAGGTCGCGACGCCGATGACGTTCTCGACCTTGATCATCGGCGTGGCTTTCTTGCCGCTCTTCACCATGACGGGCGTCTCGGGCGTCATCTTCGCGCCGATGGCGAGGACGTACGCCTTCGCCATCGGTGGCGCCATCTGCTTGGCCCTCACGTTGACGCCGGTGCTCGCGTCCAAAGTCATCCCCGCGCAGTCCGAGGAGAAGGAAAGCGCGATCATGCGCGTCCTTCACAAGGTCTACAACCCTGCGTTCGACCTTGCGATGAAATATCCCAAAGGGGCGCTCGCGTTCAGCCTCTTTCCAATCGTGCTCTGCGCACTGCTCTTTCCCCTTCTCGGGCGCGAGTTCATGCCGCACCTCGAGGAAGGCAACTTCTGGATCCGCGCCACTCTGCCCATGTCCATCTCCAGGGACCAAAGCGCCAAGTACGTGGGACGCATGCGCAGCATCTTGCGGGGATGCCCGGCCGACACACACGTCGTATGCGACGACAAGACCCGCACGCATCCGGAGGTCGAGAACGTCGTCTCGCAGCTCGGACGCCCGGACGACGGCACCGACGTCACGGGGTTTTACAACATCGAGTTCTTTGCGCCCCTCAAGCCGTTCGACGAGTGGCGGCGGGGGCTCACCAAGGACAAGCTCACCGAGGAAATCAGCGGTGAGCTGAGAGATGCCTTTCCCGGCGTCGTGTTCAACTTCTCGCAGTACATCAGCGACAACGTCGAAGAGGCCATCAGCGGGGTGAAAGGCGAGAACTCCGTGAAGGTGTTCAGCCCGAACATCGAGGCCAACGAGAAAGTCGCGGAGGCCGTCGTGGACACGATGGCCCACGTGCGGGGAGTTGCAGATCTCGGGCACTTCCGTGTGCTCGGAGAGCCGAGCATCAAGATTACGCCGCGCCGCGATGAATGTGCGCGCTATGGATTGAACACCGGCGACGTCGACGCCGTGATCCAGGCGGCGGTCGGTGGGCAGGCCGTCACGGAGGTCTACGAAGGAGAGAAGTTCTTCGACCTCACCGTCCGCTGGAAGCCCGAATACCGGATGAGCCTCGACACCATCCGAGAAATCACCGTTGCCACGCCCGATGGCACGTTCATTCCTCTCGGACAGATCGCCGACATCGAGACGACCGAGGGCCCGGCGATGATCTATCGCGAGGACTTGGTGCGCTACAGCCCGGTCAAGTTCAGCGTGCGCGGGCGAGACCTGGCCAGCACGATTACCGAAGCGCAAAACAAGATCGAAGAGGAGATTCCGCGCTGCGACAAGGCGCCTTCGGGTTGGAGCAAGCTCTGCCGGCCTTACGACATGCGCATCGAGTGGGCGGGCGAGATCAACGAGCTCCACGAGGCGGAAGGCCGCCTGCAGATCATCATTCCGATCACCATGCTCCTCATTACGTTTCTTACGTACAGCGCGGTAAAAACGTGGATCGATACGATACTCGTCATCATCAGCATTCCCATCGCGTGCACAGGTGGCGTTCTTGCGCTTCTCATCACGGGGCAGAACTTTTCGGTCTCCGCGGCCATGGGCTTCATTTCCATCTTCGGTATCGCAATTCAGGACGCGATTCTCGTAGTCACGTATTTTCAGCGTCTCCGCGAGACCGAGGGACACGCCATCGAGCTCGCCGCGCGGGAGGCTGCGGAAAAGCGCTTCCGCCCCGTGCTCATGACGACCTTGGTCGCGACGCTTGGCCTGCTTCCGGCAGCCCTCTCGAACGGGATCGGCTCCCAAACGCAAAAGCCTTTGGCCATCGTCGTCATCGGCGGCTCGCTTATCTTGGCGATCCTCACCCGAGTCGTTCAGCCGCCGCTGCTCGTGCTCGCGCATACCTGGCTCGAGCGCTGGAGGGGTCGTGGCGGTCCAGGTCCGGACCACGGCGGGTCGCCGATGGAGTCATCGCAGCAGGTCGTCCAGACCTGAGCCTCTCCGTCGCGGAGAGGCCGGCTAGCCCTGAAAAAGTCGAGCCTCGGCTGGCGTATCGCGCCAGCCGACGCCCGCAGGTCTGCCGTTAGGGGAGAGCTGGCTCGGTGGCGAGAGCGTGATCGTCGGCGTAGTGCTGCGCGCGACCGAGAAGAGCAAGGTTGTCGCGAACGCTGTCCGAGGTGAGGGTAATCGCGAAATTGCCGTCTTCCGGCTTCACGTCGATGTTGACCCACGCGTCGGGAAGCCAATACGGGTCGTTCGGTACGAGCGCTCCGCTGACCTGGCCAAGAAGAACGCGTGCGCTGTGGCACTGAAGGGTGCGCACCATCAGCTCTGCCGTGACGCCCTCGGGCGGACGAACGAGAAGCTTGGCGCCGGCGACCCTGTCTTCCGAGTTATTGTTGCCGGTGATCACGTGCGTATAAATCGCGTCCGATCGCAAGACTGTGGTCGATCGCAAGAGCCGCTCGGCGTCGTTGGTCGCAGCCGCGTCGCACTGAACTCGCTCGACACCGGCGGCCTTCGCGGCGGGTGGAGTGCTCGTCGCGCAGCCGACGCCGCTCGCGAGCGCGGCGAGAGCAAGGATTCCTATGATGGGGCTTCGCATGGTGCACCTCCCTTGGTGCGGGCCTTAGAAAGGATGGGCACCATACTCGCAAAGGGCCAGTCTATTTCTCGAAAATATGCGCGCCTTGCGGAATTGTAATCTGTCAGTTTGAATTGCAGTCGCGACGATCGCACCCGCTCGCACATGGCACCGACCGTGACGCCACTTGAGCCGCGGCTTTACGCTTTGACGCCGCGCGCTACTCGTTCGTACGCGCCAACGAGGCGAGGGCGGCGTCGAACACGACGAGCTCGACTCGTTCCAGGTCAGGTGGGCTGAGGGGCTCGAAAGCGATGGACACGCGGAAAGACGAATTTCCGCTTCCGTAACGGGCGCAGGCGACGACCTTGCCCTGACCGCGAACCATCTCGGAGCGTACCCGCAGCGCAAAAGTACACGAAGTACCCACTTCGAGCGCCGCGCCGACGAGCGCCGCGAAACCATGCGTCGAAAGGTCGAGCGTGATCGTCTTGTGGATGCGCTCCCTGACCGTGAGCTCGAGCTGGATCGCGCAAGAGGCCCGAACGGCCTGACGGCACGTTTGACCGGGGCGAACACTGACGCGATTGGCTTTTACGAACGCCTGCGCGAAAGCGTCACGGAGCTGCTCGTATTCGGCCCGCTCGTCGATGTCGAGCGCATTACGTTTGCGCCTCTCGTGGAGATCGCGCAAAAGGGCGACGTTGGCTTCGACGGACATGGAAACCTCCTTTGGCCGTGCGCTTGGTGACCGCTTCGCGAGCAAAACCCTTTCGACGTTTACGCGCAACCCTGGGGAGCTCATTTGCAGCAAATCGTGCGGCACATGTGGGAGGTCTGCGCTAGGTCTCGCTCATCTCGCGCAGGATGTTGCCGATCAACCGATTGCCCACGTCGTGGAACGCTGCAAGGTGGCGCGGCGTTTCGCGCCTGAGCTCCGCGACGCCATCGTCTCCATTTGCCTTTTCGACGAACGATGCGTCGCTTTGAAGGAAGTATTCGATGTCCTCCGCGGTCGTTTCGCAGTGGAACTGCAGACCAAAGAGCCGGCGACCGAGCTGGAAGCCTTGGTTTCGGCACCGCGCGCTCGACGCCAAGAGGCGCGCCCCCTTGGGCAAGTCGAACGTGTCCCCGTGCCAGTGCAAGACCACAGCCTCCGCGGGCATCCCCTCGAGCACCCGAGCTTCGTCAGTCCCGCGAAACCGGATAGGCGCCCAGCCCACTTCGTAAAGCCGATGGTTCTCAGCGGGCTCGGTCATCGGAAAGACTCGAGCACCGCCTGCATGAGCCAGGAGTTGCGCGCCGAGACACACGCCGAGAACGGGCGAGTCTTGCTCGACGCGACGGCGGAGAAGATCCACCTCGCGTGGGAGGAATGGAAACCTCGGGTCCTCCAGGTCTCCGACTCCCATGGATCCGCCCATGACGATGAGCAAAGTCTCGCGCGGAAGATCCGTCGGGACCGGGTCGCCGCGATGAAGCGAAAGAACCTCGAGCGAGTACCCGCTCTCGGCAATGATTGCTGCGATCCTGCCGGGCCCCTCGAATTCGGCGTGGGTCAGTACGACGACATGCTTGAGTTCGGGGGTCTGCCGCGACGTCTCGGGCACGCGTCAGGCGTAGTCGCCGCGGTTGGTGTTGGCAAGAGTCGAGGGCGTCCCGCTATGATAGTTGCCTAGGCGCATGCGGCCGACGCCATGTCTTTGAGCCCCGGCAATGAGGCCGCCGTGCGGCGGCGCATCGTCTCGCTACTTGCGAGTGCCACGGAGCTCGTGTGCGAGCTCGGAGCTGGAGAGTGGTTGGTTGGCCGTTCGCACGAGTGCGACTACCCGACCTGGGTCAAGGCGCTGCCTGCAGTAAGCCACCCCACCTTCGACATAACGGGCTCTAGCGCCGACATCGATGCGCGGGTGCGTGAGCGGCTGTCCGCCGGACAGGCTCTCTACGAGATCGATGGGGAGCGTCTCGCCGAGTTGGCTCCCGACGTCATCATCACCCAGACCCACTGCGAGGTGTGCGCAGTCAGTCCGGCCGAGCTGTCTCGAGGCGCCCGCGCGGTAGCTCGCCACCCGGTCGTCGCGCTCGATGCCAGCACGGTGAGCGGAATCCTGGATGATTTTGTCGACGTCGCGCGCGTGCTGGGGCTTGCCGAGAACGGAGACAAGCTCGTGGAGCAAATTCGCGCGCGACTCGACGCGCTGGCGGCAAGCACCCGTTCGTTACGGCGCTCGACCATAGTCTGTCTCGAGTGGATCGATCCGATTTTTCCGATGAGCAATTGGATGCCGGAGTTGGTCGAGTGTGCGGGGGGCGTCGGCCTGCTCGGCGCCCCGGGCCGACATTCCACGACGACGCCTTGGGAGGCCGTGAGGGAGGCCGATCCAGAAGTGCTGGTGGTGGCGCCGTGCGGCTACGACTTGCCGCGCACACTCGCCGAGATGTCGATGCTCGCAGCGCGACCCAGCTTCCACGATCTCCGCGCCGTCCGCGCGGGGCGCGTTTACGCGGCGGACGGCAATCTCTACTTCAACCGGTCGGGGCCGAGCCTGTTCACCACACCGGAGCTCCTCGCCGAGATCCTTCACGGCGCTGCCTTCCCGCCGCGACACGAAGGCACGGCATGGGTTCGCTGGCCGGGCGTGGCGTAGTCATGCGCGAACGGTCCCTACCGCAGCCCGGCGCTGCGCCCCGACTCGGGAGCTTGTGCGAGCGCTGCGCCCTTTGCCGGCGAGTGCGCGGCAGCCGGTCAACGTTCTTCATGTGCACAGCTCTGCCTGAAAGGTACCCGCGCCAGCCCATGCTTGCATGCGAGGCCTTTCGAGTCGCGCCAGAACCTCCGCGAGAGGCTTGATCCCTTGCAGAGCGCCGCCTTAGCGCGTCCCTCGCCGTCTGTCCGTCGCAGACGCGGGCTTTTACTCATCATCGTATACAAGGTCGGCAAAGGTGTCTTGTGGCTCGCGTTTGCCATCGTGATTCTGGTGCTCATGCGCTTCGGCCTGGCGGGGAACCTTCTGGGGCTCGCGGCGCACTTGCGGCAGCACGCGGGTGCATGGAGCGTCGAGCTCGGCAAGCTCGTCGTGAGCGCGGCCAGCCGCCGGGGCCTCCACGTGATCTGCGTGGCCCTCGTCGCCGACGGCCTCGCCAGTCTCGTCGAAGCCTGGGCGCTCATTTACGGGCGCTGGTGGGGGCCTTGGCTCGTGGTGGTGACCACCGCGTCCCTTTTGCCTTTCGAGGTCGTCGCGTTTTTCCGGCACCGCCATGTGGTGCGCGCCGCCGTGTTCTTCGCGAACGCCGCGATCGCCTGGTATCTCGCGCGCACAGCGCTGCGCGAACGTCGCGAGCCCGTGGGAGCCCCCTGAGGAGCCATGCACCCGGACGCCGAAGAGATCGTGCGCCGACTCGCTCTCTCCCCGCACCCGGAGGGTGGCTTCTATAGAGAGACGTGGCGGTCCCCGCTGACGCTGCGCGATTTGCCGCACGGCGCCGCCCGCCGAGCCAGCACGGCCATCTACTTTTTACTCCCCGCGGGAAGCTTCAGCGCGGTCCACCGCGTCGCAAGCGACGAGGTCTGGCATCACTACGGCGGAGACCCGCTCGAATTGCACGAGCTCGACGAATCCGGAAGACACACGGTCGTAATGCTCGGTCGCGATCTGACCCAGGGGCAGCGCCCGCAACACGTTGTCCCGGCAGGGCGATGGCAAGCGGCCGTGCCGCTCGGCAACCGCTATGCCCTCTGCGGTTGCACCGTAGCTCCCGGCTTCGACTTCGCCGACTTCGAAATGCCTTCGCGCGGCGAGATCACTCGCTTGTTCCCCCATCACGCCGAGCTCGTCGCTCGTCTTTCGCGTCCCTGATTGTGCGGCCGGTAGGCGCATGTTTCGTTGACGAGCAGCGTCGTGAATGTCACTAATGGGTGTCGGTTTGCGCGCCCGCAGCCTTGTGCTCGCGTCGAGCGAGACGCGGTAGCGAAAGGTGCGCTGGAATCCAATGCGAACGTCATTGCTGTCGTCCTATGCCGTTGCTCTCGCGTGCGCGTGGGCATTCGCGGCTTGCTCATCGGGCGCGGGAAGCGCGAAGTCTTCGACCGGCTCGGAAAGCTCCACGTCGGGGTCGTCAGGGGTCGGCCCGAGCGGAGCGAGCACCTCTCCCGGAACACCGGGCTCTGGACTTGCCACTAGCGGCCTCGGCGGGACGACAACATCGGGCAGCTCAACGGCTGCCGGCAGCACGGGATCGATGGGCGCAACTTCGAGCGGTTCGACGACTCCCGGCAGTGGGGCGTCCGCCACCGGCTCGTCGGGAGCGGGTGCCGCCTCAGGTGGCTCGGCCAGCGGAGCTTTCACCATTCCGCCAAACGTGATTCCTCCCATCACGGTCGATCCGGCCAACGTGATCCCGTCGACGCCCCTTTCGACGGCCATGCCAAACCTCAAGACCTCTCCCAATACAGCGACGACACCGACAGGTTTTTGGGGCGGCCGTGCGCCTCCGCTACCGACCAACGCGTTCTGGGAGAACTTCGTGTGCGCGAACGGCGACCAGCTGGTTGCGCCGTTTCCGTATCACGTCAACGCCTTGGCCGCGGGTCTGAACATCGACAAACCAGAGAGCTTCACCGTGACGACGACGACTGCTTACGAAGCGACCGGCGCGCAGGCTGTCCTCGGCACGGTCGAACCGCTGGGAGCCCACACGGTTACCGCATGGGATCCGGTTTCCGTAACCGTGACTTGGCAAGCGTCGTCGGGCAGCGCAACGATGTCGACGCCCATTGTGTATGGCGCGCCGTACGTGACGGCGATGTACGCGGGCATGACGCCGCGCATCACGGCGCCGGTCGGGATGACCTCGGTCAACGGTAGCCAATCCGGCACTGCAACCAGCGCACGGTTCGACATGCTGCTCGGCGACGGTCAGGAGTGGATCGTCTACGCCTCGCAGCCCGTCGCGGCCACCTGGGGCAAAGGCGCTGCGCTGACCTTCTCCGCGCCCCTCCAAGGTTGGGCGCGCGTGGCTCGAGCCAACACGACGATGCCTGCCGCCGTGCTGGACACCTACTCGTCCGTCGTGCCCACGGGCGGCCAGTTGCGCCTGTCGACCCAAGGCAATACGGGCGTCGTCGAGATTTCGTGGCAAACGATGGGCACGGGCAATCTCTTGGTGATGGCGCTGCCTCACCACATGGATCACCTTGCACAGCCCCAGATGGCGAACGCCACCTTCAGCACCGTGCGCGGCACTATGCAAGGAGTCGTCGGCAGCCTCTGGCAGCTCCAGTACACGCTCAGCACGATTCTTCGCGCGGCCCCGACAGCGGTCAGCGCGGCGAACACGAGCGCGATCCTGGCGGCGCTGCAGAACGACAAGGGGTATCAGCCGGGTGCCGCGGACTCGTACGATTTCGGCAAGAGCGTCGGCAAGGCGGCCGAGCTTCTGCTCATCGCAGAGGCCATGGGCCAGACCGCGGCAGCCACTCAGCTTCGCACGTCGATCGAGAACGTCCTCGGCCCCTGGATAGCGGGCATGGGCGCGGATCCGTTGCTTTACGACACGACATGGGGTGGGGTTGTTGCAGGAGATGCCATCAACAACAGCGCGAACGACTTCGGCAATGGCATCTACAACGACCACCATTTTCACTATGGCTATCTCTTGTATGCGGCCGGCGCGGTCGCGAAGGGCGACCCCGCGTGGGCGATGCAGAATCAGGATCTTGTCATCAACCTCGTGCGCGACATCGCCAACCCGAGCGCGTCCGATCCGTACTTTCCGCAGTTTCGCATGCTCGATTGGTACGATGGCCACTCATGGGCGTCTGGCTTGTACCCCTTCGGTGACGGCCGCAATCAGGAGTCGTCGTCGGAGGCGTTCAACGCGTGGGTCGGGCTCTCGCTTTGGGGCGATGCCGTCGGCAACAAGACGCTCTACGACCTCGGAAGGGTAATGCGAGCCGTCGAAGCCGCGTCGGTGCAGCGCTACTATCACATACGCGCGAACAGCGACATTTACCCCATGCCGTTTGCGGCGAAGATGAGCGTGGGCATCCTGTGGTCGGACAAGGGCGACTTCAGCTCATTTTTCAGCACGGCTTCGCCGCAGATCTACGCCATTCAAATACTGCCCGTGACGTCGGCGTCCGAAGAGCTCATCGACAAGCCGTGGATGCAGGACGCGTGGCCGACGATCGCCGCGGTGGCCGGTAACGACGAGTGGGGCGGGATCTTGCACATGGGCCAGGCGGTCGTGGACTCGGCGACCGCATACACGGAGGCGGCCACCGACGGTATCGAGCCGGGTAATAGCAGGACCAACATGCTGTACTGGGCGAGCACGCGACCCTAGTCGTAGTCGGCGATCGGCTCTAGTCGTAAACGTCGAACTCGGCGATCGACCACCAGTATACGGGTTGAGAGTCGGTCAAAAGAACGCGGACATAGCGCGCGGTCTCCTGCGGGAAGCTCACGGTCACGAGCTCGGACGCTCCGACGCCCGCCATGATTTGGGTCCACGTCGTTCCGTCGTTCGAGACTTCGAGCTCGAACGTCCGCGGGAAATCGTTGTCACTCGTCGGGCCTGAGTCGAGTGACACCGCAGAGAAATTCTGCGCGGTTCCCATGTCCACTTCGAACCACTGACCCGGGGCTTGGGGCTCGTTCGTGCTCCAGCGGGTCGTCGTGTTGCCCTGGATCCCGTTGCTCGGCGCGTCGCCCGTCGGCCATGTGCTCGAATCAGGTGGCTCGAAAGCACTTGCGACCCAGGCCGTTCGCGGTAGCGCGGTCAGCCCGGCATCCACCGACCCCACGGCCGAGCTGTCGGTCGAACCATCCCCCGAGTCTTTCATTAGGCGCGACGCATCCAGGGCACCATCGTCAGCGGCGTCAGTCACCGTCCCTGCTGCGTCCTTCTGCGCACCCACGCCGCTGGTAGCGTCGGCTTCCGGAGCGCCAGCATTATCTTGCGCCGCTGCGAGCGAGTCAGATTGCGCCTCCCCGTCAGCGGGGTTGCCCACGGAGCCCTGCGCATCGTCCGACATATCTCCCGAGTCCACGGAAGAATCCGAGGTCAGCGTCGAGCCGCGCGGCTCGACCGCGTCGTCGAAAGCGCTGAGAGAGATGAGGGTGCACCCCCAGAGAGCCAACGGCCCGAAGCCAACCGCGCAGCGAAACGCAAGCTTTCGAGCGGCGGGCCCTTCCATCGCCATGGATATATACGGCCAAAAGGCGCCTGAGTCCGCCTGGGCGTACGCAGACCGTTCAGGGGCGATTCGGTCACCCGAAGCAAAGATGGCTCACATGGCGGCTCGAGGACAGGGCAATGCTAACGCCGTTCGGCAACTCCCGTGTTGGCACGTCTCCTGAAAGGTGGTCGTCGCGAGGTGAAGTAATGTCGATACCGGTCGCAGGGGTTCTGCACGGAACCCATGAATCGCCGCTCCCAAGGGCGTATCTAAGAATTTCGAGCGACGATCTCATCCGGCTGCTGCAGATGGACGGAGCCGAAGTCATCGGTTCCGACGAGCACGGAGGCTTCGTGCGCGTTCGCCGCCGGCTGA
>Ga0302325_10013538_pt1 | contig 17389 bp, 14 predicted proteins | sample Palsa_T0_2_FD_201948 | JGI IMG/M metagenome (GOLD analysis project Ga0302325, IMG submission 201948) | Peat permafrost microbial communities from Stordalen Mire near Abisko, Sweden - Palsa_T0_2 | ecosystem: Environmental > Terrestrial > Soil > Palsa > Peat permafrost | place: Sweden: Abisko... | reverse complement strand
GGGTTCCCAGGGTGTGCAGCAGTTTGCGGCCGATGGCCATCTGCACCAGCTCCATCACGATAACGTAGGGCAGCTTGATGGCGTCGACGAATTGCCGGTTGGTCTCCAGCCGCCCGGTGTAAATGAGTTTCATCAGCAGGGCGAGCAGATCGCCCTCTTCAATGCCCGTGGCGGCAATGTTGACCGGCTCCAGGGGAATGCGATGGATGAATGTGTCCAGCGTTGCCTGATCGATTGCCCCGATCTCCACCAGGTTTTCGCCCAGCCGGCCGCCTTGCATCGCCTGCTGTGCGAGCGCATTCGCGATGTCGCCGGCGGTGACCAGCTTGGCCCGGACCAGCAGGTCCCCCAATCGCATTCTTACTCCGATGACGCCCTCCCCGTGACTGCGTTCCAACCTCATTGAGCTTTGACCCGGCTCTCGATGCCGGACTCATGATCTCTGACCTTTGATCCCGAACCCCTGGTCCAGGCAAAGCATTGTCCGTTGCCGGCGAACAGCCTGAGGCAGTCCACTGGATATTCTATCGAACCGGATTCAGTCCGGGATTTTCTGACCCGCAAACATCACGTCTCCTTCACTCACTGATCGCAAACCCTCCGGTCGGCATCCAATTGAACGGTTACACTTGAAGGGCGGTTGGCAGTTCGGCTACGTCAGTACGCACCTGCAAGGCGCAATGAACATTCCCCTTTTGGAGAGCAAATCGTGTCCGACAACATAGAAAAAGATGAATCTAAATTCGACTGGGTAGCGGCGCGTTCTGCCTGCACGCTGCCCAAGTTTTTCAGGCAGCTCCTGGCGGAGGTAGAGGAAGACGTGAGGGAGCGCAATGCCATGCGCCCCGATAATTCCCCGTATGGGTTTTCCATTGAAGAGAAGGGGCCGCAATTTTCCGTAATCCTGCAAGCCAAGGATTTCCGGAGATCCATTACGTTTTGCTATGAGGACCACGCGGTCACCGTCGTCGATGCCAGCGGCAACCAGATGTTTGAAGTGACCCTGACATTCTCCGACGACGGCAATTGCAGATTGAAGGCCAAGGAGGAAAACCGCGAGCCATGGCAGATCCGCCGCATGGCTCTTGAGGATCTGTTGTTCAGAACGGTCTAGGGTCTTTGGCCGCTTGATCCCTCTCGATGCTGGGACACCTCCGATTCACACCCCGTCGTCGTGAGGATGAGCAATACGCGAGCGGTCCAGGACAGTTGCTCCCTTGGACGCAAAAAGCATGCCCAACTGCCCTTAAGATTACAGCTTTTTTGAATGACTTTGGACGCACCACACTCGATGGAAGCCCGGTGCTTGAAAAGCCCCTATCCGCGATGCGGACAGCTCTTGGTGTTGATGCACTCCTCAGCCAGTCTCAGCCGCTCAACCGGACGTCCACCCACCAGATGCTGCTCCACGATCTCGATTGCATCCGACGGCTGCACATGGCCATACCACACAGCCTCCGGGTAAACCACTACGGTAGGCCCGTGTTCGCACTGGTCCAGGCACATGGATTTATTGATGCGCACCGTTGCGCCCAGACCGGCGGCTTTCGACAACTGCTGCAACTGCGTATGGAGTTCACTTTTTCCGTCAGTCGTGCAGGACGGCCGGGGAGCATCGGCGGGGCGGGTGTTGTGGCAAACAAAGACGTGACGTTCAAACGGGGGCAAGCGGTGTTCCTCCTGGATAGGATTGATGAGCGCCCATATATGTGCGGCTATAGCGAAACCAAGGTCAATGTATCCCGAAACCAATACCCTCATGTCGACGCGACCATCGGGGAGCGGCGACCTTGCACAAAACTCAACGGGATACGGTAACTCTGGTTTCGCTCTGACTCCAGAGTAACCGCTGACGCCTGGGCCCAGGGTCGCGCGGGATGCGCGAAGTTTCCACATTCAGGGCGGCCCGGCCCAATTCCATCTGCGAAAATAGGACTTGACTATGAGCACGGAAAACCTGCTTCTGCTAAAAGACGACATGGTGGCCTTCATTGAGGGGCACGGCCTCAAGCGCCTGCCCGGATACGTCACCGAAGATATTCCCTCGATTGTGTGGGAGGGACAGAACAACCCCGACGCGTGGAAAGACTTTGTGGAGATGGCCAAGCACGTGGGCGCTCCCTTTGTGACCTTCAGCGAGATGACGCTTGAGCGTGAAGAACTCGATGCTCTGATTGAGGAAGCCGGGGAGATGAACTTCCCCGATGAAGAGGCCACCGAGTTGGTGGAAGCGCAGTGGCTGCGCAAATACGCCGGCAACCTCGGATATATCCAGCTTGGCTTTGTTTACCAGGGCCTGGTGTTTCTGCATGAAACCACCACGGAGTGGTACGAGCGCTTCCAGACGCTGCTTGAAGACATTGAAGCCTTTCAGGACATTGTCATCGACGACCACGAACACGACGAGGACGAGTAAGCGCGGTGAGCGCCGCAGGGTCGGACCTGGCTGGCGCCGAAGCGCGACAGCGTCCTGATCCCAAGCGTCCCAATCCCAAGCGTCCCATTCAACGATGGGTTCTGGCCCAGCCGCATCCTGAAGCAGCTGAGTCACTGGCCAAAGCCGCACGCCTGCCGCATGTGCTTGCGGAACTGCTCGTATCCCGCGGCATCACCGAGGCCGGCCAGGCTTTCGCTTTCCTGAATCCCGAATTGGCGCATCTTCATGACCCCCAGCTCATGCTGGGCATGGCCGAAGCCGCGACCCGCCTGGAGCAAGCCATCTCGCTCGGCCAGCCGGTGCTTCTTTACGGCGACTACGACGTGGACGGCACCACGGCCGTGGTGCTGCTGAAGACCGCCATCGAGATGCTCGGCGGAACCGTCCGTTTCCATGTGCCTCACCGCCTGCGCGAAGGCTACGGCCTGCAATCGAGTGTGCTTGAGACCGCCTATGCCGAGGGCGTGCGCCTGGTGATCACCGTGGACACCGGCATGAGAGCCTTTGCCGAAGCCGAGACGGCGCGCAGGCTGGGCCTGGATCTGATCATCACCGATCACCATTTGCTCGAAGCCGGCGATGCGGTTCCTCACGCGCTCGCCATCTTGAATCCCAACCAGCCCGGCTGCGGCTACCCCGAGAAGTCGCTGTGCGGCGCAGCCATCGCGCTCAAGCTGGCGCAAGCCGTGTTGGAGCGCCGCGATCCGGTGCGCACCCGCGAGAAGACGCTGCCGAGTTTCTTGAAGATGGCCGCAATCGCCACCATCGCCGACGCCGTTCCGCTCTGCGGCGAGAATCGTGTCATCGCCACGCTTGGTCTGCGTGAGTTGCGCCACCCCGCCGGCACCGGCCTCCGCGCGCTCTTTGCGGCGGCGGCGCTTGACCCGTCAACAAAGCAGCTCACCGGCTTCGACATAGCCTTTCGCATCGCCCCGCGCATCAACGCCGCCGGCCGCATGGACGTGGCCTCGGAGGTGATCGAGCTGTTTTCAACGCGCGACGCCGCCCGCGCCTCCCAGTTGGCCGCCAAGTTGGAGCGGTTGAACCGCGAGCGCCGTGACACCGAGGCCGTGGCGCTTGCGGCCATTCAAGCGCGCCTGGCAGCGGACGCGGAACTAGCCGAACCTGAGTTGGGCGCCGCCAGGCTGCTCGTAATCGATGGCGACGGTTGGCATCGTGGCGTCATCGGAATCCTGGCCTCGCGCGTGGTGGAGCGCACCGCCAAGCCCGCGATTGTCGTCAGCGTGGAAGACGGCGTTGCGCACGGCTCGGGACGAAGTGTGGATGGATTCCAGTTGCTGAATGCAGTCGAAAGCTGCGCGGATTTGTTCACGCGCTTCGGCGGCCACGCCTTCGCCGTCGGCTTCGCCATGCCCGCGGAGAATCTTCCTGCCCTAAAGTTGCGGCTGCGCGCGTACGCAGAAGAGCATCTCGCCGCACGCGAGCCGGAACACCTTCTGCGCATTCATGCCGAACTCCCGCTGGATCGCATCACCCCGGTGCTGGCCGGATGGCTGCGCAAATTGGAACCGCTGGGTCATGGGAATCCCGAACCCATCTTCGTCGCACGCAGGGTTCGGCTGGTGACCGCGCCGCGCGTGATGAAGGAGCGCCACATTCGGCTGGAACTGGCGCAGGAATCGGCGCTGGCTGCATCGAGCGCGTCGATGCGCGCCGTCGGCTGGGACCTCGCCGGTCACGTGGCCGCGCTCAGGCTGGCGCAGGGAAGCCTGGTTGATGTGGCCTATCGCATCCGGGAAAACGATCATCCCCAGTACGGCGGCCTGGAAGTCGAGATCGCCGGCATTCGACTTTACGAAGAAGACTCCGAACACAGTCAAGCCCACGACTGAGCGTGGGCCTGGGCTGGTTGAAAACAAATCCGTCGGTTGAAGCTACTGCTTCTCGTGAGGCTCAGGCTTTGGCTTCGGAGCCGGCTTGGCCGCGGGCGGAGGGTTGTGCGTAGCAGGCGGCGCGTTGTGCACAGCGGGCGCCGGTGTTTCATGCACCTGAGGCGCCGGACGGGCTTCCGGCGTCATCGCAGGCCTGTTGGGGGCAGCCGCGGGAACATGACTGACATTTGCGGCGGGCGCGGGCCTCAAGCTTCCAGTTGTGGCCGCGTGCGAAACCGGAGGCGCGGGATGCGTCTCGACCGCGAGCGGCTTGGCCACAGCAAGGGTGGCCGGGTGGCCGCCATTGACCTTGGCATAGGATTGCTTGTTGGTCTGCGCCGCTTGTATATGTTGCGCCTGGAAGCTGGTGGGAGGCGTATGCGTCTCATGCGCAGCAATCTGCTCCTGAGGTGTAGCGGTGTGCTGAATGCCGCCCGGACCGCCGGCGAATGCCACGTGATTGGGATTCGCTACCGTGTTCGTCTGAATGATTGTCCGGTCGATATAGGTGGTGTGGATGATCGTGGTGTTCACGTTGACCACCGCGGTGTTATACGCAAACACGCCGCCGCGCCATGCTCCGCCGGCAAAGCCGATGCCCAGGTAGCCGCCTCCGTAATTCACGCCGCCGTAGTAGCCCACGTGATAGCCCCAGTAGCCGGGATTGTAAACGTAGAGTCCACTGCGCCAGCCCCAGTAGCCGGGCGTCCAGAGGCCTCCAACGAAGGGCGCGGGAACCCACGCGCCGGGTACCCAGAAGTATCCGTCATCGCCATAGGCCCAGTAGCCGGGCGTCCAGATCAGGTTCGGCTGCGGGCAGACGGGCTGCACGTAGATCGGCAGCACGGGCGGCCCGAAGTTTACGCTGATGAATACGCCCGCGTTTGAAGTTGCGGGGACGAGACAGACAAGCAGGGCCAGCAGAAGCCAACGTGCAGAGCGGAAAAGTCGCATGAAATTCCTCCGGGTATTTTCGAGTCGGTGAGGCCTGAAGCGCGATTGCGCGCTCAGTCTACGATAGTGGGAACCCCTCCTGCCAGCAGAAGTTGCCGTTTCAGGGCAAAACCGCCCCTTCGAAGCTCAAGTTTTTCCACAGACGCAGAAAGGCCCACGGCTGACCGTGGGCCTTTCTGCATGGAGGGGGAGCCTCGAACATGCGGCTTCATCTGGGATTCTATTCAGGCTTCTTTTCCTCGGGCTTCGGCGCGGGTTTGGAGTCAGCCTTTGGCGCAGCCCTTTCTTCGGGCTTTGGCGCTGCTGCCCTTGGCTCAGCTTTGGGCTCCGCTCGAGGTTCTGCCTTGGGTTCAGGCGCGGGTTTCGACTCAGGCTTTGGCTCGACGGCTCTAGGTTCAGCTTTGGGCTCCGCTCGAGGTTCTGCCTTGGGTTCAGGCGCGGGTTTCGATTCAGGCTTCGGCTCGACCGCCTTAGGCTCAGCTTTGGGCTCGACCCGCGGCGCTGGCTTGGGTTCAGGCATGGGCGCGGGACGTTCCTCCGGTTTTGGCGCTACGGCCTTTGGCGCCTCGGCACGGGGCTCGGCTCTTGGTTCGGCTTTCGGCTCGACTCTCGGCGCGGGCCGCGGCTCCGGACGTTCCACCGCAGCTCTGGTCTCGCTCCTGGACTCGGTCTTCGGTGCGGGTCTTGCCTCAGGTTTTGGCGTCGTCCTTGTTTCGGCGTGCGACTCCGACTTTGTTTCAGTTTTTGGCGCAGTTCTGGGTTCGGTCCGGGTCGCAGTCTTTGGCTCGGTTTTCGATTCTGTCCTGGTCGCCGTCCTGGCTTCCGTCTGCGGTGCGGTTCGAGTCTCTGTCCGCGGAGCCGCTGCTCGTGTCTCAGTCCGCGGCTCAGTCTTGGTTGGGGGCTTCGTCTCGGGCTTAGCCGTTGTCCGCGCTTCGGTTCTCGGTGCGGTTCTCGAAGCCGGGGCCGACGCCCTGGCCGCGGTCTTCACACCTGCCGGCGTAGTCGCTCGCGCCCCAGGCAGCGGCTTGGTCAAAGCCAGCGTCTTGGGATGCCCGCCATTGGCCTTGGCAAACGATGCCTTGTCCGCCCGGGCCTCCGCCACGTGCGCCGTCTGGTAACGAGTCGGAGGCGTATGGCGCTGGTGCATGGCAGTCTGCTCTCGTGCCGTCGGCTCATGCCGAACGCCGCCCGGACCGCCGCTGTAGGCTGCATGGTTCGGATTGGCCACCGTGTTTGTTTCAATGATTGTCCGGTTGATATAGGTGTTGTGGATGATCGTCGTGTTCACGTTGACGACAGCGGTGTTGTAGGCGAAGGAGCCGCCGCGCCACTCGCCGCCGGCAAACCCGATCCCCAGGTAGCCGCCACCGTAGTCGACGCCCCCGTAGTAGCCCACCTGCGGCCCCCAATAGCCCTGGTTAAATGCATAGTTGCCGTTATTCCAGCCCCAGTAGCTGGGCGTCCACAGGGCGCCAACGTAAGGAGCCGGCGCCCACGCGCCCGAAACCCAGTAGTAATCGCCGTAGTCGTTGTCGTAAGCCCAGTAGCCGGGCGTCCACATCAGGTTGGGCTGCGGGCACATCGGTTGCTCGTAGACCGGCAATGCGGGCGGTGCAAAATTCACGCTGATGGCAATTTGGGCGTGTAGAGACGCCGCAATCATCGGCACCAACAACGCAAACAGAAACAGGCGTGCAGAGCATAGTGAGCGCATGGGAAAACCTCCTGGTCCCAGCAGCCTCGCGCCTTGCGCCGCCTCAATGAGCCGGTCACTCCCCGCAGCGCAAAAGGCTGGGATCCTATTCAGCGAGGTTAGATGCAGGTTTATGCCCTGGTCTGATCAAATCCGCTCAGGCATTTCACTCGAACGGCGCCGCCCACCGGTCCGCAAAGTCGCATCGAAATTGGATTCGATGCGGCGCAGCGAATGCTGTGCCCGCCCAACGCGTCCATTATTTCCGGAGCCGGCCGATCCCGCGTTGTTTCTCAATCAGGGCCGAATGCTGATCCCCATGCCGAACACGTGCCGGGCCTCAAGATTCACCGGCAGCGCGACGACCGGCGGATAAGGCGCCGGCAATCCCGTCGGAAGAATGGCCGTGCCGATATTCCCCGCCACCTGTCCGATGCCCAGGTCGAGCGCGAAGTGCGGATGCTCCCTCTGCGTCACGCGCACCGCGTAATCCAGGGTGGTGGGCAGGGACACTCCTCCCGGCAGCAGCAGGTTCAGGTTCTGCGCCGTCCGTGGCTCCTCGGTAAAGCCGGCCGAGGGCACGATCGCCGTCTTGAACGGCCCGGGAAGTGGAATGCCCACCCCGCCAAAAAGTCGGCCGGCAAACCGTGTGCTTTGGCCTCCTATGCCGAAGATGGTTCCATTGGTGGCCTTCCATCCCAGGTTCACCAGGAACGGAACCGGCGGATGCGCCCAGGTCTTGGTCACCGCGACGTACACGTCGCCGTTGGTGTAGTTCTTGGCGGCCTCAACGATCCCTTGCAGCCCAGCGACCTCCTGTAGCACCGCTCCGGAGACGAATTTGTCGTCCGTGCGAACCAGTCCGCCCACCGCGATCCCTGGCATCAGCGGTCCAAACTGGCCATCCTTGATGACCACCACCTTGCCGTGGAAGATATTCAGCCCGTTATAGTTCCACAGGTTGCTGAATGCCCCCGCACTGGGCAACGTGGCGTCGCCCAGCGTGTGGTAGCTGCGCGTATAACCCACCTCGGCCCGGTTGGCGAATCCCTCCGTAAAGCTGAAGGTCTGAAAGTCGCCAATTACGGTTTTGGCATTGATGAAGTGGTAGCCCACCGCAGGGTGAGAAAACACGTGACCCTTCGCGGATTCAACCACGTAGGCCGTCGGCGTAATGAAGCCGCCGGTCTGGCCTTCCAGGTTCAGTTGTTGCGCGTTGACGCGGCCGGTTGCCAGCAATGCAAGAAAGAAAAAGCCGCAGATTAAGAGCTTGGGGGACTTGAGGAGATTCACTTTCAACTCCAGGTGGAGGCCAGACAACCGGCTCCGATGAGGTTCAAAAACCATCCAGTTGTAACACAATTGCAGCAGTCTCGTCTTCCACCCTGGGCGGGTAGCCGCAGGCCTGGTTGCCGGTTCGAGCCAGTGGCCTGCGATTCATTCGTGATTTGTTGCGCAGCTCGCTTAGTCCTGGCGCAGCGCCACCATCGGATCCACCGCCATCGCGCGCCGCGCCGGCAAATAGCAGGACGCGAGCGCCGCCAGCATCAGGGCAGACACCACAGTGGCGAACGTCGCCGGGTCCCATGCGCCTACCAGGACGAAGCTGCCCACAGCCCGCGCTACCAGCAACGCGACCACCAGGCCAATCCCCAGCCCAACCGCGACAATACGCATGGATTGCCGGTAGATCATGCCGAATACGGAACCTCGCGTGGCCCCCAGCGCCATGCGTAGGCCGATTTCGTGAATGCGCTGGCTGACCGCATACGAGATGATGCCGTAAATGCCGATCACCGCCAAGGTCAACCCCAGCCCGCCCATGGTCGCCGCCAGCACCGCCCCAAACTGAAAGAGCATAAGGCCATTCGGCGAATAAAGCGCCTGGCGCATGGTTTGCACTTGAAACACGGGAAGCTGGGGGGCAAGCTCATGGATCGCCTTCTCGACCGTCGCCGTAAGAGCCAGCGGATCCCCCTGCACCTTCACCTGCAATGTCATGAAGCTGTTGCCCTTCACATGCTGAGCATATGGAATGTAGAAGTACGGCTGGGTTTTGTTGTCGCCCCGTGACGTAGCCTCTACATCGCGCGCGATTCCAACCACTTCCAGCTTGCGCTCCTTCTCGCTCTCCATGCGGAAAGTCCTGCCAATGGGGTCCTGGTTGGGCCAGAACTTCTTGGCTGTGCTTTCGCTGATCACCGCCACGTCTCTGCCCCGCTCGTCATCTCCGTTGTCAAAGCCGCGCCCGCGGAGCAGGCCGATCCCCATGACATTGAAATACTCGTTTGAAACGACGTTGAAGGCGGAGGTCAACGCAGGGGAATTCGCGGGCGCCGCAACGCCATCGATCGAAAGCGTTTCAGAACCGCCGCTGAAGTAGCCCATGGGAACCTGGCTGGCCACGCTCACCGCATCCACTCCCGCAAGCTGGTGCAGGCGTACCTGCATGTTGTCTGCGAGTTGGCGCGCCTGCGGATCTTTCAACCCGATCAGACTTGAATCGAAGGAGAGATTGAGAACACGATCCGGCTTGAAACCGAAATCCGCCGCCTGAAGAGCGCCCAGGCTGCGCACAAACAGGCCGGCCACCACCAGCAGCACCAGCGATCCGGCAATCTGCATCACAACCAGGCTGTCACGCATCCAGTGACGCCCCCCGGTTACGCCTCTGCCGCCTTCGTGCAGGACACCGTTCAAATTCACCTTGGCAATCCGCAGCGCGGGCGCCATTCCCACCACGATACCGGTCAGCAGGGCCAGGGCAAAGGAATACAGGAAGATCCGCCAATCGAACTGGAACGAAAGCGAGATAGGAATATCGAAGTGCAGATCCACATGACTCAGGGCTGAACTCGCCCACATGCCCAGAATCACGCCCATGCCTCCGCCCATCAGCGCCAGCGTGACGCTCTCGGTGATCATCTGGCTAAACAGGCGCGAACGCTGCGCGCCCAGTGCCGATCGAATGGCCATTTCCCGCTCCCGCACCGTAGCACGCACCAGCACAAGATTCGCGACATTGACGCAGGCCAGCAGGAGCACCATCGCGGCAAGGCCCAGAAACAACGCTGAGATCACAAGCATTCCGTTTGGTTTTCCGCCTGTGATGCGCAGGCTCCGCTCCGGATAGGCTGCGAAGCCGATCTGCTTTTCGCTCTCCGGGTGCTGCCGCGCCAGGTCCTGCGCAACCACATTCAATTCGGCATTTGCCTGCTTGAAGTTGACTCCAGGGCGAAGCCGTCCGTAAACCAGCAGGTTCCGGTTCTTCCAACTGTTCAAGTCTTCTGCTGGAGTACCTTCCAGGGTCGCCTGCGTCATTGGCAGATAGGCCGCTGCTTGTATGACGGCATTGGGAAAGCCGTAGAATCCCTTGGGCGCCACTCCCACCACCGAGAGGGCGCGGCCATCGATGGTCACCTGGCGGCCCACCACGTTTGGATCGCCGTTGAATCGCTTCTGCCAGAAGTCGTAGCTAAGAACAAGCACCGGGTCGCGGTCGGGGACCTCGCCTTCGCTGCGCAGCAAGAGCCGTCCAGCCGCCGGTTGCACTCCCAGCGCAGGAAAGAAATCGCCGCTGACGTAGGCGGTGATGATTCGCTCCGGCTGCTGCCCCGCGGTGGCAAATCCGTCCAGGCCTGCACCCACTGCCAGAATCTCGCTGAAGGAGTTGCGGCTCTGGGCGCGGATCGCCTTGAATTCCGGCGAGGAGAACGCGCGCTGCAAAGGTCCATTGTTCAGCGTGTAGGTCAGCGTCGCGATCTGTTGTGGATTCTCAACCGGAAGCGGCTTCAGCAAGAAGGAGTTCACCAGGCTGAAAATGGCCGTGTTGGCGCCGATTCCCAGAGCCAGTGTGAGCACCGCGGTAACGGTGAAGCTGGGCGCTTTTCTAAGCTGACGAAAGGCAAAGCGAAGATCCTGCAGCAAGACCCCCATGGATCCCTCCTCGATTCGAGATTGAGTGAACTTCATAAAGCAAGTTCGCGGCCAAACCTCCTCGGGTAGCAAACCATTGATTTCGATTGAGATGCGCCGGCGTCAAAATCTGCTCCACGAGCGCCTCTTGTGCGGAATCATCGATCGTTGTCCGAAAGCGGACACCCTCGCAGCCCTCTGCGGCCTCCGCATCGCCTCGATCCTCACTGCGGGCCGCTGCTCGCGATGGGCAATTCCCAGGGTGGTAAACTCACCCCATGCCGCGCGGCTTGTTGATCACCTTGGAAGGCTTGGATGGTTCGGGCAAAACAACGCAGATGCGGCGTCTGGCCGCCTGGCTGAAGAGGCGCTTTCCCGACGAGCCGGTCGTGACCCGGCAGCCCGGCGGAACCGAGACCGGCGACCGCATCCGCGCCTTGGTGCTCGATTCCCGCCAAACCGGCCTGGCGCCCATGACCGAGATGGCGCTCATGTTTGCCGACCGCGCCCAGGCGATTGCCGAGGTGATTCAGCCTGCGCTCGACCAGGGCCGAATTGTGATCTGCGACCGCTTTACGGATTCGACGGAAGCCTACCAGGGCGGCGGACGCCAACTCGGTTCCCAGGTGGTTCTCGAACTGCACCGCCTCGTCTGCAACAATCTGCAACCCGACCTGACGCTGCTGCTGCTGCCCAGCCTGGAAATCTCGCTGGAGCGCGCCCGCCGCCGCAACCAGCGCGCCGCCGAACAAAAAGAGCCCGACGAATCCCGTTTCGAGGCCGAGCAGGACGCCTTCTACCAGCGCGTCTGGGAGAAATACCACGAGATTGCCCGCCGCGAACCCGCCCGTATCGTTCTCATTGCAGGCGATCTTTCGATCGACGAAGTCCACGAGCAGATTGTCGAGGCGGTTGCCGAGCGCCTCATTCGCCTCGCCGCGATTCCCGTCGAATGATCACCGTCGCCCCGCGCTCACAGCGAACAGGGATATAATTCCGCCGAAGCCAAAACTCCAGCCGGAATGTCGTCTATTCCCTGAAAGCTGTGACGCCCCATGCGCATTTTCCATCGCTCGATTCTTGTTGCCTCCATTCTCCTCGCCGCACCGCTTCTTCATGCCAAGGGCCCGGAAGACGCAATCGCCAAGCAGATTGCAACGCTGCGCGACGTTCCTGCCGCGCAGAAGCCCGCGACCATCCTCAAGCTGGCCACCGACATCCGCGCTCTGCCCGCTGGCAAGCCAAAGCTCAAGCTGGCCGACGATCTGGCCGGGCGGGCCACGGAAGGCGATAACGGCATCGAGGCGCTACAAGCCGTGGCCGACACGCTCTCCCAGGCGCTCACCGAAACGCCTGTCCCCGCCAAAAAGGACTGGCCGTCGCAGGAGTACTTCCACCTGGCCCGGCTGGTGCGCTATGAAGGCGTCAAGTCCACGCTTGCCGACCCGCTTTATGTGAAGGCCGGAACCACCCTGGTGCAGAACGACGCGGACATTGAAAAGGTGGATTTCTCGCTCAAAGACATCCAAGGCAAGAAAGTCACCCTCTCCCAGCTTCGCGGCAAGGTTGTGCTGGTCAACTTCTGGGCCACGTGGTGCCAGCCGTGCCGCGCCGAGATGAGCGACCTGGACGCTATCTACACCCATCTCAACACCCAGGGCCTGGTTGTGCTCTCCATCGACATCGACGATGCCGATGTGTCCGACCCATTTAAGATTCCAACCTTCGTGGGGCAGATGGGCTATCATCCGCCGGTGCTGCTCGATCCCGGCGGCAAGCTTGTTGCCCCCAAGTTCCATGTCGATGGAGCCATTCCCAAGACCTATGTTCTCGACCGCGACGGCAAGCTTGTAGCCGAGGCAATCGACATGCGCTCGCAGCGCCAGTTTCTCAACATGATCGCCATGGCCGGTATCCATCCCTGAGCCGCACTGGTGCGCCAGCCTACCTGAATTCCCCGAAGTGCACATCTTCGGCAGCCACAGGCTGATCGAGGAACTGAATCGTCGTCGCCGGACCCAGCCGCGCCGGCTCGGTCCACGAGTCGAGCACCCACACCACCTGCTTGGCGGGCGTTACCTCAATCGCCTGTAGCGCCCCAGCCAGGTCCTTCCCGGGCGAGTTCCACTCGTTCACCCAGTTGTTGATCACGGTGTTGCCGTTGGGCAGCCGCCACGCCTGCTGCAGGCTGGCAAAGGTGTAGCCGGGCGCATCGGCCGGTGTCCAGCTCCACACCGTGTCGCCTCGCCGCGTAATCTCGCGCACGCCCTTGCTGTCGGTGATGAGCACGTTGTTCCCGTCCAGCGGCGTCACGCCCCACGGCCGGTCTGCTGGAAACGACCATAGCTCATTGCCGCTTGCGTCGTATTCCACCACCTTATTCAGGTCCATGTGCGCCACCAGCAGCGTTCCCTGCTGTGTAAGCCGCGCGTGGCGAAACTGCCCATGCGTGCTGGAAGGCTGTTTTGTTTTGAGAGGAATTTCCTTCTCGGTAGCTCCCGTAACAATGTTCACCACGCGCAGCAGCGCCGGGTCGCCATTCTGGATGTAGAGCACGCGATCGTTGCCGATGGGCACCGCGGTATGCACCTCGTGACCGGCAGGCGCGTCGTAATTCCACAGCACTTTTTTCTCGGGCGAAATCTCCGTCACTCCGACCTGGTGCGTGAACAGTACATTGCCGTTCGACAGCATCACCGCATCGCTGATCTCTCCTTTGCCCGCCGGGTCGGAGTAATGCCATACAATCTTGCCGCCGCGCACAATGTAAATGTTGCGCTCGTGCGATTCGCCCGCGTACATAAAATCGTGTTGCGCCAGCCCCTTGCCCGGCAGCTCAGCCTGAACGCTTTGCGCCTGGATTTGGATTCGGACAGGAATGCCCGCGAAAAGGGCACTCAACAAAAGCAATCTCGCAACTCCCACCTTCATTTGCTCGTTCTCCACGGAGCACGTGATCGTCCGCGGAATGCGGGTGCCCCAGGCCTCGATTCTGAGACCTCGGATTCCATTTGTCCATCTACGCTCATGAAATGCTGAAACTACTTCCACGCCCCCAGCAGCCGCCGCAACAGCACCATCTGTCCCAGGTGGTACGAATTATGATCCGCCACCACCAGAATCTCGCGCAGAATCGTCTGCCCATTTCCATGCGCGATCTTTGCAAACAAGTCGGTCTTCTCGTCCTCCACCAGGCCGCGCAACGCCTTGAGATCCTCGCAGAAGCCATGGATGCTACGGTCCCACGCCTTGGGATCCGGAGGCTCCCCCGTCGCGGGCCAATACTCCTTGGGCCACTCCTTTTCCTTGTAGTTGGGATTGGTTGAAAAATCCAGAATGTCCTGCTGCGCCATCCGCAAATGCTCCAGCAGTTCCCAGGGCGAGTGTTCCGCCCACTTCGGCGTTTTGCCGCGCAGCTCGGCAGGAAAATCCGCGATGGCGTGCTCGAAGTCCGCATGAGCGTCTTCGCCCTTCAACAGCTTGACCAGATGCTCACGCAGCGCTTTGTCGTCTGCCATGTCTTCCCTTCCCTTTGCGGGCCATTGAGTTTCCAGCGCCGATTCCATCGGCGTTGCCGCGCGGCCTGGATGTGACCCGTTCAAGAGAAGAGATTCCACCGTCGCGCGAAAGGATGCCGTCAAAACGAAATTCAGCGGTCCGGCTGCCCCAGTCTCTGATGCTCTAGACTCAAACCGTGGCCTCTTCCGATCTCCCCGTCAGCGCACCCGCCGATGCCGGCACACCGGACCTGGTGCGCCGCGGCCGTTACATCTACCCTCCCGGCCTGCGCATGAATTTGCCCTTCTACCTGTTTCACAAGTTCTTCAAGCCGGGCAATCCGATTCTGTTGTTTGAGCACCTTCGCCGCTTCGGCCGCGCCGCCCATTATCGCATCCTCTTCCGCGACGTGGTGCTGTTCCACGAACCTTCGGACATCCGCGAAGTGCTCGTCGACAAGGCCGCCTCCTTCGGCAAAGACCGCACCCAGAAGCGTATGAAAATCCTGCTCGGCGAAGGCCTCATCACCTCGGACGGCGAGGCGCACAAGCGCGGCCGCCGCATCGCCGCGCCGGCTTTTCACCGCCAGCGCATCCAGCGCTACGCAGGCCAGATTGTCGAGATGTCTGCCGTCCTGAGCACGCAATGGCAGCCCGGCGAGCCGCTGGACATTGCCGCCGAGATGATGCGCCTCGCGCTCCAGATCACCGCGCGCACGCTCTTCGACACCGAAGTGACAGCGGAGATCCACGACCTCAACGATCAGGTCAACATCGTCATGGACCTCTACAACTACCTGGTCGCCATGCCGCGCGCAGAGCTGCTTCTGAACTCGCCGCTGCCCGGCATGCGCCGCTTTCGCCATGCCAAGGCGCGGCTGGACGAGGTGGTCGACGGAATGATTCAGGCGCGGCGAGCCGAAGGCCGGGGGATCGAGGAACGCCACGACCTGCTCTCCATGCTGCTCGCCTCGCGCGACGATCAGGCGGAAGGCGACGGATTGAAGCTCTCTGCGGACGAACTGCGCGACCAGGTGCTTACGCTGTTTCTGGCCGGCTATGAAACCGTGGCCAACGCGCTGGCCTGGACCTGGCTGCTCTTGGGCCAGAACCCGCAGCCCGAGCGACAAATGCACGAGGAACTTGACGCAGTGCTGGCCGGCCGGCTGCCCACGCTCGAAGATTTGCCGCGCCTCGAATACACATCCATGGTGTTAGCCGAGTCCATGCGGCTCTATCCTCCGGCGTGGGCCATGGGCCGGGAGGCGCTGGAAGACGTCGCCATCGGCCCCTATCGACTGCGCAAAGGCACCATGGTTTTCTTCAGCCAATATATCGTTCACCGCGATCCACGCTGGTTCCCTCACCCTGAGCGATTCTGGCCCGAGCGCTTCACCGCCGAAGCCAAAGCCGCGCGCCCCAAATTTGCTTACTTCCCTTTCGGCGGCGGCGGACGCCAGTGCATCGGCGAGTCATTTGCCTTGATGGAAGCCACGCTCGCCTTGGCCATGATTGCCCAGCGCTGGCGCCTGGCGCTTGTCCCCGGCCAGACCATCGAACCCCAGCCCAAGATCACGCTCCGTCCGATGGGCGGCATCCGCGCCATCCCCGTGCCGCGCAGGGAACAGGGCACCCGAGATCCAATTCGGACAGCCGGGAGTTTTTCCTAGAACTTGACCTGCGCTCCGCCCTTCATCACGAATTTAACGGTTTGCAGGACAGAAATGTCCTGCAGGGGATCGCCGTCCACGGCAATCAGGTCGGCAAATTTGCCCTTTTCAATGGAGCCTATTTGATCGCCCCATCCCAGCAAGTCGGCGGCGACTGTGGTGGCCGCCTGGACCGCCTCAAGCGGCGTGAGCCCGAGCTTCACCAGCGACACCAACTCGCGGGCATTCTTTCCCTGCTTATCGTCGTTCGAGGCATCGAATCCGCACGCGATCTTTACGTGCAGGGCGCGGGCGTCGGTGATTTCATCTCGCAGCGCTTGCATGGTGGGCTCCATCTCCGCGCGCTGTTGCGGGGTTTTGGCTGCCTCATAGCCGCTCGAAACAGCAGCCGAAGTAGGAACAAGAAAAGTTCCTTTCGCGGCCATCAATTCCAGTGTTTCTTTGTCGACATGGGTGCCGTGCTCCACCGAATCCACGCCGCTCTCCACCGCGTTGCGGATGCCTTCGCGCGTGGTGGCGTGCGCGGCAACATGGTGCCCGCCTTTGTGCGCCTCCTCCACGATCGTCTTTATCTCCTCGCGGGTGAGCGTTTCGTGCATGTAGCGCTCGGTGTTAGGCGATCCAATATCGAGAAAGTCCGCGTAAATCTTGATCAGATCGGCTCCGTAATAGATTTGCTCGCGAACCGCCTTGCGTGCCTCATCCGCGCCGGTGATCGTCTGCGCCCCGCGTGGGAAATCAACCAGATCCGGCGAAAGCCGCAAGGGGAAATACCCGCCAGTCGCCGCAATAGCTCTCGTCGCCACCTGCATGCGCGGTCCTTGCGCCAGGCCGCGAAGGATTGCCGTGCGCAGCGCCACATCGGCATAGCCTGACCCCTCGCTTTCCACGTCGCGCACGGTTGTGAAGCCGGCCTGCAATGTCAGGCGAGCGTCGGCCGCGCCTTCCAGCGCGCGGTAGGCTTCCGATTCCTTGGCAAGTTGCAGAATGTAATTGTCATTTGGCGAGCCCTCGGCGATCCTTGCCATCAGATGGGTGTGTGCGTCGATCAATCCGGGCAGCAGCGTGGAAGAGCCAAGGTCGATCACCTGAGTTCCGGCCGGGATCGAGAGGCCGCTGCCTGCGTCGATGATTTTGCCGTCCTGGATGAGCACAACAGCGTCTGGAATGTATTTTCCGCTCTTCACGTCGAGCATGCGCTGGCCGCGGACCGCCGTCACCTGCGCCGAGATGCCTCCTGCAGCCACTATGAGGCAGAAAAACAAAAGTGCCTTCGCAAATTTCATTCGCTTTGCTCCTTGACAGCTTCCTGATTTCTCTTGACCCGAGGG
>Ga0302325_10013537_pt1 | contig 17390 bp, 20 predicted proteins | sample Palsa_T0_2_FD_201948 | JGI IMG/M metagenome (GOLD analysis project Ga0302325, IMG submission 201948) | Peat permafrost microbial communities from Stordalen Mire near Abisko, Sweden - Palsa_T0_2 | ecosystem: Environmental > Terrestrial > Soil > Palsa > Peat permafrost | place: Sweden: Abisko... | reverse complement strand
ACTGTGTCCGGAAAGGCATGCCCAGATGCTTCAAGAGCGTGCGCGCCTGGTTGTCGTTCGCCGCCGTGGTCACAATGGTGACGTTCATTCCCTTCTGCTTGTCGACCTTCTCGTAAAAAATCTCCGGAAAGATCAACTGGTCGTGCAGGCCGAGCGTATAGTTGCCGCGGCCGTCGAACGACTTGGTCGAGACTCCACGGAAATCGCGTACTCGCGGCAGAACGATGTTCACCAGCCGGTCGAAGAATTCATACATGCGGTCGCCACGCAGCGTCACCATGGTTCCGATGGCCTGCCCTTCGCGCACCTTGAAGGCCGCAATCGACTTCTTGGCCTTGGTGATGATCGGCTTCTGGCCGGTGATCTGCCCCAGCTCGTTCACCGCGGGATCGAGCACCTTCGAGTTTTGTGTGGCCTCGCCCATGCCCATGTTCACCACGATCTTGTTAAGGCGCGGAACCGCCATCGTGTTCTTGAGTTCGAGTTCTTTCAGCAGTGCCGGAGCCACTTCCTTCTCGAACTTGGACCGCAGCCGCGGCCGCTCCTTGGCGCTGTGGTGCGCCTGTGCCGGAGCCTTCTGCTCCTGCGCCGATTCCTTCGAGCCCTTCTTGTCTTTATCCTTCGCCATCGCGTCTCTTCAACTTCCCCTCACCGAGTCGGATTGCAGAAAGCCGTTAGCCATTAGCTCTTAGCCTTTAGCTTCCTGCGTATACCGCTGCGTGAGACTCAAATTGTTATCACTGCTGCTTGCATCATCGGCCACAAGCTAAAAGCTAATGGCTAAGAGCTACCAGCTTACTTGTCCAGCGTCGTTCCGCACTTCTTGCATACCCGGACTTTCCGGTCACCGCGCACTTCGTGTCCGATGCGCACCGGGCCGCAGCTCGGGCACACCAGTTGCACGTTGGATAGCGCGATCCGGCTCTCCTGCTCGGCAATGCCGCCCTTGATGTTGCGCTGCGGGTTCGGGCGCACGTGCTTTTTCACGATCATCACATGCTCGACCAGAAGCTTGCTGTCGTCGGGAAACACGCGCAGCACGCGTCCTTCCTTGCCTTTGTCCCGCCCCGTGATGACCTTCACCGTGTCGTTGCGGCGGATATCGACTCGCTTGTGTTCCGTGCTGACAGTTCTCATAAAGTCAAAGTTTCAATGTTTCAAAGTTTCAAGGTTTCGAAAGTTCTCCGATTGCCGAGAAAACTTGAAACGTTGAAACCTTGAAACCTTTCTTCAAATCACTTCCGGCGCCAGCGAAACAATCTTCAAAAACTTCTTCTCGCGCAGCTCGCGGGCCACGGGACCGAAGACGCGCGTTCCCACCGGCTCGCCCGCATCGTTGATCAACACCGCGGCATTCTGGTCGAAGCGGATATACGTTCCGTCGCGGCGCCGATGCTCCTTGCGCGTCCGCACAATCACCGCCTTCACCACTTTGCCCTTTTGCACTTGCCCGTCCGGAGCGGCTTCCTTCACCGCAGCGGTGATTATGTCGCCGAGGCCGGCGTTCAGCCCGGTGGAACCGCCGAGCGGCAGAATCATCTGCAGCTTGCGGGCGCCGGAGTTGTCAGCGACCTCCAGCATGCTTCTCATCATCACGGCCATGGCTAATCTCCCTCGGTCCCAGTGCGGCTACTTGCTATCCTGCTCCAGCACGATCTCCGGCACCAGCGTCGTCTTGCGCACGATATCCTTCAGCTTCCAGCGCTTCAGCTTCGACATCGGACGGGTCTCTTCAATCCGCACCACGTCGCCCACGTGCGCTTCGTTTTTCTCGTCGTGCGCATAAAACTTCTTGTTGCGCGCCACCACGCGCCCGTAAAAGGGATGCGCCTTCTTGCGCGTCACCTTGACCACGATGGTCTTTTGCATGCGGTTGGCGACCACTTCTCCCACCACTTCCTTGCGCCGGCCCTGCACACTCTCGTTCTTCGGGGTTGCGGATTTCTTGGTTGCGGTTTCCGCCATTAGCGTTTCTCCGTTGCGGCCGAGCGCGAGCGCTCGCCTAAAATTGTTTTGACGCGCGCAATGTCTTTGCGCATCCCGCGAATTTTCTTCAGGCTCTCGGTCTGGCCCATGTTCAGCTGAAACTTCAGCTTGAACAACTGGTCCGCGAGATCCTGCCCCTGGTGCTGAAGCTCGGCGTCGGTTAGGTTGCGAATCTTGTCGGATTTCATAAAATTCCTTAGTGCGCCGTCTCTCGTTTCACCAGAGTCGTGCGCAGCGGCAGCTTGTGCGACGCCAGCCGCATAGCCTCGGTCGCATCCACAATCGTAACCCCTTCCATCTCAAACAGAATCTTTCCCGGACGCACCACCGCGACCCAGTGATCGGGCGCGCCCTTGCCCTTGCCCATGCGGGTTTCAGCCGGCTTCTTCGTCACCGGCTTGTCGGGAAACACGCGGATCCAGATCTTGCCGCCGCGTTTTACGAAGCGGGTCATGGCCACGCGGCTGGCTTCAATCTGGCGGTCGGTGATCCAGCCGGGCTCAAGCACCTTCAGCCCAAAATCGCCAAAGGCCAGCGTGCTTCCGCGCCAGGCCTTGCCGGTCATGCGCCCGCGCTGCTGCTTGCGGTACTTCACTTTCTTTGGCATCAACATAAAAATTTCCTCGTAGAGACGTTGCTTGCAACGTCTCTGTGTGCAGCCCCCGGAAGACGCAGGGCGCAGCGACGCAAATCCCTAGAACGCTCCCACCGCCGTCTGAGCCTCCCGCTTCTTAGCCGGAAGAATCTCGCCCTTGTACACCCAGCACTTCACGCCGATCACGCCGTACGTGGTCCGCGCTTCCGAAAAACCGTATTCGATATCGGCCCGCAGCGTGTGCAGCGGCAAACGTCCCTGCAGGTACCACTCCGAGCGCGCGATTTCATTGCCGTTCAACCGTCCGCTCACCCGCACCTTGATCCCCTTGCAGCCGAAGCGCAGCGCCGAATCGACCGCCTTGCGCATGGCGCGGCGGAAGCCGACGCGCTTCTCCAGCTGCAAAGCAATCGCCTCCGACACCAGTTGCGCATCGAGTTCGGGCTTGTGCACTTCCTGGATGTCGACAAACACTTCGCGTGTCGTCTTCTTCTGCAAGTCGCCTTTCAGCTTGTCGATCTCGGCGCCCTTGCGTCCGATAATAATTCCCGGCCGCGCCGTCTTGATGATGATGCGCAGCTTGTTGCCCGGCCGCTCAATCTCGATCGAGCTCACGCCCGCGGACTTCAGCTTGTCCTTCAGTTCGTTCTTCAGCTTTATGTCTTCGAGCAGCAGCTTGTCGTAGTCCCGTTCCACAAACCAGCGCGACTTCCACGGCTTCGTATAGCCGAGGCGAAACCCATAAGGATGGACTTTTTGTCCCATTGCTTCTCCTAATCAATCCCGAAACCTTGTCATTCCGAACACGCGCAAAGCGCGGGTGAGGAATCTGCTTTTTGCCTTACTTCGCAGCCGCCTTTTTCTTACCCGTCTTGCCGGCACCCGCGGCCTTCTTAGCCACCGGCGCGCGCCGCTTAGCCGGAGCCGCGCTTGTTGATCCACCACCACTCGCAACACGTGCCGCACCATTCCCCCGCTCCGCCAGCACCAGCGTGATATGCGCAATGCGCCGCTGGTACCGGAAAGCGCGCCCCTGCGGCGCCGGACGAATACGCTTCATGCGCGGACCGTCGTTCGCGATGGCGTTCTTCACATATAGGTTGTCGAGATCAACGTCCAAATTCTTCTCAGCACTGAGAAAGTTGGCATTGTCGAGCGCCGACTGCAGCAGTTTGCCTACGTGCGCCGCCACCCGCTTCTTGGTGAACAGCAGCGTGTTCCGCGCTTCTTCCACCTTGCGCCCTTTGATCAACTCCAGCACCAGGCGCGCCTTCTGCGGCGACACGCGCAAGTAACGCATTTCCGCTCGGAATTCCATAATAGCTACTAGCTCCTAAGCTCCTAGCAAAACCAGGAGCCAAAAAAGTCGCCTACTTCAAATCGTCCTAGCTAGCAGCTAGAAGCTAGTAGCTAGAAGCTGCCTTTTTATGCCTTCGGCGGCGGCGCCGCAGGCGGTGCCGACGGCGTAATCGCTCCCGGACCTCCCGGAATGCCCGCCGGCTTCGCCGCCACTTCCGTCGCCGCTCGCATGGAGTGGCCCTTGAAGTTGCGCGTGAAGCTGAACTCGCCTAGCTTGTGCCCCACCATGTTTTCGGTGACGTACACCGGAATAAATTTCTTGCCATTGTGCACCGCAATGGTGTGCCCCACCATCTCCGGAACCACAGTGGACCGCCGCGACCAGGTGCGCAAAACCTTCTTTTCGTTGCGCGAATTCATGCCTTCCACTCGCGACATCAGGAAGGCATCCACCCACGCGCCCTTCTTGGTTGAACGTGCCATAAATTAACTCTCACCCCACTTTTGTCACTCACCCCAACTCTGTCATTCCGAGCGAAGCGAGGAATCTCGGTTTCGCTTGCAGCTCTATTTACTCCGCCGGTTCACAATAAACTTATCCGTCCGCTTGTTATTCCGCGTCTTATACCCACGCGTCGGCTGGCCCCAAGGCGTTACCGGATGCCTGCCGCCTGAAGTCTTGCCTTCACCGCCGCCATGCGGATGGTCCACAGGATTCATCGATACGCCGCGGTTCACCGGCTTCCAACCCATCCAGCGCATACGTCCCGCCTTGCCGATGGTAATGTTCTCGTGATCCAAATTGCCCACCTGCCCGATGGTCGCCATGCAATCTTGCGAAATCTTCCGGGTCTCGCCCGAAGGCAACTTCACCAGCGCGTAATCGGATTCCTTTGCAATCAACTGCGCCGCTCCGCCCGCCGAACGCACCATTTGCGCGCCCTTGCCGGGTTTCAGTTCCAGATTATGAATCGAAGTGCCAGGTGGAATATTGCGCAGCGGCAACGCATTGCCCACCAGAATGTCCGCCTCAGGCCCGCTCACAACTTTCTGCCCCACTTTCAATCCTTCAGGCTGCAGAATGTAACGCTTCTCGCCATCGGCATAGGCCAGCAGTGCAATCCGGGCTGAGCGGTTCGGATCGTATTCGATCGTTGTCACCGTCGCCGGGATGCCCGCCTTTTCCCGCTTAAAGTCGATGATGCGCAGCTTCTGCTTGTGCCCGCCGCCCCGGTGCCAGCTCGTGATGTCGCCCGAGTTGCGCCGTCCGCCAGTGCGCTGCTTCTTTTCGACCAGCGGCTTATGCGGATGCTGCGTCGTAATGTCGTCGTTGACGATCGTCGTGCGATAGCGCAACGTCTGCGTAGTAGGTCGGTAAGTTTTAATAGCCATATCGAATCTCTCTGTAGAGACGTAGCTTGCTACGTCTCTAGCTTGCAGCGCCTCTGCGCCCAAGACGTAGCAAGCTACGTCTCTACGACCGTCTTACAGATTCTGCGCATACTCCGGCATCTTCTCGCCGGCCCGCAGCCGCACATACGCCTTCTTCCAGTCCGGACGGTAGCCGGCAAACTTCCCCCGCCGCCGTTCTTTCCCCGGATACGTCGCGGTGCGCACAGAAAATACTTTTACCTTGAAAATCGTCTGCACCGCTTGCTTGATTTCCGTCTTCGTCGCCTTGGGCGCCACCTGGAATACCAGCGTGTTCTGGTTTTCCTTGATCGCCAACCCTTTTTCCGTGATCACCGGACGCCGAATGATCTGGTATGCGGATTTCATAATGATTAGGCCCTAGGCCACCTCCGCCGCTTTTTCATGCCGCGTGCGCTTCCGCGGAGCCGCCGACGCCTTCTTCACGCCTTCTTCTTTTGCCGCCTTGCGCTGCCGCTTGGGCAAAGTATCTTTCAGCGTGAGCTGCAACTTCTCGATAGCGGGGTGAGAAAAAATCACGCGATCATATTTCAGCAAGTGATAGGGATGAACCTCATTACCGGCAATCAACTCCAGCCCTTCAATGTTGCGTGAGCTAAGTTCCAGGTTGCGATTCGCGGCGTTTGGAGCTTCCACGATCAGCACCGTCTTTTCAACCTCGAGCGCATCGAGTGCTGCGCGGAACTGCTTGGTCTTTGCGTCCTTCAGGTCGAATGCATTCACCACGGTCAGCTTGCCATCGGCAAACTTCGCGGCCAGCGCTGAACGAAGAGCGCCCAAAAGTTTCTTGCGCGGGAATGCATAGTCGTAAGACCGCGGCGTCGGACCGTGCACTGTAGCGCCGTGCCGCCACAGCGGCGACCGGATCGAGCCGATGCGCGCCCGCCCCGTGCCCTTCTGCTTCCACAGCTTCTTGCCCGAACCGGAAACCTGCCAGCGGGCCTTAGTAGCGTGGGTGCCGCGGTGCTGTCCGGCGCGGTAATGCTTCACCGCCTCCCAGAGCAGATCTTCATTGACCGAACCGAAAATCTCATCGGCGAGATCGAACGTCCCGACCTTAGCGCCGCTCAAGTTGTAAATGTCTATAGTTGCCATATAGCTTAGCTCTGTCTGACCACTTGCCACTGACCACTGGCCACTGGGTTTATGCCTTCTTCGCCGCTCTCTTCGCCGCCTTCAACGGATCGACCGTAGCCGAACCGGCGAATCCACGACGCTCTCTGGGCGGCTTCTTCGCCTTCATGATTACCAGATATCCGCCCTGCGGCCCCGGCACACTGCCTTCGACTACCAGCAGATTCTCGTCTTTATCCACGCCCAGAACTCGCAGGTTTCGCTGCGTCACGCGGGCGTGACCCATGTGTCCCGACATGCGCATCCCTTTGAACACGCGCGAGGGAAACGCGGACGAGCCAATCGAACCCGTAATCTGAAACATCGACCCGTGCGACTTGGGACCGCCTGCGAAATGATGCCGCTTCACCACACCCTGGAAGCCTTTTCCCTTGCTCACTCCCACGATGTCGACAAACTTTTCGCCTTCAAAAATCTCGACCAGCACCCGGTCGCCAATCTTCACCGTGACGTCGCTGTCAGCCGCGCCATCGGTTTCGAGCGGCACTTCGCGCATGAACTTCACCGGCGGAAGATTGCTCTTTGCCAGGTGTCCGCGCGCCGGCTTGGTCAGCCGCGACTCCTTCACAAACTCAACGAGACCGATCTGGGCCGCCTCGTAACCATCCCGCGTCGCGGACTTGTGCTGCGTAATCACGCAAGGACCAGCCTGCAGCACCGTGACCGGGCGCACGTCGCCCTTCGAGTCAAACAGCTGCGTCATACCGACCTTCTTGCCCAGAATGCCTGTAACTCTCGTCGCCATCTCTATCTCCATGCCCAGCGTGGCTAGTCGCTTGTTCAGCAACGGCTATTGGCTGGGGAGCGCCTATGCTCATGCGGGGACGGTCGCCCTCGGCCGTCCAGCGGGCGTCAGCCCGCGCCCGCACTATTTATGTTCCTTACCGAACGCCTTAATCTCCACATCCACGCCCGCCGGCAGATCGAGCTTCATTAGCGCGTCCACGGTCTGCTGTGTCGGCTCAAGAATATCGAGCAAACGCTTATGGGTGCGGATCTCAAACTGCTCCCGCGACTTCTTATCCACGTGCGGCGAACGCAGCACGCAGTACTTGTTCTTCATCGTGGGCAATGGAATGGGACCGGCGATTTGAGCGCCCGTGCGCCGCGCCGTTTCCACGATCTCGCCCGTCGACTGGTCCAGGATGCGGTAGTCGTAAGCCTTCAACCGGATGCGAATTCTTTCTTTTCCAATCACGTTTCACTCTCTCTAACCCCTCCCGGCGTCTCCGGAAGGAAAGAACTGTCGGCAAGAAGCAAGCCGCTTTGCTTGTAGCGCGGGCGCCCTCGCCCGCGAGCCTTTATCGATGCTGCATGCACGCGGACGAGAGCGTCCGCGCTACACTTACTGCACAATCTCCGCAATCGTCCCAGCGCCCACCGTGTGTCCGCCTTCGCGAATGGCAAAGCGCAAGCCCTTCTCCATCGCCACCGGCGTGATCAGCTCAATCACGAGCGAGACGTTGTCCCCCGGCATCACCATCTCCGTGCCTGCCGGAAGTTCCGCCACACCCGTCACATCCGTAGTCCGCAAATAAAATTGCGGTCGATATCCCTTGAAGAACGGCGTATGCCTTCCGCCTTCTTCCTTCGTCAGGATGTACACTTCGGCTTTGAATTTGGTGTGCGGAGTAATCGACCCACCCTTGGCCAGCACCATCCCGCGCTCCACATCTTCTTTCGCAATGCCACGCAGCAACAGCCCGGCGTTGTCGCCCGCCAGTCCTTCGTCCAACTGCTTCTTGAACATTTCCACGCCGGTGACAACGGTCTTGCGCGTCTCCCGGAAGCCGACGATTTCCACTTCCTCGCCCACCTTTACCTTCCCACGCTCAATACGCCCGGTCACCACCGTGCCGCGCCCCTGAATCGAAAATATATCTTCAATCGGCATCAGGAACGGCTTATCGAGCTCACGCGCCGGCTGCGGAATGCTCTTGTCCACCGCCTCCATCAACGCGTCGATCTGCTTTTCCCACTTCTCTTCGCCATTCAGCGCGCCCAGAGCCGAAACTCGCACCACGGGCACGTCGTCCCCCGGGAACTTGTAGCTCTTCAGCAGCTCACGCACTTCGAGCTCAACCAACTCCAGCAACTCCGGATCGTCCACCGCATCCACCTTGTTCAATGCCACCACCAGATACGGCACGCCCACCTGCCGCGCCAGCAGCACGTGCTCGCGCGTCTGCGGCATCGGACCGTCGGTGGCAGCAACGACCAGGATCCCCCCATCCATCTGCGCCGCGCCCGTGATCATGTTCTTGATGTAGTCGGCGTGGCCCGGGCAATCGACGTGCGCGTAGTGCCGGTTCGGCGTCTCATACTCCACGTGCGCCGTCGCAATGGTGATGCCGCGCGCCTTTTCTTCCGGAGCGTTGTCGATCGAATCGAACGACCGGAACGTGTTCTTCGGATTGTGCTTCGACAAAACCTTGGTGATCGCCGCCGTCAACGTCGTCTTGCCATGGTCAATGTGCCCAATCGTCCCCACGTTGCAGTGCGGCTTATTCCGATCAAATTTCTCTTTCGCCATTTCTCTTTCTCCTCCGGCTTCCCGTTACGCCGGAACCAAATCATCACCGTCAGCTTCGTAATACGCGCCAACGAATTCCTGTCTCTCCACCAGTTCCTCAGCAATCATCCGGTCGAGTCTTCCGGAAAACTCTGCGAATCGTTCGCGGAAGACTTCAAATTCGCGATGTCCGCTCCAAAAATCCCGCACCCGGTACCGTCCATCGCTCACCGACTCGCACTTCACTTCCGTAGCGATGTAACCCTTACCTTGCCGCAGGAACCTGGACCAGATTCCATCCGGCCCAAAAACCACTCCAAACTCAACCCGCTTACCTTCCCGAACCCAGAACCTGCGGTCGACGACGAACCGCGGCGCTGCGAGTCACTTCGTCGTCCCCTGCACCTTGGCGATGATTTCCTCCGCGACGGATCGCGGAGCCTCCTCATAACGCGCGAAATGCATCGAGTACTCAGCGCGGCCCTGCGTCGACGAACGCATGTGGGTCGCATAACCAAACATTTCCGCCAGCGGAACAATCGCCTTGATCACCTGCGACCCGGCCCGATGCTCCATCCCTTCAATGCGTCCGCGCCGCGAACTCAAGTCGCCCATAATCACACCGGCATAATCCTCCGGCGTCACTACTTCCACCGCCATCACCGGCTCCAGCAGCACCGGCGAAGCCTTGCGCGCAGCTTCCTTGAACGCCATCGAACCGGCAATCTTGAATGCCATTTCGTTCGAGTCCACATCGTGATAGCTGCCGTCATACAGGGTAGCCTTCACATCGACCATCGGGTAGCCCGCAAGAATGCCGCCTTCGAGCGCTTCCTGAATTCCCTGATCAATCGGTTTGATGAATTCTTTCGGCACCGAACCGCCCACAATGTCATTGACGAATTCGTAGCCCGTGCCCGCCGGTTGCGGATCCAGCCTGATCTTGGCGTGCCCGTACTGGCCGCGGCCGCCGGTCTGGCGAATGTATTTGCCTTCCGCCTCGGAGTGCTTGCGAATAGTCTCGCGATACGCCACTTGCGGCTTGCCAACATTGGCCTCGACTTTATACTCGCGCATCATGCGGTCGACGATGATTTCCAAATGCAACTCGCCCATGCCGCTGATGATCGTCTGTCCGCTGTCGGGATCGGTGTGGACTTTGAACGTAGGATCTTCCTGCGCCAGGCGGCCGAGCGCCATCCCCATTTTTTCCTGATCGGCCTTGGTCTTCGGCTCAACTGCAACCGAAATCACGGGAACCGCAAACGTAATATTTTCGAGAGCGATGGGATGATCTTCGCTGCAAATCGTGTCGCCCGTGCTCACGCCCTTGAGTCCGACCGCGGCGCAAATGTCGCCTGCCAGAATCTCGCTGATTTCTTCCCGCTTGTTGGCGTGCATCTTCAGCAACCGCCCAATGCGCTCAGTCCGGCGGCGGCCCGTGTTCAGTACGGAATCCCCCGTCTTGAGTTGTCCGGAATAAACGCGAATGAACGTCAACTGGCCAACAAACGGATCGGCCATGATCTTGAACGCCAGCGCCGAGAACGGTTCCTTGTCGTCAGCTTTGCGAAAAATCTGCTCCCCGTTCTCGGGATTCAGTCCATGCGTTTCCGGCACATCGAGCGGCGACGGCAGGTAATCCACCACTGCATCGAGCAGCGGCTGTACGCCCTTGTTTTTGAATGCCGTCCCCACCACGACCGGAAACACCTTCAGCGCAATGGTCGACTTGCGCAGCGACGCACGCAACTCATCGGCGGTAATCTCTTCGCCTTCCAAAAACTTGTGCAGGATTTCGTCGTCGTTCTCGGCTATGCTCTCGACCAACTGGGCGTGGAATGCTTCGGCCTTTTTCTTCAGCTCGGCGGGAATTTCTTCGGTAACGTACTCGGCGCCCATGGTGTCGTCTTCCCACACGATCGCCTTCATATTGATCAGATCGATGACACCCTTGAACTTGTCTTCCTGGCCGATGGGAATCTGAATCGCGACGGGCCTGGCGCTAAGCCGCTTGCGGATGGTATCGATGGCGTGCTCGAAATCCGCGCCCATCTTGTCGATCTTGTTGATGAAGCAAATGCGCGGCACACCGTATTTATCAGCCTGGCGCCAGACTTTTTCCGACTGCGGCTGCACCCCGTGCACCGCGTCAAACACCGCGACTGCGCCGTCGAGCACGCGCAGCGACCGCTCCACTTCCGCCGTGAAATCCACGTGACCGGGCGTATCGATAATGTTGATGCGAATGTCGCGCCAGGTGCAGGTCGTAGCCGCGGACGTAATCGTAATCCCGCGCTCCTGCTCCTGCTCCATCCAATCCATCGTCGCCGTGCCTTCGTGCACCTCTCCGATGCGATGCGTCTTTCCCGTATAGAACAGGATGCGCTCCGTCGTAGTGGTCTTTCCGGCATCGATGTGGGCCATGATGCCGATGTTCCTGCAACGTTCTAATGGGACTGTTCTGGGCACGACTCTTTAACTCTTTCTGGGCTCCGAAGTCAGCTTCTAGCTGCTAGCTTCTAGCTAGTCGCTAGTAGCTGCGTTTCTACCACCGGTAATGCGCAAAAGCCTTATTGGCCTCGGCCATCCGGTGTACATCTTCTTTCTTCTTGATGGCTGCGCCTTTCCCGTTGGCGGCATCCAGCAACTCGTTGCTCAACTTGTCGACCATCCCTCGTTCCGCGCGGCCGCGAGCATACGTCAGCAGCCAGCGGATCGCCAGCGAGGTTCGCCGGTCGGCATTCACTTCCACCGGCACCTGATAGTTCGCGCCTCCGACGCGCCGCGTCTTCACTTCGAGCAACGGCTTGGCATTCTCGACGGCTTTCGTGAACAGTTTCAAAGCGTCGTCGCCGCCTTTTTCCTGCACTTTGGTGAGGGCCTCGTAGAAAATGCCCTCGGCGGTGCTCCGCTTGCCCTGCCACATCATCGAGTTGATAAACTTCGTCACCAGATTCGAGCCATAAACGGCATCGGCTGGCACGGTCCGCTTTGCTGTATGTCCTTTACGAGGCATTCAAAACTCCAGGTTTCAAAGTTTCGAAAGTTTCAATGTTTCAAAGTTTTCGGCGATGTCACCTTGAAACTTTGAAACCTGCGAAACCTTGAAACTTGCTTCTTACCCCTTTTTCGCCCGCTTGGCGCCGTACTTCGAGCGTCCCTGCTGACGACCGGCCACGCCGACTGCATCCAGCGTGCCGCGAATCACGTGATAGCGCACACCCGGCAGATCCTTTACGCGGCCCCCGCGAATCAGCACAATCGAGTGCTCCTGCAGGTTGTGACCAACGCCAGGAATGTAAGTCGTGACTTCAATCCCGTTGGTCAACCGCACCCGCGCCACTTTGCGCAGTGCCGAGTTCGGCTTCTTCGGCGTCTGCGTGTACACGCGAGTGCAAACTCCGCGCTTCTGCGGACATCCCTGCAGCGCCGGACTCGCCGTCTTATACCGCGGCCGCTTCCGTCCGTCACGCACCAATTGATTAAAAGTAGGCACTCTTTGCCGCTCCTTGACGTCGCTAACTGAAAAAGTTGCTAACTGAAAAGCCGGGCTGGCAGGCACAATCGCCGCGCCATGCTTCTCGCCGCACACGAATCACGGAGAGAGATTCTTGGCTCCAGATCTAGATTTATGCTGCCGACGGTGGCACCCGGCCTAAACTACGGGAGTACTCCGTATCGCCAGCTCTGTCCTGCATATCCTTCCGCAGACCACCAACGCGCCCTGATTCAGGCGCTCCGGCAGCCCTCGTGATCGGGCGAAAGGCAGCGCAGGAACGTTTCAGCGAGGAAAGTTTCCGGCTCACAATGCTACATCTCACCGGAAACGCATTTCTCAAAAGCCCCACCACGAGTTCTCACACAACTCTGCGGAACTCACGGCACACACCAAGCCTGGATTGACTCGCGGAACCTAACAACTATAACAACTGAGTGGAAACATCGTCAACCCATCTTTTTGCATCCCACTGTCGAAACTGGAGCGATCCGCCAAGTCACCCTCCCCCAACGTTCAACAATGTTCGCAGGGCCAGCTTGCTGAATCCGTCTCCAGCCTCTACACTAACAGTTTTCCATTCCATTGAGCGGCTCGCCCATCGGAAGCAACCATGAGGCGACGAGAGGGTGCATGGGTAGGTTGCGTTTCGGTCCGTCGGCGTGGCTAGTCGCCGCCATCTTCTCATTTCTGCTCATACCGGCGTGCGGCGGCAGCAAGCCTCCTGGTGCCTCGCCCTTCCCGGCGAAAATCACCCTCAATCCCAGCCCTAGCTATTCCATGCAAGTCGGTACCACCTTGGTGCTCAGCGCCAGCGCGCAGAACGGCTCCAACTCAGGCCTTAGGCCGGCGTTCACCTATACCATAAGCCCTTCAAGTCCTGCGGGAGTGCTCGACATTGCTCCCAACGGCTTCGCCTGCGCCGGCACCTGGAATGCTCCGGCTTACTCTATCTGCACACCCGCCAACACTGGCATGGTTCAGGTAACTGCGTCAGCCCTGGGATCAACCAGCGCTCCCACCTTGTTCTTCGTTCATGAGCCAATCGATAACATTCAGGTCAGCGTCGTTCCTCCCGTCAATTCTCCGCCCCCAGCCTGTCCCAACCAGCAAGCCCTGCCCCCAACCTGCAACCCCCCGTTCAACGCGACGGCTGCTAATTACTGCCTTTCGCAGAACCAGGTCCAGACTTTGCAGGCCAACGCCTTCAGTCAGGGCGTCGATATTACCGCCTCGGTTGGCCCATTCACCTGGACCGAAGCCAGCACTGGTGTGGGCACGATCACTCCGATCGTGAACTCTACCTTCAACGTCGCCACCAACCAGGCCACTGCATCTCCCGGCACGCCGGGGCAGACCCAGGTGATCGCCTCAGCCTCGGGAGTCTACAGTCAAGCCTACAACTTCGAAACCTGCCCGGTGCAGTGCATCGCGCTACAACTGAACGTGAACGGCCAGTACACCGACCAGACAAGTTTTGTTGTTGGCAAAGGAACGTCCGAGACAATTACCGCCACGGCTGTCGACGTTCAAGGCTGCATCGTGCCCAAGCCTCCGCTGACCTGGACCTCGTCACAGCCGGCTGCGCTTGCCGTCGGCGGCAGCACGGGATGCACCGCAGGTACAACTTGCACCGTGTCCACTACCCAGCCGGGCGCGGGCGCGATCACGGCATCTTGCACGCCGCCAACTTGCAACATCGGTTTCCCGCTGAATCCGGCGAATTTTCCCGCGCCCTACGTCCCGCAACCGGTCTATCCCGTGACCGCTATTTCCGGATTGGTAACCGGTGCCGCCGCTTCGACCAGCGTGCTGGCAACCAGTCAGGACTGTTACAGCAATATCTTGTGCGCCGTGGGCCTTTATAGCGTTGCGACCACCACCAACCTCCCCGGTGGCGCGACCGCACTGCCCGCTCCGCCCAATTCTCTGATGTTCGACCTCGCGGGAGACAGAGCCTACATGGGCAGCGAATTCGGCGCTGTCACCATCATCGCTGCCAGCCTCAGCTCAGGCAACAACCCGTTTATGTCCCTGCGCGCTCCGGGCACCACTCTAGGTCTGGTAACCGGCAAGGTCCTGGCCATCTCGCGCAACGGCAGCATGGCTATCTTCTCCGATACAGTTTCCACGCCCAATCAGGTATACGTCGTCGTTACGACCCCGTCCACCACGGCGCTGAACATCAATAGCGCAATCGCAGCTGCATTTTCACCCGACAGCTTGAATACCTTCATCCTCGGCGACGGCGGCAATACCTTATTTGTGTATTCCACCCTGCAATACCTGCAACCGCCCATTTCCCTGGGAACTCCAGCAACTTCGATTGTTTTCAACTCTACCGGCTCGTTCGCTTTGCTCTCCGGCGGAACTCCTGCCGGAAGTCCTGCCGGAAGCCTCGCCGTCTACAATACCTGCGACAACTCTTCAGTGACCCTGAGCCCGCCGCTCATGACTCCGCCGCCTCCACCATTGCCCGGACCGCCCCTGTTCCTGAAGATGGTGCCCGCGGGCGAGATCCCCTTGAACAATACATTCGGCGGCATATTCATTCCATCTCTCGAACCGGCCGGCCTCGATTTTTTCTTCGGCATCGATAACACCGGCATCGACATCATCGCCACCAACGCTTCCCAGGCGCCGCTCACTGCGCTTTGTCCCCAGCCGATCACCCTCGCCCAGACCACGGCGGCCGCTCCGTTTGCGCCCGTCCATATCAATATTAATCAGGGCACTTTCCACCCTATCAATTTTTTCCTCTCGCCGGGCGCAACTCAGGCTTACATCGTGACCTCCGATCAAGGCGTCCTGGTTTATGACTTCAACGCCCAATCCGTGTCCAGAATCCAGCTCTTCAACGATGCAACTCCGGTCGCAGCAGACATGACCGTGGATGGCACACTGATCTACGTGGCCGGCTCCGATGGATTGCTCCACCAGCTCAACACCGCTCTAGGCGTCGACCTGTACCAGACTTCCTTTGTGCCCCTGCCCGGCTCTCCCAACAACTTCTGCTTCACCGGATCCGATTGTGCCCTGAATATCGTGGCCGTGAAACCGTAAGGACTGGTGATTGAGTAATCGGGGCATCGGGCAATTGAGAAACCAGGTGGGCTAAAGGTGGAAATTGCAAAATGACCCAATTACAAAATTGCACTGTTTTCTTTTCTCTCACGCCGTCTTCCCCAAGTCCTTCGCCACACTGTCCAGCACGCCGTTGACGAACTGCACCGACTCCAGACTGGAGAACTTTCGCGCAATCTCGAGCGCTTCGTTGATCACCACCGCCCGCGGCGTCTCCGGATAGCCCAGAAACTCTGCCACCCCCGCGCGCAGCAGGTTGCGATCCACCGCCGCCATGCGCTCCATGCGCCAGTGTTCCGCGTGGCCCTCAATCAGCTTGTCGATTTCCGCGCCGCGGTCGGTGGCCACACGGAATAAATCTTCCGCGAATCCCCGCACCTCGGCGCTCGCCCCACCATGCTCCGCCCAAAACGTGCGCTGCACCTGGTCCACCGTCTGCTTGCCCATGTCTGCCTGGAACAGCATCTGCAGAACCAGTTCGCGAGATTTGCGCCGCGTACCCATAGGGCAGTTGCCAGTTTCCGGTTTCTAGTTGCCAGTTTACTGCAGGAAGGATTTATTTGCGCTTGTTCTTCGTGGACTTACGTTGAGGTTTGTCATTCCGAGCATTCATTTTCTCATTCCGAGCATTCATTTTCTCATTCCGAGCATTCATTTTGTCATTCCGAGCGAAGCGAGGAATCTGCTTTTTGCTGGCAACGCTCCGAATGCCGGACGCCAGCGACGCCATCTCCACCGCCGCCAGCGCCGCCTCGAATCCCTTGTTGCCCATCTTCAGCCCGGCGCGGTCGATGGCCTGCTCCAAAGTCTCGCACGTGAGCACGCCGAAAGCGTGCGGCACACCCGTCTCCTGCGCCGACTGCCCAATCGCGCGCGTCACTTCGTTCACAATCACGTCATAGTGCACCGTATCGCCGCGGAGCAAACAACCGAGACAGATGATCGCGTCGTGCTTCTTCGTCTCCGCCAGCGTCCGCGCCGCCAGCGGAATCTCAAACGCCCCCGGCACGCGCACCAGATCGATATTTCTTTTCTCAGCACCGGAGCGCACCAGTCCGTCGATGGCGCTCAGCAAGAGTCTCTCCGTGATAAAGGAATTGAATCTCGAAACGACGATAGCGAAGCGTTTGCCCAAAGCGCTCAGCGTACCTTCAAGCGCACGGAGATCACTCTCAGGAGGGCGTTCCACAACGAAATCCTTCTTGTCTTTCTTCTCCGTGACTCAGTGCCTCCGTGGTGGGCTCGCTCCTGATCCGTGCAGATCCGGGAAGATCCATAGCGAAAGATTTACTTCCCCTTAAATACCGCCGCCCGCTTCTCCAAAAACGCCGCAGTCCCTTCCTTCTTGTCTTCCGTCGCGCAGGCCACGCCGAACAATACCGCCTCCAGATACAACCCCTCGCTCAAAGTCATCTCCATGCCCTTGTTGACGGCCTCCATCGAGTACTGCACCGCCAGCGGAGCGTTGGCGATGATCTTCGCCGCAATCGCCTCCGCCCGCGGAATCAATTCAGCCGCCACCGTAACTTCATTCACCAACCCGATGCGATGCGCTTCCTGCGCCGTAATCATCTCGCCCGCCAGCACCATCTGCATCGCGACGCCTTTGCCCACCAGCCGCGGCAACCGCTGCGTCCCGCCATAGCCCGGGATAATTCCCAACTTCACCTCAGGCTGCCCCAGCTTGGCATTTTCGCTCGCCAGCCGTATCGTGCATGCCATTGCGATCTCACACCCGCCGCCCAACGCAAATCCATTGATGCAGGCAATCACCGGCTTGCCCAGATTCTCGATCAAATTAAGGACGTTCTGTCCGCGGTGCGTGTACTCCTTGCCCGAAACCGCATCGT
>Ga0302325_10013535_pt1 | contig 17391 bp, 20 predicted proteins | sample Palsa_T0_2_FD_201948 | JGI IMG/M metagenome (GOLD analysis project Ga0302325, IMG submission 201948) | Peat permafrost microbial communities from Stordalen Mire near Abisko, Sweden - Palsa_T0_2 | ecosystem: Environmental > Terrestrial > Soil > Palsa > Peat permafrost | place: Sweden: Abisko... | reverse complement strand
CGCCGGCGGCGAAGCGTTCGTTCGGCGCTTCTCGCTCAGTTATCCGATCCTGCGCTATCGCGGCAACGCGCTCAGCGCGCGCTACCACCTGGTTGGCCTGCCGACGAGCATCGTGATCGATCCGCAGGGCCGCATCGTGGCGACGCTCAGCGGGCCGCAGACGGTTGCCTCGCTTCGCGCCGCGCTCGGCACCGCTGCCGGCGTCTCTGAGACCAGCAACTAGAGGCGGTCCTTGGCACGCCAGCGCCTGATCGACAGGCCCGGAGGGCGCGTGAGGCGCCCCCTCGCGAGCTCTGGTTAAACCGCGCCTGCGGCCAGTAGCGGAAACGAGCGCTGGCTGCGCGGCGGGAGTATGTAGTTGGCGCGTTTCAGGACGAAGATGAACTCGTTGATCCCGTTGTTGACGGTGTCGCCGATCGACGGGTTCTGCAACTGGGCCGAGGCGGCGTTCATCGCCGTACGCGTCTTGACAAAGTCAGCGATCGTGCGCTGAATCGAGACGAAGTGGAGCCCGGCCTGGCCGCCATCGGTCGTGTCGAAGTCGCGGCGGAGGATCAGCGGCTTGCCGGAACGCCGCGCAGTCGCAGAGGTCTGCGCATGCCCGACGACTCCATAGCGGCTGATCGCCTCTCCGAGCAGCTTGGGGTCGCCCGCGGCGTCGGTCGTGAAGTGGTCGACCTGCTCGGGCGTGACCTGGGGGGCGTACATCCGTGCCACGCGTTCGCGCTCGTCGAGGTTCTGATACCAGCTGTCGAGCCGCAGGCGCATATAGCTGACGCTCATCGTCGTTCCGTTCGCGAACGGGCCGCCGCTGATCGTCACCGAGTCCTCGCTTGCCTGGTTCTTCACGAGTGCCGACTTGAAGCCCATGAACAGCGGCGAGGTCTTGGCCACCGGACTCCCCGGAGGGATCCCGCCGACATTCTGATTGCGGGCCGGTAGGCCACTGCCGGCGAAGCCGGTTCGCGTCTCCCGCCAGGTCAGGGCGCTCGAGATGTCGAGCGTGCCGTTGGCGCCATCGAGTACGGCACCATCGACGAGTGCCTGCTCGACCGACGCCAAGCGGCGCTCGTCGTCACTGGCGAGATGCAGGCAGAGGTCGTAGTCGTCGATCGCCGGCAGCTCGAAGTCCGAGAGAGCGCGAGCGGGTGGGATCGGTGATGCGATGCGCAGTGAGCGCTTGAAATAGCCGGGGCCCCAGCCTGCGGTGAACAGCAGCCCCGACGGGCCCCACTGGTAGGTACGCTCGAGCGTCCGCAGTGCGGCCTCGAGGATGAGCGCGTGCGCCTTGGTGGGACGGCCGTTGACGTCAAAGAACAGCAGGCGGTCGTAGCGCGGCGCGACCGGGTTGCCGACAGCGTCGCGGGCGAGCGTCGCCTCCCAGGCGTGCTGCCGGAGCGGGAGGCCGCTGGGCTGCGCGCCGAGCTCGACCGGCCGCACGGTCCGAGCGCTCGCCTCGACAGCCTGCTCGAAGCCAAGGCCGACCTCGGTTCCTGCGGCAGCCGCGGCGACCGCGCCGGCGAGGAAGCGCCGGCGCGTCAGCACGCGGTCGGTGGCCTCAGTAGCTCGGCCGCCAACGGAAGGTGAAGTTGACGCGGTGCGGCCTGAGCCACACGTTCGCGTACTCGAGGTGGCGCGCCACAACAGGCGGGCTCACCAGCAGGCTGAGGTGATAGGTGCCCGGACTTGGAAGCGTCACGTTGTTCCCGTAGTGCGCTCCCATGTAGCGCGAGATCATCGGCCATTGGCGTTCGTCGTAGACGACGTTATCAGCACGCCTGATCGTCGCCCAGACGCTTGCGTAAGGGATCGCGACGCCGGTCTGGGCGTCGTTCAGCATGACCATCAGGTGGAAGCTTGCGTTCGCTCCCGGCTTGATTTCCTGCTCGCTCGTTCCGTTGTAAACGACGAACGCCACGGCGCTACGCGCCTCAGCGGTGATCCGCATCCCCTGCCACGTCGACGACGCGAGCACCGTCGTCGGAACCGCCTTGAGTCCGCCTACCGTCATGCTCGTCACCGTGCCGCCGTTGGAGTCAGTGCTCGGCATGATCATCGCGCTCGAGCTGGAACCGGCGCTCGAGCCGGAGCTCATCGACATGCTTGACGAGCTGCTCGCTGTGCTCGTGTACTTCGACATGTCGGCGGCGTTCTTCTGCGCCGCGGCGCAGCCCGCGAGCAGCGTCCCGACGGCCGCCACGACGGCGGTGCGTGCCGCGGCTCGGCTCAATCTGTGTCGTCGGGGCATGGCGCTGACTCCTTGCTCGCGGCCGGGCCGCTAGGCCGGGGCCGCGACCTCGTCGAGCTTCGCACTGCGCCTGGCAGCCGGAGCCGGTTTCTGAAGCGTCACCTGCGTGTAGATGACGTATGACAGCAGCACGAACAGCGGGCCGGCGTTGGGATCGGTGGCGCCGCCCGCGAAGATGCCGCCGAAGCCCTGTCCCAGGACCCAGTAGGCGAGGTTGAGGACGACGGCGGCGATCAGGAACTGCTTCGCTCGCCAGTCCGCGGCAACCGCGATACCGATCGCGGCCGAGATTGCGGCGAGCGCGAAGGCGATCGGTACGCCGGCCCCAGTGATCGAGTTGGCGATGTCGATCTGGAGGCTGCTTAGCCAGGCCATGCCTGAAGGTGCCGCGTAGAGCGCGGCGCTGATCGCGTTCGGGTTGGCGCTCGGAGCCTGGAGCCACAGGTAGGCCATCACGAGCCACAGCGAGCACCAGGCGATTCGCGAGCCGCGCACCCCGAGCAGCCCGCCCGGGCCGGCGGTCGGCCAGACGATCAGCGCGATCAGCGCGTAGATCAGGACGGCTCCGGGCGCGCCCGTCAGCGGGCTCGCCATCGTCATGAACATCATCCCGAACGCCTCGCCGAACCACCAGACGACGAGCGCCCAGGCACAGGACGCGGCGAGGGCCAGCCGAAGCGTCGGGCGATACAGGATGCCGAGCGCGATCGTCACCTGAATCAGCGCAAACAGTGTGTTGTAGACGGCAAGGTTGTGGCCCGCTGTGTGCGCGGCCCAGCCAACGCTGCTGGCGATCCAGCTCGGCTGCCCGGCTGTCAGCCCGATGAGCATGTTCGGGAAGCCCTTCGAGTACATGAACGCCTGGAACTGGAGGCCGCCGTCGAGCAGCCAGATCAGCCCGAGCGCGGTCTGAGCTGTGCGGCGGCTGTCCGATGCGAAGTAGGCGCGCGCACGCGCGAGCGCTGAGTGGCCGGCGTCGGGCCGCCCGCGCAGTTCGACGCTTCGTGTGCTCATCGCCCTTGCTTCCTCCCCTCTGTCATTGCCCTGCTGCCCGCTTGGCCGGCACCGGCAGCGCAGCGTCGCCACCAACGGCGTCGCCGCGCGCGTCGCTCATCAGCCGGCCGAGCGCGATCGGCTCGCCGGGGGCAGTCCGCCACTCCCGCAGCAGCTGCACCGGCGTGGCTGCCGCGTCGACGTCACGCGCCGGCATCCGCGCGACGAGGCGCAACAGGATCCAGCCGGCGACCGCCAGCAGGTGTGGCACCTCGGCAGAGGGGGTCGTGCGCCCGGCGGCGATGTCGACCACTGCCGTCGCGACGAGCAGCAGCGCCGCCGCACCGGCGAGCACGTGCATGCCCTTGGCGTGCACCGGCCGCCAGGCGGCGGCGAGAAAGCCGACGGCGAGCGCCATATCGAAGGCTCCCATTTCGTGAGCGATATGGATTGGCGCGTAGCGGTCCGAGCCGAGAATCAGCGGCGGCACGGTGATCGCCAGCTGTAGCAGCGCTACACCGGCCAGACCGAGGCGGGCTTTTGTCAGCGAGCTCGCCTGCTGCCACGGTCGATTGCGCGCCGATGCGCCCACAGCCTCGATCAGCGGCTGCGGTGCGGCGGGCGCGGTCGGCGCCACGGCGATCCGTGCGCGGCGCGTCACGGTGTGCGCGCGCTCACGCCACTCCGCGCATGCCCGACAGCTCTCGAGATGCAGCTCCAGCTTCGCGGCCTCGCCGGCGAAGGCCTCGCCATCGAAGCCCGCGGAGATCGCTTCACGCGCGATATCGCACTCCATGGCCTATTAGTCGATCGAGGACGGCCTACGGTTCCCGAGCAGCGAGGAATGCTCAGGCGCGGCTGACCGCGGCGAGCACCTGCTTGACGCCCGCAGACGCGTAGGGCCAGAAGAACAGGGCCCGCTCGTAGCCGGCGGGATCGATGACGTAGGCAAGCTCGTCGTGGGAGACGATGTGCTCGGTGATCCCGGCGACGCTCTTGGTCACGACGCTGACACCGACTTCGTAGCGCCTCCAAACGGCGGCGAGCTGCGCGGCGTTGCCGACAGCCCACGTCCACTGCGGCACGAGGCCCCAACGTCGAAAGTCCTGGCGCAGGTCGGCCGGTGTGTCGGCGTAGACGTCAACGCTGACGGCGACGATCGGCACGCGCTTGGCGGCGGGAAGTTCGCGATCGAGCTGGTTCAGCACATGTGCGGCGAGCGGGCAGAGGTTGCGGCACAGAGGATCGATGAAGGTCACGATCACGGGCTTCCCACGGTAGGCGGCAAGCGTGACCGGCTGCCCATGCTGGCCTGTCAGCTTGAACGCCGGAGCAGGCCGTCGGCCGGCATGAAACAGGAACGGCGCGTTGACGCCGGCCGCAGGGTCCGACGAGGATTGATTCGTCGTGACCTTCACGACGACGAGCACCACGCCCAACACGAGCGCGACGCTCATCGCCAGGCCCTCGAGAACAACGAAACGCGAGAGAGCGAACCGCGGGCGCGGCTGCGCAGCGGACGAGGGACGCGACTGCGCAGCCACAGCCGGGCGCGGTCGGCGACGGCGGGCCCGTCGTACGACGATGAACGCCGCAATGACGAGCGCCCAGGCGAACACGATCACGATCGCGAGCGTCGGAATGCCCCCCGAAGCCGACGCCGACGAGGAGGCGGTCGCGGCAGTGTCAGCGGCGGCGGCGAGCCGTACCCCACCGGCCGCCGCAACGACTCGCACCGCGGCCTCTGCGGCACTCAGCAGGCCGCCGCGGCCGCTGTGGATCGCGATGGCCGACAGCGAGCGCAGGGGCCGTGTGATCGAGTGGCCTGGCCAGTTGAGCCCGAAGCCGTTCGGCATCACGATCAGCAGCGCCGATTTGTAGCTGTTGGACAACTCGTAACCGAGAAACTCGCTGTAGGCCTGTGGTCTGCGCCACGCCCCGAAGGCCGACCCAAGGTCGTATTTCGCCGGGATCACCGCAAGGCGGATCGGAAGGCCGGCTCGGTCAGCCGCCCGCAGCAGCGACGCGAGCTGACCGTCCTGGCCGGCAGAGGCGTTCGCGTCGGCAGGGACGTAGTAGGTCTGCGTGATGAGCACATCGCTCGCGGGATCGCCGTCGGCGAGCGCACTCGCGCCGAACAGTCCGCCGGCGAGCACCGCGCAGAGGACGGCGAGCGAGACGGCGCTCGCCCGACCGATCCGCCGGCGAGTCCCAGACAGCCGTTGCGATCGCTCTTCTCCGACAGCTCGCGGCACGCGCTATGAGGCTAGCCGGTCGTCTAGAGCGGCGGCGCCACCGCCGCCCGGTCGGACGCTCCCGCTGGGAGGCGAGCCATGTAGTCTTCGCGCCGTGAGCCGGTTGGCCCGGGCGTCGAGCATGTCTCGCTTTGGCGATCCCCGAGCGATTGAGGAGTTCGTCCGCGACAGCTACCCAGCCACCTGGCGGCTGTGCGCGGCGCTCGTCGACGAAGCAAGCGCCGACGATCTTGCGCAGGAGACGTTCCTACGCGCGACTCGCCAACTCGCTCGGTTTCGTGGCCAGGCCAGCGAGCGTACGTGGATCCTCACGATCGCTCGAGGCACGTGTATGGACGAGCTCCGCGGCCGCTATCGGCGCGCGCAGCGCGATCGGCGGCTGGCGGCGATCGCTGACCTCGCACCGCCTGTCAGCGACTCGGCAGCGCAAGTAAGCACCCTGGACCTGCTGGCGCAGGTCGAACTCGACCGCCGGGCCGCGTTCGTGCTCACACAGCTGCTCGGACTCTCCTATGCGGAGGCGGCGCTGGTGTGCGGCTGCCCTACGGGCACGATCCGCTCGCGCGTCGCTCGAGCCCGCGACGACTTGATCGCGCTGACGGCGCAGGCGCCCGCGGCGCAGCGCGACTCGTCCAACTGAGGATTGCTGACAAGAGCCGGAGCTAGGCGCCGCTCCGCCAGCCCGGGCGACGCTGGAGGAAGCGTGGTGGCCTAGCGCGCATGCTCGCCCACCAAGCGATCGCTGCGATCCACAGCCCGGCGAGGAAGACGATCCACGGTGTCGGATCGCCAGCACCGGCGCGCGCAGCGGGCGGCGTGGAACGATCCGCCTGCGAGCTTGAGAGCAGATGACCGGCGCCGGCCGCCAAGCGCTCGACCGTCGTGGTGGCGAGCGCGGCAAGCTCGCGCGGCGCCGTCGCTCGCGGCGCCAGGGCGACGACGCGATCCTCCGCTCCGCCCGACGCGCCGCGCGGGTAGAGGCCAACGCCGTCGGGCATGACGACGAGTACGCGCCCCCGGAAGACAAGCGACAACTCGTCACCGAGATAGGCAGCGTAGGTCTGCGGCTCGTGCCACAGCGCGGTGACCGAGCCGAGGTCCTTCGCCGAGGCGATCACCGCCACGCGGATCGGGTAGCCGCTCGCAGCGGCCGCGCCGACCACCGCCTCGAGCCGTGCCTCCGACCGCAGCGGGACGCCGGCATCCCACGGCACGAAAACTCCCTGCGATACGAGCACGTCGCTCGCGGGGTCGCCGTCGGCGCTGGCCGCGGCCGGAACAAGTGCCAGGCCGAGGAGCACGATCGCCCACACCCGCAGCGGCCGCAGCGCGCGGCGCGCGAGCGTGGGAGTATCGAGGCTGTGGATCAGGTGCGGCACACGGAACGATTTGCCTGATGCGTGGGCGGTCGCGACCGCTGCTCGCCAGCGCGGGCACGCAGGAGTCTAGGCGCCCCAGCTTCCGGCGCGCCGGGCTCGTCGCGCTGCTCGCCGCCGTCGCACTGGCAGCGACACCGGGGATCGCGGCAGCCGACGGTCCCACGGCCCCAGTCGCCACCGACTACCTCGCCCGCTTGCATCACGTGCCACGGGGCCTCGACGCAAAGATCGTCGATGGCTACCTGCGGATGTGGCTACGGGTGCCGGCGCGGGAAACGGTCCTCGTGCTCGATTACCGCGGGGCGCCCTACCTGCGCTTCTCGCGCGCCGGCGTGGCCGTCAACGAAAGCTCTGAGATGTACTACCTGAACCAGACGCCGGTCGCCAACACGCCGCCGGCGAACTTGACCCGCACCACCCCGCCTCGCTGGCACTCGATGAGCACCGGCCACACATACGAATGGCACGATGGCCGGCTGAACGGACTCGCGACGATCGCCCTCGCCCCCGGCCAGACCTATGTCGGAAGGTGGAGCATCGCGCTGCTCATCGATGGCCACCTCACTGCGATCACCGGCGGGCTGTGGCATGCGAGCAATCCCTCGATCGTCTGGTTCTGGCCAATCGCCGTATTGCTCCTGTGCGTACTCGCGGCCTGGCGCGTGCGAAGCCCCGCGCTCGACGCGCGGATCGCGCGCGCGCTCGGCGTTCCGGCGCTGGTCGGCCTGGCACTGGCCGCGCTCACGCTCGGCCTCCATGGGCGCCCAGCCGTCTCGGTAACCAAATACGTCGAGCTGTCGCTCTTGCTCATATACGCGGCCTGGGCGCTCTGGCGCGTTCTCCTCGCTCAGCCCGGCTACTTCACCTACCTTGTGATTGCGTTTGTGGCCTTCTGGGAGGGCATTGAGCTAATCCAAACCCTGCTAAGCCCGTTCGTGCTCGTGGCGCTCTCACCTGTTCTGACGCGATTTGCGACAGTGCTGTGCCTCGGCTGCGGCGCCGCCCTGGCCCTGGTCTCGTTCCGCCTGGCTGACGAGGCCGATCGCTTCCCCTCAGCGCTGCGCCGAGGCGGCGGCGAACCACGCGACCCCGAACACGTGCGCGAGGCCTACGGCGTCCGCTAGAGCGCCGTGGCTCGCTCTGATCGCAGCCGCGGCGGCGCTGGCGGGCTGCGGCGCGGGTTCGAATGAGCCCCACATAGCGGGGATCCCGCGCTCACTGCTGGCCGAGGCTCGTCCGATCGGCGTTGGGCCGCGCTTCCAGCCGCGAATCGCCGGGCCTGTCCTCGGAACCTGCCGGCGCCAGCTCGGGCCGCGCGCCGCCGTGCACGTCGAGCTTTTCGCCGAGAACCGGGTGGTGATCGTGCCCGCCGGGATCGGTACGCGCACTCCCCGCGCGCTCGAGGACGGGCAGGTCGTCACGGCTCGCTGCTACGGCGAGATCGTCACACTCGCTCCGACCGGCGTCGCACTCGTCGCGGGCGGAGAACACCTCACGACCGCGACGCTCTTTCGCTCCTGGGGCGAGCCGCTTTCGTCATCGCGGCTCGCGTCGTTTCCGGCGCGCCCCGGCATGCACGTCGCCGCGTTTCTCGACGGGCGCCGCTGGCGCGGCTCGCCCGGTTCGGTCCCATTGGTGCGCCACGCCGAGATCGTGCTCGAAGTCGGTCCGCACGTCCCTCCCCACCACTCGTTCGTCTTCCCGACGGGAAGTTGACTTCGTCGTTGGCCCGCAATTGCAGGCCGACTGGCGATCGATCAGGTCACTCGCGGCGAGGCGACCACATCGCTCGCGCCGAGGAGCGCGGCGGCGTGGCGTGTGTGGCGTGCGCGGCGCAGTCCGACCAGGAGATGGTCACCGCAGGCCCAGGCGGCGAAGGACAGCGCGCCGACGATTCCAGTGACCGTCAGGAGAAGACCACCTGCCGTGGTCGCGGCGACACCGTGGGCGCCGAGAATCAGGACCGCTGCCGCCGCCCCGACACTGGGGCCGATCGGCAATGGGCTGAGGCTCACCGTGACGATCAAGACGGCGATCGCATCGAACACCGAGGCATTGACGCCGACAGCGCGAAGGATCAGCCAGTTGCGCGCGATCTGCGCGATCACCTCGACGACCACGAGCGCCACAAGGCGCCCACGTCCCTGGAGGTCGCGCAACGCTGCGAGACCCAGCCACAGACCCGAGCGGCGGCTGCGGGCGACCCCGCGGAGACCGAACAGCGCGGCGAACATCACCGCGATCGCAATGAACGGAAGCCACAGGGGCAGGTCCAGCGGCCCAACCAACGTGAACATGAAGAGCGCGGCCAGGGTTGCCTCAACGGCGACGATCGGGACCTCGGCGGCGATCATCGCCGGGATCCGGGGACAGGTCTCGGGCGCCGAACGACGCAGGGCGCCGATGCGCGCCGCAACGCCCAACTGCGCGCTGATGACACTTGCCAGCGAGCCGACGCCGGCCGCGCGGAAGACGACCCGCCGCGGCACGGTGCCGCCGGCGGCACCGACGCAGCCGTTCCACGCCTCGCTGCGCGTCACGAGCGACGCCAGGTGCAGCAGGGCGGCAAGCGAGAGCACCCAGATCGGTGCGGCGAGCAGCGCCGCGCTGAATTGCGATCCGCGACCGGCGAGCACCAGCGCGAGCAAGCCGACCGTGACCAGCGTTCCGAGCGCCGTCAGTAGAAGACGGCGCCGCGTTGGCGAGCGCGACGAGACGGTGCAACCACCGTTCGGCGGCAGCGCTTCCCGAACTTCGAGAGCGGCAACGGGGATCGGCCGATCCCCTTTCCTGGCCGCGCGCACAGCCGGTCCGACCAACGCGCTTCCAATCGCGTCGCCCCAGGGTACTGCGCCGCACGGCGGTTCGCTCCACTAGGCTCCTGGAATTGCACAGAAATTTTTTCCGAATGATCGGATTGGGTTCAAAAGCTCACCCGACCTGCGGGAACGCCCCCGGTAGGCTCCCTGCCGTACACCGAACCTCGCACGTGCCTTTCAGCAGGAGAAATAACCTGCAAAGCGCCCCGTTTCAGGAGCATCAAGTTATGCCTCCCCGCTCGATGGTCGAACGCTCTGTAAACGTCACGCGCGCACGGCGCTCGCTGATCGGCGTCGCCGGCTTATGTGCCCTGCTCGCCGTCTTCGCCACGACGGCAACTGCGAGCGGCGGCGCAAAGCACAAGCACAAGCACAAGCACCATGCGAACCGCGGTCCTTCGGGCATGGCGATGCCGGTCGGCAATCAACCGGGCTGGAAGCAGGTCCTTGCAGATAACTTCACCGGTACGCAGCTCGATTCGAAGTGGAATAAGTACAACGGCGTCGTGGGCGGGAACCTGGGGGGATGGTGGTCACGGTCGCACACCGTTGTGAGCGGTGGCGAGCTCATCCTCAAGACCTACAGCGACCCGCCGAAGTGCACAGATGCCGCCATCTGTCCGCTGTTCAACAATGAGGTCAGCGGCGGCATCAAGTCGAAGCTCTCGCTGACCTACGGCAAGGTCCTCGTGCGCGTAAAGACGACGCCGGTTGCCGACGACACCTTTCTCGGCCTGCTCTATCCAACCAGCGACATCGCGCCGCCGGAAACCGATTTCATCGTCGACGGCGGGCCGTTGAACCTCACGACGATCGGCGCGTTCCTGAAATTCGGGACGCCGATAAACGTCGTGGCGGACAGCGTGACCGCGAACGCCGCGCAGTGGCACACCCTTGGCGTGATCTGGAGCCCAGGTGAAGTCCAGTACACGATCGATGGCAGCGTGTGGGCGACCGAATCGAACCCCAATGTCTCGACGGTGCCGATGAACATCGTTCTGCAGTCCCAGACCGACTGCGAGGCTGTGGCGGGCCAGACCTGCAGCGTTCCCTGGGCCGCGACCGAGCCCAACGTCGACGTCGACTGGGTAGTCGCGTACACGCACAAGTGACGTTTCGCGCGCGCGTCGTGAACGGCGCGCGGGCGAGCTAGAGCCCGCCAGGTACCGCCCGCCGATCCTCGGCGCAGTGCAACGCCAGCTCAGGCGGCAAAGCGCTGCGCTGCACGTGCGCGCGCCTTGGCAGCCTCGACCTCGCGGTCCTTGGGCGGCGCTGCGGTCACGAGCGAGCCCAGCAGCTGCGCCGACGCGGCCGCGACAGCGTCGACGGCGCGCTCGAACGCCTCGGCGTTCGTGTGCGAGGGCTTGGCGAAGCCGCTGATCTTGCGGACGTACTGCAGCGCTGCCGCACGAACCTCGTCGTCACCTGCAGGCGGCTCGAAGTTGTGGAGGGTGCGGATGTTTCGGCACATCGGCCGATCGTAGCGGGACTCGTCATCCGAGGAGCTTCTGCACCGCCTCGCGACGGTAGTCGAAGATGCGGGCGAGGTCGCGGCGCACGAGCGGCAGCCCGCCGAGCTCACCGAGGACGCCGAGCGGCAGTTCGTAGCGGACCCTGTCGCTCACCTTGGTGCCTCCTGGCATCTCTTCGAACTCGTGCGTGTGGTGCCAGAGCTTGTAGGGACCCTTCAATTGCCGATCCACGAATCGGCGGCCTTGCTCCCACTCCTCGATGCGTGAGATCCAGCGGATCGGGATTCCGTGGACACGCAGGCGGTACTCGATCAGCGTACCGGGAGCCATCGCAATCGGCCCGGGCGTGACTATCTCGAAATGCATCAGCGACGGTGTGAGCAACTCAAGGTTGCCGGCACTCGAGAAGAACTCGAATACCTCATCGAGCGGCCGTGCGACGAACTGCTCACGGTGCAGCTCGTGGACACTCATCGAGTGAGGAGTCGCCGATTGAGGCTGACAGCGACGATGTTCACAACGTATCCGATTGGGGTCCCCCGCTCGACTCGTTCGGTGTGCCGGATCGGTCGATGCGCAACCGGCCGCAGGTCCCGGGCGGCCCGACGCGCAACCGACGCCGATCGCGGGGCGTATGCTGGGGTCATGAACGACGCCGACGTTGCCGGCCACATCGAAGCGCTCGTTGCTGAGGAGCATCGCCTGCTCGAATCGGCCGTTGGCCACGAGCCGCCACCGGATCAGCATCAGCGCCTCGAGCAGGTCCGGGTTGAGCTCGACCGCTACTGGGACCTGCTGCGCCAGCGTCGCGCGCGCGAGGAGTTCGGACTCGATCCTGGTTGGGTCGGGCTCCGCGATGAGCAGACCGTCGAGGGCTTCGAGCAGTAGCCACCTCGACCCTCCGTGAGGCGCTCAGGCGCCAACCGGCGGGGCGCGCGTTACGCCGACGCGGGCATGGCTGGCGTCCGCAGCTGCGGCACCTCGCCCCAGAGCCGCTCGAGGGCGTAGAACTCGCGCAACTCGGGGACGAACACGTGCACGACAACGTCGAGATAGTCGAGCAGGACCCAGCGGGCCTGAGTCAGGCCTTCAACACGGCGCGGGCCGACGCCGATTGCGTCCTTCAGCCCGTAACGGATCCCGTCGCAGATCGCCTTGACGTGGCGGTCGCTCGTGCCGGAGCAGATCACGAAGTAGTCGGTGTAGTCGACCGCACCGCGCAGGTCGAGCTCGACGATGTCGAGCGCCTTCTTGTCGACCGCGAGATCGGTGACCGCTTCAAGAAGCTGCTCGGATGTCACGTGTAGAGCCTCCGCTCTTCGATGTAGTCGCCGACAAGGTCGGGGACCATGTAGGTGATCGGCTGACCGGAGCGCACGCGCTGGCGTAGAGCGGCCGAGGAGATGTCCATTCGCGGCACGTCGATATAGGTGATGGTCTCGACGCCGCGCAATCCGGCGAGCCGCTCGCGAACCTCCTCCCGCCGAGCTCCGGCGCGCTCGGCAACGGCGACCCGCGCCAGGTCAAGGATCTCATCCGGTTCGCGCCACGCCGGGAGCGACCAAGCCATGTCGCCTCCGACGATGAACGTCAGCTCGTCACCTGGCTGGCTCGCATGGATCTGTCTAAGCGTATCGACCGTATACGACGGGCCTCTGCAGTGTGCCTCGAGGTCCGATACCCCGAGCCACTCCTCGTGCCCGCGTGCGGCCAGAAGGCACATCGCAAGGCGATGCTCGATCCCCGGATCCTCAGCCATCGGCTTGTGCGGCGGAACGCCCGCGGGCACCAGCAGCACTTGCTCGAGCGCCAGCTGCCAGCGCGCTTCGCTCGCGCAGAGCAGGTGCGCGACGTGCGGCGGGTTGAACGTCCCCCCCAAGATCCCGATGGCCGCCAAGGCGTCAGCTGCGGACCTGGCCGTCGCCCTCGATCAGGTACTTGAAGGTGCACAGTTCGCGGAGGCCTATCGGGCCGCGCGCGTGAAGCTTCTGCGTTGAGTTGCCGATCTCCGCGCCCATACCGAACTCGCCACCGTCGGTGAAGCGTGTTGACGCGTTCACGTACACGCAGGCAGCATCGACGGCGTGCTGGAAGCGACGCGCGGCGTCACGGTCGCTCGTGACGATCGCCTCGGAGTGACCAGTCCCGTGCGCTGCGATGTGCTCGATCGCAGCCTCGAGCGAGTCGACCACCCCGACCGCGAGAATCAGCGACAGGTATTCGGTATCCCAGTCGGCGGCAGTTGCCGGCTCGATCGGAATCCGGCCTGCCAGCCCGCACGCTCGCCGATCGCCACGCAACTCGACTCCGGAGGAGGCCAGCTCGCGAGCAACCTGTGGCAGGAAAGCGGGCGCGACGTCGCGGTGAACGAGCAGCGTCTCGGTCGCGTTGCAGACGCCGGGCCGCTGGATCTTGGCGTTGACGACGACGCGCCGCGCCAGGTCGAGATCGGCCGACGCATCGACGTAGACATGACAGTTACCGGAGGCGGCGTAGATGACGGGAACGGTCGCGTGCTCGGCGAGCGCAGCCTTGAGCTGTTCGCCCCCGCGCGGAATCAGCAGGTCGACAGTGCCCGTCTGGGTCGCGAGCTCGCGGAGCTCTTCACGCTCGCCGCCGCGAATGATCGATATCGCCCCCTCCGGCACCCCGGCCGCCTCAGCCGCGTCGCTGGCAAGCTGCGCGAGTTGCGCGTTGGAACGAGCGGCGCTCGAGGACCCTCGCAGAACCGTCGCGTTGCCGGACTTGAGGCAGAGCGCCGCGGCATCGATCGCCACGTTCGGCCGCGCCTCGTAGACGACCGCCACGACCCCGAGTGGGACCCGAACCTTGCGAATCTCGAGACCGTTCGGGCGCCGAAACCCGTCGATGATCTCGCCGACCGGGTCTGACAGGGTCGCGACAACTCTCACGCCGGCGGCGATCGCGGCCACACGCCGCCGGTCGAGCGTCAACCTGTCGATCAGCGCCTCGCTGAGCCCCGCCTCGCGCCCGGCCTCGACGTCGAGCGCGTTGGCATCGAGGACGTCACTCACGCGGTCCTCGAGCGCCTCGGCGATCGCCTCCAGCGCCGCATCCTTCGTCTGCGTGTCGAGCAGCGCGAGCGCTCGCGACGCTCGCTTTGCCGTCGCGCAGACGTCGCTGACCGTTTCGGTGCTGAGCGCCATGCCGATCAAAAGGTTACGGCTCGGCGTGCCCTGGCGTGCTCGCCACCGGGCGAATCGGATCCGGTGCTAGTCGAGCACCAGGTAGTCGCGATGGATCGCCTCCTCGGCCGCGCGCGGAACAAGCTCGCGCACCGCCTGCGATTTCAGGCCCTTGACGCGCCGCAGCTCGACGGCGGAGTAACTCGAGATCCCCTTTCCGATGGCGCCAGCCGGATCGGCGATATCGATCGCGTCACCAGCCTCGAAGCCGCCGCTGACCTCGACGATTCCGACCGGCAGCAGGCTCGTCCCATCTTCACGAAGCGCGCGCGCGGCACCGGCATCGATGATGACCGAGCCGCGGCTCGGCTTCGCGTACTTGAGCCACAGCTTGAAACTCGAATGGCGAGTCTCGCGCGGCGCGAAGCGCGTGCCCTCGCGCTCGCCGGCGAGCACCCGCGCCAGCACGCCCTCGCGGGCGCCGCTGCAGATCGTCGTCTCGATCCCTGCCGCGGTGGCCATGTCAGCCGCCGTCACCTTCGAGCGCATGCCGCCGGAGCCGTGTGCCGACGTGCTCTGCGTGATCTCGAGCTGCTCGAGCATGGCGAAGTCGACCACCTCGTGGATCAGCCGCGCATCGGCAACCTTTCCCGGATCGCCGCTGTAGAGCCCCTCGGTGTTCGTCAGCAGGACAAGCCGCTCGGCGCCGATGAGGATTGCAACCTGGGCCGCGAGGAAGTCGTTGTCGCCAAAGGAGATCTCGTCAGTCGCCGTCGTGTCGTTCTCGTTGATCACCGGCACGACCTTCCATTCGAGCAGTTTGCCGAGTGTCTGGCGCGCGTTCAGGTAGTTCGTGCGCGCGCTCAAATCGAAGAAGGTCAGCAGTACCTGCGCCGCCGTGACACCACGGGCCCGGAGGAGCTCGTCGTAGACCGGGTAGAGCCGCCCCTGGCCGACGGCGCTGGCCGCCTGCAGCTCGTCGACCGACGCCGGCCGCCCAGCGAGTGCGAGAGTCCGCACGCCGGCTGCGATCGCCCCGCTGGTGACCAGCACGAGCTGATCGCCCGCGGCGTGGCGCTCCGCCACGGCCGAGCAGACCCGCGCCAGCACGTCCCTACGGAGCGTCCCGTCGTCACCGGCGACGATCGCCGAGCCGAGCTTGATCACGCTTCGAGCCATCGCGGCGCAGCTTACGGCCGACGCCCCGCGACCGCGGTAACGCGGGAACCTAGGGGTCGAGATCGAATGGAACTCCGGCGATCTCGACCTCATCGCCCGCCTGAAAGCCCTGCGCCTCGAGCGCGCGGATCACGCCGATCTGGCGCAGCCGTGCCTCGACGTGCGCGAGCGCTTCCTCGTTGTCGAGGTCGTGGCGCGCGAGCAGGCGGTCGATCCCCTCGCCGAGGACGCGATACGTGCCCTCGCCGTCCCGCTCGACGCGGAAGCCGCGCCCACGCGCCGGCCTGAAGGTCAAGTGTTCGGCCAGCTCCGGCTCGCCCGGGACCTCGTTTGGGAGCTCGAGCGGGACCGATCGAAGCAGTTCGGCGGAGAGCTCGGACAGCCCCTGGCCACTCGCGCTGGAGGTCACGAAAACCGGCACGTCAGCGCCGAGTCGAGCACGCCAGCCGGCGGCCTGCGTCGCGACGTCGGCCGCCGCGACGAGGTCGGACTTCGACAGCGCGAGGATCCGCGGCCGTGAGGCGAGCTGCGGATCATGGAGAGCGAGCTCGCGCTCGATCGTGGCGTGGTTGGCCAGCGGATCTGATCCGTCGAGCGGGGCGAGGTCGAGGACGTGGATGAGCAGCTGCGTTCGCTCGACATGGGCGAGGAAATCGTGGCCCAGTCCTGCGCCTTCGCTGGCCCCCTCGATCAAACCGGGGATGTCGGCGATGATCAGCTGCCGCTCAGCGCCCTCGAGGGTGCCGAGCACCGGCTCGAGGGTGGTGAACGGATAGTCAGCGATCTTCGGCGTCGCGCGCGTGAGCCGCGCGAGGAGCGAGGACTTGCCTGCGTTTGGGAGGCCGATCAGGCCGACATCGGCGAGCAGCTTGAGGCGCAGCTCGAGCCACGCCTCCTCCCCGGCGAGCCCGCGCTCGGCGAAGCGCGGTGCCTGGCGCGTCGCGGTCGCGAAATGCTTGTTGCCGCGGCCACCGCTGCCGCCGCGGGCGACACGCACGCGCTGCTCCGGCCGGGTCAGGTCGTGGACGTCACCGGTGTCGGTCAGTACCTGTGTACCCGGCGGCACACGTACGACCAGCTCGTCACCATTGCGCCCGTGGCGCAGCGCCCCGGACCCGTGACCGCCGCGCTGCGCACGGAACTGCTGGCGGCGGCGAAAAGCCTGGAGATCGCGTAGCGCCGGATCGCACTGGACGACCACCGCTCCGCCGTGGCCGCCGTCGCCGCCGTCGGGTCCCCCGCGCGGCACGTGCGCCTCGCGACGGAAGCTCAGGCAGCCGTCGCCGCCGGCGCCAGCCGCGACGAAGATCCGTGCTCGGTCATAGAGCATCCCTTCATTGTCGAGGAAGCTGGGACCGGCCGGGCGCGATCTCGAGCGCTGCGACCGTCGCCCAGGCGCTACGGCGTGCGGTCGCTAGCCGGCGGCGGCTGCGAACACCCCGTCGATCGTCCGCATGATCGATACCGTCTCATCGAGCGGCAGCAGGGGGCTCTCGAGCAGGCCGGCCTGGAGGCAACGGGCGACCTCGTCGGCCTGGTGGCGTAGCCCGTGGCCCTCGTGGGGGATCTCGAAGCGCGTCGGTTCGCCGATGCGAGGGATCAACGTGAAGGAGTTTGGTGCGTAGAAGTCGTCGCCGTCGATTTCGATGCGACCTTCGGTGCCGACTATCGCAGCGCGCGTCGGGCTCTTGGCAGACAACGTGCAGGTCAGCACTGCCTGTGCACCGCCAGAGTAGGAGAACAGCATCGAGGTCTGGGCGTCAACGCCGGTGAATGCGGGGTCGCTGATCGCGACGATCCGGTCCGGAGGACCGAGCACCATCGAGGCAAAGGAGACCGGGTAGACGCCGAGGTCGAGCAGGGCGCCGCCGCCCAGAACGGGGGCGAACAACCTGAATTC
>Ga0302325_10013534_pt1 | contig 17391 bp, 15 predicted proteins | sample Palsa_T0_2_FD_201948 | JGI IMG/M metagenome (GOLD analysis project Ga0302325, IMG submission 201948) | Peat permafrost microbial communities from Stordalen Mire near Abisko, Sweden - Palsa_T0_2 | ecosystem: Environmental > Terrestrial > Soil > Palsa > Peat permafrost | place: Sweden: Abisko... | reverse complement strand
TCTTCATGAGCGCGGCGCCCGCCGTGGCCGAAACGTAGCCGAAGACGGCACCGATCACCATCGAGAGGGCGACGACGAGAAACGCATTGCTCAGGCTCAGCGAGAGGAGATTCGCGAGCGTGAGTTTGCCCGGCGTCTGGAGCAGGAACGCGAAGGTCGCGGCGTACCCGTAGAAGCCGGCCGGGATGACGGAAAACGCCTTGATGTTGGCCGCGTAGACGAGGATCGCCACGGTAATTCCGACGACGATGGCCGCCCAAATCGGCAGCGTCAACGTGGCGGCGAGCGGGACCGCGAGGATCACGATAGCGGCTACCCAGCCCACGAGGCTGCCGAACACGTTGCCGACGACGGTGTTGCGCAGTGCATCCCGATCGCCACCGGTGTGATAGAAGCAGGCCCACGCAAGGAACGCGGCCCAGATGAGAATCCCCCCGACCGCGAGGAACAGCCAGGTCGCCACGGCGGCAAGGACGCCGATGCTGATGGTGAGGGCGGTGAGTTGCTTCACGGTGACCTCCAAAGTGCTGCAGTTCGGCAAGAGGCGCGCAGCGCAAACCTCGCCTCTCGACCCGGCCGCGATGGGCCGGAGCCGAGACCCGATTTGCGGACTGCGTGGAAGAATGTTCCTTCTTTGTAGCCTGCGCTACATTTCCTTGGTCGGCTTCTCAACCGCCGACGGCGAAACGGCGGCTAATGCGGCCGCCGTTCGCTGTGGTCGGGCGGCGGGTGCCGCCTATGCCGAGGAGCGCACCGCCCCCCACTCTTCGGGCGCGACGGTCCGGACCGGCTGCGAGAAGAACCAGCGCTGCCCCTCCGGGTCGTCGGCAGAGTACATCCGGTCGCCGTACGGCTTGTCCTCCGGCTCCGACACGATCGTCGCGCCCGCGGCCTTCGCATGGGCAAAGTGCGCGTCGACGTCGTCGACCGTCACCACGACGAGCGAGCAGCGATGGCCGCTGCGTTTCGGGCTCTGATAGTCAGCCGGTTGCCCGAGCATGACGACCCCGCCCCCGCAGCGCATCTCGGCGTGCCTGACCGCGCCGTCCGGACCCGCGAAGCGCAGGGTCTCGGTGAAGCCGAATGCGGTGGCCAGCCAGGCAAGCGCCGCCGAGGCATTCTCGTAGAGCAGGTAGGGGGCAGGGGGCGCAGTGGTCGTCGTTTCGTCCATATGGGCATCTCCGTATCGCAGGAACGTCGTTTGCCGACGGGCCGAGCGTATCACGTGCGCCGGCTCGGGTCTTGCAAAAAAGTGCGCCCGGCGCGCGAGCGGTCACGCGCGTACTCGGCATCCTGCCGGGTGAGCCGGGACCCTCCCGCGATCACTCACGGAATCTTGTCACGTGCGCCGACTGCGCGGGCCAGGATCAGTCGCGCACCCAAAGCGCAAGCGTCACGGCATTTCAGCCCATGACACTAGGGCACGAGCGGGCCATGACTCTGAGCTCGACGCTCTGCCATCGGCATGATCGCCGCGAAAAAGTCTTGTGGCGTGTACGGCTTTTCCGCCTGAAGCACACTGGGAACGGGCGCAAGGGGATAGAGAATGTCCGTCCCTCCAACGTCGGCCTTCAGCCACAATGCAACAACTCCAATCGCCGAGAATCGGAGAAGCCGGACTTCGTACGATCCCGCTTGCGTCTCGCTGATGTCCGGTATGGCTTGGAGCGCGCGAGCTGACGATGACACAAATGGACCGTAATTGATGTTGGCGACAATCTGGGCTGCGCCGGCGCCATCCGTAATGACTTCGGCCGCGGCTGCGGGCGTGCCCGTGGGCCCAATCAGGTAGCGGAATCCGGTCGCCCGGGCCGAGCTGAGGGCTTTGCCTGCGGCAACCTCGTCGGCCCGCAGATCGTAGACAGCATGGGGTTGCTGAATCGGAAGCGACGAAATGTCGACTCCCAGGTCGCTCAGCGGGCTTTTCCGCAGCGTAAGCCGATTGAGACTGTCGCGAACTAGTGATGCTCCGTTGTTCGGTGCGCTCGCATATCGAAGCGACATTCTCTCCTCCTTGTTTGCTGTGGTAGAGCCTCACCGGTCACTTCGTGAAATGACTCGAACCCCACGAAGCTCCGCCATGATACGTGCCGGGAAACGTGTTGAAGTCCTGGGTGGATGGCCCGAAAATTGGGTCCTGCACGTCGATTGTCGGGCTGCCGCCCGGAACGTCCTGGTCGAACCCCGTGATGACGGGATTGTGGGCGCCGCCGCCAGTCCAGTCGATATCGATGGAGACGGGATGAGAGGCCACGATTTGGTCGGCCAAGTCGTTCATCGAAAGCGCCCCTGCCGCCCCGGCGTAGTGGCCAGTCGCAGTCAGCGCACGATCGGGATACCAGGGCTGATTGCATACTGGAGTGCTGCCGTCAATGCAGCAACTCGAATTATTGAATTGTTCGTTGACCAGCAGGCATTGGGTCAAGTACGTTTGCGGGGCATAGAACTTCGTGATGCTGACGGTCGAAGCGGCCCAGCACCATTCCGTCTGCTCCTGCAATTCCTCTTTGAAGGGGATCACCCAGAATGCATGTGGCCCGTACAGTCGAAAGAGCGGCTCCAGACCGGGTCGGCTAGCGGCCGAGACAAAACCCGTTACCCCCTCGTCGGTATAGCCGAGGTTTTGGACCGCGTTCTCATGCTCGGCGAGGCTCGTCGTGTAAAAATGGTCATCCGCCGACTTCGAATACGCACGGAAGAACGGTGTGAATCCCGTCTCGGCCGTCGCGAAGATGTAGCAAGCGATGCCCTCGCCCTTGTGTCCGAGGTTGTTTGTCGCGTTGTCGCGTTCGGCGATGCTCATCGTGTAGAAGTGAGACGCCGTGCTCGCTACCGATCGATACAATGGAGCCATGCCGGGCGGGGCTGTGCTCGAGACGTAACACGCGATTCCCTCGTCGCTGTAGCCGAGGTTCTGGATCGCATTCTGTCGTTCATTGGCATCGGTGGTGTAGAAGTGAGAAGCCTTGAAGAGGCGGTAGAGCGGTACGGTCCCGCCTATCGAGTTCGCAGCCACGTAGCCGGTGATGCCTTCATCGTTGTACCCGAGATGCTGTACGGCGTTGTCGTGCTCGGCGAGATTGGTCGTATAGAAATGATCGTCGCTAGCTCCGTTGTACGCACGATACAATGGTACGTAGCCAGCTTGCGCGGAACCGTAGATGTAGCACGCGATGCCCTCGCCCTTGTATCCGAGGTTGTTCGTCGCGTTGTCGCGCTCGCCGAAGTTCATGGTGTAAAGATGTGAGCCGGTGCTCGACAGCGCTCGAAAAAGTGGGCCGGTGCCGGTCGGCGCAGAACCGCCGACGAAGCACGCAACCCCTTCGTCCCGAAATGCTAGTTTGGCGATTGCATCCTGTTGTTCGCCGGCATCCGCGGTATAAAAATGTGCTAGCATTGCCTCGAACCCTCTGCGTGCGTCCGGTCGCTCACTGTGGCTAGCCGCGAGCGTTGTGAAATGCGTTCGCCCTGCAACGGCAGAACTTCAAGTGAGGGTGCCTCCACCTGTGGCGCCACGAGTCAACGAGAGCAACGGGGCGGATGACTAGATGACACCTTCACGCTACCGAGTTGGCTCTCGGCGGAGCGGAATCCTCGGCGGCGCGCGTTGCCGTTCGCGGCGCTACGAGCTTCCCGCGGGTTCGCACGCCTGCGATGCTAGCGCGGCTACGACCACGGGCGCCGGCTTTGGTGCCAGCATCATCAGCGCGACGCCGCAAACGATGACGATGCCCGAGACGACGATGCGCGGCGTCAGTGGCTCGTGCAACAGCGTCACCGCCAGGGCAATCGCGACGATGGGATTGACGTACGCATACGTCGACGCGAGGGTGGTCGACACGTTGCGCATCAGCCATAGGTAGCAGCTGTACCCCACGATGCTCCCAAACCCGATGAGGTAGCCCACCGCCATGAGCGCGTGCGGCGTCATCGCTGGGACGGTGATGCGCTCGCCTGTGAGAACGCCGAGTGCGAGGAGCGTACCGCTCGCTGCGAGCATCTGCATCGCGCTGGACTGCACGAGATCGCGCGCGGCGTAGCGGCGTTGCAGCATCGAGCCCAGGCCCCATGCCAGCGCACTGAACACCCCGGCCACCGTCGGCGCGAGCGGCAGCGAGGACGCGCCGCTCGGCGCCACGAGATAGACCAACCCCGCAAAACCAAGCGTCAGGCCGAAGGCACCCAACACCGAGAGGCGTTCGCGATAGAGCACGAACGCGAACAGCGCCATGAAGAACGGGGACAGGCTGAAGAACAGGGCTCCGACGCTGCTCGGGAGATACTGCAGGCTCCAGGCGAACACGCCGTTGCCCAGCGCGAGGAGCGTGATGCCCGCCATCGCCGCACCACCCCATTCGCGTGGCGTCGGCAGTAGCACGCCACGCCAGCGCACGAACGCCCAGAGCAGGCCGCCGGCGATCAGGAAGCGGATCCCGGCCATCTCGAACGGGGGCAGCGTGGCTACTGCGACGCGGATCGCGGGCGCCGTCGAGCCCCACAGCACGTAGACCGCGATCAGGTTGAAGAGCAGAGGAGCGAGGCCCGTGCGACGCACGGTGGCCAGAACACGGCACCGCGAGGTTCTGTTGCGTGGCGCGCACCCCGGCGCGCTCCGGCTGGCCGCACACCCCGCGCGTGGGAGTCGCTGGTATCGGCCGCTAGTGCATCATCCCGGGGAAGACCACTTGCATGCCGTCCACGACGAGTTGGATGGCGATCGCCGAGACGATGATGCCCATGACGCGCCCGACCGCATTGATACCGGTCGTGCCGAGGACCTTCTTGAGCGACTGCGACGCACGCATCGCCAAGAACGTGATCGAGAGAACGGCGACCGCGATGAGGGTCACGAGGCCGACCTCGAGCCACGACTCGTTGCGTTTCGACATGAGCGTCACGATCGTCGTCAGTGCGCCTGGGCCCGTGATGATCGGGATCGCGAGCGGGAAAACCGACGGGTCCGCAGAGGTCACTGCCGCCTGCTCTTCGCCGGGCGCGAGCTTCTGCGTGCCCGTGTCCTTTGCGAACACCATGTCGAAGCCGACCTTGAGCAGCAGTAAACCGCCCGCGATGCGGAACGCCGGGAAGCCGATCCCGAGGGCCTTGAGCAGGCCGTCGCCGATGAAGCCGAAGGCGACGAGGATGATCAGCGCGACGATGCTTGAGCGTGCGGCGATTCGCGCCTGGTTCTGCGAGGACTCGGCGCTCGTCAACGTCGCGAAGGTTGCCGCGGCCTCGATCGGATTGACGACGGCGAGCAGCGTTACGAAGTCGTAGAAGAGCGACTCGAACAAAGGCGGTCCCCAGACGGTAGCGCCGCCTTCGGCTTTCGGCCGGCGGCACCTCGTCCGGGGACACCTCTACGCAGGCCCTATGCTTTTCGGTGCCCGACCGCCGAACGGCGCCGCGTCGGCGGACGCTTGGGCTCGGGCCGCTTCGCGCTGCGTCGCATCGGCACGACCTTGTCGGTCGATTTCGCAGAGTCGTCGCCCAGCAGGGCCGGCGTGATCATGCGTTTGCCGAATGCCTGCTCGAAGACTTCCGAGATCTCGTCGACCGGAACGAAGGTCATCGTCTCGCGAACCTCCTTCGGCACGTCGTCCAGGTCGATCTCGTTGCGCCGCGGCAGGACGATCTTCGAGATGCCCGCACGCTTCGCGCCCAGGACCTTCTCCTTGACGCCGCCGATCGGGAGCACCTGACCGGTCAGCGTGATCTCGCCGGTCATCGCGAGGTTCGAGTCGACCTTGTGGTTCGTCAGGAGCGACGCGATCGACGTTGCGAGGGAAACGCCCGCCGACGGGCCGTCCTTCGGCACCGCGCCGGCCGGCACGTGGATGTGCAGGTCGTGCTTCGCGAAGTAGTCCTCCGGCAGTCCCAATTCGCTCGATCGCGACCGCAGGAACGAAACCGCCGCCTGGGCGCTCTCCTTCATCACGTCGCCGAGCTGACCCGTGAGGGACAGCTTGCCGGTACCGGGCATCGCCGTCGTCTCGATGAACATGATATCGCCGCCGACCGGAGTCCAGGCGAGGCCGGTCGCGACGCCGACCGAGGCCATCCGTTTCTTCACCTCGTTGTAGAAGCGCGGCTTCGAGAGGTATTCGACGATGCTCTCGGGCTTGATCCGCGCCTTGTAGCGAGGCTCCTCGGCGATCTTGCGCGCCACCTTGCGGAAGATCGTTCCGATCTCGCGCTCGAGGTTGCGCACGCCCGCCTCCCGGGTGTAGTCGTTGATGATCGCGCGGATCGCCTGATCGTTGATCTGCACCTGCGAGTCGCGCAGCCCGTTCGCCTCGCGCTGCTTCTTCACGAGGTAGCGCTTTGCGATCTGCATCTTCTCGAACTCGGTGTAGCCGGCCAGCGGAATGATCTCCATGCGGTCGCGCAGCGGCGGGCTGATCGTCTCGAGCTGGTTCGCCGTGCACACGAACAAGACGTGGGAGAGGTCGAACGGCAGGTCGAGGTAGTGGTCGCGGAACGTGTTGTTCTGCTCCGGGTCGAGGACCTCGAGCAACGCCGACTGCGGGTCGCCGCGGAAGTCGCTGCCGACCTTGTCGATCTCGTCGATCATCATGACGGGGTTCCGCGTGCCGGCGTCACGCAACGCGCGGACGATCGTCCCAGGCATCGCTCCGATGTAGGTGCGACGGTGCCCCCGGATCTCGGCTTCGTCGCGCACGCCACCCACCGAGAGGCGCACGAACTTCCGGCCCATGGCCCGCGCGATCGACTGACCGAGCGACGTCTTGCCGACACCGGGCGGTCCGACGAAGCACAGGATCGGGCCGCTCAGCTTCTTCTTGAGCTTGCCGACCGCCAAGTACTCGATGATGCGGTCCTTGACTTTCTCGAGGTCGTAGTGGTCCGTGTCGAGCACTTCGCGCGCCTTCGCGATGTCGATGGCGTCGCTCGTCTCCTTGCCCCAGGGCAGCTGCACGAGCCAATCGAGATACGTGCGGATGACGCTGTATTCCGGCGACGCCTGCGGCACTTTCGAGAGCCGGTCCAGCTCGCGGTCGGCCGCAACGCGGACGTCCTCGGGCATCTGCGCCTCGTCGATCTTCTTCCGCAGCTCGTTCGTCTCGGCTTGCTGCGGATCGGTTTCGCCGAGCTCTTCCTGGATCGCACGCAGCTGCTGGCGCAGGTAGAATTCGCGCTGATTCTTCTCCATCTCGCGCTGGATGTCCGACTGGATCTTGTGCCCGAGCTCGAGCACTTCGAGCTCCTTCGTGAGGAGCATCGTCAGCTTGCGCATCCGCGCGACCGTGTTGCGCTCGTCGAGGATCGCCTGGCGGTCCGCCGTCTCGAGGCGCATCGTCGAGGCGATGAAGTACGTGAGGAGGTTGGAGTCGGTGATGTTGTTGACTTCCATCTCCATCTCGCGCGGCGCTTGCGGCAGATAGCCGAGCAGGCGCTGAAAGAGGCTGGCGAGGTTGCGGTGCATCGCGACGAGCTCTTCTGAGTCGACCGTGATGTCCGGCAGCTCCGTCACCGCGGCGGCGAGATAGGGCTGCGTCTGCGTGAAGTCGTCGATGCGGAACACCGTCGAGCCGGCCACGATGCAGCGCAACGTACCATCGGGCACCTTGAGCATCTTCTGGATGGTGCCGACCGTGCCGATTCCTCGCAGGTCGTCGGGACCTGGATCCTCGGTGTCTTTGTCCTTGAGGGCGACGAGACCGATCTGCTTGCCCTCGCGCAACGCCTCCTCGACGAGCACGATGCCCGGCTTCTTGACGACCGCGAGTGGGATGACCGTGTTGGGAAACAGGACGGCGTCCTGCAACGGCAGGATGCCGAGTATTTCGAGGGATGAGGCTGACTGAAGGCGGGCTGGCATCTTATACGGGGATCCTTTTCACGGTCATTGGAATTTCGGTGCGGTAGCGAGGGAGCGCCGACGTGCGCGACACGGGCAACCGAATACTCAGCATACCGTCACGGTACGACGCGGTTGCATCGGAGTAGGCGACGGCGACCGGCAGGCGGATCTTTTTCACGAAATCCCCATACTCGATCTCTTTCACGAACACCGATCCGAGGTCCGAGCGATCGCGATTGCTGCGCCTGCCGATGACGAACAGGTGCCGCTCGTCGACGCCGATTCGCAATTCCGACGGCTCGGCGCCGGCGATCTCCACGGTCACCACGATCGTCTCCCCGTCCTCGCTCAAGAACAGGTCGCAATTCGGCTCGAAGCGCCCGCTGCGCGAACGCCTGGCGAGCTCGACGAACATGGCGTCGAACTCGGCGAAGAACTCATCGTGGCGCACGGGACGTCCCTTTCGTCGGCCTCATCCGGATTAGCACTCTCCAGGACACAGTGCCAGGTCCACGGGTTGCCCCCCTCCCTCCGGAAGGGGGTTCGGCCCTCCGAGAAAACCGTCAGGCGATGCAAGTCGAGTTCGCCGGCCCTCGTCTTCTGGCGCTACACGTCGAGTCCGCCGGCCTTCGCCCCGGGCTCCCGTCTCTACCGACGCATGTCGAGTCCGCCGGCCTTCGCCCCGGGCTCCCGTCTCTACCGACGCATGTCGAGTCCGCCGGCCCTCGCGCCGGGCTAGCGTAGCGGAGTTACGTTGCCAAGCAAGCAACCGTCCCCAAAGCCACACCGCCTGACCCGCGCGGAGACCGAGCCCCGCATCCTTGACGCGGCTCGCGAGCTGTTCCTCGAGCACGGCTACGAGCGCACGAGCATGGAGGACATCGCGAAGCGCGCCGGCGTCGGGCGGCAGACGGTCTTCAACCGGTTCGCCGACAAGGAGAGCCTGTTCACGGCGACGCTGGCGGGCGTCTTCCGGGCGGTGGGCGCCGACCCGGCGCGGCGCCGGCAGGCGCGCAACGACGCGGAGGCCGGCCTCGCGCGCGTCGGCCGGGAGGTGCTCGCATCGTTCGCCAGCCCTGCGTCGATCGCGCTTGCCCGGACGGTCGTCGCCGAAGGGCTGTCGTTTCCCGCGATCATCCGCGAATTCGACAAGAACATCTTCCAGAAGGCCACCGACCACATCGCGACCTACCTGCGGACGCTGCGGCACGGGCCGAAGAACATGGCCGAGGCGCGGATCATCGCCAAGCAGTACCTCGGGATGATCGGCGTCGACACGATCTTTCGCCCCTTGATGGGGATGTCGCCCGCACTCGGCGAGTCGCGGCGCGCCGCGCTCTCCGAGCAGTGTGCAAAGGTCCTCATCGGGTACTACAACCTCGAGGCACCGGCGCCGGCGCCGCTCAAGTCCCCGAAGGAGCGCGGTGCGGCTACTGCTGCTGCGCCTGCAGCGCCTCCATCGCGACGTTGACGGCCATCTCGCTCGCCTGCGAACCCTTGTACACGCCGCGGACCGGGCTGACGTCGCGGTAGTCCCGCCCGATCGCCACCTTCGCGAACGCATCGTCGATGAGTCGATCGTTCGTCGGGTCGAAGCCGACCCACCCGTAGGGCGGTAGATAGGCCTCGCACCACGCGTGCGATGCCTCGGCCCCGAGCACGCGGTCGTCGCTGCTGCCGCGATAGATGTACCCGCTCGCGTAGCGGGCCGGGATTCCGGCCTTGCGCAGCACCGCGATCATCACATGCGCGTAGTCCTGGCACACTCCCGCCCGCGCGTTCAACGCTTCCACGACGGTGGAGTGGACGCTCGTCGCGGCGGTGTCGTAGTCGAACCGCCGGTGAATCGCGCGCGACACCTCGTGACACCAGAGGCCGATGCGCTCGCCGGCGAGCGGCAACTCGGCGACGAACGCGTCGAGCTCGCGCGCGAACGTGACGTACGTGCTCTCGTGAAGATAGTCGTACGCGCCGTCTGCGAGCGGCTCACGCTCGAGGGCGCTCCGGGTCGCTTCGCTCGGAGGCTCCGGCCGTGCCGGCCGCAGCGTCACCACGTTCGAGCGCGCCACGATCGTGAGCATCCGGTGCTCGCGCAGGATCGCGAAGTGCTGTACTTCGTTGCCGAGGCGATCGACGTACGACGAGGTGTGGGTGTGGGGTATCACCCGCAGATCGTAGCGTACGCAGAACTGGTGCTGGTCCGTGCGCGGCCGCAGGTGCAGGACCGTATAGCTTTCGTGCACGGGCTCGGGGTATGCGTACGTCGTCTCGTGCGCGATCGTGAACTCCACGGGCTAGCCCGCCACCGCGCGTGGGAGGCGCGGAAAGTAGGTCGTCTCGATCGCGGCCCCGAGCTCTTCGAACTCGATCGTCGCCTCGGTCGCAAACGCGTGCGGGCCGAGGACCAGCAGCTCCTCGAGCGGCGTGAAATCGAAGCGCGCCCGCAGGCGGCCCAGCCGCCGCTCCGCATCGTTCGCGAACGTCCCGTGCGGTGCGAACGTGATCCGGTGCATCGCACGGTCGACCTCGCGGGTGCAGAACCGCAGCGAGCGCGGAAAATCCGCCGCCAGGACGACGAAGTCGACGGCGTCGCGCGCCTCCGGAGACCGGCTGGAGCCCTTCGCGAACGGCTCGCTGGCGCAGCACATTTCGAGCAGACGCTGGGACTCCGCCCACGGCTCGTCGTCGACTTCGATCGCGGCGAGCACCCGCGCGGTCATGTACGCGCGCTCGAGGAAGCGGCCGACCTGCAAGAAGTTCCAGCCCTCGCCGTGCGAGAGCACCGCGTCGGCAACGCCGGCGAGGGCCTGCGTCGCGTCGCGAATGCGTCGCAAGAAGCGCGACGGCCCCGCGCGCAGTACGGACGACGCATTCGACGATTCGACGAACAGGTAGAGGACGTTCACCGTCTCCCAGACCTCGGTCGCCAGCTCGGCGCGGATCGCGAGTGCGTTCGACCGCGCGATGCGCACGCACGAGCGAATCGAGGACGCGTTGTCCGCAGCGAACGCGCAGTACGTGAGCGCCTCGGCGGCCGCGTGGAGGTTCGGCTCCGATGCGGGGTCGTTCATGAAGCCGGCGCAGCGCAGGACGGAGCGCCAGAGCCGCTCCGATCGGCCGTCGTGCGTCGCGTAGAGATCCATCGCGCGCACGTAGTTGACGTCGAGGATCCGCGCGACGCTCTCGGCGCGCTCGACGTTCCGTGCGAGCCAGTAGAACGACTCGGCGACGCGGCTCAGCATCGCGCTACCCCTGCAGCACCCATGTGTCCTTGCTGCCTCCCCCCTGGGACGAGTTGACGACGAGCGAACCTTCCCGGAGTGCCACCCGAGTGAGCGCCGCGGGCGGGACCTCGACGTCGGCGCCGCAGAGCGCGAACGGGCGCAGATCGACGCGCCGCGATGCGAGCGACCCATCGATCAGCGTCGGATGCGATGAGAGCTCGATCACGGGCTGCGCGATGAAGTTGCGCGGGCGCTCCGCGAGGACGCGGGCGAACTCGGCGCGCTCGGCGGCCGTCGACGAGGGACCCATCAGCATGCCGTACCCGCCGGACGAGTACGCATTCTTGACGACCAGGCTCTCGAGATTCGCCAGCACGTGCCGCAGCTGCTTCGGGTCGGTGCAATCGTACGTGGGGACGCTCTGCAGAACCGGCTCCTCGTCGAGATAGAAGCGGATCATCTCGGGAACGTAGCGGTAGATCGCCTTGTCGTCGGCGGCACCCGTCCCGATCGCGTTCGCCACCGTCACGTTGCCGCTCCGATAGGCGTTCATCAGGCCGGTCACGCCGAGGGTGGAGTCCGCTCGAAAGTAGAGCGGGTCGAGAAAGTCGTCGTCCACGCGCCGGTAGATGACATCGACGCGCGAGAGGCCGCGCGTGGTCTTGAGGTAGACGGTGTTGTCTGCCACGATCAGGTCGCGGCCTTCGACCAGCTCGATTCCCATCTCGCGCGCCAGCATCGCGTGCTCGAAATAGGCGGAGTTATAGATGCCCGGGGTGAGCACGACGACGTTCGGCTCGGGTCGCCGCGGCGGCGCGACGTGGCGCAGGATCTGGAGCAGGCGCGCGGGATAGTCGTCGACCGGCCGCACGGCATACCCCGCGAACAAGATGGGAAAGCCCCGCTTCAGGACGTCGCGATTCTCGAGCACGTATGAGATGCCCGACGGCGTGCGCACGTTGTCCTCGAGCACGAAGAGCTCGCCCCGCTCGTCGCGGATGAGGTCGACCCCGGCGATGTGCACGTAGACGTCGCGCGGGACGTCGACTCCGATCATCTCTCGGGCGAAGTGCGGGCACGAGTACACGAGCTCGCGCGGGATGCGCTGCTCGCGCAGAATGCGCTCTTCGTGGTAGATGTCGCGCAGGAAGGCGTTGAGGGCTCGTACGCGCTGAGCGATGCCGCGCTCGATGTGCGCCCACTCGTCCGCGGTGAGGATGCGCGGCACGACGTCGAACGGAAGGACGCGCTCGGTCCCCAGCTCTTCCTTGTACACGGTGAACGTGACGCCGCGCTGGAGCAGCGTCGTATTGATGGACTGCACGCGGCTCTGCACCTCGCCGCGCTCCAGGTGCGTCAGCGTGGCGGCCAGCGAGACGTAGGGTGGCCGCGGCTCGCCGCGCGCGTCGTACATCTCGTCGAACTCCGCCGTCGACGCAAGCCGCACATCCAGCATCCGGTCGGCGCTTCGTCCGTCCATCCGCGTGACTCGTTAGCCAAATGGCCAAGCGCACCCGCGCGGGAAGAGGGACGCCGTGGACAATCAGCGGCCGGGCCTCCATCCGTATCTCCGCGCGTTCGGCCTCGGGGTCGTTGCAGGGCTCCGCTCGATCACGGCGCCGGCCGTGGCGACGCTCGGCGCCGGCCACGGGGCGGGCCGGACCTTGGCCCTCGTGGCCGCGGGAGAGCTCATCGCCGACAAGTTGCCGGCGGCACCGTCCCGCCTGGCGCCGGCACCGCTCGTCCTGCGGATCGCCTCGGGCGGCTACGCCGGCAGCACGATGGTCGCGCGTCACGGCGGCGCGCGACGGACCGGCGTCCTGCTCGGCGCGCTTGGAGCAGTCGCCGGCGCCCTCGGCGGCTTCTACGCCCGCCGCGCGGCCGTCGACCGTCTCGGCCTGCCGGAGGTCGCCGTCGCGCTGGCCGAGGACGTGCTCGCAGTCGGCGGCGCCCTGGCCATTTGCGGACCGCCGACCCGCCCCTCAGACCGCGACGGGTGACGCGACGCGATAGGCCGTCCCACGATGGTCGTAGCGCTGCGCTTCGCCCAGCGTGCGCGCCGCGTGCGCCTCGGCCCCGCGAATCACCCGGCGTTCCTCCGCATCGTCGTAGGCGCGAAGCCTCCGCGAGGACGCCGCGTCGTACGCCGTGGGTGAGGCGGCCGCGTGCGCGAGCTCGTGACCGAGCCCGAGTGCCGGCGACTGCCGTCCGCCGGACGCCGTGCGCAGCGCGCTGTGGGGATCCCAGGCGACCACGTGCGTGTTGGGATCGTACGCGTCCGCACCGTTGTGCAGGACTCGCAACGTGTATGCGGTGCGCGACTGCTCGACGCGCGCGATGACCGCACGCATCGCGCTGTCGCGCCGCAGGTAGCCCACGGCGCGATCGAACTCGCGGTTCACGAACGCCGGTACGCGAAGCGCGCCGTGCGCGACGAACGAGGAGTGCTGCGCAGGATGCGAACGCGCAGCAAGCGCGGCGAGCGCGGTCTCCGGCGCGTTCGCCGCCGACGAGAATACGATGCGATCCGCAGCCATCGCCGCTCGCGTGACGGGCACGCTGCGCTGCGACGACAGCGCCGCGAGCAGACGATCGACGTGCAGGCCGCCGATGACCGCCGGCATGTCGGGAACCTCGAGCGTCACCCGTACCTGCATCGTCACTTCTCCGGGCGATCTATCCCGCGAGGCAACTCTCCGGCAAGGGCGACGGCGGCTCGCTACGTCGGAGCTGGCACCGGCGCCGCAGACGGCGACGGCGGCGGACCCGTTCCTGCCGGCGCCGGCGCTGGGGTCGCGCCCGGCTTTGGGAAGCAGCCGTCGGGCGCCGCGAGCGGGGGCGTCGTGGGAAGCGGCGGCGTGGTCGTGACGCCGACCTCGAGCGGGTAGTTCGAGCCGCCGTCGGCCATCGAGACGACGTGCAGCGTCGTCGTGGATCGAGCCGCGACTTGCGCGGCGGCGATCTGGTAGTGCTGCGAGAGCCGCGCGCAGCCGACGTCGACGAGCGCACCGTTGACGAGGAACGAGTTGCGCACGACGCCGCCGACGGGCTGTTCGTAGAGGTAGATCGTCGCCGGCGCGGCGCCCGGGTTGTCGACGTCGAATGCGATGCGTTGCAGCACGCCGTAGTCTCCCGCGTCGCGGCCGGGATCCGCCGGATCGACGTTCTGCGGGCCGTGGCTGCGCTCGCCGTACTCGACGGACGCGTCCGGGCCGCCGATCGTGAACGCGACGGTCCGTTCGCCGGCGGCACCGAGCGCGAACGTTCCGTGGCGGTTGTGCCCGTCGTCGGGCAGCTTCGGCGCCGACACGAATGCCGTCGGGTCGGCTCCTGGAGCCAGGGCCAAGACGGTCGCCGTGACGGGGCCACCCACCAGGACGCGGATGTCGACCGCCCCCGCGATGCCGTCGCCCGGCTGGATCGCCGCATCGCGCAGCACGAACGGGATCCCCGCCACGACGTCGACGACGATCCCCTCGTTTGCCGGTTGCGCGACGACGAACGCGCGGGACACCGAGTGACCGACGCTCATCACGTCGATGCTCGGTCCGCCGGGCGCGTGCACGATCTGCACCCGCGTGTCGCTCTGCGCGCCGAGTACGACGAAGAGGCGGCGCGCGGCAGCGACGTTCTCGTGGTAGTAGTAGACGCGCAGCGGTCGCGCCGCGTCCGTCGTCACGCGAAACAGAACACCTTCGCCGTGTATGTATTCGGGATCGTCGTCGAGGGCGAGTACGACCGGGTCGAAGCCCGCAAGCCCCTGGTTCGCGACGGTGACGGACGCCGTCGCTTCGAGCGGCGGGACACCGGCCGCGCCCGCGATCGTCACCGGAACCGTGTACGTCGTTTCGAATCCCGCGGCCAATGCTTGCGGCAACGGTGCGATCGCCCCGTAGCGGACGACCGCGCCCGCCTGCAGCGTCGGGCGGATCGCCCGGTCGAGCGCGGCCAGGATCTCGGTCGCGAGAAAGTCGCCATCCGCCGGGTTTCCTGTGACGAGGAGCGTCGCTACGGAGGGAACCGTCCCGAGCGGAGGGCCGCTCGGCGCGGCGCTTGGGCTCCCGACCGGAGGGCCGCTCGGCGCGGGGCTTGGGACCGGCGATGGCCTTGGAACCATGCCGGGCTCGCCTGACGGTGCGGCAGCCGGCGGAGCAGGTGGCGCGCTCGGCGTGGCAGCCGGCGGCGCGCTCGGCATGGCGGAGGAAGGCGCGCTCGAAGGAGCCGCAGACGGCACGTTCGGCGTCGCGACGGATGCGATGGTCTGCGCTCCGGCGACGCGAGGTGCGGCAAGGCACGCGCATGCAGCGGCGAGCCGCGCGCGCGCAGCGAGGACGGTGCTGAACTGCAGGCGACGCACCCGTCGCCCGTTGCAGCAGCGCGTCGGCGCGCCCTGCACGCGCTCCTCGGCAAAGCAGCGCGGCGCAGCGTACGTTCGTACGTCTGCACCGCGCGCTTGTGGGTCGCGCAGCGACATGGTTGCAACGTGAGCATGTCGTCCCCACGCTGCTCGCGACTCCGCTCGAGGATCCGATCGACCTCCTTTCTTCGTCGTCGTGCGGCCTCTACAAATGCAAGGGAGGCCGGGCGAATCGCCCGGCCTCCCTTGAAGAGAATATCCGCTGACGAAATGCCTATGTGACCCTGCCGCTCCCGACCGCAGCTTCGGTGTTCGGCACGTGCGCGAGCGCACGGCCGCCAGGGGCGCCCGCGGCGCCGATGGTCGGCCGAATCCAAAGTCCGGGCAGACAAAATCGCATGGATGCTACGATAACAGAATTCACCGCAATGTCAAGCCGGCGTCATGCGGACGCGCCCCAACGCGACACGTGTACCGACGGCCGCGTTGCACCCCTTGGGGCGGCGCCCGGACCGCGTCCGGACGCCGCCCACCTCGACGCAGCGCTACTACGGTTGCAGCACGTCAACCGCGTTCGCGTTGTCGTCGTTGAAGAAGATCTGGGTCGTCGGGATGGACGTCCCGGCGGCGGCGATGCCGAACAGTGCGCCCGCCGCACCCTTGTCGAGGTTGACCGTGTGCACGACGGCGTTCTTCGAGGGATCGATCTCGACCAAGATGTTGTTCGACGTATTGCCGACGACGAGGTTGCCGTTGTACAGAAGCGCGGAACTGATCGGCGCCGCCAGCGGCGCCCCGTGCGCGACGACCCGCGCTGCCGGGGCCGCCACGCCGCCGAACGTCTTGCCCTGGACGACGATCCCGTGCGGTGGGATCAGGGAGACGTCGCGAAACGCGACGACGCGGTTCTCGTTGCCGGAGACGATGTAGAGCGTATCGTTCGCCGGATTGTACGAGAGGCCCGATGGAGCAAGGGCCGTGCCCGGCACTCCGTGGTTGACCGAGAATCCCGTCGCGATCACCTGCGCTTTGAACCCGCCCTTCGTGACCGCGATTCGCACGACGCTGCCGTCGTTCGCGTTGGTCTCGTAGAACGCGGCGAGGCCGTACGGGCCTTTCGTGCCACTGAACGCCTGGCCCCAGGGTTGGGCGTACGGAGCACCGGCCAGCGTGGCCAGGAAGTTTCCGCTCGCGTCGAGGACGGGGTTATCGTTCGCGGTGTACGCTGCGGCCCACGGATTGTCGCTCGGGCTGAGCGCGAGTGCATCGCAGCCGGTGAGCCGGCCGTCGGCGACCAGTCGCGTCGGCTGCGATCCCGGCGTCGGCGCCAGCACCTCGATCGTGGTCCCGAGTCCTTGGATGTTCAGTCCGTCGTTGAAGTTGCACACGACGAGGTCGCCTTGGGTGATGGATCCCGTCGTGCTCGGCGCGATCGCCAGGCCATACGGGTTCTGATCGCCGTTCTGCGCGTCGACGGTGGAACCGATCGTCACGATGTGATGGAGCTGCCGAGTAATAGAGGCGCCGCCGACGCCCGCCGGGCGAACGGCCGGCGGGTGCGGGATGGTCGCGCGCTGAGCCGACGCGTTCGCGGCAGCCATGGAGGCCGCGGCGAAGCACACGAGGGCGAGGGGCGCGCGCGCGACACGTCGATGCAACACGCGATGCACGATAGATTCCTATTCCTTCCGAGCCCGCGCGGCCCGGTGGCGATTGCTCCGGGGGAGCAACGAGAGCATGGACGCCCGTGCTGAAGAAAGTCTGAATCAGATCGCGGCGCGGCGCGTCACAGCGCGGTGGCGAGGCTGAGTGCACCGGCAGCCGCCAGCGCTGCGGCACACGCGATGTTGACGAGCGCGAAGGCGCGCGCCTCGAATCGCTCCGGAAGCCGCCCGAGGGCAACGACGACGATCGCCCACCAGAGCATCGCACCGGCGAGCGCGCTCGCCGTCACGGCGGCATAGGCTCCGGCGGCCGGAGCCGCG
>Ga0302325_10013530_pt1 | contig 17393 bp, 12 predicted proteins | sample Palsa_T0_2_FD_201948 | JGI IMG/M metagenome (GOLD analysis project Ga0302325, IMG submission 201948) | Peat permafrost microbial communities from Stordalen Mire near Abisko, Sweden - Palsa_T0_2 | ecosystem: Environmental > Terrestrial > Soil > Palsa > Peat permafrost | place: Sweden: Abisko... | reverse complement strand
AGCGTCGGCGGCGAAGTAGGGCTTGTCGGTAAACCCGAACATCGACGCGGTGATGCCGGAGGGGAAGGAATGCACGGCGGTGTCGTAAGCCTGCACGTCATCATTGAATCGGCCGCGCTCGACGGCGATTCTGTTCTCGGTTCCCTCCAATTGCGCCTGCAAATCCCGAAAATTCTGGCTGGATTTCAAATCCGGATAAGCCTCGGCGATTACCATCAGATGCGACAGCGCATTGGAGAGCTGGCCCTGTGCCACCTGAAATTGCTGCAGCGCCGCCGCGTCCGAGGGGGCTTTGGATGTGTCGATCGTGACTCGGCCCACCGACGCGCGGGCTTCGGTCACGTCTTCCAGCGTGGATTTTTCAAAGTTGGCCGAGCCCTGCACGGTTTGCACCAGATTTGGGATCAGATCGGCCCGCCGTTGATAGACGTTCTGCACCTGTGCCCATTGGCTGTTGACCCCCTGAGAGAGGCTGACCAGATGGTTGTAGGAACCAACCAGAATCAGCAGCAAAAGAACGATTACGCCTCCGAAAATTAAAAGCCCCTTTTTCATTTTAAGCTCCTTGCGATGGAAATCCCTCGTAGTCAAGCCGTTTGCGGCTTTGTTAGTACGCCCCATAGTATAGGGCATTGGTTGGCGATGGGACACAACGATGGCCAAGCCCGGCCGCTAAAAGCTGAGTGGAATTCCCACATGTTCAAACCACTGGGTCCGGAATTTTTTCAAGGGAGTGCGCTCGAACTGGCCCCGCGCCTTCCCGGGATCGTGATGGTCCGGCGGATCGGCAATGTCGTCCGCCGGGCACGGTTGGTGGAAGTCGAGGCGTATCTGGGGCCAAAGGATTTGGCATCGCATGCATCCCGCGGATTGACAGCGCGGACGAAAGTTCTCTTTGGGCCGCCGGGGAGATCGTATGTTTATTTCATCTACGGCATGCACTGGATGTTCAACATCGTCGTCGGCCAGGCCGGCGGTGGGCAGGCGATTCTGGTTCGCGCCGCCGAGCCGTTGGGGGATTGGCATGCCGATCTTTCCGGGCCGGGAAAATTGGCACGGGCGTTTGGCATAACGCGGGAGCATCACGACATCGATCTAGCGAACGGCGAGATTTTTTTCGTCCGTGAACCCGATTACCAGCCGAGAATCGTCAAAAGCAAACGCATTGGCGTGGATTATGCGAAGCATTGGAAGAATCGCCTACTGCGATTTGTGGATGTGAACAATCCAGTCGCCAAAAAGCTGCGCTAATGGAAAAGAAATTCTACCACGGAGACACTGAGAACACGGAGAAATACCGAATTGTTATTGCCACAGATGAAAGGCCGATGAACACAGATGAATACAAGGAATTAACTTTCCCATCTGTGTCCATCTGATTTTTATCTGTGGCAAAAATGATTTTGCATTTCTCCGTGCTCTCCGTGTCTCCGTGGTGGAAACTCCGAATGACGAATGAGGTCCGCTCACGACAACAACAACTCCAACTCTTCTTTCCCCAGATTCGCCAACACCGCGTTATCCGCGTTGATGATGGCATCCGCCAGATCGCGCTTGGTTTGTTGGAGCTGCAACACTTTTTCCTCCACCGTGTCCTTGGCGATCAGACGATAGGCGAAGACCCGGCGGGTTTGGCCGATGCGGTGGGCGCGGTCGATGGCCTGGGCTTCGATGGCGGGGTTCCACCAGGGGTCCAATAGAAAAACATATTGCGCGGCCGTCAGATTTAATCCCAATCCGCCGGCTTTTAGGCTCACCAAAAACAATTTGCATTCCGGATCGTTTTGGAATCGCTCAACCCGCTCCTGGCGGTCGCGGGTTTTGCCGTCGAGGTATTCGTAGGGCTGGCCGGACTCGTCCAATCTTTTGCGGACGATGGCCAGAAAGCTGGTGAACTGCGAGAAGACAATCGCTTTGTGCCCCTCATCCACGACTTCGGCCAGTCGCGGCATCAGGGTGTCGAGCTTGGCGCTGGCCTCGTCGATTCTTGATTTGTCGAGCAACGCCGGATGGCACGCCGCCTGGCGCAATCGCAGCAGCGCTTCGAGGATTTGAATCTTGGACTTGGCCAATCCCTCGGTGGCGATGCGATTGAGCAGCGATTGGCGATAGTGTTCTTTCAACTCGTCATATAGTTTTCGCTGGGTCTTATCCAATTCGCAGAAGATGGTTTGCTCGAGTTTTTCGGGCAAATCCTTGGCGACTTGTTCCTTGGTCCGGCGAAGAACAAATGGCCGCAGGGCCGTGGCGAGAATTCGGCGAGTCTCCGGCTCGGGGTTTCGCGCGGAGGACGCGCCGGTGAACGCCCGGGATGCACCGAGCATTCCCGGATTGAGAAATTCAAAAATGCTCCAGAGATCGCCCAGATGATTCTGCACCGGTGTTCCGGAGAGGACCAGCCGATGGTTCGCGCGGATGAGTCGAGCCGCCTTGGCGGATTCGCTGTTGGGATTTTTGATCGCCTGGGCCTCGTCCAGGATCGCATAATCAAATCGCATGTCCTTCATGGCGGCGATGTCGTTGCGGAGGGTGCCGTAAGTGGTGAGGATGAGATCGTAATCCGGAAAATGCTCGGTGCCGCGGATGCGATCGACGCCGGCATGATCCAGCACGCGAAGCTGCGGGGCGAATCGGCCAGCTTCCTGCCGCCAGTTGAACACCAGCGAGCGCGGCACCACCACCAGCGTCGGCGCGATTTCTTCCTTTTTCCGCGCCAATCGCCGCTGTTCCAGCAACGCCAGCACCTGCACGGTTTTGCCAAGTCCCATGTCATCCGCTAGACAGCCGTTGAGGCCGAAGTTTCTGAGGAAATGCATCCATCCCAGACCATCGCGCTGATAGGGACGCAACTCGCCGATGAAAGATGCGGGTGGATCGGCGGGCGCGACGCCGTCGAAGTTTCGCATTTGCTGCCGCGCCCGCTCGAACGCCTCATCGACATTCACCTGCGGCATCTCAAACAGCAGTGCATCCAGCAATCCCACCTGTGATTTGCCAAACTGCATTCCCTCGCCGGCATCCTCGCCGAGCGCGGCCAGCAGTCGATATCGCTTGATCCATTCCTCCGGCAACATCCCCAGCGTCCCATCATCCAGCACGATGGTGTTCTCGCCTTTGCGCAATGCCTTGAGCAGCGCCGGCAGGCGGACGTTGACGCCCTCGAAATCCGCTTCGCCATTCACTTCAAACCAGTCGATTCCGCTGGAGACCTGGATGCTGATCGCCCCCGGCCGGCGATAGCTTTTGCCGTTCACTTCCACGCGCCAGTTTTCGGAAGTCAGCACGCGCACCGCTGCCGGGACTTTTTTGATGGGGATGCGATATTGCTCGGAATCGCCGCGATAATCCATCGACTTGCGAAATCCCAGCAGCGGCAAGCGCGCCATCGCCTGCCCCTCGGCAGCGACATCACGATGCACAATCGTCCGCGACTTGGGATCAAATCGCGCCGGGGTTTCTTCCATCTGATCGATGCTGTGCTCGCCATAATCAAAATGAATTTCCGCATCGAGATATTCCGCCGCCATTCCCGTTGACGGCTTGAGTCGCATGCGCGGCTTCGGGGGCTCGGCAACAGTCGTGATGTTCATCTCCGGCGGCAGCGTCAGTTCCGGCAAGCGCGGGAATTGCAACAACTCTCCGATCAGATCGTCCGCCTGTTCGACCGGAACGATCAGTTGATCTTCGCCGTTGAAAAGATCGGCAAGATAATAAGTTCCGTTGTCATCCAAAGCGGCGGCGCGATCGCCGATGATCACCGGCCCGCCGGATGCCGAGAGCGCCACGCGCGACAGCGGCATGGATTCCTCGCCCCGCTGCAGCCGTGCCTCGACGCGGTAAGTTTTACCGGGATCTTCCACAGCCACGGCCAGACAAAATCGCCACGGCGGGCCATCATCCCACTGCAGCGGGCGCGGATCAGGTTTCCCCAATTCGCCGCGCAGAAAGCATCGGCCGGTCTGGCACATCATGCGAACGATGTCTGCCGCGTGTCCTGGGCGGAGCGCCAGTTCGTGATCGACATTGGCGTCGTATGATGAATATTCCGTCGTCGAAACCCCGCACAGCATCGTGATCAATTGCCGATCCGCCGGGTCTGGGAGAACGGCGATTTGCGATTCGGACAGGCGCAATTGCTTGGACGATTCAAATCCCATCCCGCTTTTTCTGGGCACTCGCGAGAAGAGCAGGACATTCACGCCGTTGTCAGCGGTATCACCTTTGGTCAGCACATAAATGATCTGTTTTTCCGCCGGCCAGGGAGCGGGCATCGAGGGCAGCCCCCAGAGCGAGCGCTGACGAAATTCGGTGATTCGCCGGCGCCAGATAGCGTGGCGCTGGGGAGAATCCTTTTGGCGATTGCGCTGCGCGCGGTCATAGTCGTTGAACCACCCGGTCGCCTCGGCCGCGCGCAGCGTGGCCCAAATGTGTTTGCAGGGATCATCGTTCTCGGCGGCGTATGGGCAGGTGCAGTCGGACCACCATTCCCGTCCTTCCCACTCGATCGACACATCATATTCATGCGTGCCCTGCACCGATGCTTCGACGAAATTCTCGCCCCGGCGGACAATCAGTACCCGCTGCTCTCGGAAATAATCATCCCCGGCAAGAATCGCATGGGGGCGAAAGTTGCCCCGCATCTTTTCCAACATCTGCAAACCCGGCCTCCTTGGGCAGTGAATCGCTCACTTTCTCACAGTGGGATGGGGTTTGGCAAGTCCCGCGGAAAGAAAAAGCAAGAGATTGAACCGCCAAGACGCCAAGACACTAAGGTAGGAAAATACGCGGAGAAGATTTTTGATTGAAGTGCGGTTGAATCGGTTATGATAGTTAGTTTTTTCAGTCCAATCCGAAATCCCTTGGCGTATTTTCCACCTTGGCGTCTTGGCGTCTTGGCGGTTCATCCGCATTTTCTTTTAGAGAAAGAAAATCGGCGATCTTCGTTCGATACGCCTCGGGATCATCGCACATGCCGACCACGTGATGCACGCCTTGCAATTTCCAGATCGACGAGATCGAGTCCGCCGGTCTTTCTTTCATTGCGGATTGCAATGCGAAAATGTCTAGCGCGGATGCGAAGGGATCGTCACCGGATTGGATGAGCATTAGCGGGGCGCTGATTTTTGGAATCTCCTTGATCGGTGCGACCGATGCGAAATTGCAGTGGGCAATCCACTGCGCGATCGGCAATGCGAGCAGGCGAAATATTGTCGGCGGCGCGCCGAGGCGAGCGGCGTGGTAGAGCGAGGCGCTGCGGTAATCGGCGAAGGGACATTCGAGAATTACCGCTGCAAAATCGGGCCGCATTGCCGCTGTCGCCGCCGCCACCGCTGCACCGAGGCTGATGCCGAAGAGAATGATTTGGCGAGTGGCGCTCGGCTGTTGGGCGCGAAATTGATCGAGGACCTGGATCAGATCGTGCCGTTCCCAGAACCCGGCCGTGCAATATTTTCCGCCGCTCTCGCCGTGGGCGCGCAGATCGACGGCGAGAATGGAGAATCCCAGCGATCGCAAGAGCGGGGCCCATGCAATGGAACCGACTTTGGCATCGGAATAGCCGTGGATCAGCACCGCGCATTTGCCGGTGGGATTCTCCGCTGGAATCCACCATGCGGCGATCTCCAGCGGCCGGCCGGTGCATTCATCCCGGATTTGGAATTCCAGTTCATCGAAATTCAAACCCAGATCGCCGGGCGAAAGGCGACGAAGATACGCCATCGCCCGGCCATCGCTCATTCGCGGGGGACGCAGCAGGCCCATCGCCATCATCACGGCCAGGATTCCCAGCCAGATCACCCCCACCCCGACCAGCACCGCCAACAGCAGCATGGCGAGATGATAGCAAAGAATTAAAGCCAGACGGTGCGAGGGTCCGATAAAGAAGACGATGCTGGTCAGGATGGCCGGCGACGAATGGTCATCGAGCAAGGAGTTGTCGTGAAAATTGCGATATCGGTACTCGGGTTGGCGTTGTTTCTGGGGATGGGATGTCAGGAGGACAAGACCGCGCAGCCAAGCTCGATGGATGTGAGCCCGGCGGCGACGGCCTCGCCCGCTGCCGAGACGCTGACGCCCGCGCCCGCCCCGGCGCCGGTCGCTGTCGCTGATGCCAGCCAAACGCCCACCATGAGCGATTCCACCACGGCCGGCGGCGGCACCTACACGATCAAACAGGGCGACACCCTCTGGAAAATCGCCACCGCCCACTACGGCGACGGCAAAAAGTGGAAAGAGATCGTCGATGCCAATCCCGGCCTGGAGCCGAGCAAACTTCGCGTCGGCCAGACGATTACGCTCCCATAAACAATCTGAAAATCATCCGTGCAAGCCCGGATTGCTCTCGGCGATCCGGGCTTTTTTATGCGCTGATCTTAATCCATCACGGCGGCGGCTTGCGAGGCGGGGCTTCCGGTTCCTTTGATTTGTAGCATCCGCTGTAGCGCCACCAGTGACCATTTGCGCGTCTCATCATCCACTTTAATTCGATTCACCACCCGGCCTTCGACCAGATTCTCAAGCACCCAGCACAAATGCGGCAAGTCGATGCGATACATCGTGGTGCAAAGACACTGGCAATCGCTCAGCACAATGATTTTCTGATCCGAGTGCTCGTGGGCGAGCCGATTGACCAAATGTACTTCGGTCCCCACGGCCCACTGGCTGCCGGCGGGAGCGCGAGTGATTTGTTGGACGATGTACGCCGTGCTGCCGACCAGATCGGATTTCTGCACCACTTCCCAGCGGCATTCGGGATGGACGATGACTTTCATCTCCGGATATTTCGCCCGCACCTGATCGACATGCTCGGGGCGGAAGAGCTGGTGGACCGAGCAATGTCCCTTCCACAAAACAAAATCAGCGGACGAAATTTTTGCCGGATCGTTTCCACCGAAATCTTTGGTCGGGTCCCAGACGACCATCGAGTCGAGCGGATATCCCATGGCGAAGGCGGTGTTTCGCCCGAGATGTTGATCGGGGAAGAAAAGGATTTGGATTTTGCCGGATTTGGATTTTGGATTCGCGCCGCCTGCGAGTGCCCATTCCAATACATTTCGGCAATTGCTGCTGGTGCAGACCGCCCCGCCGTGCTCGCCGACGAATGCTTTGATGGCGGCGGAGCTGTTCATGTAAGTGATCGGCACAATCGTTTGATCCGGGCATTGCTGCGCGAGAATTTCCCAGCACTCGATGGTTTGATCGATATTGGCCATGTCAGCCATCGAACAACCGGCGCCAAGGTCCGGGAGAATCACCTGCACATCCGGCTTGGTGAGGATGTCGGCGGATTCCGCCATGAAATGCACGCCGCAGAAGATGACAAATTCCAATCCCTTTTGTTCGGCGGCTTTGCGAGAGAGCTCGAAACTGTCGCCGGTGAAATCCGCAAATTCGATGACGGCATCCTGCTGATAGTGATGGCCGAGGATGGCCAGCCGATTACCCAGCTTCTCACAAGCGGCCTGGATGCGGATTCGCAGCTCCGGATCGGAGAGTTCCGTATAGATTTTGGGCAAAGGCTGTTGCCAAACCATATCTCAATAATAGTAGCCTGGACGAGGACGCACAAAACAGGCTAAATCGCGCAATTTGCGCAAGGTCCGATAACTATTGAAGCTGGATAAGCTTATCGGCCGGCCTGTCGCGAGCGCGGCCGTTAATTGATTTCCAGGTTAGTAACCGATTATTAACTAACTCACGACAGCCGCATGGAATTTCACCGTTTCGGATCATCAAGGTCCGTATTTGCTTAAGCGGTGAGCGGCAGCCGGATATACGGGATCGCGCGATCGTGCCGGTTTTGCCGTTCCTGAGGAAATAATGCGACGTGACGGCAGAGTTTGCTCGTGGCATGTAGTTTGTGATGTCACCAACGTCATATTTTCTCGGCGGCTCTTGTGAAGTCCTTTTTATGAAGGGAAGGAGTAATCCATCATGTTGATTCGGAAAGGTTTGGTCGGCGTTGCTGCGGCATTGCTGACCGTGGGTTCTACTGTATGGGCTGATCAGGCTGCGGCGCCTGCAGCACCTGGCAATACTATCTCTGCTGTTACACCAAATCTGGTGCCCGGCGGCGGTGTTGTGTCCAGCCCGTTGTATGCCGATGGCACTGCCAGCACCACGCCCTTGATGATGGGCCTGGACAAAATCGGCGTCGGAAAATACCTCGAAGATGTGGGTATCTCGATCACCGGTTACGTTGAATTGGGCTACACCTACGATCTGACCCAGCCGAAAGATGGATCTCCCGGCAAAGCAGCGCCCTCGGATGCAATCTACTTCAATGGGCCGTATAAGAATGCCTTCGACCCGGACCAGGTGGATCTGAATATCTCCCGGACCGCCGATCCCACCAAGGGCAAATTCGATTGGGGCTTCACCATCGAAGGACTTTGGGGCCGTGATGCGGCCTATGTCCACTCCAACGGCATTTATGACAACACGGTCAAGGATGGAAGCGGTGGCTTCTCCCAGCCGGATTTGGAACAGGCATTCTTCGAAGTCGCCGTTCCGGTCGGAAGCGGTGTCCTGATTAAGGGCGGCAAATTCGACACCCTTCTCGGTGAAGAGTGCATTGACGCACCGAGCAACGCTTTCTACAGCCATAGCTATTTGTTCAGCTACGCTGTTCCGCTGACCCAGACGGGTCTTCTGGCCTCATACACCTTCAACAGTGAATGGGCCGCCACCGCCGGGTTCACCCGCGGCTGGAACGAATCCACCGATGACAACAACGGCGCCATCGACTTCCTCGGTCAGGCCGTTTACACCGGCACCAAGCTGACCTTGACCGGCAACCTGTCGGTTGGTCCTGAAGGCATCGTCGGCACTCTGCCATACGGCCCCAGGAACAACGCCCTCTACTGGGTCGTGCCTGAAGTCATCGCCGCCTACAAGGTGTCCGATGAGTTGACCGCGACCGCCGACGTCGTGTACGGCTATGCGGCACAGCAGAGCCAGTGGTACGGCATTGCCGGCTATGCCTCCTACGCCTTTAACAGCATGTTCACCCCTCAACTGCGTATTGAGTGGTACCATGACGGTCATGGCGCAACCACCGGCGCTGGCGGGCTTGATGCCAATGCGTTCACAGGCGTCGGACGTGACATCAACTTCTACGAAGGCACCGCCGGTGTGCAAATCACCCCGTTGCCCAACGACAACATCCTCAAGAACCTGATGGTCCGCCCCGAACTACGGGGTGACGATGCGACCAAGCGTGTTCTTGATACACATGGTGGGGCTTCCAATTCAGGCCACTACACTGAATTGACCTTCGCCGTCGATGCGATCATGAAGTACTGATCGTTTCGATCCTGCATCCGATAAGAACACGGGCGTTGCGCTATCTGGCGCAACGCCCGTTCTTTTTTGGGTTTGGATTTCCCCTCGATTTGGGCGATAAAATGATGCGTGGCCAACCCCGATCCATCCCTGGACTGGCGTATCGACCGCCTGCTCAAACAGGGCCGACCCGTCGTTTCGTTTGAATTCTTTCCTCCCAAAACCGAAGCCGGATTCGCGCAACTTTTCGCCGCCATCGACGACCTGAAGCCATTGCATCCAACCTTTGTATCCGTCACCTACGGCGCCGGCGGCAGTACAAGATCAAAAACGGTCGCCCTCGTCGAGCGCATCCAACGCGAACTGGGCATCCGATCCATGGCTCATCTCACTTGCGTCGGCCACACATCCACAGAAATTGCCGGCATCCTCGACGATCTCTGGCGCGCCGGCATCCGCAACGTCCTGGCCCTCCGCGGCGACCCGCAGGCCGGCCAAAGCCAGTTCATCGTCACCGAGGGCGGCTTCGGATATGCCGGCGAGTTGGTGAAATTCATCCGCTCCAACCGCGATTTCTGCGTTGGAGTCGCCGGATATCCCGAGGGACATCCCCAATGCCTCAACCGCACCCGCGATCTGGAGATGCTCAAACAGAAAGTGGACAACGGCGCGAATTTCGTCATCACGCAACTCTTTTTCGACAATGACGATTTTTATCGATTCCGCGACGAAGCCGGGAAGATGGGGATTAAGGTCCCGATTATCGCCGGGATTATGCCGATCCTGAATGTGGGGCAGATCAAGCGTTTCGTCAGCATGTGCGGAGCGAAGATTCCGCATCCCCTGCTAGTGAAGCTCGAATCGTTGGAGTCGGATACGGACGCAGTGTACGCCGCCGGCGTGGAATATGCGGTGAATCAGTGCCGCGATTTGTTGGCGCATGGCGTGGAGGGGTTGCATTTCTACACGCTGAACAAGAGCAAGGCGACGGTGCAGATCGTGCGAGAGTTGAATCCCGGACATGGGGCGTAGAGAGTTTTTCAGAATTACAAAGATCGTTCGTTAGCTTATTGAGCCGGGCCGTCCTCGGCCCGCCGCGGGCGGAGGACCGCCCGGCTCTCCTTGCAGTCGTACGCACTACTCAGCTCCAACAACCCCCGCGGGCCGTGTGATTCCGAACAACTGCCGCTCGTACAATTGTTGATAAGTCTCACAGTTCTGTAATAACTCATCATGCCGCCCCTGCCCGACGATCTGGCCGCGTTCCATCACGACGATCGTGTCGGCGGAAATGATCGTGCTGAAGCGGTGGGCGATGACGAATGTTGTGCGCTCATGCATGAGTTGCTCGATCGCCTGCTGAATCAGATGCTCGCTCTCGGCATCCACCTGGCTGGTGGCTTCATCGAGAATCAAAATCGGCGACGCGCGGAAAATTGCCCGCGCGATGCAGAGGCGTTGCTTTTGTCCGCCGGAAAGTTGCCCGCCCATTTCGCCGAGCGGGGTTTCGTAACCGAGCGATTTTTCCATGATGAATTCATGCGCGAACGCCCGGCGCGCGGCTTCCTCGATCCGTTGCATCATCGCGCGTCGCTCCGGTGTGTCTGCGTGATCTCGACCGGCCAGCGGATTCCCATACGCGATATTCTCCGCAATCGTGCCGGGGAAAATGATGCTATCCTGCGTCACGATGCCGATCTGATCACGCAGGCTCGAGAGACTCACTTCCCGCGTGTCGAATCCATCGATCAGAATTCTCCCCTGCTGCGGATCGAAAAATCTTGGCAGAAGCGCCATCAGCGTCGTCTTTCCGCTGCCGTTTCTACCAACGATGGCGACCGATTGACCCTTGGGCACATGCAAATTCACGCCGTTCACCGCGGGCGCCATTCCGTTGGGATACGTGAACGTGATCTCCTGAAATTCGATGAAGGATCGCAAGGGCGGCAGCGGGGTCGTGCCGCGCTGACTGGCGAGGCGTGCTCGCTCGACCGGCAGATCCATCGTCTCAAAAATTCGCGCCGCCGCCGCGTTGGCTTTTTGCAGGGCGTTGGTGACTTTGCTCGCTTTTCGCAGCGATTCACCGATAATCGCCAGCGATCCCATCACCACCAGAAATTTCTCCGGCGTCAGGGCCTGGATGTCCACCATGTGCGTGGAAAACAGCAGAACGCATCCGGCCAACAGCATGATCGCCGTCTCCAGCACCGGGGCGCTGAACGCATCAATTCGGCTCATGCGAAGCTGCTCGACAACCAATGTGCTCATCACCTTCATATACCGCCGCCGCTCGAATCGCTCGGCGTTGGCGCCTTTCACCACGCGCACACCAATCAATGTTCCCTCGATTTGTCCGAGCATCGAAGAAGAGGATTGCAGCGCCGCCCGGCTGGCGCGGCGCATTTTTTTGCCGAATTTCTTCACGATGATCGCCATGATCGGCGCGAAGATGAAGATGAACACCGTCAATTGCCAGCTCAGCGCCAGCGCCACGCACATCGCCATCGCCGCCTTGATCGGCTCCTGAATGCTCTGGCCCAGCACCTGCTTGAATCCATCCTGAAGATTGGCGGCATCCGATACCAGCCGGCTGGTCACATCGCTGGTGCCTTGTGTTCCGAAAAATTGCATCGGCACGTGCAGCACGCGATCATAAAGCTGGCGGCGAATATCGTTGACCGCCAGAATCCCCGCTTCATCCGAGAGATACTCCTGAAAAAATCGCATTCCCTGGCCGAAGATGGCGATCATCGCCAATATGGCGAACACCGCCGCCACCGTCGGCAATCGCCGGATGGGCAGCATCTCCACTAGCCGCTGGCCGATCCGCAGATAACTTGGCGCGGGCTTGAGATTGATCGAAACCGGATGATCATCCACGGTCAGCACCAGTGGCGTCTGATCCGCCCAGGCGATTCGCCGCAGCGTCTCGGCCGGCAGATATCCCTGCGGCGGAAATGGGGATGGCGGGGCATGCAGCGGCGGGGCGGCTTCGGTGATTTCCGACTTGGGAGTCATCCCCGCTGCCGCAGCCGGGCCGTTGGCGTCGATACTCAGAATCTGCACCAGCGACGGCTCCTGCCAGAATTTGACACCCATTCGATGCTCGGCCGTCTGGCGGTAAACCCAGCCCTGGATAGTGTCCCCGCTGATGAGAAGTCGCATGATAGGGAGCATGGCCCCCAAACCGCCGGTCAGAGCTAAGCCCACGAAAAACGCCGCTCCGATGGAGATCATCACCAATTTGCGATAGGGCCACAGATACCGGCAGGCGCGCCAGAAGTGGGTGTGCTTTTTGCTCTTGGACTTAACAGCCTGGCTCATGTGGGGATTGCTCAATCTCCGATAGGTCAATTATCGGACCCGTGGTATTCCAAACATCGGTTAATATACTCTCCAAACCGTCGAAAATATGCCAGCAATACCTCTTTCCCAACCTGACATTTCCCAACGCGAAATTGACGCCGTCGTTGAAGTTCTTAGCGGATCGACCCTGTCGATTGGCCCCAGGATCGAGGAATTTGAGCGATTGTGCGCCAAACTGGCGGGTCGGCAGCATGGGATTGGGGTGTCATCCGGCACCGCCGGGCTGCACGCCGCGATGATCGCCGCCGGCGTCGGGCCGGGGGATGAGGTCATCACCACGCCGTTTTCGTTCGTCGCATCCGCCAATTGCATTCTGTATGTCGGGGCGACGCCCGTCTTTGCGGACATTGATTCCAAGACGCTCAACATGGATGTCGAGAAGGCGGCTGCCGCCATTACACCCAAGACCAAAGCCATCGTCGCGGTCGAGGCGTTTGGAAATCCCGGTGGGATGATCGAACTGGAACAACTCGCCCAGCAACATGAGCTGATTCTCATCGAAGATGCCTGCGAAGGCTTCGGCGGGCAATTCGCCAAGCGGCCCATCGGCAGCTTTGGCCGAGCGGGGGTTTTCGGATTTTATCCCAACAAACAAATCACCACAGGCGAAGGGGGCATGATCGTCACGGATGATGACACGTTTGCCGCGCTGTGCCGATCGCTGCGAAATCAGGGGCGGGAGGGAATGAACTGGCTGGCGCACGAGCGGCTGGGATACAACTATCGCCTCAGCGAAATCTCCGCGGCGCTGGGCGTGGCGCAGATCAACCGGATCGACGAAATTTTGGTGAATCGCCGCCGCGCCGCGCATTTTTACATGACTCGGCTGATGACCAATCCGAATCTGATTCTTCCGACATTGCAGGATGACACGCACATGAGCTGGTTTGTGTTCGTGGTTCGGCTCAGCGATTTATATGAACCGTCCGATCGCGATCAGATCATCCGCGACATGCGGGCCGAGGGAATCGGATGCAGCAATTATTTCCCGCCGATTCATTTGCAGCCGTACATGATGGAGCGATTGGGAACCAAACCGGGGGATTTTCCGATTTGCGAATACGTCTCCGGCCGCACGCTGGCATTGCCGTTTTTCAATCGACTAACGGAGAAACAGGCCGAGCGAGTGTGTTCAACGCTGGAAGAAATCATGGAAAAGCATCTCCTGAGCCGCAAGACGCGGTTTTGAATGATGGCCAAGCGATTATGAAGTAGCGATTGGGTTTGGCGTGAGCTATTCAATTCGCATCAAGGACTCTGAAGGCACGCCTTAGCAGACCGCCGAGTCGGCTCTGATCGAGCTGGCAATTCAATTTACCGCACACTTCAACATCTCAATCTACAAGCGTGTCTTTCCCGTCCGCCGCAAAAAATCGCACGCCGCCGATGTCATATCCGCACGCATGGATATCATAAAGCAAAATTTTGGCGAAACGCATCTCCATCGACGTCCCGATCTTGCAAATTGCAATCTTCTCCGCCGCCGCCGACAACAAAACCTGATTCAAGTTAAGCACCCACCATGATTTGCTCGATTCAGAATACTGGGATAGGACAGCAACGGTTAGCTCTGCATATAGCCAGAAGTGAGCATCGTCGAGACATCTAGGGCCATTGATATGTCAACTGCTGTTTGCAATACCTCGGTCACCGCTCGAGAGATCATCGAGTGTCAGGGCATCGTCACCTATTTCCAGCCGATCCTCTCGGCCCGGCAGCGATCCATCGTCGGGGCCGAAGCGCTGTCGCGCGGTGTCGTTGGCGTGGAGGCGCTCTCGCGCGGGCAGATGGGCGCCGTGACGCCTTCGGGAAATCTGATTCCGCCGGTTCAACTCTTTCGGATGGCTTCCGAAGAGGGGTTATCTCTCACTCTGGAAAAACTCTGCCGCACAACCGCGATGCAAACTTTTGCCAAGCTACCGCGCAATGAGGATCTCATTCTCTTCCTCAACTTCGACGCCGCCGCTCTGGAGCAGGATCAATCTTGCCTCGCCGAATTGATGAAGGAAATTGCCGACGCCGGTCTGAATCCGCGCAACGTCGCCATCGAAATTCTCGAAAGCGCTTTCAAAGACACCCAGCGTCTGCAGGACCGCATGGAAGAATTCCGCGCCAATGGTTTCCCGCTGGTGCTGGATGATGTCGGCACCGGATATTCCAACCTTGATCGCATTCCATTGATCAAGCCGGATATTCTCAAACTCGATCGCCGCATGGTCATGGGCATCGAGGACGATTACCACCGCCAGGAAACATTCAAATCGCTGGTGCAATTGAGCCGGCGCATCGGCGCGCTAGTGGTGGCCGAGGGCGTGGAAACGCAGCGCCAGGCGATGATGGCGCTGGAGCTTGGCGCTGATCTGCTGCAGGGATTCTTCCTCGGCACGCCCGAGCATTCCGACAACTTCGCCGGAGATGATGTCGCCGGACGCATCGATGCGCTGGCGCGGCGGTACAAGTCTTACATGACCAGCCGCATCAACGCCCGCAAGCTCCAGCATCGCCGGTTCAACATTATCCTCAACGAGGTGCTGTGCGAATTGGCCAAATGCTCTGCCGACGATTTCGACGATGTGCTGCGAACAACCATTTCGCAATATGACAACGTCGAATGCGTGTACGTCATGGACGAAGGCGGGACACAGGTCAGCACCACCATCTGCAACCACCGCGTACCCCGCCGCACCAAGGGCATCATGTTTCGCCCCGCGCCCAAGGGAGCCGATCACTCGCTCAAGGAATATTACTACGTTCTGCTCGACGTCGAACTTCAGAAATACACAACAGAACCGTATGTTTCGCTCGCCAGCGGAAATCTCTGCCGCACCATCAGCACCTGCTTCCGCGATTCGCACAACAACAAGATGTTCATCCTTTGCATCGACGTGCTTTGCGAGTGATTTCTCTTCCGCTAAATGCTGGCGAGCCAACTGTCAGAGCATCAAAGGGGATTACAGCGCGATCTGCATCTGCGCGCGAAGTGTGAATTCGTTATGCCCGTCGTCCTGCAGCAATCCTAATCCATCCGCGTCGGTGGGAATGCCGTTGGGGAGCCAACTCGCATCCAGCGTGGCCTTGAGTTTTTGGCCGTGAATGTACCAGTTGGCGCCCATGGTGATCTCGTGGATCACATCTTTATTGATTCCGGGGAGGGAATTGCCGTTGAGATAGGTGTAATCGTATCGCACAAACGGCTCGATGCTGGAACCGAAAAGATAGGCCGCCTGCACCAGGAATCCGTCATCGTAGTAATAGCCGCCGGGCGCGCCTTTGTCGGTATCGGCCTCACGGTAACTGGCCAGATAGGCCGCGTATGCCGACCAGCCGGCGGGGCCGTTGTATTCGACATCGACGGAGTGGAAGAGGATTTTGTCGCGTCCGGATTCGGAATAATCGAACCCGCCGCCGACGATCACGATGTCCTGCCGGGCATCCAGCGCGGTGAACTGATCGTACTGAACGAATGGGTTGTAATCCGGCTCGCGATTGCCGACGAGAAGATATTCGCCTCGTCCGACGATGCCGAAATTCGTCGGTGTCACGCCCTCGCCGGCGCCGACTTCGGTCCCCTGTCCGCCGTGGTTGACGAACTTGGAGTTTTGGCTGTTATATCCATTGGTGAAAGCCAGCAGATCGCGCAAGCGATCCTGATCGTAAATCACCTCGGCGCCCTCCACGCGATCGGTCTGTCCGCCACCGATCAATTGATTCACCACCGACCGATCCACCGCCATCAGCATGCTGGGAAGAAGATTGGCCTCGTGCCAGACCGGGTCCTTGAATTGCCCCGCCTTCACGGCGATCGGTGATTGCTGGCTGATGCGATACATGATGTACGCATCCAGTAACGTGGGCTGGCCGAGCGTCGAATCGTCTGCAAGTTGCAGGAAATAGGTGAAGTTGGGCGAGATGACATTTCCCTCGAGCAGCAATCGCGCGCGGGTGACTTCAAAACCATTTTCGATGTTGTAGCCGGTCGAGCCCGTTTCGCCGCCACCACCGGGGGGGATTTTCTCCCGATAAGTAGTTTCATTTCGGAATTGCAAAGTCACGCCCGGATGCAGCGAATAATCCCCACCCGCGCTTTGAAGGACAAACCCCACGCCCGGATCCCAGCCGTTGGGGAAATCGACATCCTGACCACTTTGGCTGTCGGCATCGGCCATGACGGTGCGGATGGATTGCTGAATCTCGGCGTTGCGCTGCGCCTGGGTGGTCTGAAGCGTGTCGATTCGGGTCTCGAGTGCTGCGATGCGAGCTTTCAATTCCTGGTCGGAGGGCCGCGTCGTTGCGAGAGATGCCCAGGCGATCTGGGCAACTAGCAGGGGCAGGCACATCGCCAGCAGTCGCGCGGCCTTTGCTAAATCAAAAATGCAAATGCAACCGCCGAGACGCCGAGAGCGCCGAGACAGACGCCGAGGAAAGCAGATGCATGTGACCACGGATAGCACTGATGGCCACGGATAAGAAACAAATCGCTCTTTGCATTTATCCGTGATCATCCGTGTAATCCGTGGTAAAAATCGAATTCGACTGTCTCGGCGCTCTCGGCGCCTCGGCGGTTGCATTGAAGTTCGGACGAAATGGAATCCGTGGAAGACAACCTGAGACCGTTGAAACGTTGAAACAACATTTAGATGCACTTCCTTCGGCGAGAATTCGGAATGGGATGATTTTTTCCCTGGCGCAATAAAAAACCGCGGGTTCGGATTGATCCGAACCCGCGGTTGATTGCGACTGAATGT
>Ga0302325_10013529_pt1 | contig 17393 bp, 16 predicted proteins | sample Palsa_T0_2_FD_201948 | JGI IMG/M metagenome (GOLD analysis project Ga0302325, IMG submission 201948) | Peat permafrost microbial communities from Stordalen Mire near Abisko, Sweden - Palsa_T0_2 | ecosystem: Environmental > Terrestrial > Soil > Palsa > Peat permafrost | place: Sweden: Abisko... | reverse complement strand
CCGTCATCGCCCAGGCGGGGCGCGCCCTGGCGGAGCGCCTGCTCCGCGGTGGGACCGTGTGGGTGTTCGGCACCGGGCATTCCCGCGCCGTGGCAATGGAGTTGGCCGGCCGTGCCGGAGGGCTCTCCGCCATGAAGGAGCTGGTCCTCGAAGACCTGGTTGCCTCCGGGTCGGCCACCAAGGAAGACCTTGTCAGCGGAGAGCTCGAGCGGCGCCCGGAAGCGGCGGCCGCCCTCCTGAAAACTGCGACCATAGGCGTGGCAGACGCGTTCGTCGTCATATCCCACTCCGGCTGTAACGGTGCACCCGTTGAGATGGCGATTCAGGCCGCTGGTCGCGGCCTCCCGGTCGTTGCGGTCACGTCCCTGGAGCACAGCCGCACTGTGCGCTCGAGGCACCCGAGCGGGTTGCGCCTCTTCGAGACCGCCGCCATCAGCATCGACACCGGCGCTCCCTACGCGGACACGGCCGTCCATCTCGGGCCCGCGCCGGGCGGGGTGGGCGGTCTTGGCGTCTGCAGCGTCTCCTCCTTCGCCGGCATCCTGGTCGCACAGGCTTTAACTGCCGAGATCGTGGGCTGCTACCTGCAGGCCGGCGTCGCCCCGCCCCTCCTGGTCAGCCGCAACCTGCCCACCTGACAGCGGCCGCCTGAGGGCGGTGAACAACCCTCGGGGATTGTGTTGACAACGAGGGTAGGGGAAGTTAGTTTGTCCTAAGGACAAAGTTATGGGGACAGTTAGTTTGTCCTTAGGACAAAAGTAGTCAGGGAGAAGCGGTAATCATGACCGCACGGCGATCACGGCGCCCGGGTGACAGCTCTGACGCCACTGGAGACGGGCAGCTCTCCCGGCATGGCATCCGCCGCGGTGACCGCCAGTTGATGGTGGACATGAACCGCAACCTGGTCCTCAACGTGCTGCGGACAGGCGCAGCGTCGCGCGCCGACGTTGTCAGGACAACCGGTCTTAGTCCTACAACGGTGTCCGCAATAGTCTCCGAGCTCATCGAGAGCGGCCTCGTCAACGAGGTCGGCGAGGGCAAGTCGAGCGGCGGCCGGCCACCTTTGCTCCTGCGCATCGATGACGAGCGGAACTACATCGTCGGGCTGAAGGTAACGCGTTTTGACATCTCGATAGCGGTCACCGACCTCCGCGCCGAGGTGCTCCATTCAGAACTGGTCCAACTGGACGGGCTTGGGGCTGCAGAGCTGAGCGGGCACCCCTTCGGTTCGTCTCGCGCCACCGAGGTAGACCCCGCCTTGGTGCTCGACCAGCTCTGTCTTGCCACTGCCGATGCGGTCCGCAAGGCTGGCGTCGGTCTCGACCAGGTCGTTGGGATCGGGATCGGTCTTGCAGGCCTCGTCGACGCCGGGACGGGGATCTGCCGCTACTCCCCTGCCTTCGGTTGGAGGAACGTTGCCGTCGCCGGTCCGCTCGCGCGACGGCTTGGCCGCCCGGTCCTGGTGGACAATGACGTGAACACGCTCACCGTGGCCGAGCAGTGGTTCGGGCGGGGCCACGGGGTTGACGACTTCGTCGTTGTCACCGTCGGCGTTGGCGTCGGTGCCGGCATTGTGATTGACGGCAAGTTATGCCGCGGTTCAAGGGGCGCCGCCGGCGAGATCGGGCACCTGCCAGTAGGCGGGTCGACCATCCGGTGCCGGTGCGGTCAGCGCGGGTGCCTGGAGGCGCTCAGCTCTGACAACGCTGTTCTTCGGTACATCGACGAGGCTCTCAAGCGGGGCGAGCCCAGCTCTGTGTCCCGTGCCGACACCTCGTCTCTGACCATGAACGAGGTACGCGAGGCTGCGGAGTCCGGGGACCCCGTCGCTGCAAGGGCCCTTGAGAAGGCGGGCCATGCGCTCGGTGTGGGGATCGCGACCCTGGTGAACCTGCTCAACCCGAGGCTGATCATCCTCTCTGGCGAGGGCACGCTGGCTGGCCCTTTGCGTTCGGACGCGGCATTCGCTGCGATGCGGGAACGAACCTTTGCGGACCTCGACCGCGACGTCGAGTTCGTAGTCGACTCGGCCGACGACGTTTCATGGGCACGTGGCGCCGCCTGCATCGTGCTCGGCGAGCTTTTCAGTGCACCCATTCATCGTTCCGTCGAACTCGCGCCGATCGCCCGCCGGGAGAGAGCCGTCGAGGAGAAAGCCTGACAGATGACCACCGGACGCCTTGGCACCGAGGGACAGGCGCTGGCCGCGACCAGCATCAGGTCGATGCTCGACCACCAGGTGAGCTCCGGTGCTTTCATCGCGGCGCGAGGGTTCCCACCGTACGCGTACTCCTGGCTCCGGGACGGCTCGTTCATCGCTTTCGCCCTCGACCTGGCTGGTGAGCGCGAAGCTGCCGAAAGGTTCCACCGGTGGGTAGCGACCGCCATCGCCGGGATCGCCCCAACGGTCCGCGAGGCAACAGAGCGACGCCTCGCAGGCCACGACAACGTGGCATCCGAAATGCCGCCGGCGCGCTTCGCCCTGGACGGCTCGGTGACCTCAGATGATTGGCCGAACTTCCAGATAGACGGTTACGGGACGTGGCTGTGGTCCCTTTCTCACCACGTTGAATGTTGGGGTGCCGCCGCGCTCGCCGGCGAGCTGGCGGAAAGCGTCGAACTTGCTGGGCGTTATCTCGAAGCGGTCGGCCAGGATCCCTGCTTCGACTGCTGGGAAGAAAGCGGTACAGAGGTGCACACGTCCACCCTGGCCTGCGTGTACGGGGGTCTTTCAGCTGCCGCTGTGCTCACTGGTAGCACGCACGCCAGCCGGAAGGCCGAAGAGGTGGCCCACCAAATCGCTTCGCGCGTGAGCAACGGGGGGACTTTCGCGAAGTCGAGCGCTCACAGGGGGGTAGACGCGAGCCTGCTCTGGCTTGCGGTCCCCTTCGGCGCGGCCGAGCTCGAGGGCCCTGTTATGGCCGCGACGGCATCTGCGATCGAAGAGAGCCTTTTACTGGACGGTGGGATCAGGCGCTACAAGGAGGACACCTACTACGGCGGTGGGGCTTGGCCGCTCCTCACCGCTTGGCTCGGCTGGTACCGCGCCAGCCAGGGCGACTTCGACGCGGCGCGCCGGTGCGCCTCCGAGGTGGAGCGGCACTATGACAGCGCCGGCCGGCTTCCGGAGCAGGTTGGCGGGGAGACCCGCGACCCAACCAACTACTTGTTGTGGGTTGGGCGTTGGGGCGAACCGGCTGCCGACCTTACCTGGTCGCACGCGATGTACTTCGTCCTGTGGGACCAGCTCAACAAACGGGCACCCGACCCGCCCCCGGGCGGCGAGTCGGCTCGCCGCCCGGCGGGTGCCCCTCACCCCCCCCAGCAAGCAACCAAGCAAGCTACCCCTCAACCACCGAGGGGACCAACAGAGAAGGAAGGGACAGCATGAAACGTACCAAGAGGAATACCGGGAGGAAATACCTCATCCGGGCATCGGTGCTGGCAAGTGCCGGGGTCATGTCCACCGTGACGGGCATTGCCGCCAGCACTGCCACGGCTTCGGCGAGCTCGACCGTCACACTTCAGTTCTGGAATACCTACAACACCACAGACAAGGAGGCGAGCACGATGCAAAATGTGGTGCTCGCCAAGTTCGAGAAGGAGAACCCCGGGATCAAGGTCGTTTCGGTTGTCGTACCTTACGATGACCTCCTCGCGAAATTCATCGCCGCCGCTGCCGCGGGTAACCCGCCGGCCGTGCTGCGCTCCGATATCGCCTGGGTACCTTCTCTGGCGGCCGACGGAGTACTGGTGAACATGTCCCGACAAAAGTGGGCCCAGCCGATCTTGAAGGACGCCCTCCCCGGGCCCCTCTCGACCAACCTGTATGACGGCAGCTACTACGGGATCCCTGACGACACCAATACTCAAGTGTTGTATTACAACAAAGCGGATTTCGCCGCCGCTAACTTGTCCCCTCCGACGACGATTGCCCAGTTGTTCGCGGATGCGGCAACGTTGACGATCCCGTCCAAGGGCCAGTTCGGCTTGGGAATTGACGGCACCGACGTCTGGAACGTCGCCCCGTACATCTGGAGCGATGGGGGCGGTTTCACCAACTCGGCCATCACCACTGCATCTGGGTACATGAACGGGACTGCCACCGAAGCTGCAGTCAGTGAGCTCGTCAGCTTGGACAAAGCGGGCGATATAGGCTCCGACTTCGTAGGAGGTTCAGGCTCGGTTTCAGGTGAGACTGCGTTCCCCAAGGGTGAGTACGCCATGTACATCGACGGTCCCTGGGCTTTCCCGACCTATGCCGGGGAGAAGTTCAGTGACTTCGGCACGGAGCTGTTCCCCGCGGGGCCGGGCGGCACGGTATCGACCGTCGGCGGTGAAGACATCGTCATCGCGAGGGACGCTCCCAACATCGCGGACGCCAAGAGGCTGGCCGCTTTCCTAGCCGGGTCCTTTGCCCAGACGCAGATGGCTGACCAGGGCGACATGGCCGGTTACACCTCGGACGCAGCCGCCGAGGTTAAGGCCAATCCCTACCTAGGCGTCTTCGCTCAGCAGCTCCTCACTGCCCGGGCCCGTCCGGTGGCTCCCGGTTACCCCGAGCTTGACGCTGACTTCTCTGCCGAGCTTCAAGAGGTTTTGGCTGGGAACCTATCTGTCTCCGACGCGATGAGCACCGCGGCGCAGGAGGCGAACGCCGCGCTGTCCAACCCGTAAGCACAAGCCAAACCTTGACCACAACCACGACCCTCGAGCGGCGCCCAGCGGCAGTTTCGTTGGGCGCCGCCTCGCGGCGCTCCGGGCACTGGCAGCGGGTTACCAGGCGGGCGACGCCCTACCTGCTTATACTGCCAGCTTTGGTTGTTTACGCGGTATTTACTGCGTACCCCGTGTTCCGCCAGTTCGAGATCAGTTTCTTCAACTGGCACATTTTCCCTGGTGCGTCGAACCCGTTCGTAGGCTTGTCCAACTACACGAAAGCATTCGAAGACCCCAACGTGCGCACGGCGGCGTTTAACTCCTTCCTGTGGATCGTTGTCACGGTACCGCTGGAAATGGCCATCGGGCTGTTCGCGGCCGCTGTCCTCGCCGACCGACTTCCGGGCTCGGCCCTGTGGCGAGCCGCCGTGTACATCCCAGTTGTTACCTCCTGGGTAGTTGTCAGTTGGGTATTTTCGTACATCTTCGCTTCGCAGGGCGGTATCGCCAACGGCGTTCTCGGGTTTTTCGCTGGCCATACCGAAAGCATCGACTGGACGGCCCGTACCTGGACGGGGAACGGGGTCATGTGGCTCCTGACCATCTGGAAAGGCATCGGGTGGGCCTTCATCATTTTCCTTGCCGCCCTCGATGGTGTCCCCCGGGACCTAGCCGAGGCGGCCCGCATCGACGGCGCATCCGAGCCCAGGGTTTGGAGCAACGTCGTGATCCCGTCGATCCGCGCCGCCATCGCGTTTGTCACAGTGATGCTCGTCATCGGTGCCGCACAGACTTTTGCCCAGGTTTACCTGGTCACCTCCGGCGGTCCTTACAACTCCACGCAGACCTTGATGAGCTACATGCGCCAGCAGGCATTTATCGATTTCGCTTTTGGCTACGCGGCTGCCATCGGATCGGTGCTCGCCTTGGTGTTGATCGGCTTCAGTTGGGTCGAAATTCACGTCCTCCGCCAACAAGACCTATAAGGGAGACCGCAGTGGCCCAAAGATCCAAGCAGAATCAGTCGAGAGCCAGTTACCGGCCTGGTCTGTACGGCACACGTCCGAGGACGCGCTTGCGCTTGGTCCTTGCCATAGCACTGGCCCTGCTGTCTCTCGGTCCGCTCCTGTACATGCTCATGTTGTCGTTCCAGTCGAACGGGGACATCCAGGGCGAAGTCGTGCTCATCCCGTCCCATCCGACCACCAGTAACTACGTCCAAGCTTGGAGCGAGAACAGCTTTGGCCACTACTTCGCCAACAGCCTCTTCATCGCTTTTGCCACGGTCGTTATCACGGTCGCCCTGGCTTCGTTGGCCGCCTTTGGTTTTGCGCGCTACAAGTTCCCGGGGAGAGAACTGATCTTCTATACCTTCCTCGCCAGCCTCGCTATACCAAACGTGCTCCTTCTGATCCCCCAGTACCTGCTCATGGACCGCCTCCACCTGCTCGACTCACTTCTTGGCCTCGTTCTGCTTTACACGAGCTCCAACCTCCCCTTTATGGTCTTTCTTCTGCGTGGCTTTTTCGCAGCCATCCCACGTGAGTATGAGGAAGCGTTCCGCCTCGACGGTGCGAGCACGCTGCGGGTGGTCCTTCGGCTGATCGCTCCACTCTCTTTGCCGGCCATCGCGCTCGTGTCCATGTTCACCTTTAGCGCCGCTTGGGACGAGTTCCCGCTTGCACTCACAATGCTGGACACCCCCTCAAAGTTCACTCTCCCGATCGGCCTGAGCGACTTCATCGGGGAGCACACAACAGCCTGGGGACAGTTCTTTGCCGGGTCCGTCATCGCTACGCTGCCGGTCGTGATCGTCTTCCTAGTCACCCAACGTTGGTCTCGCAGCGGGGTCTCCCTCGGCGGCCTGCGTTGATCGACGAAAGGAAGCGGGATGACTGCTAATTGGACGGCGCTCGAAGGCGTGCGCGCCTTTTACGTGACGGGCGAGGAGATCACCTTGCCGGCCTTGCCCGCAGGCACTTCGCGGGTGGTCGCGCGCCGAGCGCGAGGGGACTTGGTAGAGGCGGAGGTCGGAAAGGAGGGCAGTTTCGCTGGCCTCGAGGGAGGTACATATTCGTTCGAAGCGATGGATGCTGACGGGAGCTTGCTGGCAGAAGAACTGACGACGGTGGGAGCGCACGCGGGCGAGCGCCCGGTGCACGGTTTCGCCACGTCGTTCGAGGACGAAACCATCCCCTCCGTTTTGGGCTGGTTGCGAGAGCTGCGTTGTACCGTCGTCCAGATTTACGACTGGATGCACACGTACACGGCACCGCTTGGGCCTGCGGAGGGTTGGCGAGATTTCTCCGGGCGGTCGGTGTCCTTCGAGGCCCTACGCGCTCTTGCGGCGGGCCTTCGCGAGGGAGGGGCGGTGGCCCATGCTTATGCACCGGCGTACGCGGCCGACCCAGATTTTGCGGCCGAACACCCTGAGATGCTGCTCTACCAAGGGGATGGTTCGGTACAGCGTTTTTTCGACTTGTTGAAGATTGCGAACCCCGCCAATAAGGAGTGGCAGGCGCATTTTGTCAGTGCCTATGGTTCGGCCGCCGACAGGATCGGTTTCGACGGCTTCCACATCGACACCTACGGCTACCCGCGAGCCCCCCTTGACGCGAGCGGGCATCCCGTCGATTTACGCCTTGCCTACGAGGAGTTCCTCGCCTCTTTCCGGGCGGAGCGGCCCACGGACCAGATCAGTTTCAACCAAGTGAACGGTGTGCCCTCAGCGCTCACGTTGCCAGATGGGCCTGGCTTTCGCTATTGCGAAGTGTGGCCGGCGAACGACGGTTGGCGCCACCTGGAGGGCTTGATGGACCGCAGCGCAGGCCGGGCCGGCCTCCTAGGCCCGGCATTGCGGGACGGGCCCGTTCTGCGGGGCACGATCGCCTGCTACCCGCCGGTGTGGGAGACCAACGACCGGAACGGCCCGGTAACGGGGCCAGCCCGGGAGGCATCGCTCCGTACCGTCGTCTGCACCGAAGCCATCGCCACCTGCCTTGGAGCGAGTGCTCTTCTTTACGGCGACGTCCGTGGGGTTCTTTGCGACCCCTACTACCCTAGGCACGAACGGCTGTCGGCGGCGGAGGCGGCGACCGTGCGCGCCTGGCACCGCTTTGCTCTCCGCTACCGGGATCTGTTCCTAGAGGGAGAGGACACGAGCTGGTACGACATCGGCGACGAAAATGGCGCACTCAAGCTCGACTGGGATGGGCCGGTGAGGCCAGAGCCGGCTGGGGGGACGGTGTTCGCCAGGGTCGTGCGTACCGACGATTGCGTAGCACTCGGGGTCGTCGACCTAACCGGGAGCGTGAACGGGTCGTGGTCCGAGCCCACGGCTGTTGGTAGGTGCCAGTCGGTGCGAGCGCGCGTCCTGCTCGACGAGCCGGACAGCTGGAAAGCCGACGTGGCCGTGCTTGGCCGTTCAAGCGACCGCTTTACGACCGTGCCGTTCACCGTCGTCGAGCACCGTGAAGGGCGCGCGGCCCAGCTTGAAGTGCCCCTCGGGACCGGCTGGTCTGTGCTCCGGATGACCCGGTAAAGCGGGCAAAGCGGGTCGAGTACTGTCCCTTGGCATGTCTGGTGCCTCCTGGCCTGAGCCTCAGGGGGAGCCAGTTCCTCCCTCGTGGCCGCCAGCTCCAGCGCCCCCGACGTGGCTAGGGCCACCCCATTACATCCCGGGTCAGTACATCCCTGGCCCATACGTCCCCCTGCAGGCGCCCCCCGGCTATGGATGGGGCCCCGGGGCGCCCGGCCCCGGAGTAGGGGCACCATGGTGGGGACCGCCCTATAAAGGCTCCCGTTATGGGCTCCCGCCAACCGGGCCCGGTTCACTTGCCAGCCCCTGGGCCCGTCTCGGAGCGAGGCTATTGGACGGGCTCATCCTGTTGCCGGTCGCGCTTGTCTGCGAGGTCCCGATATTTATTTATATTTTCGCCAACATCAACAAGTTCCCACCACCGGACCAGACGAATAACAACGCCACGTTCCCGACCGGCTTTGTAGTAGGTCTGTACGGCTTGTTCTTTGTTTGCTTTCTCCTAGAGATCTCCGTTGCTGTGGTCTGGGAAGCGGTCGCAACCCGGATCTGGGGACGCACCCCTGGGAAGATGATCTTGCGTATCCGGCCTGTCAAGGTCGCAGCAAACCAGGTGCGGTTCGAGCGGATTTCAAAAGGGACTTGCTGGGGACGCGCGGGCGCGTACTTTGGTTTCAACCTGGTGTCGGTCCTCGGGCTTTTGGACGTGCTTTGGTGCTTGTGGGACGGCGAATGCCAGTGCCTTCATGACAAGGTCGCCAGCACGGTCGTTGTCAACGACTGAGCGGACGTGGGACTGGCTTCCCGCTATTTGGGAAGAGGAGGTGCTTTTAGGACCCGTCCCGTAATTCGGCGAGCGTCGTCGGGCTGAAGCGCACGTCCGTGAAACGCGCTGTGCAGCCCTCCCCGAGAGGTGATTGGACCTCGAAGCCAACCGAGAGGGCGCTGCCTTCTCCCAACCCGAAATAGCGGACGAACTGCCAGAAGTCGCCGTCCGTGGAGGCGTGGAACGCGCAGGCACGGCCGATGTGCGCGATCCGCAACCATACGCTCTTACCAGCGACAACCAACGAGTTGCAATCATCGGAGACACCGCGCGTAACCACCGAGACGACCATGGGGTGCCCTTGCGGCGAGTACTCGAAGCAAAGTTTCGCCCATGTGGTGCCGTCGTGCCAGAGAGCCAGGACGCCGGCATCGTAAGTCTGCTTGAAGTCGACCTCGACACGCGCGCTCAAAACGAAGTCGCCTTCAAGGCTGCCGAGCAAAGCCGGAGCGTTGACGCTTGGCTCGGTCCCCGCCGGGTCTACGAACCAATCTGTGCGCGGCCCAGCAGTTATCCTCAACGTGCCGCCATCGATGCTCTGCGCCAGCGGCGTCCCCAGCCATTTCAAGCCGAACGGCAAGCCGTCGAGGCGCATAGCTTGCTAGGTTACGCCAGGTGATGCAACCGATCGAGCTGGGCCCAAACCAACCAAGGCAGTTTTACCTGGGCGGCGAAGCCATTGCCGAGTTGCGCGGGATAACTGAGCGCGACGGCTACCGGCCCGAGGACTGGGTGGGTTCAGCAACACCTCGCTTCGGGATGGAGGAGGACGGCCTTTCCAGGCTGCCCGACGGAAGGTACCTGCGCGACGCGCTGGAGGCCGACCCCGAGCGCTGGCTAGGGCCCGCACACGCCGAGTATTTCGAGAGCTCGCCGGCTCTTCTCGTGAAGTTCCTCGATGCCGGACAGCGCCTACCGGTCCACGTACATCCCGACCGATCTTTTGCGTACCGTCACCTTGGCTCGGTCCATGGCAAGACCGAGGCCTGGGTCGTGCTCGGCGTCCGAGGAGCGAGCCCGACCGTCTACCTGGGCTGGTCACGAGATGTAGAAGCAGCTGAACTATCCCGCTGGGTGGCCGACCAGGATACGGCAACGATGCTCGGTCAGCTGCACGAGCTGACGGTGGGACCGGGCGACGCGGTGCTGGTACCAGCAGGGACGCCGCATGCTATCGGCGGGGGAGTTTTCGTTGCGGAGCTGCAAGAACCCACTGACTTCTCCATAATGCTCGAGTTCAAGGGCTTCGACATAGACCAGGCCGGCGGGGACCTAGGGCTCGGCAGGGACCTTGCCGTGTCGAGCGTGAGGCGAAAGGCGTTCAACGCCAGTGAGCTGGATGGGCTGCGGAGGCACGCGGCCGCACGCGGTTCGAGCGAGGACTACGTCGTTCAGGATGTCATGCCGGTGGCCGCAGACCCCTACTTCCGTGCCCAGCGCGTCTTCGGGCGGGGCGCTCCGCGCCTGGAAGCGTCGTTTGCAGTTGTGCTGGTCATCGCTGGTGATGGCTCGCTGGAAGGGGACGGGTGGAAGGTCCCGGTCAAGCGTGGGAGCACCCTCGTGGTGCCCTGGGCATCCGGCGAAGTCCGCGTTACGGGTGAAGTTGAGCTGCTGCGGTGCTTGCCGCCGTTGCCGAGCGACGCAAAGACCGACGACCCGACCGCATAAACGCAAGGGAGCGTGGGAGGCGCAGGCGCCTGTTCCCGTCGGGGATAAGGAACACGAGCGGCGCCATGCAGACAAGCAACGCGGCGAGCACGAAGAAAGCATTCCGCAGCGCCGCCACCTCGTTGCCGGAATGAGCGGCGACTGAAGTGGCTATGGCAATGCCGATGATCGCGCCACCATTTCGGCACGCTCCCCGGAGCCCGGTTATTGCTCCAACGTCGTGCGGGGCGAGCTCGATAGAGGCATTGTTGGCTGCCGGAGCGGACATCCCGGTGCCAAGCCCGGTGACTGTGGCTCCGATGGCAAGCCATACGTACGGCGAGACCCCCAGGACCGGGTGCGTGGCGATCATGACCATGCCTCCCGCGATCAAGGCGATCCCGGCGATTATGGGTACCCGGTAGCCCGTCCGGTGGATGAGGACGGAAGCGGAGATGGCTAGCACGATCTCCCCGATAGCGCGGGCGGTTAGAAGGGTGCCTGACGATAAGGGAGTGAGCCCGTAGCGGTCTTCGGCGAACAACGGCACCAGCGACCCGAAGCCGATGGCGCATGCACCCCAGACAACGTTGATCGCATTGCTGGCGGCGAACGCTCGGCCCCTGAGCAATTGGAACGGGATCACGGGGTCGGCTGCGGTGGCGCAATGGCGCAGGAACGCCCACCCGCATAGAACGGCGAGGGCAAATGGCACCAGGAACGAGGGGGAGGCGACCCCGACCGTGCGGCTGCCCAGGTCGGTGATGGCGAGCATTAGTCCGAGTACCCCGCCGCCCATGAGAAGGGCGCCCGCCACGTCCGGCCGCCCCGGTCGACCCCCGGATGACGGCAGGTACTTCCAGGCGAGCATCGTGAAGGCGGAGCCGATAGGCACGTTGACAAGAAACACCGCTCGCCAGCTCCAGTGGGTCAGGATGATGCCGCCGACAATGGGGCCGACCAGCGCCCCCAGCGGGAAGATGCTGGAGAACAGGCCCAGGGCGCGTTGGCGGTTGTCGCCGAAGACGTCCATGACGATCCCGCTAGCGGCTGGCATGAACGCGGCGCCCCCCGCGGCCTGGAGGACGCGCAGGCCGATGAGCATCTCGATGTTGATGGCCAACCCGCAAAGCAGCGAGCTAATTGTGAACAGCATGGCGGCACCAACGAACACCCGCTTGCGGCCCAGGTTGTCGGCCACCCGCCCGGCCATCGGCATTGCCACGACGATGCCCAGCTGGTAGGCCGTTATGGTCCAGGCCGTCCAGTTGAGCCCAGTATGCAGGTCACGGCGCAGGATCGGAAGACCCGTGGCAACGATGGTGCCGTCGAGGGAGGACATGAACAGCGCGATCGACACGATCCCAAAGACGAGCCACGGCGCCCTTGACGCGCTGGCCTGTGGCCCGGTGCCTGGGAGCTCGGAAGGGGTAGTTGGGCCAGCCAGGACGCCCCCGTCGGCCAGGTCGGGTGGGGGACCGGGCCTGCGCGCAATTGTGGTGCTCACTGTCATTGCCTTAACTATCGTACATAACCGATGAGCCTTTGAGCAATCGTTTGTTCAGGGAGCCCATCCCATTAACAGATGCCCTGCGGGCCTAACCCGCTGGCGGGACCGTCGACGCGCGGGTTACCAACAATGGAGGCGGGTCGCGCACGACGATGTCTTCGCTCGGTTTACCCCCTAGCTGGGAGACAAGCGAGCGCACCGCCTGGACGCCTACTTCGTAGTAGGGCATCTTCACCGTCGTGAGCGGGGGCCACGTATGCTCGGCCACCCATTCGTCGTGATAGGCCACCAGTGACATGTTCCCGGGGACTTCGACCCCATGGCGGCGCAGCGCGGTAAGGGCCCCGATGGCCCCGTTGACGTTGGCCACGACGATCCCCGTCGGACGTGGGGAACCGGCGAGGAGGCTGTCGATCGCATCGGCTGCCTGTTCGGGCGAGTAGCCCAGGCGCCTGACCAGGCTTTCCCGCCGCCGGAGGCCGGCGTCGTGCAGCGCCAGAGCGTAGCCCTGCTCACGTCTGCGGGCGATGTCGCTGGAGGGGATCCCGCCCACCAGCGCGATGCGGGTGTGGCCGAGCGAGATCAGGTGCTCGGTGGCGACCCTCGCCCCTGCGACGTCGTCCAGGATCACCGAGCCTCGCCGGCCCGGGGTCCGCGAGGTCACGAGCACTATGCGAGCGTCGTTGGCCACCAGGCTCTCCAGGGCCTGGTCGCTCAGGTCGTCGGATCGTTGGAGCACGAAGCCATCTACCCTGCCTTCGCCCACCAGGCGCCGGATGGTGTCGCCGCCGGCCGTCATGCGGTCCGACCGGCCGATCAACAACGTGTAATCGGCGGCGTCGGCAGCTTCCTCGGCCCCCGCCAACAGGTCGGCGAACAGTGGGCTGCTGACCCCTGGCACGATGAGAGCGAGCGCCCGGGACCGAGCCATTCGCAGCGCTCGTCCGGCATAGTTGGCCGAATAATTAAGGTCTTTGGCCGCTTGCAGCACTCGCTGGCGCGTCTCTTCGCGGACTCGCACCATGGGGTCTCCGTTGAGGACCCGCGACGCCACCGAGACGGACACGCCAGCGTGTGCAGCTATCTCGGTCAGCGTTGCCACGCGCGCCAGCCTACGCAGGCGTCGCGGTACCGAACGGGCCCGGTCTCGTGAGCCCATCCCTGCCTATCCAGCCTCTTGATAAGGTCCTAACCCAATGTCGGCAAAACCGTTGCAGCTGCGGGTGGCGATGATCGGCTACGGCTTCATGGGTGCGGCTCACTCCTATGCTTGGCGGGCGGCGAGCATGGCCTTCGACCTCGGAGCGGTCCCGGTGTTGTCGGTGCTTTGTGGACGGGACCGAGCGGCGGTCGAGCAAAAGGCCGGCAGGTTCGGCTTTTCCGAAACTGCCACAGACTGGCGCGCTGTTGTCGAACGCAACGACATCGACGTGGTCGACGTGTGTACCCCTGGCGATACCCACATGGCGATCACGGTGGCGGCCCTCGAGTCCGGGAAGCACGTACTGTGCGAGAAGCCGCTCGCCAACTCCGTGGCCGAGGCCGAGACAATGGCCGAAGCCGCCGAGAAAGCCCGGTTGTCAGGCCAACGCTCGATGGTCGGCTTCAACTACCGCCGCGTGCCAGCGCTCAAGTTGGCGCGCGACCTGGTCGCGGAGGGGCGCATCGGGGCGCTGCGCCATGTGCGGGGCGCCTACCTGCAGGACTGGCTTGCCGACCCGGCGGTACCACTTGCGTGGCGGATGAAGCGCGAGCTGGCCGGTTCGGGGGCCATCGGGGACATCGGTGCTCATGTGATCGACCTTGCGCAGTTCCTGACGGGTGAGCGCCTTAGCGCTCTCAGTGCGCGGACGAGGACCTTTGTGACCGAACGACCGCTTCCCACCGGGACGTCTGGCGCCCTCGGAGGCACCGGCGGGCCGGGTACCGGCGAAGTAACCGTCGACGATGCCTTTGTCCTCCACGGTGAGGTTGGCCCCGCGCTGGCCACGTTCGAAGGGACCCGGATGGCGACGGGACGGAGGAACTCGCTCCGTCTCGAGCTCAATGGCAGCGCGGGCTCGCTCGCGTTCGACTTCGAGGCGATGAACGAACTGTCCTTTTACGATGCGACCGATCCACGTCGCACCAACGGGTTTCGTCGCATCATCGCTACTGAGCCCGACCACCCCTATATGTCGGCTTGGTGGCCGCCCGGGCACGGCCTTGGCTACGACCACACGTTCACTAACGAGATAGCGGACTTCGTACGCGCCATCGTCGGAGGCACAGATCCAGAGCCAAGCCTGCTCGAGGGGCTACAGGTCCAACGTGTGCTCGCCGCCCTCGAATCGAGTGCGGCAAGCGGGGGCGCGTGGACCGTCGTCGATCGCGCTCAGCGTTAGCCGGGCGCGCGAAGATGCTTAGCCGATGACCTCGCAGGGCGCGGAAGAACTCATATCGGTCCTGGAGGAACAGGAAACGCGCCTTGTCCTGGAGAGTTTCACCCACGACGACGCGTGGCGCCTCGGCGTCCTCCTAGTCGAAACGGCCCGTGAGCGAGGAGCGCCCGTGGCGATCGATATCCGGTCCGCATCGCAGCAGCTCTTTCATTATGCGCTTCCCGGGTCCAGCGCCAACAACGACGCGTGGATCGATCGCAAACGGCGTGTGGTCGAGCGCTACGGGGCGAGCTCGTTCCTTGTCGCAGCGCGCTACCGCGCCCGAGGTACCACCTTCGATGAGTCGTCGCGCCTTGACCTCGACCGTTATGCCGCCCACGGGGGCTCGTTCCCGTTGCGCGTCCGGGCCGTCGGCGCCGGGACCGTCGGCACGGTCAGCGTCTCGGGCCTAGCCCAAGAGGACGACCACGCGTTGATTGTCGAAGTGCTGGAACGCTTCGTCGCCTCTCAGCGCGGCTAAATAGGCCGGACGGGCGGGCTCGGGCTCGGGCTCGATGTCGGACAATGCGGGAAACAGCTACAGGGTAGGTGGTCCTGTGCCGACGTAGGGGGGGACTACCAGTCGACGCTCAGGACAGTTGGTGCCTGGTGGCAACCTGGAGAGAGCGTTGCACGGCGTGTGCTGCTCCCGGTTGCAGACCCGCTCGTAACGACTGGAGTAACTTCGTGACAACCCACAAGAGTGCTCCGCGCTCGAAAATCCGCGTCTTCTCGCTCGGGATCCATCTCTCCCTTTGCTTGACAGTGGCGTTAGGTCTCACGATGGTCGGGGGGGGCGCTAGCCCGGCAAGTGCTCAGGGCATCGCGATCTCCGAGTGCAACAACGTCGGCACGGTGGGGACAAACACGACCACCTGCACGGTCACCGTCGTCAACGATTTTACGTACAACCCCGGCACACCCAACGACCCGACGGGACTTGCCACGATCACGGTCACCTGTGCGCTCCCCACGGTGTGCACGACCCCTGGTACCACGACCTCCGTCGACCCGGTCACGAGTATCACCCAATGCGATGCATCCGGCCTTGGCGCCCCCGACACGGTGGCCTGCACCGTGAGTGTCACCAACAACCTCACTGGTTACCCGACCGGAGCGGCGATCGTGCCGACTGTCAGCCAGTGCTTGAGCCCCAGTTTGAGCACTTCACTCACGTGTACTGCCACCCCGGCCGGCAACAGTCAAACTGGTTCGGGGGGGCCAGGCGGTCAGAGCGAGACGCAATGCAATTCGTCGGGCGGACCTGGCGGTACCATGACCTGCACCGCGACGGCTCCTCCTTCGCAGGGCACGGGGTTGCCCACGACCATTGACCAGTGCAACGGCTCGGGCACCACCGGGGCGAGCACCGTGGATTGTGCCGTGACGATTATCAACAACTTCCTTGCAAGTCCGGCCGCGCCGGCGACCCCCCTCTATCCTCCGCCGGCCACTACTGCGACGACCCCCAGCACCGTCTCAACGACCGTGCCAGCAGCCAGCACGAGCACCACAGTCGCCGCCAGCCCTGGGACCACCGCGACTACCCCTCCGACCACCACGACCCCTCCAATCACCACCACGATCGCCCCTCCAAACATCACCACGACTACTCGTCCCACCACCACGGCTCCTCCTCCCACCACCACGGCTGGCACGACCACTACCACCGCCGGCACGACCACTACCACCGCCGGTTCCTCCGGTCCCGCTGTCACGGCCACCACGGCACCGAGCACGGCGGGCAGCTCTGTGACAACCACCGTCCCGGGTACGACCATCGCTCCCCCAACGACCGTCACAACGATCTTCCCAACTATGGTTATCCCCGAAGAAAAAGCTGGCTGGGGCACTACGAGCACCACCAGCCCGGTCCCCATCAGCACCACCACCAGCCCGGTCCCCATCGGTCCACCTGGTACCGGTGGGCGTCCCCCGACCGGCCGGGACTGGTCCCTCTTCCTGGGGCTCGGCCTCATACTGCTCGCTTCGATTGCGGCTGTGTCGCGGTCGCGCCGGACGGTCAGCTGAGATGCGTCTCTGGCTCCCCGCCGCCGCTGTCATAGTCTCGGCGGGGCTCGCATTGAGCGTTTACGGGATCTCCACGCCGACCCACGTACAACCCCCGGTCTCTGCGGCACGTGGAATTGCCCGTGCGGACAAGGCAGTAGCTCCGACCTCTCCGCCGACCTCTTCGACGCCTCGGCCAACCTCTTCGACCTCGCGGCGGACCTCTTCGACCTCCACCATCACCAGTCGCCTTGTTGTTAGGCATGTCCCCCCCCACCCGCCTGTCCATAAGGTGGTTACCAGTGCGAAAGAGTCGGTTTCGGCTCCCGCTCGGCTGGCCCTGCCTTCGCTTGGGATCTCCTCTCCTCTCGGTCCCGCGCGCGGTCTAAACCCCGATGGCACCGTCAATGACGCTCCATTGACAGGCCCGACGTGGTCACTGCCCTGGTGGTACGACGTAGGGCCCTCTCCGGGCCAAACGGGGTCGGCGGTAATCCTCGGTCACGTTGACTCCGCGTTAGGGGGCCTGGGCGTCTTCTTCCGGCTCGGTGACCTACGAACCGGACAGGGGGTCGACGTAACCCTCGCCAACGGCACCACCACTCATTGGACCGTCACCTCGGTACACCTCTACGCCAACGCTGTTTTTCCCGACGATCTTGTCTACGCCCGTACAGGACCTCCGGCTCTCCGGCTCGTTACCTGCGGAGGGGCGTTCGATGGGTCCACGCACGAGTATGAGTCGACCCTCGTAGTTACTGCCGCCCTAGATGGGTAAGGACG
>Ga0302325_10013528_pt1 | contig 17393 bp, 21 predicted proteins | sample Palsa_T0_2_FD_201948 | JGI IMG/M metagenome (GOLD analysis project Ga0302325, IMG submission 201948) | Peat permafrost microbial communities from Stordalen Mire near Abisko, Sweden - Palsa_T0_2 | ecosystem: Environmental > Terrestrial > Soil > Palsa > Peat permafrost | place: Sweden: Abisko... | reverse complement strand
CGGCGAGCACGTGTAGCCAATCGCGGACTGTGCTGCGGGCGAAGCCGGCCCAGGCGCTGTCGGGGGCGATCAGGGAGCGGGCGTAGCCTTCGACCCAGAGCGTCAGGAGCGCGCGGTGCTCGTCGGCTGCCAGCCATTTCCAGAGCTCGGCGGCCACGGTGGTGAGATCGTTGTTGTGGCCGACCGTCTGTACGTGACGCAGGACCGCGAGCTCCTCCTGTCGTGCGCGGGCGAGGAGTGCCTGGACGAGCTCGGACTTGCTGCCGAACAGGTACAGCAGCACTCTCGGGCTTGAGTCGATGGCAGCAGCGAGCGGTCGCAGCGAGAGGTCGGCCACGCCGTGCTCCAGGACGTAGCGGTAAGCGCGCTCCAGGAGTTCTTCGCGGCGGGGGGAATCGGGTGGAACCTTGGAAGTTATCGCGCTAGTCTAAGCAACTGAAACGACCGTTTCAGTCGGTTCCGGTCGAAGGGCATGCGAGTGGCTGAATCCAAAGCGCAGATCACGATTCGGGAAGTCGGGGATCCAGGCGACCTCGGCTGGGTCGTGATGGCTCACGGCGAGGTCTACGCCGCTGAGTTCGGGTGGGACACGAGCTTTGAGGCGTTGGTCGCACAGATCGTCGCTGACTACGCCGAAGATCGCGACCCCCAGCGAGAGGCGGCGTGGATCGCTGAGATTGACCGGCGGCGCGTTGGGTGCATCTTCTGCGTCACAGACCCCGACCACCCCGGCGCGGCGAAGCTGCGCATTCTGCTCGTCCATCCCGACGGCCGCGGTCATGGTCTCGGCCGCCGACTGCTCGACCGTTCGCTTGAGTTCGCGCAGGCGGCTGGGTACGCACACGCACGTTTGTGGACCAATCACCCGCTGGCCGCGGCTCGCCATATCTACCTTCAACGAGGCTTCCGGCTCACCGACGAACAACCCCACCGCAGCTTTGGGGTCGATCTCGTGGGCCAGACCTACGAGCTGGCCCTCAATCACGAGCATCCTGCGCCAGCGCGGGGGTAGACCGGTTGCGGGGGCCCTTCCTGGGGGCCGATCGCATCCGCAACGGGAACCCTGGGTTCTCGCGGCCTTACCAGAGCTTGTCAATCTCGCCGGGATACAGTGCGATCAGTGCTCCGATGAACTCCGCTGCGTGACTGCGGGCATGCGTCGAGTAGAAGTGCCCCATGGTGATCTTCCCCTCGTGGTCACTCCGGAGGGAATGGTCGGGTGTTCCACCAATGAGCACGGTCCCGTTCAGTGTCCGCCATCCGGCCTCCTCGTAGAACGGTTGCAGCAGCGGATCGCAAGTGAATAGCCCGAGGTCAGCACCTCTTCTTCCGATCTCCTCGTATGCGGCCTGCACCAGGCGATGTCCGAATCCACGGCCACGTTGGGCGCAGTCGGTCACGACGGTGCTCAGGCCGCTCGCAGCGTAGACATCGCCTCGGTGATGGACGTCCTTCGAGAGGATGTCCAGCGCTGAGACGACCCGTCCCTCTCTGAGCAGAAGCATCGACAGCGGACGAAGCGCAGGATCGTGCCCATGCGAGCCATGGTCCGGCCACGCCTCGCAATGCAGACGGAGTACTTGCTCGTGTAGCTCCGCGGGCACGTCGACCTCAGCAAACACTACGATCTCGCAAGCAGCTCGAGCAAAGTGAGCTTATAAACGCTCGCTGAGTCCCCCGCCCGGTCTCGGGTTACACCATCTGCTCACCACCACACTCAGTCCTGACGAGGACACCATCACGGCGCGCTTCACCCCCGACGATCAATGCACCAACGATCTCGGGACGCTCTACGGCGGGATCGGCGTCGCCGCCGCGCTCGAGGTCGGACTGACCTGGCTGCGGATGATCGTCGGGGAGGCGTCGGCCTCATCGATCCGCATCAACCTGCTCCGGCCCGCACCGCTCAACCAGCTGCTCCAGATCGACGCCGCGCCCTGGCTTTGGCGAGGAGTCGGCGCAAGCGGCGCGAGACCGACCTTGGCTACCGGGGAGGCTGGTGTCTCTCCAGGTCAACTAGGACAGGATCCATGCGAGGATCCGCTGGTTCGCGGCGCTGGGGCGCTCGAGGTGTAGGAAGTGACCGACGCCTTCGATGACCTCCATTTGGGAGTCCGGGGCAAGGTGAGTCTCGGCGTCGGCGACGAGCGTGACGTCGATGCAGCCGTCGCGATCCCCGTGGAGGTAAAGCGTCGGTTGAGGGGCCGTCCGCAGCAGCGCTGCGTGCTCGGCGGCATAGGCGTCGTGCGGCTGGTTCTTATAGAGCCCGGGCTCGTCGGCTCGGTAGTAGCCGATCGCCGCCGAGAGATGCCCCGCGGCGCGCAGGCACTGCTTTGCGTTTTGCAGGTCCTCGGTTGCGTCATAGCCGGGCGACCACTCCTCCCACAGCCGGTCGAGGAACGCCATGTCGTCTGCTGCGATCACTGTCTCGGCGCGAGCGGTCTTCATAAAGAAGACGTAGAAGAGGCGTTTCAGCTGCTGGTAGTCGCTGTAGATCCGGGCGTCGAGCGCGGCGGGCGGCACCGCGATCGTCACTAGCTTGCGCCAGCGTTCGGGCGCGAGCGCTGCCGCGCCGTAGCCGGTTTCTGCTCCCCAATCTTGTCCGATCAGGACTGCCTCGTCATCACCGCCGAGAGCATCGTGTAGGGCAATCGCGTCGGCGACGAGAGCGCCAAGCTGATAGCAACCGTCTGCGGCAAGGCTTGTTGGCGCGTATCCGCGCGTGAACGGTGCCACCCCGCGAAAGCCCGCTCGCGCCAGCTGCGGCAACAAGTACCGCCAGGTGTGCGCCGAGTCAGGAAACCCGTGCAAGCACAGAGCCAACGGCCCACTGCCCGCCTCGAGAATCCCGAACTCGAGCCCATTCGCCGTGACACGCCCACTGCGCACGTTCCGTGCGCTCTGATTGGCCGCCGACACCACGCCAAACCTAGCGACTGCAGGCGCGCAAGCTCCCATTGAGCGCTGTGGGCCGCATTCGGGCTCGTCTTCGTGTGCCAACTGCTCACAAAGGTCGGGTTCGCTGCCACCGGACCAGGGCGTCTCGGTGGCCGCCGCCGAGCGCCGGGGCCGTCTCAATTGGGACGCAGCCGCGCACGGGACAGTTCAGCAGGGTCCTTTTAGCGTGAACGCCCTGCCGGATTGCGTGTCGAAGTTGAGAGTCGGGGTGATCCGCAAAGCTAGGTGTGCGTCACGGTGGCAGAGCGGCTCGGTGACTGAGGCGATACCGGATCCTTCCGGACCGGCGCCCGAGTGAATGTCTTCGCAGTCGAACGACCGCGATCCGCTGCGTTGGCAGCCAAACGCGAAGCTCGGATCGGAGACGGAATGGAGCGTCCGGTTGGCTTGCACGACAAACGCGGTGACGTCTTGGCTCTCGCCGCAGCTGAACGAAAAGCTGACCTGTCCCGGCCGGAGGCGCCTGGCTTTGCCTTGGCAGTGCGATGCGCTCACCTGGGCGGCATTGTGCGGCAGGGCGGAGCCGTCAGGGACGACGAAGGCCAGCAGCGACACGCCGAGGATCGCGACAGCCACCATTCTCGCGATCGCGCGCTCGCGAGAGTGCGATCCACCGACATCTGCGTCGCGCAACGACATCGCAGCACTCCCTCGCCTTGTGTTCAAAAGAGAGGCTAACAGCGCATGCCCCGGCTGCGGAGGGCGGAAGATATCAGGCGCGAGGCCACCCCAGTGCGACTTGCGGCGCCTGGTCTACTTGATCTGAACCGCGGTGTTGGGAACCGCATTTGCGCGCGTCAGCATGATGACACTGCTCACGAGGACGAAGATCAGGAAGAGCACAAAGCCGATGAGGTCGAGAACGAGCCCGAACGAGGCGATCACGCCGCCGAGGCCGAAGCCTTGAAGGAAGAGCATGATCCCCGCGAGGATCGAAACCCACCCCAGCCAGCGCGGCAGTACGCCGCTCCTGATCACGAGCAAGCCTGCGGCGACAGCAGAGAGACTGCCAAAGACGTCCCCGACGCTTTCCAGCGCATACGTCGTCAGGTACAGCGTGTAGGCGACACCAGGGTCGTGTCGATACCCGAACGACGCGATCTTTGCGCCGACCAGTCCGGTGATGCCGATGTCGCTGACGGCATGCAGGGCAATAAACAGCACTCCGCCGACCAGCACCAGGGAGCCGAGGATCCGGGGCCGGTCGGTGTCTCGGCGCAGCAGGTTGTGCAGACTGCAGAGGTAGATCAGAAACGCGGTGGCGTAGACGACGGAGAGGTAGGCGATCACCAACAGCCGGTCGCGGTGCTCGTGGAGCCCGCTCGCGATCTTCGCTGCCGAGTCGTTCTGGGTCAGTCCGACTCCGAGCGCGACCACAATCTCCGCCAGCAGCGCGATGACGTAAACGATGCCCGCCGCCCAGGCATACCGTTCCCACGCCCTCGAGGTCCGCGCCGCTTCCACGATGTGATCTTCCCCCTTGGCGTCGCGCTTAGCAAGCTGCGACGTTCAGAAGGGGCTCACGGGTTCAGCGGCGTTGATGACGCCGCGTTTTTCGTACTATGCGGATGTCCGTTGGAGACCAGCGGACGGCCGCGCCAGTTCACAACGAGCACCGGCCTCGAGGTCTACGCCCGACTCGACCAGCACGAGTACCCCAGGAATGACGGCAACACTGAAACTGACGCACAAGACCATCGGAGTGGAGGTCCGTCGCGGCACGTACGACGTCGTGCTCGACGGAAAGCCTGCCGGATCACTCAAACTGAACGACCCGATCGAGATACCAGTCGAACCCGGACATCACACCCTACAAGTCCGCAACGGCCGAAACTCGAGCCGAACCGAGACCTTCGACGCGGCCGAGGGCGAAACCGTCGCCTTCCGGTGCGGCGGAAAGCGCGTCTTGCCGATCTTCCTCCTGTCCTTCGTCGTTCCCAGTCTGGCACTCTCGCTCAGGCACGAGTAGGCGCGGCTCCCGAGTCACAGTTCCTTCCTCGTGGCTGGCCGCTCGGCATAGCCACAACGTCGGCATAGTTTCCTCTTGGCATGGTGGGTGCGCCAGCGTTGTACTCAGATCTTCGGATGCTCCGTGTTGTGTCACGCGACGCTTTGTTCGGGCGTCTGCCGGGGGGTGAGCATGAATAGCTTGATTTCGAGGTCGGGGCCGACGTGGTGGTTGGTGATGAACGTCAGCACGTCCCGGCCGGATAGCCGTTCGACGGCGGCGATGAATCTGTGTTGCATGGCGTTTTGGAAGGCGCTGCGCGTGTGATGCACGATGGCGGTTTGTTGTAGCTCGATCATCGTCTTCTCGACATCGGTGTAGACGCCAGCGAGCACGCAGGCGAGGAGGTCGTCTCCGAGTCGCAGCGTTTTGGCGCTCACCGGCTCGCGGTGGTGGTAGCGCTGATGGAGCGCGACCATCGCTTCGGTCACGGCGGCGAGGAGCTCGTCGCCTGTCAGGGGAGCGTCGGGGGCCGGCATCGCGGCGTTCTCTCTCGTCCTCCGGGCTGGTTGCGCGCGCAAGGCAGAAGGGCGAGGACCCAACGAACGTTCTGCAACCACCATAGCGTTACCATTTGATGGTCTTCGCCTGCGACCCACGCCATCCCGCTATGAACCCGAGAAACGTTCAGGAAGAGCAGCGCACGCACGGCGACGTGCTGACGGCGATCTCAGACGGGATGGTCGCGTTGCTGAAGGAGTTCTACGGCCACGGGCCGGCCCGGACGAAGTCCTACTATGAGGACGACTTGGTGGTCTGCGTGCTGCGCGGCGGCTTCTCGCGCGTCGAGCAGACCCTGCTCGACGGAGGGCGCAGCGCCGCGGTGATCCAGCAGCGGATGGAGTTCCAGGAGGTGATGCGCGATCGCTTCACCGGGGTCATCTCAGAGGCGACCGGCCGACCGGTGATCGGCTTCATGAGCGGCAACCAACAGCACCCCGACATGATGTGCGAAGTGTTCATCCTCGGTCCCAGCGACCTCGTCGACGAGCACGAGACGCGAGGCGCGTCAAGCTGATCGGGCCTCGCCGCCTGACGCGCGGCGGGTGCTCGCGATCGATAACGAGCAGTACGTCGAGAGCGACAAGCTTTCGGGATTTGGTTCACATAACCGCTCGGGATAGGAGTACAGTCCGACGCCAGCTGGCCCTGCGGCCAGGATTCTCAGCCCAAACCCGAATGCCACCGACGGCGCGATTTGCGCTACGAGGCGGGAGGCGCGGGCGACTGGTTTTGACTGCGGGGCCGGTGGTGTGCTTCTACTGGCGTTATCCCACCGGCCCGGTGGCTTCGTCCCAATCTGATTGAACGCGTGTGGGTTCTTGCCCTCTTCCCTGCGCGCGGAGCCGACAGAGGGACGGAAGGCCCGAAGCCCATGACCCTGAGGCGACAGGACTCACCGGCGCGCGCTCGAGGCGAACCCGATCGTGATCGCGGGTCGCGGCGAGTCTCCTCGGAGGCATGCCGATGCCGCATTTGAAATGCCCCGGTTGCGGTTCGCTGCTGGAGCCCGTCGGTGACTTGGGTGAAATCGTCGGGTACCGCGTTGCCGCGCGTCGTGCGCGTTGTCGATGAGGGGCGTGATCGGCGCTAACGGCGCGGGCAGAGCCAGATGTCAGTAGCGGAGCTACAGGAGCTTGAAGAGGTCAAGGGTCTGATCGCGCGCGGCCTGCAGGTCGGCGTGCTCACATACGCCGAAATCGCGGGTGCGGTCTCCGAGCTCGATCTTGATGAGGCCGACGTCGAGGAGCTGCATGGCTTGCTCGAGGCGGCTGAGATTGAGCTCGTGGAGGAGGTCGATCCGGCGCTCGCCGCGGCCGAGGTGCAGCGGGCGCCCGAGAGGCGTGGTCGCCGCAAGCCCAAGACACTGCTGGATCTCAAGCCGGAGATGACGACGGATTCGCTGCAGCTGTTCCTGAAGGACATGGGCAAGGCGCGGTTGCTGAGCGCCGAGGAGGAGGTGGATCTGGCCAAGCGGATCGAGCGCGGGGAGCTGGACGCCAAGCAGAGGATGGTCGAGTCGAATCTGCGTCTGGTCGTGTCGATCGCCAAGAACTACCGCAATCAGGGGCTGCCGTTTCTGGACCTGATCCAGGAGGGCACGCTCGGTCTGGTGCGCGCGGCGGAGAAGTTCGACTACCGCAGGGGATTCAAGTTCTCGACGTATGCGACGTGGTGGATTCGGCAGGCGATCGCCCGTTCGCTGGCGGATAAGGCGCGGACGATCCGGATCCCGGTGCACGTGGTCGAGAAGCTCAACCGGATCGGCCGCGCGGAGCGCAAGCTCGTGACCGTGTTCGGGCGTGAGCCGACGGCCGAGGAGATCGCCGAGTTGACTGGCATCGAGCCGGAGGAGGTCGAGTCGATCAAGCGCTCCGCGCGAGCGCCGATCTCGCTCGAGAAGCCCGTCGGTGACGGGGAGGAGTCCGAGTTCGGCCAGTTCATCGCCGACGACCACGCCGAGTCTCCTTACGAACGGGCCGTGGAGATCCTCGCCAGGGAGGCCCTGCGAGACGCGCTCGCGAATCTCGGCTATCGCGAGCGGCGCGTGATCGAGCTGCGCTACGGGCTCGCCGGCGAGCGTCCGCGCACGCTCGACGAGGTCGGGCGCACGTTCAACGTCACCCGTGAGCGGATCCGCCAAATCGAGAACCAGTCGCTCAAGAAGCTCCAGGCCCTCCCCGAGGCTCAGGCGCTGCGCGACGACGCCCAGACCGCTTCAGGCATCGCGCTGCGCAGGCTCGGACCCCAGACCTAGACGCCCGTCGAGGCGATCCTCGATCGAAAAAAGCCGCCGCGTGAGCGCCGACTCTGCGAGGGTAGAACCGTGGCCGGAAACCCCAAGCCATGGCACGTGGAGATCGCGCCGGACGAGTTCAAGCTATTCGGCGACTGCACGAGGGACGACCTCGAGGCGGCGACAACCTTGATCGAGGACCGCGCCGCGGATCGAGAGTTATCGGCCGGGCATGAGCTTGATGACGAGGTGCTCGCCCGACGCTTGTTGATGCGGCTGACTGATCAGCAACGCAACCTATTCGCGGTTCTGGAGATGATCAAAATGGTCGAGCGGGAGCAATCAGAGCGAGAGGACGTGTGACGGCCCGCGCGTGGGGGCGGCGATGACCGAAAGCGGGAGGGATTCAATCTCGAGCTCAGACGGACCACAGGGCTTGGGTGGGTGAGAGGCGGGCGGCTCGTAGGGCGGGGATGAGCCCGGCGATGGCGCCGATGATGAGGGAGGCGGCGATGCCGCCGGCCCAGGCTTCGGTGGGGATGACGGTGGCCCAGTGTTTGGTGTGGGCGTAGACGGCGGTGGCGGCGGCGCCGAGCGCGACGCCGACGGTGCCGCCGAGGAGTCCGAGTAGGACGGCTTCAGCGAGGAACTGGGTGCGAATGTGGCCCTTGGTGGCGCCGAGGGCGCGGCGCAGCCCGATCTCGGAGCGGCGCTCGAGGACGGAGATGATCATGATGTTGGCCACGCCGACCGCGCCGACCAGGAGGGCGACCGCGCCGAGGCCGAGAAACAGGCCGTTCAGCGCGCTCTTGGCGTCGGCTTGGGCAACGAGCGCGGAGGAGGGTTGGCTGACGCTGACCCCGCTGGGGTTCTCCGGGTTGGCGGTGGCGGCCAGGAGGTTGTCGACCACGTTGACCCGGTCGTTTTTGGCGCGGAGGTAGACGATGGAGGGGTGGCCGTCAAAGCCGAGGTATTTCTGTGCCGCGGGGTAGCCAATCAGGACGGAGGAGTCGATTGCAGAGGCGAGCACCGCGGGTTTGAGGATGCCCGCGACGTAGAACCACTGGCCGCCGACCCAGATCCGCTCGCCGGGGTAGATGCGGTCGATCCCGAGCAGCTCGGCGGCGGCGGCCCCGAGGACGACGACGGGTTCTTGGGCGGTGCCAGCGTTGAGGTAGTGGCCTTGGGCGACGGTGGCGGCGAGGACTGGGAGGAGGTCGAGGGATGCCGCTTGGACGGTCAGGCCGTTGGTATCGACCGAGGGGATGTAGGGGGTGCGGAAGGCGTTGGCGCCGGCGACCGCACCGGTGCTCTGCGCCTGTTGCACACCGCTGATACGGCCGATCATGCCCGGCGCGCTGGTGGGTAGTTCGGCGGTGCCGCCGCCGAAGCTCTGGCCGTTGCTGACGGTGAGCAGGTTGGTGCCGAGCTGGTTGATCTCGGCCAGCAGGCCGGACTGGGATGAGGCCGACAGGCCGAGGACGGCGACGATGGCGCCGACGCCAATGGCGATCCCGAGCGCCGAGAGCCCGGTCCGGAGCTTCCGGGTGCGCAGTCCGACGGTGGAGAGCCGGGTCAGGTCCGACAGCTGCAAGCGCCTGCGGCTCAGAGTGGCGGTCGCGGTCACGACGGCTCCTCTCTGACCGGCGAACCGGACGCGGTCTGCGGTTCGTGGGTGGGCGGCCCCGCGAGAGCGCGGCGGCGGGGGTCGGTGTCGGCGGCGGGGCCGGTGTCGGCGACGATATGGCCGTCGATGATCTCGACTTTGCGGGGCATGCGCTCGGCGATGGCGTGGTCGTGGGTGATGACCACGATCGTCGAGCCGGCCTGGTGGAGCTGGTCGATCAGGGCCAGGATGGACTGACCGGTCGCCTGGTCGAGGTTCCCGGTCGGCTCGTCAGCGAGCACGATGGCGGGCTCGCCGACGAGGGCCCGGGCGATCGCGACCCGCTGGCGTTGCCCACCCGAGAGCTGGGTTGGACGGGCATGGAGACGCTCGGCCAGGCCGACCAGCTCCAGGGCGTCGAGGGCCCGCTCGCGGCGCTGCTTGAGGGGGATGCCGGCGTAGAGGAGCCCGTCGGCCACGTTGTCCAAAACCTTGGCGTGCTCGGCGAGAAAGAACTGTTGGAAGATGAACCCGATCCGGGTGGCCCTCAGGTAGGCCACGTCCTCGTCGGCCATCGTTGCCACGTCGAGCCCGGTGATCCGCAGCCGGCCGCTGGTGGGCCGGTCGAGGGTCCCCATCAGCTGCAGCAAGGTGGTCTTGCCCGACCCCGACGGCCCGACGACCCCGACCAGCTCCCCCTGGCCAATGCGGAGGTTCACCTCCCGCAGGGCCTGGATCGGCGGCTCGCCGGGATAGCTCCTGGTCACGTCATCGACATCGAGCACAGGAACCCCGGCACCGTCGATCGCGACGCCGTGGCCGGCCGCGACCGCGGTGTTGTCGGGTGTGGGTGGCGGGGTGTGGGTCATGTCGACGCGACCACCACTTCTTGGCCGGCGGCCAGCCCCGAGCCCGTGACCTGCACCAGCCCGTCCGCGTCATCGAACAGGCCGAGCGAGACCGGCACCAGATGGTTGCTCGCGTTTGCGCCGACGACCTCGACGGCGTACCCACCGCTGGATCGGGCCAGCAGCGCGGTCACCGGCACCACTACGGCGCTCCGCACGCTGGCGGTGGTGATACCGACCTGCACCGGGGCCTGATCCCACGTGCCCGTCGCGGCCGGGTGAGACGGGGTGACGCCCACGGTGATGGTTGGGGTGCTGCTCCCCGAGTTCGCTGACGAGCAGGTGTCCGTTCCCGGCGCGGCGGAGCTCGATCCCGATCCGCCCGACCCGGAGCTCGACGGGCAGGTGGCGACTGCCCCCACTGAGGAGACGACCCCTGGGGTGGTCTGGTTGTTGGGCAGCGTGATGCTCACCTTGTCCCCGACCGCGACGTCGGTCTGTTGCGCGGCGCTCAACGCCATCTGCACCTCGCGAGTGGTCGAGGTGCCCTGCAGCACCGTCTCGCCGGTCTGAGCGCCGCCCCCTGGCGGGGCTGACACGCTCGTCACCCGCACGGCGGTGGGTTCAAACGCCGCCTGGCCAAGCGCGAGCGTGCCGTTCTCGGCCACCCCCATCGCGGCCTGCAGCTTCTTCACCGCCGTGATGGTGGTCGACCCGAACGAGGCCGAAGTTCGGCTCAGCTGGGCCGCGGCCGCATAGCCGAGCGCGACCAGATCCGCGTTGAGCTCGGCCACGTCGGGGCCCGTCGCCCCGGCCGACAGGCTCCGATAGGCAGGGGTCGAGCCATACAGCAACACCACCGGGCGATCGTTGACCCGATACAGCATGTGACCCTGAGAGATCACCTGGCCGACCGCGGGCAGGTTGGTGTATGTCCCGCGGGCCTGGTTGATCACCAAGTACGGCGATCCGTCCGATCGCGCCCGATAGGTCAGGGTCCCCTCCTGGGGGACGGTGGCCGAGAGCGTCCTCTTCTCCACCCGCGCGGTGGTCGCCGGCATCGGCTGTGCGGCCGCGTTCGCCGGCTTGGCGCCAGACGTCGCGGCCACTCCGCCGATCGCGGCTATGGCAGCCAGGACGGCCGCTGCGGCCAGCACCCACGTCGTGCGCTTCACTGGACCGCCGCCGGATTCAGACGGATGCACTTCTGGATCGTGGCGTGCAACCCCGGAATGCTCGAACCGTTCGACACGTCGACGAGCGGCCCAGTTGCGGTGGGGTCCGGGAAGTCGGGCACACCGTTAGCGCGCACGCACTGAGCGAACTTCAGGCGCGCCGAGCGCTGCTTGGGCGTGAACTGTGTGGGCATGAACCGCGGTGGCTCCAGGGTCTTGCACGCGCCGATCGCGTGCTGCCACGCCGCGCTGCTCGGATCCAGCGGCGAGCTCTCACTCGGGATCCCGTAGGCGAACTGCCCCGACGCGTCCGGATCGGGGAACTCGCTGACACCGTTGCCGCGGATGCACTCGGCGAACTTCACCGCCTTCGCATGGGCGGAGGCGGTGGGGTCGCCGCCACCGCCACCGCCACCTCTGCTACCGGTGCCGGCCGGTGCGCTCGAACCGCACGCGCTGACCAGGACGACCATCGCGATCACGGCAAGCGCGGCCAACGGCCGTCGTTTTCTCCTCATGTCGTCGCTGAAGCTCACGCCCCCAGTCAAGGCGGCGTCGCGTTGCCAGAACGTATGCGTTTTTCGATACACCGACGATATGTCCGGGCTGGCAGCATCGAGGGCATGCGCGTGCTGATCGTCGAGGACGAGCCCTACATGGCAGACGCCATCCGCGATGGCCTACGCCTGGAAGCGATCGCGGCCGACATCGCCCGTGACGGCGACACCGCTCTGGAGCTGCTGAGTGTCAACGCCTACGACATCGCCGTGCTGGACCGCGACATCCCCGGCCCCTCCGGCGACGAGATCGCCCGACGCATCGTCGCGTCCGGCAGCGGCATGCCGATCCTCATGCTCACCGCTGCCGACCGGCTCGACGACAAGACCTCCGGATTCGGCCTCGGCGCCGACGACTACCTCACCAAGCCGTTCGCACTCCAAGAACTGGTGCTCCGCCTCAGAGCGCTCGACCGCCGGCGCGCCCTTAGCAGGCCGCCTGTGCGAGAGATCGCAGGCCTGCGCCTGGATCCGTTCCGCCGCGAGGTCCACCGCGACGGCCGCTACGTCGGGCTAACCCGCAAGCAGTTCGCAGTGCTCGAAGTTCTCGTCGCTGCTGAAGGCGGTGTCATCAGCGCCGAAGAACTACTGCAACGGGCGTGGGATGAGCACGCAGACCCGTTCACCAACGCCGTGCGCATCACAGTCTCGGCACTGCGAAAGCGCCTCGGCGAGCCCGGGATCATCGCCACCGTGGCCGGCGTCGGCTACCGCATCAAGACAGGAGCAGACGCCGGAGGTGAGGGGGGCGAGGGTGGATAGGCCGCCTGGTTTGAGTGTTCGCCTGAAGCTCACCCTGAGTTACGCCGGCTTCCTCATGCTCGCGGGTGCCTTGCTGCTCGCCGCCGTGTGGGTGTTCCTCCTGCGCGACTTGCCCGACGATGCGGTCAGCCCCGGTGGAGTCGTACCCATTCACTTCATCCTTGTGCACGACTACGCGCCGGCGACGGCCGTGGTGCTGGCGTGCCTGCTGGTGTTCGGTCTCGTAGGGGGATGGCTGCTCGCCGGCCGGATGCTCGCGCCCCTGTCCCGCATCACATACGCCACGCGCATCGCCGCGACCGGGTCGCTCTCCCACCGGATCGAGTTGGAAGGCCGCAAAGATGAGTTCGGTGAGCTGGCCGACGCCTTCGACACCATGCTCGCGCAGCTCGAAGCACACATCGCCGAACAGCAGAGATTCGCAGCCAACGCCTCCCACGAACTGCGCACCCCACTCGCGATCACCCAAACACTGCTCGACGTCGCCCGCGAAGATCCGAGCCGCGACACCGGCGAACTCCTCGACCGCCTCCAGGCCGTCAACCTCCGAGCGATCGACCTCACTGAAGCACTGCTCCTGCTCAGCCGCGCCGACCAACGGTCCTTCACCCGAGAGCACGTCGACCTCTCCCTCATCGCGGAAGAAGCCACCGAAACGCTCCTCCCCTTCGCAGAGAAGCGTGGTGTCACGATCGAGACCGCTGGCGACATGACCCCCACGGTCGGCTCACACGCGCTCCTGCTGCAACTGAATACGAACCTCGTGCACAACGCGATCGTCCACAACCTGCCTGAACAGGGCACCGTGTGGGTCACGACCCGCGCTCACCCCGAGAGCGTGGTGCTCACCGTCGAGAACACCGGCGAGAAGCTCACCCCACAGCTGGTCGCCACGCTTGCCGAGCCGTTTCAGCGAGGCATCGAACGGATACGCGCCGACCACGCAGGTGTCGGCCTCGGCCTGGCCATCGTCAACAGCATCATCCATGCACACGACGGAACTCTCACCCTCACCCCCCGGGCCGCTGGCGGGCTCCGCGCCACGGTGCAGCTACCCGCCGCGCCAGCGCACACTGGCAGATGACGATCAAACGCAAATGGGCGCACCGTCCGAGGCGATTAGCCACGCAGTATGACCGAGTTATACTCAGTGTATGAAGACCGCTATCTCGCTCCCCGACGAGACCTTCGAGCGGGTCGAGGCAGCGGCAAAGCGCCTTGGACTCTCCCGCAGCGAGTTCTTCGCCCGAGCCGCCCAGCGCTGGCTTGAAGACCTCGACGACCACCAGACCACCGAAGCGATCAACAACGCGATCGCCAACCTGCCCGCGGATACCGCCTTCACCGACGCGGCCGCCCAAGCTCTGCTCGGCGGCGACCCTCAGATTGATCGCCCGCGGCGAGATCTGGTGGGCTGATCTCGGCCTCCCGCGAGGCTCAGCACCCGCCCTGCGGCGGCCGGTGCTGATCCTCAGCGCCGATCAGTACAACCGCTCTCGACTACAGACCGTGACCGTCGCGGTGATCACGACGACGACACAGCTCGCCGCCCTCCCCGGGAACGTTCAGCTACCAGCCGCTCTCGGCGTCCTCCCCGAGAACTCGGTCGTCAACGTGACCCATATCGCAACGATCGACCGGCAGGTCCTCGAGGAACGGATCGGAGCGCTCCCTGACTGGCTTCTCGCGCAGATCGACGCCGGAGTCCAACTGGCGCTCGGGCTGCCAAAAACCTGACCTCAGACCTGCAGCGCCGCTGCGATGTTCGACACATCTTCGAGTGCGCCCGTCGCGACGCTCATGACCAAGTCGTACGCCTGATCGTTGCTGAGCGTGAGCCGGATGCCGTTCATGCCGAGGAACGCGATGGTCGCAGCCAGCGCGATTCGCTACTTCGCTGAGCGGCGGCGGGTGACCGAGAACGGTACACGTATGATGCACGCAGCGTGTAGACTAGGTGTATGTCGAGGGTGCGGACGAATATCGAGATCGAGGACGTCTACGTCAAGGCGATCATGGACCGCTACGGCGTCCATACCAAGACCGAAGCGGTCGAGCTCGCACTTCGCCATCTCGCAGGCCAGCCGATGACGCGCGAGGAGGCGCTGAGTATGCGCGGCGCGCGGGCGCTGGGCGAGATCCCAGTCGACGTCGCGCCTCGCGGCGGCACGTGATCCTCGCTGACACGTCAGCGTGGGTTGAATACGACCGGGCGACAGGCAGCGCGGTAGATGAGCGCGTGGCTGAGCTGATCGCGACAGATGGGCCGCTGATGGTTACCGAGCCCGTCATGATGGAGGTCCTGGCCGGCGCACGCGACGACGCGCGCGAGAACGATCTGCGCCGCCTGCTCTTGCGGGCCGGCCTGCTGCACTTCGATGCCACCACAGACTTCGACGCGGCGACCCGTATCTATCGACGCTGCCGGCGATCCGGGATCACCCCACGCGGGATGATCGACTGCATGATTGCCGCCGTCGCGTGGCGTCGAGGCGCGGCCCTGCTGTGCCGCGACGCGGATCTCGACCGAATGGCACAGCTCATCGGCGTCGACCTCGACGAGGCGTCGGCACGCCCCTAGCGATCGTGACCACCCCGGGCTGAACGCGCGGCGGGCTGAAAGCGCTCGCGCCCCCGCCGCGGAGGCGGCGGAGGCGCGGAGGGCGTCCTGGGGGGAGGGGAGAGGAAGCGGTTAGGCGGCGGAGTGCACTTGAGCGGTCTCGAGTGCGACGCCCAGCACCTCGTCGATCGTCATCGCCATGTGGAAGTTCATCGCTTCGCGAACTTCCTCAGGCACGTCGTCGAGATCGCCGCGGTTGCGCTCGGGCAGGACCACGTCGGTCAGGCCCGCGGCATGTGCCGCCAGCACCTTCTGCTTGAGGCCGCCGATCGGCAGCACCCGGCCTTGGAGTGTCACCTCGCCGGTCATCCCGACGGTGTGACGCACGGGCCGGCCGCTGAGCAGCGAAGCCAGCGCGGTCACCATCGTGACCCCGGCGCTGGGGCCGTCCTTCGGGATCGCGCCGGCCGGCACGTGGACGTGGAACGAGCGGTCCTCGAACACCGAGGGATCGATGTCCAGCTCCGAGGCGTGCCCGCGGACGTAGGAGAGCGCGATCTGCGCGGACTCCTTCATCACGTCGCCGAGCTGGCCGGTCAGGGTCAGACCCGGCTTGCCCTGCATCGCGGTGGCCTCGACGAACAGCACGTCGCCGCCCGCGCCGGTGACCGCCAGGCCGGTAGCCACTCCGGGCACCGCCGTGCGGATCGCCGACTCCTGGAAGAAGCGCTGACGCCCGAGGGCATCGCGGATCGCCTCGAGGTCGACCACGACCGGAGCCGTCGCCTTGCCGGAAGCAATCCTCGTCGCGGTCTTGCGCAGCACCTTCCCGAGGTCGCGCTCGAGCTGACGGACTCCAGCCTCACGCGTGTACTCGATGGCGAGCGTGGTCAGCTGCTCGTCGGAGATCTCGACCTCCTCGGGCCGCAGCCCGTTGCGCTCGAGCTGACGCGGCCACAGGTACCCGCGAGCGATCGCGACCTTCTCTGAGGTCGTGTAGCCGTCGAAGCGGATCACTTCCATCCGGTCCAGCAGCGGTCCGGGGATCGTGTCGGCGACGTTCGCGGTGGCGATGAACATGACGTTGCTCAGGTCGAGCTCCAGGTCCAGGTAGTGGTCCCGGAAGCTGTGGTTCTGAGCCGGGTCGAGCACCTCGAGCAGAGCCGAGCTGGGGTCGCCGCGCCAATCGGCGCCGACCTTGTCGACCTCGTCGAGCATGATCACCGGATTCATCGTGCCGGCGTCGCGCAGCGCGCGCACCAGGCGGCCCGGAAGCGCGCCGATGTACGTGCGGCGGTGACCGCGGATCTCGGCCTCGTCACGGACGCCGCCCAGCGACATACGGACGAACTCGCGACCCGTGGCGCGGGCGATCGACTCGCCGATCGAGGTCTTGCCGGTGCCGGGCGGTCCGATCAGGGTGAGGATCGCGCCGGAGCGCTTGTCCTCGTTGATCCCACGCTCGACGCGCAGCTTCTTGACCGCGATGTACTCGACGATCCGGTCCTTGACGTCCTCCAGGCCGGCGTGATCGGCGTCCAGCACCTCACGGGCGTGCACGGGATCGAGACGCTCCTCGGAGCGCTTGCTCCACGGCACTGTGATCAGCCAATCGAGGTAGGTGCGGATCACCGTCGACTCGGCACTCTGCTCACCCATCCGCTCCAGCCGTCCGAGCTCCTTCTCGGCCTGCTCGCGGGCGTGGTCGGGCATACCGGCCTCTTCGATCTTGGTCCGGTACTCCTCCACGACCGAAGCATCGTCCTCGTTCAGCTCCTTGCGGATCGACTCCATCTGCTTGCGCAGGAAGTACTCGCGCTGCTGCTTCTCGGCGCCGGTCTCGACGTCGTCGCGGATGCGCTTGCGCACCTGCAGCTCGGCGAGCCGCTCGCGCTGAAAGCCGAGCGCCAGCTCAAGCCGGTCGGCGATGTCGACCGTCTGCAGCAGCTTGACCTTCTGCTCGTAGTTGATGTCCGGGCTGTACCCGCCAGTGTCGGCGAGCGCTCCCGGCTCGGTGATGCTGCGCAGGAAGGCCGAGATCCGGCCGTCATCGCCGCGGATCTCGAGGATCTCCTCGACGACGGCGCGGTACTCGCGCTCGAGGTTGCGGGTGCGACCGTCGACGGGGACCTCATCCGGGCTCTCCGTCACCTCGACGTACAGCCGACCATCGGGGAGCGTG
>Ga0302325_10013526_pt1 | contig 17394 bp, 12 predicted proteins | sample Palsa_T0_2_FD_201948 | JGI IMG/M metagenome (GOLD analysis project Ga0302325, IMG submission 201948) | Peat permafrost microbial communities from Stordalen Mire near Abisko, Sweden - Palsa_T0_2 | ecosystem: Environmental > Terrestrial > Soil > Palsa > Peat permafrost | place: Sweden: Abisko... | reverse complement strand
TGCGTCAGCTATGGCGGCATCGACGCGCAGCTTCAGTTCGTCCACACCGTTGTCAACTGGGCCCTGCGATTCAAAGCAACCCATAAGCCAGCAGTTATACAACGCAGGAATCTCGTACTCCCGGTCGCGCATGGTATCGGTCTCAGGAGCGAAAGCATTCCAGACAATGCGTTGGTTCTGGTTAGCCCAGCCGCCACTCGGCGAGAAGAAGGGATACAGGAAGTACTCAACCGCTCGCGTGTCAGGCGTCGAAGCATTGACTGTAGCGTAGTTCCTGAAGGCGTGCATGGCATCGCCATCGGTAAAGCGATTCCACTCGCTGTCCGTGGTGCAACAGTCATGTCCCTTTTGCCAATCGGACACCTGGTCATGTATGCGCTCGGCGACCAGGTTCCATGACGACGGGTTGCCCACGTTGACCCAGGTGCAGCTTCCTTCCGTAGTCTTGCTCCCTAGAGTCCCACTCCAACGAGGCCGGCATACAGCGTTCCTCGCGTTCGGACACTGTGCGCTTGACGACGTGCAGGCTGAGATAGCTACTTGAACATTCGTACCGTCCGTTACAGGAGACCACGCTCCGTAACTATGGCGTGCCTGCCAATTCGTTGCACTGTTCAGCACAAGACCAACACCGTAAGCTACCCGCGTGCCGTCATAATTCCATATTCCAAGCGGGCCCGTCGTCAGCCCACTGCTGAAGTTGTCTCCACCAAAGTACTGCCCAGGAGCATTCAGTTCAGCGTCCAGCATTTGCACTACGCTCTGCACGCCGTAGCAAGCCGAACCACACTGACTTAAGGTCTGCCCATAACTAGCCAGATATGCCCAGTAGTTGTTCATGCTGGGGATGGGAGGGAAGCTGGTGGCTGCAACCGGTTGAAACGTAGGCTGCGCCAGCACAGAGAAGCTGTAGCTGAAAGCTGCCGGCGGCCCAACGTTGTTCTGTGAGGTATCGGTGCCCTGCATAGTTGCAGAGATCGTGTGGCACTTATCAGTGCAGGTAGATGTCGATGTTCCGGGCCACACCAGGATGAAGTTATTGAACGGTCCCATAAAGCAATACATGCCGCCCTGGCAGAAGTAATGACCGGCATATAGGCCGCTGGAAACGATATAGCTGCCTGCGATGTTACTTTGGCCTGCACTGGGGGCCTCGCTGTTGTCCGAGGTGTATTGCACGGTGACGCCAGTACTTCCGCAGGACATCTTCCCGTCGACAGGGTTACTGCAAAGCTGTCCATCCACTTTTATGGATTGAACCATGAGATAAGCCGGAGTCGATGAACCGGAGATCCACTGGTTGCTTATGGCGACAGGCGTCATATGTCCTTGCCACATGGTTTGTGATGCCGCTGCCGGGTAGGTTGCCCAGGTAAACGTTGAGCCTGTAGGCCGCTGCGTGCTAAGTTGCAGACCGTTGCTCTGAGCGTTACCCCACGGTGCAATGCTAGTGTTGGGATCGGTGCGTTTGCAGTTCTGGCCAAAGCTACCACCATGCCCCGGACCACTCCCACAAGATGCCACACTCAGCAAGTAGTTGCCCCTGCCTCCAGGCATCAGTCCGGTGACGACGCCGCAGTGCGACGTAGCCATCGTCGAGTCGTAGTATGCGTAGTTGTCCGCCATCGGAGAACTTGCACCGTTGATCTCCCAGTAGATCTCAATCAGAAAGTCGCCAGTCGATGGCGTCGTAGCGCAAAGTTGCGCCTTTGTGAAATCACTTTGGTACGGGTAGGTGAAGCTAGTGATGCAAATATGGCCGGGTGATTGCGAACCTATCCCCACAGCGCCCTGGTTACCGTTGATACAGCTTTGAGCATGTGCCAGGGATGAACCCAGACACAAGCCAACGAACATCAAGACCGTTCCCAGATACTTCTTCATTATTATTGCTACCCTTCAAATGAGAAATGGCTCCGTCAGGAGCCACTGTTCCGCTTTTGCTAATGTCCTCAGCCGACGAAGCGATTAGCGAGGTCGGGCAGGGCACGCACTTGGTCTCAGGAATTTGGTGAGCGTTCTGATACCAAACAAATCCATCTTCCACAGTAAGACCATCGGTCAAACTTCAACTGCGCTTTAATTCCTCCATTGATGATTGGTAGCGAGAGAGTGTGTCAGCGGCACCCGGCCCGATCGACATCCACTCCTGACGACGATGGGGGAATTTCAGCCTCAGTACCGGTCAAGAAGGTCAAGAAGGTGCCGCTGCTCGCGTATGAGGCTCTGGGCAAGCAGCGGCTAGAGGGATCTTGCGTGAGTGCAGTATGCTGAGGGCGAAGATCCGTCAGCTGTAACCTGGTAGCCATCTCCGCTGGAGTAACGGTCGTGCCACCATCAAGAACGCCGCAGTCGGTCGGGCGATGGCCATCAGCTCGCGCCGCCTGCCCGGACCAAAGGTGGTCGCCGACCGCGCTGGTCTCGTGCTCAAACTTTTGGTGGGCGATTGGCAACACCTGCCTTCAGGAATTCCTTACGCCGGCCGAGCAGCGTTATAAAGAGTCTCATCTGCTCAGCAGAAAACAGCGTCCCCAGGTCTCGCAGCGATTGTTCGGTCTGGCTTACGGTCTGCCGGAGATTCGCAATTCTCTGTTCTGAGTTAGCGATCGGTTCGCTTAGCGCTCGGAGGCGTTCATCGATCGAACGTTCCACAGAAGCCGAGAATCGGCGCACGCCACGCTGCGCCGCCGAACGCGTCATTGCCTGAGCTGACTTTCCGGCCAGGAGTTTGAGATTTTCGACCAGGCTGTTCCAGTCATCGGCAGCCGTAGAGTTGTTAAGCCTGTTGAACTCCCCGATGAACCCAAGTGGAATCAGGTAGCGCCAATACGGGCTGGCGCTGGTCCTCGCGAGTAAGACCAAGACTCATTCCCAATGAAGAAATGGGTGTGCCAATAATCATCGCGATAGCACTAAAGTGGTTATTTGCTGGTCGCTTCTGTAGCCATTCTATACAATGCGTATTTGAGTTGAATGGGCTATGGATTTGTGTTAGAAATACCCTAGACGTGTTCGCTTGTCGCGCGTAATCATTATTGTTATAGCTTGGGCTAGTTGTCGCGCTGCCGGTCGTCTGCTCCCGAAGTTTGGAAGGCGCTAAATTTAGCGATTGATCTGGTCTTCGTGGGTTCCTTCTGGGTCCGTGTAATGAGTAACTCGCTGCGATTGAGTCGGCCTAATAGTTCGGATTTGTCAACTTCCAAGACCGTTCGGCTGCTGCCGTTCCGTCTTGGATAACGTTGATCAACCGCTGGACTCCGACCATTCGCGCATGCGGAGGGATTATGTTGACGAATTCTATGGCGACAAATCAGTTGAAGTCACTAGGCAGGGCGGACGAAGGACAAGCTCTGGTGCTGGGCGCCTTGGGGCTGGTTGTATTGGCGCTCATGGCTGGCCTGGGTATCGACGTTGGTTTGCTGCGCTACCAGAAGCAGCAGATGCAGAAGGCGGCTGACGCCGGCGCTGTCGCCGGCGCCTCGACGCTGATATACAATCTGCCGGGGTCGCAACAAGTTATTACCGCCGCTCAAAACGATACCGCTGCAAATGGGTTTACCGACGGAAGCCATGGAATATCGGTCCAGGTCAACAACCCACCGCTAAGCGGCCCGTTTATCGGTTTGGATGCCTATGTGGAAGTGATTGTTACCCAGGCTCAGCCGACCTTCTTTATGCGGGTTGGCGGCTTCAATTCGGTGAACGTTAGCAGCCGCGCAGTGGCCTCTTCAGTTGCAAGTTCGTCGGCGTGCATGTACGCCTTAGACCCTACCGATGCAGATTCATTGGTCGCAGAAGGGGCTGTAAGTGTCAACAGTACCTGCGGAATCAGGGTTAATTCTAATAGCCAGGCGGCATTCGACAAGAGAGGGAGCGGCAACATCGACGTCACCCAAGGCGGAATCGGAATCGTAGGCAACATAAACGAATCCGGAAGCGGCGGCATCAGCCCGACGCCAGTGACTGGCATTCCCCCATTCGTTGATCCATTGGCTGGTGTGCCAGGGCCAGCTCTGACCCCCTGCCGTCCGCAACTCACAATAACCCAACCAGGGACCAGGGTCCAAGCGGCTACTTACTGCAACGGGATTGTCGTGGAAACCAACGGCCCGGTAATTTTTGAGTCGGGTACGTATATCCTCATCGGCGGCGGCCTTACCGTCTCCCCGTTGAACCACCCGACATTAATCGGCAGCGACGTGACCTTTTACGACACCTGGAACGCTGCCTACCCGTACGCCCCAGTCATACTCAGTGGTTCAGAAGGTACGACGCTGTCTGCCCCCACCAGCGGCCAACTTGCGGGAATTTTGTTTTTTCAAGATCGCTCCGTAGTCGACCGCGGCCTGGCTACCCTCAGCTCCTTCGACGCCTCACATGGAGAACTTTACACAGGGGCACTCTACTTTCCAACTACTACTATCGCCTATACCGGGAATCGAACATTTCCTCCCTACACAATCATCGACGCATGGAACGTTGTCTTGATAGGGACTTCTGCGATTGGCAACAACTACAGTTCGCTACAGAGCGGAGCGTCGCCGATCCACAGTGCTGCCTTGGTCGAATGAGTGAAATCTGTTCGGCGTCATTCGCTTGACGATATAGTTTGGATGGCTTTGATCCGAGGCTAATCGATGTGGAGCGCCCGACAGGGAGTTCACACGAGTTAGCCTACGGTCGAGACACCGCCTGCCCCCCGCACCTCGCCGCACTGCCGTCTGCCTCGTCTGCCGAGATCAGCCGTACCTCTATAATCGTGGGAGACCTACAGCGACAGCCTCGGTTGCCCAATAAGCCTGGCCCGCTCGCTGTATCGGCGGACAGCGCCGTTGCTGTCCTCAAGAGAGGCTAAAGATGTTCGCACGCAATGCCCATTTCCGCGTTAAGTCCCTCGACATGGCTGCCGAGTTCGCCCAGACACTGGAGAATGAGATTCTTCCTTTACTGCGCAAGCAGGAAGGGTTCAGGGGCGAAATCACGTTGTCGAACCCCGGCAATCTGGAGCGGATTTCAATCAGCCTGTGGGAGACCAAGAGCAATGCAGAAGCTTACGATGCCAACGTCTACTCACAAGTGTTGAAGATTCTTTCCAAGGTGATTGAAGGGTCGCCCAAGATTCGGACATTTGAAGCCGTCGCCTTAAACCTCGGCCATGGCAACGCAGCCGAGCGCCAGAGTTCTTGATTGCTCTTCGTGGCGGAGCACTCGCAGTGCGCCCTCCACCAGCGCCTGCAGTTCGTCCTCGCCCGGATACCGGGCAATAGGAGCTATCCAACTTACGTATTCGGTCAGCACCTCGATCAAACGTCGTGAATGCGCCATGCCGCCGGTGATCAGCACCGCGTTTACATGCCCGTGCAGAACGGCGGCCATCGCCCCAATTTCTTTCGCGATTTGGTAGACCATCGCGTCGAACACCGTTTTGGCCGTTGCCTCACCACGCGCGATGCGGCGCTCCACTTCCATCAGGTCTTTGGTGCCAAGATAGGAGTACAGTCCGCCCTCGCGGAAAAGCAGACCTTCCACCTGCTTCTGTGTGTAGTTGCCGCTGAAGCAGAGATTGACCAACCGCATTGCCGGTACACCGCCGGCACGCTCCGTGGAAAATGCCCCTTCCTCGCGCGAGTTGGTCACATCTATCATGAGGCCGTTTTCGTGAGCTGAAACTGAAATCCCACTGCCCAGGTGCGCTACGATGAGCCGCAACGACTCGTACGGTTCGCCCAGTTCGCGAGCATAACGCTTAGCCACTGCCTTCGAGTTCAACGCATGCCACAAACATTGCCGCTCCAGCAGCGCCGATCCCGACAGGCGCACAAACTCCGGCCATTCGTCCACGCTGACCGGATCGACGACGTAGGCTGGTACCCCGGCCTTCTGAGCGATCCCGTGCGCCAGAAACGCGCCCAGGTTCGCGGCATGTTCACCGCGGCTGGCCAATCGCAACTCCTCCAGCATTTCCTCATTCACCACGTACGTACCGCTGGCTACCGCGGGCAGAAGACCACCACGTCCTACCGCCGCGTGAAGCTCGCGGAGGTTGTGTCCCGCCTCACTCAGTGCAGCTTCAACCTGAGCGCAGCGAAATTGCTGTTGATCAAGAACGGGCCGTCCAAGGAACTGCGCCATCTCGGCGTCGGAGTGCCGGATGTTAGCGACGAAGTCAGGGCGCTCGTTGACGTACAGAGCCATCTTCGTGGACGTTGAACCGGGATTAATCGCAAGGACCTTGAATTCACTGGCTGGCAAAAATCACCCCCAGAGCGATGGAGTTCACCTTGTCATCCACACTCTCCACGCGCGATGGAATGAGGATCGGGACCTTCGCGCCAGCCACAACGTGGGCGCACTGCGAGCCGCCCAGATACTTCACGGCTTTCCCCAGAAGGTTACCCGCCTCGATGTTCGGAACCACCATGCAGTCGGCGTGACCTGCGACCGGATGGACGATGCCCTTCGCCTGCGCGGCGGACTCCAGAAGGGCACAATCGAGGGCAAGCGGGCCGAAGATATCCGCGTCACCGAACTGGCCGGCTTCGCCCATCGCGGTGAGATCTCTGGCATCCACACTCGAGGGCAGCGACTCGCTGACCGCTTCCGTGGCGCTCATTACCGCGATCTTCGGGCGCGCCAGTCCAAGGGAACGCATGACTTCGATTGCATTCTGCACGATTTGCTTCTTCTGTTCCAGGTTCGGCAAAACATTTAGCCCGCCATCGGTGATACCAACCAGCCTGCGCTCGCCCGCAAGGTTGTCTTCATAAAGGAGAACATCGCTCAGTAGACGTCCCGTTCGCAACCCATGCTCCTTATCCAGCACCGCCCGCAAAAGTTCATCGGTGCGGAGATGACCTTTTAGGAGGATGTCCACGCGGCCCTCACGCGCCATCTGGGTGGCGATAGCTGCGGCGTCATTGGCACTGATAAGCTCTGCCGATGCGATCAACTCAGAGAGCCCCAGCGCCTCTGCCTTGGCTCGGATTTTGCGCTCGTTGCCGATAAGCACCGGAATGGCAATGCCCAGATGCAGCGCGCCATCGGCTGCTGTCAGGGCAACCTCGTCGTCAGCCACGACGATTGCGACCCGTTTGGGCCCCAGCGGCTGAGCGCGATGGCGGAGTTCGGCGAAGTTGGCTATAAGCCTTTGGATGGGTGCAACAGTGCTGGAGACCATGACCTATCGTCTCCCAAGCAAGCAAGGCATTGCAGTGAGGCGGATCACAATAGCGCCGGCGTCTGTTCGTCCGTTCGCAGACTGCGCTTCAGACCATGGTTAGTCGCTCATCGCTTGCTCACGGTAACCTCGGCTGACGCCGATTCTCGTGGGTCGGCTTTGCTGGTCGCCAGCAGATGATAGGTTCCCGGCGTACGCGGCGCGATATAGACGGCCAGCGATGATACGGTGCCGCCATCGGCTTTGGCTCCGCGATTCACAACGTGGCCGCCGCCGACGCCTTCCTCCACCGTCCAAATCACCGGGGCATCGTCCGTGCCACTGACGGTAGCAGAGAAGTCGAAGGCCTTTCCCGCGACCACCCGGGCGCTCGCCGGAGAGATCGTCACGACCACGGATGAAGGCGGGGCGGTAGTCTTGCTGGGCAATGACGAACGTAGGATCCACACGGCAGCGCCAGCGCCCGCCAGGAGTATGACGATCACCAGTATCTCCAGCACCGGCAGGCGCGACCTCCGCCGAGTTTCGCCAGCGGAGCGAGTTACTTTACTGGTAGGATCGGATTCGGCAGCCTTACTGGCAGGATTTGGTTCCTCAGTCTTATTAGTGAGATTAGTGTTGGCATACCCGGCAAAGGTCGGAGGCGCGATATTCGCAGCCGGGTCCAGGGCCGGCGCTGGAGTATCTGCGGGCAACTCCGTCCCACACCAGTCGCACGACAAGTCAGTTCCTGTGTTTAATCTGTGACACCGTGGACAGCGGCGGAATTGCCGAACCGTCGGCGCGGCCTGCGGGGACGGTGGCACGGGCTCTTCCCGCATCAGTTCCGCCGCGGGCGGGAACGTTTGATTCTGCGCTGGGATCGGCGGCTCCTGCATTTCGACCGCCGCGCCGGGGACAATCGGCATTCCCGCGATAGCCGTCGAAGAGCTGACGGTGGCTGCGGACTCAAAGGGCTCCTGCGCGATAGCCGCGCCGCAACCGCTGCAAAAGTTATCTTCGCGCTGGATGCTTCGACCGCAGACTTTGCAGAACATTGGCCACACTTTCACTACTGCGACTGCTGCTGTGTGAGCAAAACCACATCCGTATTATTGCGCCCGCGCGTTACCGCCAGCCGCTTGTTCTTCCAGTCGTAGTCATAGTGGTAGATCAACAGATCATTGAAGTTGGTCGTTTGAGTCACGGTTCTGGTGCCGATAGGCTGCATGATGATGTTCGAGACGCCTTTCAGCGTAACCGGATAATACAGCGCCTGCCCATCAGCCGAGTATTGGAAGAAATTGGAGATTGCAAGTACCGGCGGAAAGTTCTTGACCGGCAATCCTCCCTGCGCGGGAATAATCGAGATCATAGCTTTGAAGTTGACGCCGGCGCCTTCCGTGGTCAGCGCCGCAATCTGTTGGCTGTCGGGCGAAAGCACGCCGAAATCCACGACCTTGTCGCTCATCATTTTGGGCTCGCCTCCGCTGAGCGGCATCTCCATCAGCGTCTTCTTTCCTTTTGCGAAGGTGGTATACAGAAACGACTTGCTGTCGGGTGAGCAGGATGCGTTCTGGTCGACGGTTCCTTTAGTCAAGGCCGTCGCCGAGCCGCTCTGCAGATCCAGCCGCCAGATGTTAATCGCCTTGGTTTGCTTGTCCGGCATGGAAAACAGCGCATAGGCGCCGTCGCGGCACACCGACAGTTCGGACATCGGGAGGTGCTCCTGGAAGATGATGCTGCGATTGCTGCCGTCACCGTTCATGATTGCGATGTGGCCGTCATAATCCATCGCCACCAGGCGCCCGTCGGGCAACCATCCCACTCCAATGTCGCCGTGGTTGTCGACCTGCTTCGCGTTGAGGCTGCCGTTGGCATCGGAACTCATGGTATAGAGCCCGACTTCCGGAGTGATCTGGATGGCGACCAGCTGTTTGCCGTCCTTGGTGACGCCCAGCGTGAGATTGCTATACGAGTTGAGGTCGTTGGTGATGCGATGCAGCTTGCCGGCGGCGATTGCGATCTCGCCCACCTGTCCATTCCAGTCGCTGGAGAGATCGTGGAAGATGAGGACCAGGTGTTCGTTGTCCGGCATCCACGCCGGCTTATGCAGAATGGCTGACCCGGCGTAAACCGTTTTTTCTTTTCCGCTGTCCGGATTGAGCAGAACAACGCGACCCAGATTTTGGCGGCCGGGATCGAGGACCGTGGCCGCGATCGACTTGCCGTCGGGCGACCATGCCGGATCGTAGTAACCCGGCAGCGGAAGCTTGGAGAGCACGCGCTCATGGGTTCCATCGGCGTGGGCGATAATCAGGCTCGAACTCGCATCCGTGGAGCTGTCGCGCAGGTACACCATCTGCTGCCCGTCGGGCGAGAAGCTGACGGCACTGTCAACATCATCGGCCAGCTTGTGCGGAGTGCCACCGAGCACCGGAATCTGGTACAGAAATCCAACGCCGGGATGCTGCGTATCGCCGCGGACGAAGTACAGGAAATCGCCGTCGGGCGAAAACGTCAGTCCCATGTAGCCGCCCTCCATCGGTGCCATGATTTGCGCATTGCTGCCAGTGGCGACGTGCCGCATCCACAAGCTTTGCTGGCCTTTTCCCTCATCCACCACGTTGACCACATACTTGCCATCCGGTGAAATCGTTGCCAGTATTGCGTGGCCCGAGCTGGTCAGCTTCTCCATGTTCATGGTCTGGAAGGGAATCGGCCCGGAATCGCCGCGCCACTGAGCAAAACGGGTGTACAAGCCGTAGATTCCAGCGCCAACCATCAGCAAACTGGCCGCCAGGATGATGTTTGTGCCGCTGCGACGACGCTTCGCGACGGCCACGGTTTCGCTGGCAGCGCGCTGCGCCGCGCCACTGCCACGGGTTGCGGGAAGGGAAGCTGCGGCGATCCCAGCTCGGGAGCTGTGTCCCAAGCTATCGCGCTTCAGTCGCTTCAAGTCGGAGCGCAGCTCGGCCGCACTCTGATAGCGCAGATCGCGGTCCTTCTCCAGCGCCTTGTCGATGATTTCTTCGAGCTTGAACGGAATGTCAGGATTCAGTTCGGCCGGCGGACGCGGATTGCGATCGAGAATCCCCTGGAAGATGACGGCAGAAGTATTGCCGTCGAAGGCGATCTTGCCAGTCGCCATCTCGTAAATGATGCCGCCCAGCGAAAATAGGTCGCTGCGGCAGTCGAGGTCCTCGCCGCGCGCTTGCTCGGGAGACATATAGGCGACCGTGCCTACGGTCGTTCCCGGCGTCGTGAGCATCAAGGGCGAAGTGGTTGGAGCGTTGCCGGCAACCGTCTCCAGTGCTGCGCGGCGATCGTAGGTCAGTTTCGCCAATCCAAAATCGAGGATCTTGGCCTGTCCGCGACTGGTCAGAAAAATATTTGCCGGCTTCAGATCGCGATGCACGATGCCTTTGCCATGCGCCACATCCAAGGCGTCGGTGACCTGAATGCCGATGTCTAGAATTTTGTCCAAGGGCAGCGGATGGCCGTCGATCGTTTCGTCAAGGCCCTGGCCTTCCAGTAACTCCATGGCAATGAAGTGTTGTCCCTCGCACTCCTCGATGGCATAGATGGTGCAGATGTTGGGGTGGTTCAGCGCGGAGGCGGCGCGCGCCTCTTGCTTGAAGCGCTCCAGGGCATTGGGATCCTGTTCGAGCTGGCGCGGCAGAAACTTGAGCGCGACATGACGTCCCAGCCGAGTGTCTTCCGCTTCGTACACTACGCCCATGCCACCGGCACCCAACTTCTTCAGGATGGTGTAGTGCAGAATGCTCTTCCCGGCCAGGGTTTCCAAGGGTGAAATCTCCAGTTAACTCGACTTTATTGCTACCGGAGGGCAGCGTCAAGGTGGGGGTGATAAATGCAGCGACGGTTTCGACGAAGAACGATGTTGCAATCGATTCAGAAAGGGGGCAGTCGTCTCACCCTCAATGTGAGCAAGGGCAGCACCCCGGCGATCGGTTGCACGCCTGCCCAGAAAAGATGCGCGCACTGTGACGTGTGCGGCCGGCTCTTTCTGAATGAAGGGCTTCACTCTGTACTCACAACAATCTGGTGATGGAAAGGATCGAAGGGCCCAGCACTCCGAGCGCATCAGGTTCGTTATTGCGAGCGGCGTGCTGTGAGCATTCTGGCCGATTCCCGTCCGCTGAGTAAGTCGCAAATGGCTAGTTAAACCTCACGCGTAGGCTGGACGGAAACGGCCCCTCATATTGCAAGTCGCCGGCACGCTGCAAGCCCGGGCGTTTTAGCAGTGCCTTCAATATCGCCGGTATTTGGACGCGATTGACGTATTGGCCAAAGCAAGTGTGGAGACCGTGTCCGAAATGCATGCTTAGATATTCAGGACGGTCAATGCGAAAGTCGTTAGGTTGGTCCACAAAGCGATCGTCGAACATGGCCGATTGCGTGGCTGCGATCACGGACGTTCCTTTGGGAATCGTGGTTCCGTGGAGCGAGGCTCGGGCCAGCGGATAATCCTCCGCAGTGAGGCGAAATAAACCTGGATTATTGGGATTGAAGCGGAGCGCCTCAAATACGTACTTTCCCAGCAGCGCATCATCATCGGCCACAGCCGCGGCTTGGGCTGCCTTTAGCTGCTCGGGACGTTTGAACAATTCGTCCAGGGCCTGAGCGCAGCACTTGGAAGTCGTAGGAATCGCGCCCACGAGCAAGCCCAGCAGGTTATTGCGAATGCTGACGTCGTCCGTGGCCGGCAAGCCAACGCTTTGGAGCGCCAGACAGCGACCGATCACATCATCTTTGGCTGTCCGGCTGGCCTTTCGTTCGGCGATCGTCTCGTCGAGCCAGGTGCGCACTGCGGCGGCAGCCTTGGCCGTTGCCTGCGCCAAATTGGGATCGTTATTCAGGTCTGTGAACAGATACTGGAAAATCACGCTTCCCCACGCCGCGAGCTGTTGATCGGAGGGTGGAGCACAACCAAAGTACTCGGCAACCCACCGGGCCGGCACGACTTTGCTCAGTTGTGGAACTACATCCAATTGACTGCCGGCTGCAGCCACCAAATCGTTTGCGGTCTTCTGAACAAACGCAGTGATCCTGTCGGGGATATCTTCGCGGCGGAGCACGCTGCGCATATGCGATACGTCGCGCGTGTACTCGGGTGAATCCTGCATGCCGAGGAAAAAATTCCCTCCGCCCGTGACCACTCTCATTTTTTCCCCGTAGGTCACCAGAAACACATCATCGTGCGCCAGCACTTCCTGAACGTCTTCAAAGCGCGTCACCAAAGCGAAGTTCTTGATAAGAAGAATAGGTTTGACACGGCGCAGGAGGGCGAACATCGGCTCCGGATATTGGACCAGATGCGCTTTCAGTCCATCTAGAAAGGACATCGCCTCATCTTGAACATCCTTCGCTTTGCCGATCTCGCGATCCACGCAATCCAGCACGTCGCGGTTCAGCTCTACGCAATCCGCATCGATCTTGGTGAGCGCGCCCTTGAGGTTTTCGAACATGGTATCCCGCTTCTTATCTTGGGTCGACACTTCCACTCGCCATCATCTCAAGCGCAGTCAAACTCGGCACGAAGAAATAGTCTCCACCCCTCAGTTCGACGAAGTGGGGCAGGTGCGCACAGACGAACGGCGGATTCTGCGCATCCGCTGTACCTTGCACGACGAATTTGCCTTTGCCGTCGTGATTCCCGATAACCAGATCTTTGTCGTTTCCCTGGTGCAAATCGTTTCCGTATTCGATCCACTGCTGTTGCACGAATTCGAATTGGCGGAACAGGCTGGCGTTCAAAGCCATAAAAATGACGCCGCGATCATCCTCGTCACGAACCGGCTGGCCTTCCGGTACATATTGGCCGTAGGGAAGGCCGCGGCGCATGATGCGCCTGCGATTGACGAGTTCGCCGTGGAAACCAAAGGCATCGCGCGGGTTTGCGCGGCGGATGTGCGCGCCGATGGGGCAGCGCAGGCCGCTCAAGTCGTTGCCATAAGTAAAATTCGTGTTCCGGTTGTCATCTTGAACGATCGCCGGGTCGGGTTGGTCCGGCGAGAGCTCGATGGGAGTTCCGTCTCGCCAGCGGCCGATGAACTTGGCAGCCAGCTTTTCTTTGCCACCGAGATACAGCCGGCTCTGCTTTTCCAGATAGTCGCGAAAAGTCGCGACGTTCTGATGCATCTTGCGATAGACCATGAACGTACCGTTCCGCGCCAGCAGATGCGGAATGGGCGCGACAGGAAGCTCGCCCGACTCATCCGCGTATCCCAGCAAGAATTCTCCGGTAGCCAGAGCTTCCCACGTTCCATCCTTGGCTAACTTGCCTTGTCCCGGAACACATTCACGCTCCGCGCCCTTGAAATCGGGGTTTCCAAATCCGTCCGTGTAACCGAAGTGCTCTTTCGAAGTAGGCTTGCCGTCGATGAAAATTGCACCGGCATCCTGTGCTTGCAACTGTCTCGCTCCGCCCGTCTGCTCCATAAGTTGCACCAGGAGAGCGCATTGCTTTTCCAGCGCGGCAGGAGTTTGCGCGTTTACCGCCAGCCAGACATGTACTCGGTCTTCGCTCCATACTGGATCCCAATGCTCCGGAGCATTCTTTCCGGTATCGTAAAGAATTTCCCTTCGCGCCTTCATGCCTTGCTGGAATTCAACGGGGAAGCTGAGCAGCGCCGCTTCCGGAAGTTCAAGCTGGACCAGTCCCCTGTGGGTGAACGCAAGGTTCACCGTGGCGACGGGCTTTTCGTCCCAACGCTCTCCTGTCGTGAGGTATTGGACGACTTGGCCGATGAAGTTCTGCGCCGCCTTGGGATGCAAGAGCTCCAACAACAGATACCGGGCGAAAGGGAAGTTATACCCTTTCAACGCGAATCCCTGTATATCGGAAACGTCAATCTTCGTGTTATCCGTTCTAATAACAGCGGAATTAGTCATGAGGCCGGTCCTCCGCGGAAGTTTCCTCGGAATCGTCTCCGCCCGGCAACGGCGCCGGCGCTTTCGCCAAACGCTCCAATAGCACGCCGAACGACTTCTGTATTTCAGCCGCGGGCTCACCCTGGTTTTTTTCGATAAAGTGAGCGAGGGCCGACTGAACCTGTAGAGCTCGCAAGTTCTGCTGTACGGTCTTATCGTTCACGTCGGCAAAGAAGAACGTTGTGGCGATCTGGCACTTTTTCATGTAGGCGACGAAGCCGGCGGGATCCGCCACTCCGGGATAGCCCACACAATGTTTCCAGACCGACTCGACGACCTCCGGAATTTCTCGCGCCATGCGGGTGAGATAGGTGTCGAGATCGCCGTCGAAATTCGTCTCGAAGACCAAATAGCGGGATTTCAGGTGCTCCTCATGAGCGGGTGCACCCACAAAGACCACATCATCCATCACCACCAGGCGCGCAAGGTGGGTGCTGGAAACTCGTGCGAAAGGGCTGGTGTGGTCGCGCGGCAAACTCGCGAGATACCAGCGCAACTCCGTAGCGTGGCAAATATCTATCCGCTCGTTCTCGACGATAGGCGAGAGGATCGTCAGGCCGTAAACTTGCCCGCTCTGGTTTGCCATTATGTTCCTACCGGGGCCATGCCTGTGGAGCCGAGGTCCGCTTGCACCCTCACTAGAAATTGCCGATAGGCCTTCTCGAAATCTGATGGTGAAAGAGTCTGGCTAGTCTTAACGAACTCGTTGAAAGCATCCTGCACTCGAAGTGCGGCCTTTACGTCATTGGTCGCGGCCCTGGGATAGGCATTGTAGTAGTAATCCGTGTCGAACTGTAACTGGCTTATATAGGCCTTAAAAGGCGTGACCGGCACCGAGCCGGGAAACTTTTCGCTCCATCTCCAGATGGCGTTTAATCCCTGGGAAAGCACAGCCGAAAAAGCGTCGATGTATTGGTTCCACGTGCCGTTGAAATTACTAAAGAACATCAAGTAGTCATAGCGCAGTTCTTCGCGAGGCTGCTGGGGCGAAAGTTGGGGAAACTGGTGACGGGTTATGATGACCCAGCGCGCGAAGTGGATAAAGGAAAGGTTCTTGAGGTCCGTCTGAAGCGGCTTAACGGCACCAAGAATGAAGAAGAATACCCGCAAAAGAGGTGTCTTCCATGGCTTCATCGGCGTAATAGCGTTCATGGCATACGCTTTGCCATTTATGTTCGTCACAAGTCTGCGCCCCTGTCGGAGTCAGGCGCTCACTCGCGCCGATTCCCGATCCTTCCGGCTACGAATGAGATTGCCCGATTTTGGTGCCCCTGGATCCGGTCTTGATGGGACTATTCCACTCGGGATAGTCGACCGTTCTCACCACTCAGCTGAGAACGGCGAAAGTGTACTCCGCGGCTTTGAGCTTGTAAAGACGCAGGGTGGTTTTGTTACGAAATCCGAACAAATAGTTAAGCCGGAATCTTCTGTTTTAGCTCTCAACAGCCCGACACTATATACTCCTTCCGGCCCTGCTGTTTGAATAAGTTACGAACGCGGTTGACGAGTTTCGCACTTCTGCCACGGGCTGTTGGGCGTCCTGCGGGACGTTCCGATGTTATGATCGCCTCGTTCTGAACCTTCTGCAAAGGTATACTGCTCGCGATGCTCACATCGATAATGAAAGATCCCCTCACATGGCTCTATCCTCCGATCGAGCCGTACAACACCGGTCGTCTCCAGGTTTCACCCGTCCACGAGATCTACTTCGAGGAAAGCGGCAACCCCTCTGGCAAGCCCGTGCTATTTCTCCATGGCGGTCCTGGCGGCGGCTCTGAGCCCAAACAGCGGCGCTTCTTTCATCCGGAGAAGTACCGTATCGTCAACTTCGACCAGCGGGGCTGCGGCAAGAGCACGCCCTACGCGTCTCTTGAGGACAACACCACTTGGGAACTCGTGGCCGACATCGAGAAAATCCGCGAGCATCTCGGCATTGGGCGCTGGCAGGTGTTCGGCGGATCCTGGGGCTCGACGCTTGCCCTCGCCTACGCCGAGACGTATCCGGATCACGTTGCCGAACTCGTCCTGCGCGGCATCTTCCTTCTCCGCAAGCAGGAGATCGATTGGTTTTACCAGCGCGGCGCATCGATCCTCTATCCGGACGCCTGGGAGCCGTACCTCGCGCACATTCCCGCGGCCGAGCGCGGCGATCTGCTCACGGCCTACCACCGTCGCCTGACCAGCGATGATCTGGCCGTGCGACTGGCCGCCGCGAAGATCTGGAGCGGATGGGAGGGTGCAACCTCGAAGCTCCTGCCCGACCCTGACTTCACTAGCCACTACGAAGAGGATGAATTCGCGCTCGCCTTCGCGCGCATTGAAGTCCACTACTTCGTCAATAGGGGGTTCCTCGAGACCGACGACCAGTTGCTGCGCAATGCCTCGCGCATACGCCACATTCCCGGAGTGATCGTGCAGGGCCGTTACGATGTTGTCTGCCCCATGGAAAGCGCCTGGGCGCTGCATCGTGCATGGCCCGAAGCCGACCTCATCATCACTCCCGATAGCGGCCACAGCGCCTTCGAGCCGCCGAACAGTCGGGGCCTGGTTGCGGCGACTGACAAATTCGCTGGCTGCTAGGGCACTACTGGCTGTTACGAGAAGGGCATTTCTCGAGTACGGACGCTAAACTTTCCCTCATTTACCGCAGGAATGTCTAATGGGGCAAGACTTATGAAGCATTAACTAAATTGATGCCGCAGACCGGGTGGGCAACGATCGAGGCGCTCGCTAACATAGAAAACCTATCGCGTAGAGTCACATCGAAGTGAGGCAGAGCCGCAGGGCCCGGACGCCTGCTCGGTGCGGACATGAGGCGGACACGAGACAAACCTCCGGCAAGCCGCTCCCAACGAGTAAATATTACAAGCCATTCTATATGAATTACTTAGGTGGTGAGCGCGGAAGGAATCGAACCTTCAACCTACTGATTAAGAGTCAGTTGCTCTGCCAATTGAGCTACGCGCCCGCGCAAAAGGGAAGGCCACAGAAGGGGCGAGCATGATTATAACATCGTCCATGAACCGCGGCGCACTAGTAAGGGCAGCATCTGACGTATAGCTGTTGATCGGGCCGAAGCAGAGAAAAGGTTCAACCGGCCGCGCCCTCAAAACGCTTCATGGTTGCTGCTAGGTATCCGTGGCCTCTCTGGGACAGCGTTGGCTGGCATTGGGATCTGCATCTGCGAGGGATCTTCTTCCCAGCAGTTCTTCGCTTAGGCGGATGGTGTCCGTTACTCGCGTCCGCAGCCCACTCTGAAGAACAGAGATAGAAAAGGCGTG
>Ga0302325_10013525_pt1 | contig 17394 bp, 15 predicted proteins | sample Palsa_T0_2_FD_201948 | JGI IMG/M metagenome (GOLD analysis project Ga0302325, IMG submission 201948) | Peat permafrost microbial communities from Stordalen Mire near Abisko, Sweden - Palsa_T0_2 | ecosystem: Environmental > Terrestrial > Soil > Palsa > Peat permafrost | place: Sweden: Abisko... | reverse complement strand
CATTTGAAGCCCTCGGTGCAGGTGACCACCTTCAGCAGTTGGGAGCAGGTTGGCGCCTGGTACCAGTCTCTACAGCGCGGCTCACTCACCGTCACGCCGCCCATACAGGCGAAAGCCGATGCACTGGACCAAGGGCCTTACTACCGACGAAGACAAGGTCCACGCGATCTTTGATGATGTCGCACTGCATATTCACTATGTCGGCCTCGACTTCGGCATCGGTCGTTATCAGCCCCATCATGCAGACGATGTGCTCTCAAACGAATATGGCGACTGCAAAGATAAACACACTCTGCTCGCTTCGCTGTTAAAGGCGGCGGGAATCGAGGCGTGGCCGGCGCTCATCTCCAGCAGCCGCGAGCTTGATCCTGATACCCCTTCACCAGCGCAGTTCGATCATGTCATCACGCTTGTTCCCCTTGGTGGCAAGTTGCTGTGGATGGATTCCACCGAAGAAATTGCGCCCATTGGCACGCTGATCGCCTCACTGCGGGACAAACAGACACTCGCAATTCCAGTGAGCAAGGCTGCGTACCTCGAGCGCACATCCCAGGATCTTCCGTTCATACAGACCGCCCGGCTCGACGTAACTGGCAAACTCTCCGATCAGGGGCAGTTCACAGGCCATTTCAATGAGACATACCACGGTGACGTGGAAATGATCTTGCGGACAGCCTTCCGCGCCGTCCCTCAGTCGCAGTGGAAAGAACTGTTGCAGCAGTTTTCCGATGCCATGGGCTTCGGAGGACAGGTCAAACCCCCTGATGTCTCACCCGTCGAAAAAACCTCCGATCCCTTTCATATCTCGTACGATTACACGCGTGAGAAGTTCGGCGACTGGGATAACCACCGCATATCTCCACCCATGCCTGCAGTCGGTTGGGAATTAGCGCCAGGCGTGAAACAGATCAAACCCGCCGATGATATTGATATCGGCTCCCCCGGCGATCAGGACTATCGCGCGACAGTACAGATTCCCGCCGGTTGGAATCTCTTTCCGCCGTCAAACGTCGACCTGAAGGAAGATTGGGCGGAATACCACTCCACGTACTCAATCAAGGATGGTGTCTACACCGCCGAGCGGCGTCTTTTGACCAAGAAAGACAAGATGCCGTTAGACCAATGGGACAAGTATCTCGCGTTTCGCCGCGCCATTTACGACGATGAAGTTCGCATGACGCCAATCACCGATGCGAGCACTCCCAACGTCGCAGCCCTTCCGTTAGGCCACTCCGGCGTAGATAACCATTCCGGAGAAACGCGCCAACAGCTCTCCGCGCTTGTCGCGCCGTTGCGCGACGCCCTCGCGATTCTCGAAGCGGGCACATTGTCCAGTAACGATGAGAAGGCAAAAGCCGTCGAGATCACACGCAATGCAGTGGACGGCATCGAAGAGAAAACCATCGGGCTGCCGCTCGACGATCCGCACTCGCTGTACTGGGCACAAGCGCTTGCCTATGCGTGGTGCACTCGCGGCTGGGCCGCCCTGGAATCTCGCGATCTTACTTCTGCAGAATCCTATCTGCGCGCGGCTTGGAGGGCAGGGCAGGACAGCCTCTCTGGGTACCAGCTTGGACGGGTTCTTCAAGCGCAAGGCAACAATACCGCCGCTGCACATCAGTACGAGCTCGCCCACTCCGCGGGTGTTGCGAATCCACTCGGCGGCTTCCTCGCTTCGAACTACAACGTTGAAGATCACCTTGCGGCGAGCTACAAATCGCTTACAGGCAAAGAATTTAATTCCACTCCTCTCAACCACGGGGAATACAACGGTAGCCTGCGGGCGGAGCTCGATAGGGAACAGGAAATTCGGCCTCTAACGCACGTAAGCAAACTCACCGGCTCAGGTCTCTATGCCGTCGCGTTTGAATCCGGCAAGCCCATCAAGGTGGCCTACCTCAAAGGCGATCAAGGATTCGGCAATATGGCGCTAACCTTGCAGGCTCACAGTTTTTCGCAGGAGTTACCCTTGCACTCCAAGGCGCGCCTGCTCCGCGAAGTGCGCGTGATCTGCACTCCATGGGCCGGCTGTGATGCCTATATCCTTCTGCCCACATCCATCGAGATTCCAGCCACCAACGTGTTCACATACGTTTCATCGCCGGGAGAACCCAAAGGGAGTAACACCATCAGGATTGAAGTGGCACCCCAATAGGTGAAAGCTAACGCGAACTTACCCACTGCAGATGATCTGCAGCGGAGCACGGTCTCACGAAGAATACGGAACGCGATCATGCAAACAGTCAAAATTGCCACACTAGCATTAAGTGTTGATCGGCGATGAAATTAGGCTTACCGCAGGTGGCTACGCGTTGATCGCCATCCCCTCCACCGCCGCATAAGCATCCAGCATCGCCTCGCTCAGCGTAGGATGCGCATGAATCGTGAACATCAACTCATCCACAGTCCCTTCCAGCTCCATCACCGCAACCGCCTCCGCAATCAACTCCGTGGCCTGGGGCCCGATGATGTGCACACCGAGAATCTCCCCGTACTTCGCGTCTGCCACAATCTTCACAAACCCGTCGTGGCTGTTGACGATCGTCGCCTTGGAATTCCCCGCAAACGGAAACTTGCCCACCTTCACGGTGTGACCCTTTTCCTTCGCCTGCGCCTCGGTCAATCCCGCCGAACCAATCTGCGGATCGCAATAGGTACACGCAGGAATCCGCTCGCGCCGCACCGGCCTGTATTTCCGCCCCGCAATCTTCGTCACCGCCACAATGCCGCTCATCCCGCCCACGTGCGCCAGCTGCGGAAAGCCCGCAACAATATCGCCAATCGCAAACACACCGGGCTCCGCGGTCTCCTGCGCCTCATTCACTTTCACAAACCCGTGATCCAGCTCAATCTTCGTCTTCTCAATGCCCACACCTTCTGTGCGCGGCGCGCGCCCCACCGCCGCCAGCACCTTCTCGGCTTCCTTCTCGACTGTTTTTCCGTTCGCCGTTGTCCACGTCACCTTCACGCCCGCGTCGGTCTTCTCGATCTTCTCCACCTTGCAGCTTGTATTCAGATCGATGCCGCGCTTCTTGAACAGCCGCGTCAGCTCCTTTGAAATCTCCTCATCCTCCGGCGGCATGATCCGCGGCAGAAACTCGACAATCGTAACCTCGGTTCCATAGCTCCGAAAAATCGACGCGAACTCCACACCCACCGCGCCCGCGCCAATCACGACAAGCGATTTCGGCACCTGCGGGATGGAGAGGATTTCGATGTTGGTGAGGATGCGGTCATCCGGCTTCAGCCCGAAGATCATCTTCGCCTCCGAACCGCTCGCGAGAATCACGTTCTTCGCCTTCAGCTCGCTCGCATTTCCATCGGCACTCGTCAGCTCCACGGTGTGTACGCCGTCTTTTGCTGCTCCCGTGAGCCGACCATAGCCCGGCACCACCGTAACCTTGTTCTTCTTCATCAGAAACTCAAGGCCCTTGGTGTGCTTGTTCACAATCATGGTCTTGCGCTTCAGCACGTTCTCCCAATTCAAAACTGGCGCAGTCACGTTATCGATGCCGTACTCCGTCGCATCCTTCAGGTGATCCCATATCTCTGCGTTGAACAGCAGCGTCTTCGTCGGAATGCAGCCCACATGCAGACACGTCCCGCCCAGCACGCTGTCCTTCTCGATCAGCGCGACCTTCAGCCCCAGCTGTCCGCCGCGAATCGCCGCCGTATACCCTGCCGGCCCGCTGCCAATAATCGCCGCGTCATAAATCGTGCCCGTCTCTGCCAATGCAGACTCCATTCCAGCGCGCTCACTGTTCCGCACAGCTGCATCGCCTTTCATTGTTCAGTCTAAACTTTGGCCCCCTGATCACGGCGCGCAACACGGAGTTGCGGTATGATGCAGGCCGACAAGCAAGGAGGCTGGAATGCAGCGCTCTCTCCTTTTGCCCGCAATCGGTTTGGCCGCGGCCGTCATCACGTCCTCCGCGCAACAGATAAGCAACGACGCCAACCCTCTTTACCGCAACCCATCCATTCGCATGAGCACCATCTCGGTGCCGTCGATACCCGACGCGCCCTTCTCAGCAACCGCGGTTATCGAAAACCAGCAGACCATGCCTGACGGTTTGATCGTAACCTCCCGCAACATCAATTTGATTGGACGCGATTCCAGGGGTCGCACTCACGGGGAAATGCGCTCAAGAGTACCAGTCAACTTTCAGGGGACGCCGCCGCTCTCTGAGGTTCATATCTACGACCCAGAGACCAGCGTGAGAACCATCTACTACCCAGCCACGCACGTTGCGAGCAGCCAGACTGTCTCTCCGCCGCGGATTGCCTCCAACTTAACCGACCCTCATAGTCCACTTGTGAGGATAGAGGATCTCGGTTCATCAATCATCGATAACATCGATGTTCGGGGCACTCGCCGCACAGTAACGATTCCAGCTCCTCACGACGGGACCAGCGCGGCGATAACCGTAGTGGACGAGTACTGGTATTCGCCGGATCTGCACGTGAATCTTCTACTGCGCCACAACGATCCGCGCACAGGTATGCAGACCGTGAAGCTCTCGGACATCAAACGCGAAGAGCCTGCGCCGGAATTCTTCGAGATCCCCGACGGCTACAAGATTGTCGATATGACGCCGCCTGAGGAAAAGTAAGCTATAGTCCGGTTCCGCAAGCTTAGAGCAAAACCAGGTCCGCGCCTAATCTAAGTCGATTGACGGATTCGGCAGCAAACCGCTTACTTTTCCGAGACAATCTCCAAGCGCGCCCGGCCTAACATCGGCGCATGGGAACCGCACCCGCGAGTGCCGAGCCAATTCAGTCCACTCCAGCGCAGCCGCATCCCGCGCACGACATCCCATCCCTCGACGGCCTCCGCGCTCTCTCCATCACTATCGTTATCCTCTCGCACACCAGATCGCTCTTGCCCTCTCCCATCGCGAACTCCGGCCTCTTTCGCTACATCATCGGAGGCGGCCTCCACGGCGTACAAATCTTCTTCGTCATCAGCGGCTATCTCATCACCACATTGTTGCTCCGCGAATACGACCGCACCGGTACAGTCTCCTTCAAGCGCTTCTATGCCCGCCGCGCCCTGCGCATTTTCCCGTCGTTCTATGTCTATTTCGCTGTCCTCGCCATTCTCTGGATCACCGGAGTAATCCCGGAGCACTGGCCCACCTATCTCGCCTCAGCCACTTATACCTTCATCTATCTTCCCAACCCGCACGGCTGGTATGTCGAACACGCCTGGTCCCTCAGCGTGGAAGAACAGTTCTATCTCCTCTGGCCCGGACTACTCGTCTTCGCGCACCGTCGCGCCAGAAGCATTCCGTTCGCCCTCGCAGTCATCGCCCTCATGCCCATCGTGCGCATTCTTCTGTCCCTCACCTCATCGAGCCCCGAACGCGCCATCATCACCAGCGGCTCCGCCGACACGCTCATGGTCGGCTGCCTCCTCGCACTCCTCAGCAATCGCGCAGCATGGCAGCAAGGTCATCGCCGCTTCATCAACGCATGGACCTCGGCTACGATGCTTGTCGTCGGTTTTATCCTCGTGCCCTATCTCAGCGCCAAGCTTACCGGTGGCTTCGCTGGGATCCTTACTGTCGCACTCGGAAACACAGTCACGTCGTTCTGCATCGGCGGCATCTTGCTTTACGTCGTCGATAACCCGCAATCCCTTGCAGGCACTTTGTTGAATTTCCGACTCGTCCGCCACATGGGAGTGATTTCCTACAGTCTTTATCTATGGCAACAACTCTTTACGGGCAACCTCGCCCACATGCACCTGTATGTCTACTTATATATGCTGATTGCCGCCGAGTTATCCTTCAGGCTCATCGAGAAACCAGTCCTGCGTCTCCGCACCCGCCTCAACCTATAACCAACTCCGAAACTCGAACCAACTTACCCCGACTTATCCGTTCGCACCCGTCAACGCGACACCCACTAACTCACCCGCCGTGGCGATAACCTCTTCCGCATCCCCGAACCCCTCCAACCAATGCACGTCAGGTTCCCGCCGAAACCAGGTCATCTGCCGCTTCGCATAATTGCGATGCCCCTGCTGGGCTTCCGCGATAGCCACCTTCTCGCTGATGCCCTTGATCAGAACCGAAACCGCTTGACGATATCCGAGCGAGTCCAGCACTTTAATCGGTCCGTAGCAGGCCAGCAGAGCCCGCGTTTCTTGGATCAGGCCTGCCGCAAACATCTCCGCGCAGCGTGAATTTAATCGCTCATACAAAGCTTGCCGTGGCGGATTCAGCCCGATCCGCAGCAACCGAAACCCCGTCAGTGGATTCTTGGCTGCACTCGGTTCCGCTAGCACCTGCGAGAGCGGCCTGCGCCCCGCGAGGCACACCTCAATCGCTCGAATCAACTTCGGCGCATCGTTCGCATGAATCCGCTCGGCAGACGTCGCATCAACGCGCGCTAACACTCGATGCAGCCACACAGCCCCATGCCTCTCCGCACTCCGCCGCAGCCGCACCCGCAAATCCTCGTGCCGCGCTGGCCCCGCAAACAACCCCTCCGTCAGCGCCCGCAAATAGAGCCCCGTTCCCCCAGTCACAATCGGCAGTTTGCCTCGCCCCGCAAGCTGCCGCAGCGCCGCGCGTGCCTGCCTGCTGTATTCGCCTGCGGTAAACGCCTCATCCGGATCAACCACATCGAGCAAATGATGCACCACTCGCGCCCGTTCTTCGAGCGAAGGTTTCGCCGTCCCCAAATCCATCCCGCGATACACCGCCACCGAATCGCAACTGACAATCTCGCCAGCGAAGCGCTCCGCGAGCGCCAATGACAGCGCCGTCTTCCCACTCCCCGTAGGCCCCAGCAGCAGAACCACAAGCGGATCTGGCATGTGTGATCGCATCATCGGCCGCTGGTCAAACAACTCTTCGATATCCGATGCATGTGGGCGTTGATCCCTCACTGTTCCCTAATCCCTATTCCCTGCTCCCTGCTCCCTGCATTTAGAGCCGCCACCATCCCGGCGGAAAAATCCACTTGGGATTGGTATGAAAAAGCCACCACGCGCAAATCGCCGCGGCCAGCAGCACTAGCCCAATCGTCTGATTGCGCACAAACGCACGTCGCTGCGCCGCGCGTCGTTCTTGCTCGGCCACCTGTTCGCCATACGGCTTGATGCGGCTTTCCACCATGGCGCTCAGATCCAGCCGCTCGACGATCCTGCGGCTGTCCAGATCTCCTTCTGTCCAGGCCTCAGTATAGGAGTAGGCCCGTCCCGCGCCGAAGGCGCAGTCCGCTGCATGAGCATCCCCGTTTGACTTCTCCCACCTCCATTGCCGACCATAGCCTGTCGGGGGAAATCCATTTCCATGAAAGTCCTCATCCTCGGTTCAGGGGGACGCGAACACGCGCTTGCCTGGGCCATCGCACGCAGCCCGCGTGTCTCTGAAGTTGTCTGCGCACCCGGCAACGGCGGCATCGCGCAAATCGCTCGCTGCATCCCCGTCGACCTCAGAAATCTCGACGACATGGTCCGCCTCGTCACAGCCGAAGCCCCCGCCCTCACCATCGTCGGCCCCGAGCTGCCCCTCTCCCTCGGTATCGTCGACGCCCTCCAGTCCCGCGGCTTCCGCGTCTTCGGCCCCACCCAAGCCGCCGCGCGCCTCGAGTCCAGCAAGGCCTTCGCCAAGCAGTTCATGAAGCGCCATCAGATCCCCACCGCCAAATACTCCGTCTGCACGCACGCCGCCGAGCTCGAAGAAGCCGTCGCCCTCTTCCATCCCCCCATCGTCGTCAAAGCCGACGGCCTCGCTGCCGGCAAAGGCGTCATTCTTTGCGAATCGCGCAACATCGCTCTCGAAGCCGCGCACGGCCTCTTCAACGGGTCGCTCCTCGGCGAATCCTCCCAGCAAGTCGTCATCGAAGAATTCCTCGAAGGCGACGAAATCAGTTTCATTTGTCTCAGTGACGGCGCCTACGTCGCCCCGCTTCTCCCTGCACAGGACCACAAACGCATCGGCGAATACGACACCGGCCCCAACACCGGTGGCATGGGCGCCTACTCAACGGACACGATGATCGAGCCGCAAATGTCCGAGTGGATCATGCGCCACATCGCCGAGCCCACCATTCGCGGCATGGCCGAAGAAGGCACGCCCTTCATCGGCGTCCTCTATTGCGGTCTCATGATGACCCCGCGCGGCCCTGAGGTCCTCGAATACAACGCCCGCTTCGGCGACCCTGAAACCCAGGTCATCCTGCCCCGTCTCGAGTCTGACTTGCTCGACGCCCTCGAAGCCTGCATCGATAGCCGCCTCGCGGAAACTCCTCTGCGCTGGAGCCCCGGCGCCTCCGCCTGCGTCGTAGCCAGTTCCGCAGGCTACCCCGCCGGTTACAAAACCGGCTTCCCCCTCACCGGCCTCGGCAACGCCGCCCAGGTTCCAGGCGTTCAGGTCTTTCACTCCGGCACGGCGCGGATCGGCAGCCAGCTCGTCACCAGCGGAGGCCGCGTCCTCTGCGCCTCTGCCCAGGGAGATTCACTCCGCGAAGCCCTCTCCCGTGCCTACCAGTCCCTCGCCGAAATCCAGTTTGAAGGCGTCTATTTCCGCCGCGACATCGGCTACCGCGCCCTCAAGAGGTAAAAGGAACCCGCAAGTGTCCAGACCGACCAAACGCGTAGGGCGCATCAACTTCATTTTGCGTACGCTGGTCGTCACAGGGATGGCATTTGCGCTTGAATTCCTAGGGGATGAGTTACTACATCTTCTTCTGTCCCGATCTGCATATGCATTGCAGCGGGTCGCAGTATTCGGCTTGATTGGACTGTTTTTGATGGCCGTAATTGACGGGCGATTGCTTGACGCTGGGTTACCCGGATGGTGCAGATATCCTGCCTATTTCGTCTGGCTCGTGGCCACTTCACTGCCAGCGATTTGGTCTCCAGCATGGCCGATTGGCCTTGTGCTCTTTGTGCTTCTGTTGATTGCGGGGGCTGCATTTCCGGGAAAGCAGGCTCAATTCAATCCTGCCATGGTGAGCCCAGTTGCTGAAATTCGGGACGAGATGTCAGAGCCTGTCAAGCGCCGTCATTCGCGATGGTTTGCGGACCCAGTTGGCTTTCTGCGTAGTCTTTTGACCCTCGCATGCTTGTGGCTTCCGCTGATCTGGTTGGAGGACATCTCAAGCGGTGATCCGAGGGTATGGATTGCGCGTTTCGGCTATCTTATTCTGAGCTTTGTATGGTTCTATAAAGTAGTCGGCCGTCTATACGATGCTGGGCGGTCACCCCGTAAGATCTTCGGATATCTCTTCATTGGCCTTCTCTTGCTTATTAAAATGCTTCTTCGCCTTAGGCGTAGAGGGAGCTCGACGGGTCGGTACGCTCTTCTGATCTCGGCCGTTGCATCAATCTCCTCCACGCTGCACGCGTGGTTAAGGCTCATCAACGGTTATGAACTGCTCGCAGTTTTCATGCTGGCTCAGATTCCGCTCGCGTTTATGCCGAGCAAGCCCCGGCAGCCGGAGCCTGTCTCCGAGAACGACGACGCGGAGGAAGGCTCGCACAAGCCGGCACCGACAAACGTGTTGGCGCTTTCAGGGCCGTTTGAATACTTGCGCATCATATCGGTCATCGCCTGCCTCTTCGTTCCCCTGATATACATGGATCACGCCTTTGCTGGCACCGCTGGAAGCTGGATTGCTCGTCTCGGCTACCTTGTCCTGGGATTCTTTTGGCTTGCATTCGCGAATGGCCGCCTTGAGGATGCCGGATGGGCTCAAAGTGATTACCCGGCGCAATTTGGCCTCATCGTTTCTGTCGCATCCTTGATGCCAATCGCCGTTCATTGGGTGAATGCCTATGGTGCGCTCGTCATCTTCGTGCTCATCCAGGCTCCAACTGCGTTCCTCCGAAGCAAGCCCATCCCGTACGATCCTTTGCCGGAGGGTAGCTAGTGGCGTAGGGCCTAGATGAGTAAGAATCCTGATCAGGGGTGGAAGATAGAACAGATCGAAAAAGGAATCCATGACCGCCGCAATCACACTCGACGAGCTGTTCCACTGGAACGACGAGACGTCGCGCTTCTGGAAGGCCCACCTCGATGCGCATCCGGACCTGCTTCAACCCCCTGCGGGATCGGCGGAAACCCTGATGTGCAGGCCTTCGTCCGTCACATTTGGAGCGTGGAGCTCCGTTGGGCCCAGCGCCTTGCTGACCTACCCGAAACACCCAAAGAAGCCGTGCCCACCGGCCCCTCAATTCGCTTTTCGATCTGCACCTGCAGGCGGCCGAGATCAACAAAAGTCTGTTGGCAGATCCGGCCGCGGACTGGGAAGCTCCTTACACGCTCACCGCTCCATCAATCCCGCCCGAGAAGCGAACTGTGTCCCGCCGCAAAGTCATGGGGCACGCGCTCTTCCACAGCCAACGCCATTGGGCACAGCTCGCCACGCTCGTCCGCGCCGCCGGCTTCCCTTCCGGCTTCAGTGGCGATCTGCTCTCTAGTTCTGCGCTACGTTAGGATCGGCCCCGCTCGGCGCCGCCTGGTTCTTCGAGAAACAGATGCGGCAAAGCACCGGCCTGCCCTGCGTCGGTTTGAATGGAACCGTCGTCTCTTCGCCGCATACCGAACACGTCGTGCGCGTCTCCGCCCGCACTCGCCGCCCGCCGCCCGAGCTGCGCTTCGCCTTGCACTGCTTGCAGCGCTTGGGGTCATTCACAAATTGTTTGTCGTGGAAAAAAACCTGCTCGCCGGCGGTGAACACAAACTCCGCCCCGCAATCGATGCATATTAGGATTCGATCGGTATACGCCATGGCCGTTCCCAAAAGAAGGGATCGTTGAAATCGGCCATGACCCTGGAAGCTTGCCGGTCCCGTCTCCCTGTCTTCGTACTTCTCTCCGTAACAAGGGCCCGGGCCGCGATAAAGTGGAGCGGCGTTGTCGCAAAGTCTCCCGCAGGCGCGGAAGACCGGGTTGTTTCCACCTCAAATCGTGCATGGGCGGAAAGATCAATCTTCAAAACCGCGATGCGCCGCATCAATCTTGTCTTTCCGTTTGCGCCTTCCGCTGTTCTTCCGCGGAACGCGCCGAGACGGCTCATCGCGATTCAGTTTTCGAGGGACCTGCATCCAAGCCCATGCTTAGCAGCCTGTGGTGCAAGTCGAGTTTTGAAAGGGCACGACTTTAGTCGTGCCGTTAATTCAGCACAGTCAAGTGGGCTTTAGCCCCTGAGGGGCAGCCTAGTCAAGGATTTCGACTGGCACCAAAGGCTGTTAGTCCTGCTCTTTACGAGCCTTCTTACGATTCCGCTTGCGCGCCAAAGCTGCCTTCACACGACGCTTCTCGCCCGGCTTCAGGTAGTAGGAGTGACGCTTTACTTCCTTGATGATGTCTTCCGTCTGTACCTTCCGCTTAAACCGGCGTAGCGCATTCTCGAGCGGCTCGCCTTCTTGTACACGAACCTCTGCCAAAAATCCCACCTCCAAACCTGCCAAAGGGGCTCTTTAATGATACTGGAATCCGCGACCGTCCGGTCAAGAACTACGCGAATCGCCAGAATTCCCAATGGGATCCCATCGTCTTCTTCTAAGAATCTGTCGAGAAACTCCTGTTGCGTTGAAAGGGTCCGACTTCGAAGGTTGCGAAAAAACTTACCTGATGCCAGCAATGAAGGGTACGGGCTTCAGCCCGTACGTTTAAGTCACCTAAATTTGGTGGGCTTTAGCCCCTGAGGGTCCCGTCCACGAGGAATCCACTGTTCACGCCCTCTTGGCTCGTCCAGCAGTTCCTGCTCGACTGGGTGGATGGTCGGGGGTCTGGGATAAATTCTGCCCTGGCAATTGGTCGTGGAGAATCACATTGAGCAGCGACCGATGCACCCGGATGCGGCCCTTGTATTCAATCAGTCCAAGGTCGCGAAAGCGATTCATGAAGAAGCTTACGCGGGAACGGGTGGTGCCGACCATCTCTGCCAGAGTTTCCTGCGTGATGGGAGGAACCAGGTGGTCCGGGTTACCCGGCTCATCGAATTCGGACAAGATCAGGAGAATTCTCGCTAACCGCTTTTCGCTGGAGTTGAAGAGCTGATCCACCAGATCGGCCTGGGTTCGCATACTCCGGGCCAGCAGGAATTTCCGGAACATTTCGGAGAAGTCGCTCTCCTCGTGCATCACGCGGATCATCTCCTCCCTCGCTATCTTGAGCGCTGAACAGGCGTCAATTGCAGTCGCAGTGGCCAGGTGCAGTGCGCCCACACTGGCCAGCGACTCCTCTCCAATGAACTCCCCGGAGACAAGAAGCGCGATCGTGGCCTCTTTGCCCTCTGGGGAGACAACGGTGAGTTTCGCGCGGCCCGTTCGAAGATAGAAGATGGCGTCAGCCGAATCTCCCTGCGAAAAGAAGACCTGTGTGGGTTGTAATTGGACGAGTTTTCGTCCCACTCCTGCTTCTTCAAGAAAGGTGGCGAGGTCGAAGATCATGCTTTCACCTCGACCCTTCATACAGCCCATCCAGCATGCGAGCTCAACGGGAGCCGTTCAGAAGGGTGCGCGACCGTTTCAGATTTGAGGTAGTCAAGATTTCACTTGCGCAATCCCGGCTGGGCAACACTATACTCCTTGCCTTGGCTGTGGGACGTTTTTTGTGGATGGCCGTTTCCTGCCATCGCGTTGCCGAGCCGGAGAATGTTCAGAGTCGGCCGTCGTCGTTGGTCCAGCGTGAACGGTGGCTTCGTCAACGCCAATTCGTTCGGCAACCTGCCTTTGCAGGAGGTTGAGGTCCAGGCGGTGCGCGGATGTGATCTGACGATGCACGAACATTCGCCGAATATGATTCGAGATCGGGACCACGGCAGTTGAGCAAGACTCCTCAGATTATTGTTGGATTCAGAGCCATGCTATGAACGCCCATTGGTCTCGCCGGAAAGGGAGACAAATGTCCATTGAGATCCTTTTGGTCGAAGACAATCCCGGCGACGCACGGCTGACAAAAGAAGCGCTTGGCGAAGGAAGCGGGGCAATTCATTTGCACGTGGTCAACGACGGCATAGAGGCCATGGCCTTTCTGAGGAAGGAGGGAGTTTATTCGAACGTCCCTTCCCCCGACTTCACACATCCGGATGGATCGGCTTGGCGAGAAGCTCGAATCCTTGCGCTTTATCCCCTGGGACATCGAGCAAATCACCCAGATTCGCCTGTCCCGAAAACAGAATCACGCGGCACCCTGGGCAATCCCCCTGAACTTGGATCGCCAGGTCGATCCCCGACAACTGGCATCACGATATCCGAAATAAGCAAATCGGGAGCTTCCGACCGCGCCGCCTCCAGTGCCAGAAGAGGCTCCGTGAAGCCCGTTGCGTCAAAGCCCCGCAGGCACAGGATTCGAGCCAGTGTCGATACGATGAGGTGCTCATCGTCGACAAGATAAATCCGGCGTTGAATGTGTGACCCGGACATCGAAGCCCCTCAATACCAAAAACGCGTCGTCGATCTTCTGGCACAGGAACCGGCATCCGACTCCGGATAGAAATGTAATCCTGGACTTTGTGGACTCAATCTAGGTCATTCCTGCGCCGCTGTATGCCCGCTACCGGACATAAGCGGTTGAATTGGAAGATATTTCATCCGCGTAAGCCCCTCCTCGCAATCCCGTGATCCACGCAAAACGTGCGCCACCCGCTCCCGCGCTGGTATCTGAATGCATGCGTTGCATGAAATTTTGGCGCGCAAATGTTCAAAATTGGGCGTTTTTGTTCGCCGAATGGCGGTAAATGTTCAAAATGCGTGACTTCTCGCTGGATTTTGCCTGCCCCATTTGCGCCGCTCAGCCGAACGAAGAGTGTGAATTGGCTACCAGCGCTCCCCGTTTCGAATCGCACATGGAACGCAGATGGCTCGCGCAGGATCACATTCCGAAGTGGTCAAATGAAGAACCGCCGATCGCTCGTGAGACGGTACCCGCGTCAACGGACGCACACAGTGCGTTCTAAGAGGCCGCGATGAATACCACGTTCCGCGCGCACGTTGTCGCAAAGTCAATCGGCTTCTCCGAGAACAGCGAGATTCTGTATCGCTGTCTCGAGGAGCACCGGATTTTTACCGGCAAATCATAGCGCGGCACGCATTCCACATGGGATGAAGTGCAGCGCCGTTTTAAGATCGATTGCAAAGCTGCAAAAGAACGGAGAGGGTATTTCGCAAGGGAGAAGCGGCATTCCTCGGCAACCGCGAATTGATCAGGAAAGCCGGCGGCTACCTGATCTGCTTGAACAGGCTCGCCGCCCGACGATTCGCCAATGATCGGAACACCCAATGACCGAGATGGAAAGAATGCGGCGCTTACTTCGGCTCGATAATCTCGAGGCCCTGCTCGTCCTGCGCGAAATCGAACGCGTCGGATTGAACTTCGAGATCGATTCCCCCGAGACAACGCCAGAGCGAAAAGCAAACGCGATTGCACGTCGAGACGAAGGGCTGATCGAGTGGGGCGAAACCCTCACCGAATTGGAAGATCTGCGCAACGCACACAACCCCGCCGATTAGCCCATCTCAACCGGACTCCCGTAACAACGCGCCGCGGCCTCCCATGTTTTAGACTGGCCCATGAGGTCCCGCTTCGCATGATCCGCAGTTACCAGGGCCACACGCCGCGCGTTCCCGAAAGCTGCTACGTCGATCTCTCCGCCCAGCTCCTCGGCGACGTCACACTCGGCGAACACACCTCCGTCTGGATGAATGCCGTCCTCCGCGGCGACGTTCACTCCATCAAGGTCGGCGCCAACTCCAACATCCAGGACTGCTGCGTCCTCCACGGCCAGCGCAACCTCTACTCCGTGACCGTCGGCGACTGGGTCACCATCGGCCACAACGCCACCGTCCACGGCTGCATCGTGGAAGATGCTGTCCTCATCGGCATGGGGGTCACCATCCTCAACGACTGCCGCATCGGCGAGGGCTCCATCATCGCTGCCGGTGCCGTCCTTCCCGAACACACCGTCGTCCCGCCCCGCACCCTCTGGGCCGGAGTCCCCGGCAAACTCCGCCGCCAACTCGCCGACTCCGATCGCGCCCTCATCCTCGAGTACGCGCAGAACTACCTCGACTACACCGAAATCTACCTAGCCGAATTGCGCAAATGAGCCACTCTCTTTCGACGCAACAATCCGCACGACAATGGGTGCCCCATCCTAACCGCGCTTTTTGCGGTTAGGGTGGGAAAGCAACGAACCCATCCCCGCCGCTTACGAAACAACAATCCGCACGACCATGGGTCCCCACAGACAGGTCTTCGTCTGTGGGGCGTAGATCTTGCTTCTGAGACCCGGGAAAGCGCGAAGCTGCACGATAATCAAGACACAATGACCCTTGACTGGACAACCGGCGCGCTCGCCGAAGGTCTCCGCTGCTATCGCAAAGAAGAATTCTTCCTCGCCCACGAGCATTGGGAAGAGATCTGGCTGAAGTGTGAAGAACCGGAAAAGACTTTCCTCCAGGCATTGATCCAGACAACGGCCGCATTTCACCACCTGCAGCGAAAGAACTACGCGGGCGCCACATCCCTGCTCCACGCAGCCCTGCGCCGCCTCGATCCGTTCCCACCCGACTATGGCGGCATCGAAGTCGAGTCCCTGCGGAAATCAATCCGCATCTGGCTCGACACCCTCAATCGCCGAGAGTCATCGCCGAAAGCGCCATTCCCAAAAATTCGCTGAGTCCCGATTCACCGCATGTCGACGAATCCCGCTTCGATAAGTCTGGAAAGCCCCGCGGCAGCACACGTGTCCCTCCCGCCAGTCTTCGCTTAAACTAATCTCTCCATGACTGTCCGCATCGCCATCCCCGAGCCCACCTCCACCGACGTCGCGTACAACCAGCGCTCGCTCCCGCAATACCTCGCCGCGCTTCAGTCCGCCGGAGCCCAGGCCGTGATTGTCCCGCTCCATGAGACCCCCGAGCGCGTCGCCCGCCTCCTCGCCGGCGCTCAGGGAGTTCTGCTCCCCGGCAGCGGTTTCGACGTCGACCCCCGGCGCTACGGCGAAAACCCCATCCCCGCCTGCGCCCCTGCCGACCCCCAGCGCACCGCCGTCGACGAGCTCATGCTCCAGGACGCCTTCAATCTCCACAAGCCCATCCTCGGCATCTGCCAAGGCCTGCAAAGCCTCAACGTCTGGCGCAACGGCTCCCTCATTCAGGACCTCGAAACCGTACTCCACACTCCCGTCAATCACAGCCCCGGCCGCGAGATCGCCGAGGCCCACCCCGTTGTGATCGCCGCCGGTTCACGCCTCGCACGGCTCCTCGCTCCCGACCCGAACGCCGAAGACGTGAAGCGCAATGTGCCGGCGGCGAAGGCCGCGCAGGGCGCACAGTCTTACGTCAACTCCAGCCACCATCAGGCCATCCATCACGTCGGCGACAACCTCCGCATCGCCGCCATCTCCCCCGCCGACGGCGTCATCGAGGCCGTCGAGCTCGATTCCCCGGATCACTTCGTCCTCGCCGTCCAGTGGCACCCCGAGCGCACCTACTCCGCCAGCCCCTTGTCCCGCGCCCTCTTCACCGCCTTCGTCCACGCTGTCGAAACCTGGCAACCCCGCCGCATCGACGAGCCAGTCGCCACCCCGTGAATCGAAAAGGCACGGCCTTCAGTTCTTGCCGCAAACATCGTCCGGCTGCCCGAACCATTGCGCACGCACCCTTGCACCAGGGAACGATTGCGATCCTGTCCTGCGACGGGGTATTTTCGGTGTCGATCTCAGAACGCACAAATCGCGGACGCGAGCCTAGCTCGAGCAGCAGGCGCAAGACCAAAATGGGGCTCCAGAGCGGTTGTATGTCATGTAAGGTTGATGGCAAAGGAGCAGCCTGATCACAATCTATGCTCACCCGAATTAGAGTGTGTCTTCTCTTTGCCCTGATCTCCGGCCCAAGCCTGTTCGGCGCCGATTTTGCCATGACGGTGACCGACAAGAATTACCTCGATACTCAAGGTTTTAGCGTATTTCTCTACGACAGCACGTACCATCCCGTTTTCGTCGACCAGAAGAACACGGCCATGGAGATGATTCTCCATGGGGCACGCATTGCCACGAATGGCGACGTGCGCCTGATGCCAACGCCCGAGCAGTGGGACTTGGTGGCAACCCTTAAAGAGCGTCATGCCAATAAGGCGAACAATCGGCTCACCGCTGACCTCGCTTTCCCGGCCTTCGATCTCAGCTACACGCTCGAGGTCGCAGCGGAACCAGGCGGCGTGAAGGTCAGCATCAATCTCGACAAGCCGCTCCTCCAGAAACTGGCCGGACGCGCCGGCTTCAACCTGGAGTTTCTGCCCTCGATCTACATGGGCAAGGCTTACCTGGTGGACGGAAGCAAAGCCGGCATCTTCCCGCGCACGCCGAACGATCCGATGGTCAAGGTAATGCCGCTGGCGGATGAACCGAAGAAGGCGTACTACCTTGA
>Ga0302325_10013524_pt1 | contig 17395 bp, 15 predicted proteins | sample Palsa_T0_2_FD_201948 | JGI IMG/M metagenome (GOLD analysis project Ga0302325, IMG submission 201948) | Peat permafrost microbial communities from Stordalen Mire near Abisko, Sweden - Palsa_T0_2 | ecosystem: Environmental > Terrestrial > Soil > Palsa > Peat permafrost | place: Sweden: Abisko... | reverse complement strand
CAGGGCCGGGTGTACCCGGCGGTCAATTGGCGAGGGCTTGCGGGCCCGTAGCTCAGCGGTAGAGCAGCCGGCTCATAACTGGTAGCGCGCTGGTTCGAATCCAGCCGGGCCCAAGGATTCGGCGAAGCCGAATCCGTTGCGTTTGGGTTGCGCCCAAGCCGCCTTCGGGGGTAACGTTGCCCTTGTGGGACCATTACCGTGAGAACAACTTTGGCGCCATAGTCTATCGGTTAGGACGCTGCCCTTTCAAGGCGGAGAGACGGGTTCAACTCCCGTTGGCGCTACCAAATTTGTCCCTTGATTTTCGAGGGATTCCGCACCGTAGGCGGTTGTTAGGTCGATCGATCTAACAATCGTCTAACGGGCCATTCAGCCGCTCACCCCGTGAGCCGCTCGAAGACCTCCGCAGCCTCGGCGTCACGTTCCCGGTAGACGTGGAGATAACGTTCGGCGGTGATGCCGATCGTCGCGTGCCCGAGCCGCTTCGAGACGACCTCTAGCGGCACGCCGTGCTTGCCGAGAAGGCTCGCATGCGTGTCTCGAAGGTCGTGTAGGCGGATATAGGGCACCTGTGCTCGCTCTACCAGATAGCGAAACGAGGCGGTGAAAGTCCACGGAAGGACCGGCGACCCGCTTGGCGCCGCGAAGACGAGATCGTCGTCGCGGTAGGCGCTACCGAAGAGTTTACGCTCCTCGTCTTGCGCCGCTTGATGAGCGCGGAGAACGTCGACCAGTGACGACGAGAGAACGATGGTCCGGCTCTTCCCATTCTTGGGTTCTTTGAACTGGATTCCACCGGCTTTCGTCTCGGTTAGCGAATGTCGAATGACCGCAGTCATCTGCTCGAAGTCGAGATCGCGCCAGCGCAACGCCAGAGTCTCGCCTCGGCGAGCCCCCGTGTATGCCGCGAACCAGACTGCGGGCGCGAACCAGGCTTGTGCGCTCACCACGTTGTGCTTACGCGCCCACTCCGTCGGAGTTTGCGCGCATGCCAGAAGCGTCTTGAGCTGTTCTTCGGTCAGCGCGACCGAGTCCGGTTTGCGCGCCTGCGGCAAGTCCTCGGAAACGAGCGCCGCCACGTTCTGATGAACCAGCCCTTTGCGGAGCGCATAATTCAGCATGGCACGCAGCAGATCGTGAACGTGCCGAACCGTTCGGGCGCTCAAAGGCCGCCCGCTTTTGCCGGCCTTGAGCCATTTCGCATATGCATCCGTTAGATGATGCTGCTTCAGGCTACCGAGAGTCATGTCATGAAACCTCGGACCGATGTACGTCGCGTAGAGCGTCCCGTAACGTTCGAGCGTCTTGGGAGCGCGTTGAGCAACGGTTTTGGCTTGAATGAACCTACCGAAGAGCGTCGATACCGTGATGTCGTCTGACACGAATTTGCCAACAGCAACGGCCTCTTCGCGCTTCGCGAGGATCAGCTTTGCTTGTGCTTTGGTGACCGGAAAAAGCGTCTCCGTTTTCTGTCGACGGCTCTGTCCGTTTGGTGGCGTGATGTCATAGACGATACGCCATTTTTTATCACCGATTTGTTTGAGGTATCCCACGTGGATTGTCTCCTAACCGTGGGGCCCCGGCTCCCAAGAATTCGTCATGGCATTCCACAAAGTCCCGCAGCGCGGTCCTTGGGATCAGAAACTTTTGTCCGTGCCTTCGGTTTCGTATCGACTGCGTCCGGAGCAAGTCGTAGACCGCATTACGGCCAAATGTCCCACGAAGATACGCGACGATGTGAGATGCGGTAAGGATTTCTGGTAGATCATCGAGCCGCTGCACGATTCCGTCTCCCTGTTCACTGGTCGGCCCGTAGGCGCCACGAGCGGTTGATAGCGCGATCGTATCAAACCAAAATCAGGAATGCGTCAGGTGCTGTGCGCACACGATGGGACTATGATGCTCGGCGAGATTTGCTTTTGCTGGGATCGGCTGTCTCATATGATTTCATCAATGAATCTATGATTGCCGAAGAACTGCGCAGCCACCAAAAAAATTCCGCTCGTATATTGTCTGGTTGATAAGAGGTAATAGCCCCCTGAAGCATATCTAAGAGTGCAGCGAGCTCCTTGGGCGTTTTTTCCGGATTGTAGTCCAATCCAGTTTTCGTCCTGAGAGATTGCATCTCGAGAGCGAATGTATCGGGCAGTGTCATCTCCCGTCGAATTTCAGTACCAAGTCTTGAATCAAGAAATAGTGCGTCGTGTAGATCATTCACGCGAACGGCCCAACGGCCCACGTTGCGATGCTTAGCGATTTTCAAAGCGAGAGCTTCGTTAAGCTCATCAAGTGGGCGAGATAGGGGACCGACTACGCATGAGATAGCCCATAGCGAACGCCAGAAACTCTTGTAGGCACGCAGGATCGTTATTTCGGTACGCGTCAATCTCGACGTTTTGTCTATAATTCGGTGCAAGTCTTCGACGATGCGTGCGAGATATAGATAATACTCGCGCTCGTAATCAAACAATGCGAGACCGAGAAGACCGGATGCCGCAGATATACCACGATTCGACGCATCCCATCCCGCGGCATAGACCTTGCCTGGTTCGGGACGCTGGCTACTATTTGAAAGTGCCTTAAGCAATTTCTTACGATAATTGCTATTATCTTCGCGATCATGGATGCTGAATCGCGGGCTCCGAGTGCTTGCTTCTAATTCTGGCGATAATTGACGATCGCCATCATAAAAAAAGAGCGCAATCTCTTTCTCAAACGAGGCCATCTGGAGAAAGTAGGAGCAGCTGCGCCGATCGGGATCATCCCTACGTTGGTGATCGCGCAAGAACGAAATGGCGCGTGCTATCGGCGGCGCAATATCGGAAAAGCGAGCTTCATTTTCTTTTGTGGGCAGTTCTGCGCTACTGAAAGCGTACCATTGTTGCCATGCTCGTTCGAAGATTTCGAGAAACTCAGTTGGGTATTCCAAATACTCCCGATCCGAGGCGGTTAGGCCGCGGGTTAAACGAAAGAAGAGATGTTCTCTTTTGACTACGAGATCTTCGATGTACAAGTACCACGGATGGTGAGCTGGGTCGAGAAGCATCTCTCCGACTGCCCCAAGGAAATGCGCATCATACCTGGGTTCCAAAGCTAATGCTAAGGGACCAGACATCCACGTTACACCCAACTCGTTAAGCGATCGGCCGGTGTGCTGGAGGGCGTCAGGCGACATGCCGACCTCGCCGCGCAGTAGGCGATAGATACGATCGCGAGGCGTGTTCAACTTCGCCGAAAGTTGCGTTATCAGTACGCCCTGAGAAACGCCCAAGGTTTCGCTGCATTGTGGAATCGCGAATCGCAGCCAACGGCCGCCACCCTGCCGCATGAGGGGGCGTCCATTCGGCGCTTCGCGGCGGGCTGCCATTACTTCACTACCCAGCGACATCAAGGCGAGTATACGGCCTTTTTCCGGAAATGTACACAACTTAACGCGCCTGGACCCATTAACCTCCGGTATCGATTCCGCTTATGATCGCGTCGATGTCACACGTAAATTCGCGCGACAAGGCCAACGTGGGTGCTAGGCGATTGCCGATCGACTCCTCGGCCATCGTGATCAACGGGCTCAAGGCATGGGTAGCAGCGTCGAAGATTGCCACACTCTATGACTTGGCGGAGATACTCGACGTACCGCGTTCCACGCTCCATCGTTGGTTGACCCATCCTGTGAGATTGAGCTCAGCTTCGCTCGAAAAGATGCTGCTGGGCCTTTCAGAGCACGTACAGACGGCGCGCGAGGCGCAAGTCGAGTTAGAGCGCCTGGTAGCGGCTGCGCAAAATGCGTTGACCCATCAGGACGCAGACCCAACGGAGCATCTCCGTACTCACTTGCGATCACGCGGGGTCCGGATCGGCGCACTTTACGACGCTATCGATGCCGCTGGATTTCAAATAATTCCCTTGCCGAAGCGAAAGGAGGTGATGAATGATGAATGACGACCTAGACCCGATGCGCTGGGAGCAATTTCGCTTCTCGCCCCTCAATAAATCCAGATCCGACGACGAGGCCAAAGCCATGTTCTCCGAGTCGCAGGCCGAGATCGAAGCGCGCGACTGGTCCTGGTATCGAGGTCACTACGAATCCGACGAAGAGGCGCGCGCTGCGTGGCGCCACCAAAGGCTTCGTTACGGCCTCCCAGTCGACTAACGGTCATCGAGCATGATCCCTTAAACGGCGGTCGCTTTATGCGACCGTCGTTTTTTTAGATGGCTTGGCAGCACTACATTACCGAGTAATCTACAGTTGAATTTCTTAACGCTCGCGTTGGCGCGTTCGTTGAGAGCATGTCTTCATCCATTTGCATTGCTCTGGCTCTGTATCGCTCGTAATCACCTCATCCTAGCCCGTCGTCGCTTGTAACGACGCAAGGGACGCTGCGCTCTACGCCCTTGACGTCGTCGCTCCGCCTGGCTTGTTCCGGCTCATCACGAGTCGGCCACAGGCCAGGGAGCTACAATCTACAGCGCACTCATTCCAACCGCGGCGAGCGAGGTCCGGTCGGAGATTGCGCAGGTTCTAGAGAACTTCGGCGAGTCAGTTCTTATGATCGTCGCGAACTCCGGGGCGTTGATTCGCCCGCTGCGTAAGCAAGAGCGTTACGCTGAGGCTTCGCCTGCACTTTGTCACCTCGGCATCGACGTCGATTCCTGGCCCGTTCCGCCCGCAGGGCTCTTCGTCGTAGAAGAGCGTGCGGTCTACCTGCGCAGCCTCTCTCCAATGACGATCGCGCATGAGTTCGGTCACGCGTTGGATTGTGCACTCGGCGACGGTGTCTACTTTTCCGGAATCGATCCGGAAGTGCGTCGCGCATTTCTCGCTGCCCAGGGCTTCGTAACTCCGTACGCGGCCACCGGCATCGACGAGTATTTCGCGGAAAGCGTCCGCGCTTACGTGGGCGTGAATGATCTCTCGTCTCTCTGGCCCTCTGTCTCTCGCGCGCAGCTCAAGAAGGTCGACGACGCCATGTATGAGATCGTCGCCGCCATCTTCGCGCAGGATGCGGTAGCCTGACGGCTACCGCATCCCATATTCCTCCGGCAGCGCCGTAACGATCTGCTGTGCGGGGTCGAGGACGCCGAGCGTCACGACGTCCGTAGCGATGCCGGAGTCCGTGCGGACGAACGCAATCGCCGTGGCGTACTCGCGGGCCGCGCCGAGGCTCCGCCAGATCGCCCCGTCGAGGGTATCTTCACGATGCTCGCTGCTCGTCTCGCTTTGTGACGTTCCTCGCGAGTGATGCGAGCCGCCCGTCATGCTGGCTTTGCTGGAGCTGCCGTAGCTTTGCGATGTTCCTTCGGTCGTCCCACGGCGGAGCACCGTCGCTTGTCCGATAAGTTCGCGCGCGAGGTCACGCGTCGGTTTGTCGTCGATTTCGAAAAAGAACTTATTCGCGAAATTCGCAACGATTGCGTTTGTGGCGTTTTGATCACCGCCAAGTTGCTTCGCTAACGCGCTGACGCTCGTGATACCGACAGTGGCGCAGAAGTCCGATTCGCGGACAGTATTCCAAGCTTGGACGTGCCCGGGTGCGGCGTAGTTCGTGTATTCATCGCAGATGAGCAGAATCGGATCGAGGGAACTGATGCGATTTGCCGCCGTTCGCTCGCGCGCCATCTGGACGATGCGGCGGAAGATCATCCGAATCACCGTACCAACCGCGCGCGGATGCTCGGTTTCGTCGATTTCGACGAGGATCACGTGCCCTTGCTCTAGCAAGGCAAGGTCGATGCCGTCGCGGTCGCAGAACGTGTCGCGCAGAACGCCGCGCGCGAACGGCTGCAGCTGCGGCAGCACGGACTGACGAAATTCTTCGCCGAGCCTCGCGTCTCGCTGGAGTAACGGAAGTGCGCGTCCCTTGATTTCGCGGAGAAGCTCGCGCAGAGTAGCGGCGTCGCTGGGGCCCGTGTCTTCGATACTTTCGGCCCGTTTAAACCCGTACGCAAATACCGCATCGAGCCTGCGCGCATCGAGCGCGATCAACTGCAGAAGGGACGGGAGCATGTCGTCGATGGTCAGTTCGTACGCCTCACCTCCGGGAAGAATAGCGCCGTCTTTGTCTTCGATCGCCGGCACCTCGATCGTGGCCGGTGCGAGAGCGTGAACGATCTCAACGAAACCTTCGACGAACGCCGAGGGGCCGTGAATCCAGAAATCGGAATGCGATGCCCCCAGTCCGTCGCGAACCGCGTCGCCGAAAGATTCGTGCGTCATTCCAGCCGTGATGTCCATCGTTTTGCGATGCGGTCCGATCCCGACAACGTGGATCCGGTCCGCAGGACGATGGCTGCGCGCGATGCGATAGCAGTCTTTCGTTGCACGACGCTTGGTCACGAAGACGAGTGCTCCAGCTCTCGGCGCGGTCTTCAGTCCCCAGTAAAGGTCGGGGTACACCTTCGAGCGCGTCTTCGACGAACCGGGCGCACCGATAACGATCGTACCGCGGCGGACGCTCTGCTCTCCGTAAAGCAGAATCGTGCCTTTCTGCGGAGCTCCGACGTTAAGGTTGCGTTCCCTAAAGACCCCACGTGAAACGCCGCCGCAGAGCAGCAGTCCGCCGCCGAGCAGAGAGCGCTGCGCGCGGTTCTTACTCCTAACGCGCATGTGCTCACCGGCCGAGCGCATTATCTCCAGCAACGCTGTGAACGCGCGGCCAAGACCGCTGACCAGTGCATACAACGATACAATCGCCAGCGCGGCTGTGCCTAGGTAGTCGAAGTACGGTACCGATACTTCAATCCACGCGATGACGCTTGGAAAGTGGTCGACGGCTACGGTAGCAACGCCCGCCCAGAAAGCATTGGCGTTCCCGCGTGCGTTCGCGAACACTGAGGCGGGCAGCCCGAACCCTTTTGCCAATGCCGCTACTGGCGCCATCGGGTTCGCAACGAGAAGCGTCACCCCGAGAAAGAAGATGACATTGAACGGGCGATAGCCTCCGCCGTGGTGCAGTAGCGACTGCATCGCAATGTAGGCATAGTGTCCGAGGCCAAGGCCTCCGACGATCGCCGCGATGGGATCGACGAGAGCGAGGGAAAGTGCGATGGCGCGTTCTTCGGACTCGCGTCGGTGGCTGGTCAGGTTCATCTGTGATTCCGTTCGTAAGAGACGCCGTCGTTAAAGCCTGACCGGTATCCGATTGTCTGGCCGTAGCCGGCGCCGATGTGGTAGGCGCTCCAGATCGCGACAACACTCACCGTAATGGCCAGCGCGAATGCGAACGCGATGGAGGCGAATGGAGCGACTGCGCGTTTGCGCGCGAAGTCTCTAATTCCGGACTCCAGCGAGCGGATCGCATGCAGCGATGCATTCTCCGCCGTGCGGATCGCCGTCGTCAGTGCGTCGGCGATTCGCTCATCCTCGGTGACAGCGACGCTAACGGCGGCCGACAATCGCGCCGCGAACGGTTCGCTGGCAAGAGCGGCATTCGCGCTGCTCGCCGATTCATGAAGCGAACGATGAAGCTCGTGGAGCAGCAGCCACATCGGATCGTTGTCCGGTATCCCGGACCGCTCGGCGAGTCGCCGTGCCGAGAGTTCACTCGTCGGATTGAGTGATGTCAGGTAAATGTCGCGAGCGCTGGGAGTCACCGGGCCAAACTCCGCTGCGGAACTGCGCCGTCAAGGTCGAGCGAGGTCCCGCGGAAATCTGTTGATGTTGTCGCAAGGTAGACGCGCATACGAGTGGCGCCGAGCTGACCGATACGCTCTGCGCCAAGAGGCCCGGCGGCCTCGATGAGGCGCAGACGTTCGGCGTCGGTCTGCGCCAAGAGACTCGGGGAGAGGCAATTGAGGAAAACCGCTTCGGCTCCGACACTTGCCGCCAGGTCGCCCGTTGCGCCGTACCGACGCTCACCTCCAACCTGCATGCCATCGTAGATGACGAAGTCGTGCGGCGAACCAAAGCGTCCGTTCTTTACGATAACGACGCGCGCTGCCGTTCCGGCGAAGGCGTTGAGCACGACCTGTGCTGTCACCGTTTCGGCGATCATCACGCCGATTGGATTGACGATGACGAGTTCGCGGCCCGTCTCTGATATTGCCGCCACGAGCGCCTCGATGCTGTTATCGCCGAAGGTGCGCAACAGATCGTTGATACGCCCGCCGGGGACGTCGATTAGTACGTCCTCGATATCGTCGCGATGGCAATCATCGAGCCACGAGTAGCTGCTCTGCGTCTCGTGCAGATCAAATGTTTTGATGTCGTCATGGTAGACGGCGAACGTACCCGTCGCGGCGTCGAGGTCCCAGGCAGCCACACGACGACCGTGAGACGGGAGAAGATCGTAGAGGATCTTCGCGATGAACGTCTTCCCGATGCCGCCCTTCGGCGCGACCGTCGCGATGACGCGCCGCGCGCTCATAGCTTCATTCCCTTTGCACCGAATCGGTCGCTGTTCAGTGCTGGCGCCGGTGCGAGGACGTCGTTTTCCGTGACCTTGGCTGCGGGCGCACTGCTCGTCGTTTGACGTACGCCGCGCCGAGAAGCACGTTTCGTGCATGCCGCACGCAGCAGGTCGGCGCTAACTTTTACGCCGATCGCTGCGGAGAGTTCGTTTGCGAGCGAGCGCCATGAATGGCCGCGTTGCCGCAACGCGAGGATGCGTTCGCGAGCACCAGCGAGCAGCTGTCGCTTTTCGCTCAATCGTGACGACGGAGCGAGTGTTTCGAGTCGCTCAAGTATCGTCTCAAGTTCAGATGTTGTCACCGATTACCTCACTGATTGGGAAGCCGTGGCGACAGTCTAGCGCATCTGAAAAATCTATGCGTCGCAGTTCATGCACGCTACGTGAGACGAAATGTGTCACTTTGCGTACGCATCGTGAGACGCATGCCATGAGCGAGTCGTGGTAAGGTCTGACGGCAAACACGCAAACCTTCAGATAAGGATGCAGGATGGTGCCCAAGGGCAATCGCTCCAAAACGACGCGACATGGTGGTCGTGTCGTACTCTCGCTCGACGTTGATCCCCGCGTGCGCGATGCCTTACGCGAGCGCGCCGCATTGGCTGGCGTCTCGATGGCTGAATATATTAGCGTCGCGCTCGCTCAACCGTATCGCGCGTTTGCGACTGCATCAGCAGAGTTAGCCCAGCCGCTCGTGCAGATTTCGTATCGGATATGCCGTGCGCTGCATTCCGCTGCTGCATGCGATCATCAGACGGTATTTGCGGAACTTGAATTGGCAAGGCGCATTGTTGCGGAGGCGATGGGTCCACTTGGGGCTCCGCATTCCGAACAGGTTCGCTCGGGCGATAGACGGCGCGCCGGCGGTTGGAGCGGCTGATGGTCGGTAAGCTCTGCGTGGCGCCTGCAAAAGGTGGCGCGGCCTCAGGCTTGATCGAATATCTCGTTGGATACGCAATTAGCGAGAAGGGTGCGACGCGCCAAGAGATCGCCAATGCACTCGATGACGTTTACGCGGAATCTGAGCAGCGTCCCGACCTGGGCGCAGGCGGCGTGTGGCGACCGGCAGCTGGCGGCGGCACGCGGCCCTCATCTATACTCGCGCGGAACTGCGCCTCGTTCTCGACCGCGAGTCTAGAGATCGACGCAGATGGGGCGCGGAACCCCGGTATCCGATCGAGTGCGATGCATTTCGTGTGGTCCTGGAACGAGCGCGAGAGTGAGCTGCTAACAGATGAACAGGCTCACGCATTCGTCGGGCAAGTCCTTGATAAACTCGGCATGAGCCATCATCGGAGCGTGGCGGTCGTTCACCGGGACACGGATAATCTGCATGTACATTGCGCCGTCGGCGCGGTCGATCCGGGGACTGGACTTGCTTACGATCGCACGGGGCTGCACCGGAAGATGGCGTGGGTTGAGCGCGAGGTGGAGTTGGCGAACGGCCTAGATCATGATCGTGGCTTGGCCGTCCTCCAGGATGCCGGTCTTTCCACCGCCCACGTACGCTGGGCTGATAAATTCGAGCTTGCCGCTTGGCGAGCGGAACGTCGCGAGGAGCGCCTCGCGCGTCAGGAACGCCGATCGTTCGAGAGTTATCGCGAGCGCGACGGTGCATTCGATCGTTACGTCGACGCGACGTTGGGCCCGCGCCTATCAACGTCACTCGATCTCGATCGACAGCGCGGTGTTGCAGCCTCCTGGGCGACGTTGCACACCGTTGCAGCGCGCTACGGATGCGAGCTTTCGTTAGGGCCGAATGGCACTGTAGTTGTCAGGGATGTTGGCGTGGGGGCGATGCGCGCCTCGCATGAACAGGAACGCCGCGCCACGCGCGCCGCGCTGCTTGCCGATGGACTCGATCTCGGGGAAGCCGATGAACAACTTGCGGAGCTTCGCGCGAATCATGCCACGGAAGAAACCAGTGAACGTGAGCGCAAGAAGGTTGCAGGAGCAATCGCTGAGCTGCCATCCGCGCTGCAACAACGGCTGCGGGATATTCCGGAATTTCAAGACGCCGAGCTATCGGAACGAGTCAGCATCGATCAGGTCGAGCGCAACCCGGAGATGGTGCTCACTGCGATAACTTCGCAAAGCAGCACGTTCACGCGCGAGGACATCGATCAATGGCTTTCGGCCCGGATATCTGATCCCGATGAGATCGAGCGTTTAGGGGACCGAATAGTTCGCGCGGATGTGGTGCGGGTGCTGTCCGCCGATCCGGTGCAGCCCCTGATGACGACGACCGAGATATTGGCGATCGAAGATGCCTTAGACGCTGATGCTCGTTGCCTGGCGGCAACCGCATCGGGTATCACGCTTGCGGAGGTCGACGTTGCGATTCGGTCTTACGAGCAGACGGAACCCTTGCGGCGCGGGCATGTCTTCCGGCTGTCGGATGAGCAGCGTGCGTCGTTGCAGCAGCTCGCCCGCGCTTCGCTTGTCGTTATCGAGGGATTGCCGGGAGTTGGCAAGACGACGATCCAGGGCGCGGTGCGCGTGCTTGGACAGCAGCTTGGCCGTGAGGTAGTTGGACTCACGCTGTCTCAGGCAGCTGCGGACCGTCTCGAAGCCGAGGCCGGCTTTCGATGCGTCAACACCGCGCGAGCGCGGATACTTGAGGAAGGCGACAATCCGGTAGTCCCGCACAACGGTATCGTGGTCGTCGACGAGGCTGCGATGGTCGACTCACGAGCTAATGGAAAAATTCTTGAGCTTGTGCGTGAGCGCGGTAGCGTTGTAATCGAAATCGGTGATGTCCGGCAGCTGCAGCCGATTGACTTCGGCGCTTCATTCCGAATCGTCAAAGATGCGGCCCGTGACGTTGGGACGAATTGTGAGCTGCGTGATATCCAGCGGCAAGAGCGTGGATGGCATCGGGAAGCGGTATTGCAGTTAGCCGATGCGATTGCCGAGCGCGATGGGAGCGCGCGACTCGCTAAGGTCGGCGCTGCACTGCGTCTCTTAGAAGACCATAACGCCATCACGTGGGTCGATGACCGTGATGCTGCAATCGACGCAGCTATCGGATGCTCTCAAGCGCGACGCAGTGACGGTCTCGATACATTGACCCTCGCTTCTGATAAGGACAGCGTTCGCCACCTTTCGGAAGAAGATCGGCGGCGCAATGGAAGTGAGGGAAAGGGGCGGCGGTATGCGACCGACGGCGGTCTTCGGGAGTTCGCGCCTGGAGATCGACTTATGTTTTTGGAGAACAGTCTTGGTCGTAACGGTCTCGGAGTTCGCAACGGGGATCGCGGGACTGTGCTTAAGTCAGAGCTTCATCGCATTACTGTGCAGCTCGACGGCAACAACGTGCAGATCGTGACGTTCTCGCCTAAGGCGTATCGGGCGTTCGATTACGCGAACGCCTGTACCGTTCATAAATCGCAGGGCGCCAGCGTCGATGCAGCCGTTTCGCTGATCGATCGCAGTGCCTCGGCGGAGTTGCTTTTTGTTGCTGCAAGCCGATCGCGTCGAGAATTGGATATCGTCGTGCCTCGCTCGGCGTTCCGCGGCATCCAGGAGTTGGCAGAGCATATCGCCGAGCGAATCTCGCTCAAGACGACGACGCGAACATACGACGAACTGCTGGAGCGAACCGGCGGCAAGGAAACGATCCGCGTGCAAAACATCGAAGCCAAACGCCAAGCATTGCCGCTTCGCCGCGTTTATGAGGCGGATGTCGTCGAGCCGCTTGGAGCGCTGCAGTTGGAACGTGTCAACCAGGCTCGTGAAGCCTATCGCGGGCGCGAGCGTGAGATTGCGGAATCCACGCTATCGATGGAAGACCGGTTGGAAGCCGGCAGCGACGCGTTGCGCGCGATGCGGACCGCCGTGATTGCCGCCTATCGGGAGTTGCGTCCGCAGCCTTTTGGGGATTGGCTTCGAGAGCGGGAAGAACGGCGGGAGCGGGTCCGGCCATCCGTCGATCGGCGGGAAGAGCAAGAGCAGACAGTCCACCGGGAGCGGGCTATGAACGGCGAGTTCTCGCGGGCGGAGGAGATGTCGCAAGGCCAAGGGAGGCATCGCGAGCGATGACGACCGGCGTAATTATGAACGCTGTCCTTTCAGCGGCGCGCACTTCTGCCCCTGGGGTCGAGAGGGTGTACCTGCTGTGTGGGGGGGGTGCCTGTCAAAGGCGAGCTGGTCAGGCTACCAATCTTAGGTAGACGTAGGCCAGGGTATTGGAAAGTGCATGGCAAGATTTACATTTTTGAATTGAATTATGGCTTATGATTGCCAAAATATAGGTCTTAAGGTAGAATTATGGCACCAATATGCCAAAAGTTTATCCCGACCGCCTGGACACCCTCATCGCCGTCAGTGAAGCAAAGGACGGCTACTTCACGACCGAGCAAGCGCGCGATGCTGGACTATCGTTGCACGCCCTGGCAAGCCTTCAGCAAGCTGGCCACCTCGAACGAGAGCAATACGGGGTTTATCGTTTGGCGCGATGGCCATCGACCAAACGACCGGGCCTCTGGCGGACTTTCCTCTGGGCGACGCACATAGACCCGCTCGCAGCTTTCTCGCACCGCACAGCGCTAGAACTGCACGACGTCTCAGACCTCAACCCAGCGAAGATTGACGTCACATTCTCCCTTAAGGCACGTGTCCGTTCCAAGAAGCCGCCAGCGGTCGTTACGCACCGGCACGATCTTGCGGAAGGAGACGTCGAGGACCGAGAGGGCTTTCGCATCACCACGCTCTATCGGACGCTCCTGGATCTCGCCACCGATTACCTTGCGCGTGACGCGGTCGCAGATGTGCTTGATCGTGGCAATTCTGTGGGGCTTTCTCCGGGACAACTTCAGCAGGTTCGAGCAATTTACGATCTCTCTGATGAAACGCGGCAGCATCTTGCGCGCACACTTCCGCGAGCGCGCCATGCGCCAGCGCGACGGTAATATGGATGTCGAATAAACCGAAAATCATCAGTCAAGGCAAGTTGCAAAGACTTGTAACGGCGGATGCAAACGAACGGGATGTCGCGCCGTCTCGGGCGATGCGCTGGGTTTCAGCTGCCGCCTTCTTTGAAGTCCTCAATTGCGCAGAAGCAGAAGGCCGTCTCGGCGCATACGCAATAAAGGGCGGCTTCGCCGTGGAATTGCGGCATAATGCCGCCGCACGCACCAGCGAAGATATCGATCTCATCCTTGCCGGTGAACATCAGGCGATCGAAATATTGCGTAATATCTTGCCGGCAGAATGGGACGCATTCGAATTTAAGATCAAGAGCGAGGAACAACGCGAGCATGTTGTGCGCGTCAATGTACGAGTGCAATTCAACCGGGTCGATTGGGGCACCATTAAGATCGATGTGATCGACGCCGAAATCACTGACGTCGAGCGGGTGGAAAACGTCGCAATTGAACGTTTCGGTCTCCCGCCGGCTAGCCCGGTAGCGTGCCTCTCGCGGCCGCATCAGATCGCGGAATGGATTCACTGCACGACGCGTCCCCAAATCGATGGAAATCGCAAGAATCGCGCTCGTAACATCGTCGATATTTATCTTTTTGATACGCTTGCTGCAACGGATGACGAATCTGTCCGAGCCGCTTGCGTAACTACGTTCGAACGCGAAGGCACACACGCGTGGCCTCCGACTCCCGCTTTCCCCGAAGCGTGGCCGACAACTATAGCGGAGGTCATTGAGGAAATTGGCCTGGAGTCTACGCCAGAGGACGTTATCGCCCACGTAGCGGCGTATATTAATCGGCTGAGCCAGTAATACGCGAGTAAGTGTCCAACGCGACGTCGATGCTTCCGCTAGGTCAATAGGCCCGCTTCCACGGTGAATCGCCGTGATGCGGGCTCCGATCTTTGCATCCGCTAGTGTCTCCGGCTAATTCGTGGATGAAGACTGCGCTTTGCCGTCCAAGCAAGCGATGGCGTGTGCGAGGGTGACATCGTCAAAATACCGACCGGCCTGACCGGGGCGCTTACAAGCGGTCCCGGTGGTACGGTTGCGCTCGTCGTGGGTGCCGGTTGTTCGATCGATCAGCCTACTGGCTTGCGGACAGCCGGGGACTACTCAGCAATGGCGTATCGCCGGCTGGTGGAAGCGGCTGTGATCGAAGAAGGCTGCTGCGATCCCCGCGACCTCGGCGCACTTGCTGACGCGGTGTTCGCCGCAACGAATTCGCAAGAGGCTCTTGTCGACATCCTTCGACCTGAGCTTGCAAATGCCACGCCAAACGAAGGTCACAAAATCGCAGCGGCACTGTTGGCCGAGCAGATAGTCGGGTTGATACTTACTCTGAACTTCGACAGAGCATTTGACTCAGCGATCGCAACCGTGGCGCGCGGTGAGCGAATCGCTATCGTACATTCAGTCGAAGAAATCCGAGGGCGGACGCGATTTGGCGTTGTCTACTTGCATGGCGATGTCGAGGCTTCTCCCGGAAAATGGATTCTGCGCAAAGCGCAAATAGACGCACCGTGGGAAGACACCTGGCAAAAGCACGTCGTCGTAGATTTGGCCATGACGCCGAACGTTGTTTTTGCTGGTTTGGGCTCGTCGACGCCGGTGATATCGGACACCGTGCTGAAGGTGAGCGAAGCGCTTCCCGCTGGGAAGAATATTTACCAGGTTGATGTAGGGGATATTGCACACAACCCGCTCGCGCAGGCGCTGAAAATAAGCGCCGAGGATTACGTAACAGTGTGTTGGACTGGCTTCATGCGCAAGGTCGGCGAAACTGTAGCTCGCGAATTTTTACACAAAATCTCCGAGCGGCATCCGGCCTTTTGCGGCGAGAATCAAAGTCTAGTCGAAGATCTGACCATGGCATTGTCGGCGTTACCGCAGGACATCTTGGTGCTTGGGAAAGTGTGGGCATCGTGGTTCTTCGACAAGTCTGAATATAAGTCGTTCCGTACGACCAACCTGGACCATCTTGTCGACATAGTTAGGACGATTGCGATCGCGCTAAAAATCGCCGGGGCCGACGCGTGCGTTATGGTTGAAGATGGAATGGAATTGCGCAAGAACGGCAAGATGTTGTTGCGAGTGTTCTCGTGCTCTGGCGCTGGCGCAGCTTATTGGGCTAAAATCGAAGCTGAAATGCGGTCTCGCCTCGAAAGATTCCGCCGTCGCGACAGCACCACGCCCGTTGTATACTTGGTAACGGGCGTAGATATGAGCCAGGCAACAAGCGTGCCTGAAACCATTGTCCCCAAAGGAGCTAGTGACGACCTGACATCATCGCCACCGGATTTTGCTTATTTCACGCCGCAGATGCTTCAAGCCGACCCGAAGTCGTTGCTTGGTATGATGAGGGATTGAAAAGATGAGCGAACTGACAGCTCGTTCCTTAGTCGCGGAAGCGCAAACGGTGTTGCGCGCTGGCGGGTATGAAATAAGTAGCGATATTGCAGCTTCGGAATCTTTGGGCGGCCTGTGTTTCGTGGGCGAGGACGCTTTCGGCGTCGTTCTGATTGTCGCATACGAATCGTGGAGCGGGTTGCGAGATGGCTGGACTGCCGCGCAGGGGCTTCTCGTGAAGATGCTTACAGAGAAGTTGGCCCGCGGCAACCCCAAGGCGTGGGAGGGGTACCTCGTCTTGCTTACGCCAACGCAGAGTGGCGACGAACGCTTCGAAGATGAAATTCGTTATGATACATCGAGAGTGCGCAAGATAGTAGGTACCGGCGAATCAGTTAAATATTTGGATGATTTGACGGATATCCTGATGCCGCTGCTGCCCCTTAGTTCGGCGGAAGTAGAAGGCACCGAGGACTCGCAATCCGTGTTGGACCGTCTACCAGCCATGCTCATTGGGCGCGATATACATCCTGCGGTTGCCTCTGCGATCGTACGCGCATTCAGATCGGACGAACCGTTGATGGAAAGTATTTCTGGAGCGCTGAAGCCATGAAGCTTCTGAGTGTAAGCATCGAGGGATTTCGCGCATTCACCGACCGCATCGATATTGATCTTTCGGCGGACGTCACCGTGTTGGTTGGTCCCAATGGCACTGGTAAGACATCTATGCTAGACGCCTTACTATGGGGGATCACCGGGCGATTGAAGCGCGTGGGCGAGGACGGCGACCGAGTACTTTCGCTTTATTCCCCGGCCGGTCTCGCCCGTGTCGCGCTGACGCTAAGCGATGGAACGCGCCACTATTCCATCGTCCGTACGTTATTGGAAGGACGGACGGAGGTCGCTTTCGGCACCGACGGCGACCTCGTAGAGGGACCTACTGCAGAGGCGAAACTCGTGAAGGCCCTATGGGACGCTGGTTCGTCTAGTCAAACGCCGTTGGAAGATTTGCACGAAGTGATGACGCGGTCCGTGTACTTGCAACAGGACCTCGTACGTCAATTCGTTGATCGCGACTCTGCGACGGCCAGATTCGATGCCATCGGTCGGCTTGTCGGCGTTGGTCGCATCGCTGAATTTCAGCACAAGCTTGAAGCATCGAGAAGGGCGTGGGCGACTGTGATGACACAGAAGCAGCGAGATGTCACCGACGCCGAAAAACGCCTACAGACCGTACGATTGGAACTTTCACGTATCGGTGCGGACGAGAAAGAATCCGAAGCGGCTCTGCGTTGGACGGAATGGTGGACCAGGCTAGCCGATAAGAATTTGGGCGTTCACCCGGTTCCGGATGTATCGATCCCGAACGCTTCGCGGGTCCTAGATCAGATGCTTCGCGCCATGCAGACGACGCGCACGTCCTTGCAGCGAAAGTTGTCGCAAGTACCACAGATTTACTCCGGCCTAGCGGAGCTGGCGACAACATTTGAAACACCTGAGTCCGAAATAGTGAAGCTACGTGCCGCCGTAGCCAAGGCTAAGGAGGAATGCGTCGCTCTTCAAAAACGGTTTAGTGAAGCCGAACAACATGATGCTGCAGTGAGGGCGGAGCTCGTTTCAGCGAGAGAGAGCGCCGAGGAGCTACGAGCGCTGGCTCAGCTCGCGTTGCGCCATCTGTCGGCGCACTGCCCCGTATGTGAGCAGTCCATCAATACAAAGG
>Ga0302325_10013523_pt1 | contig 17396 bp, 15 predicted proteins | sample Palsa_T0_2_FD_201948 | JGI IMG/M metagenome (GOLD analysis project Ga0302325, IMG submission 201948) | Peat permafrost microbial communities from Stordalen Mire near Abisko, Sweden - Palsa_T0_2 | ecosystem: Environmental > Terrestrial > Soil > Palsa > Peat permafrost | place: Sweden: Abisko... | reverse complement strand
GTTTGGTATGAAGAGAAGCCGTATCCTCTCCCTGCAGGGAAGAGACTGAAAGCTGAGGTTCCCTATCCAGCGCGCTATTGCGCACGATTCAGGAGTCTTTTGCTACGGCTGAGGCTGATAGTACTACGCGCAGGCCGCCGGACTCGACGGCGCTCAGTAGAATCGCGACACGCTCGGCGCCGGAAAAGTAGCGCTGGAAAATCGCTTCGAATCCGCGGAACGGACCGTCGACGACCACTACACGCTGGCCGGTGTCGAAGGGTTTGTCGGGAATTTCGATCACGTCGTCGACGCCGCGGCGGCGAATCTCCGACACGATAGCGGCGGGCACCGCGAGCGGATCATTTCCCGCCGACACGATGGCGCGGACCCCGGCCATGTATTTTACGTCGAAATACTGGCGCTGAAGATCGAAGCGAGCGAACACGTAGCATGGAAACAGCGGAACGATCGACGCCACCATCCGGCCCCACCGGGGGATTTTCGCCTTGAGCAGCGGCAGGAAAACTTCCGGCACGACGTTGGCGAGCTGGTCGCGGACCCATCGCTCCTTACCCGTTTTTGTGCGGATAAGGTACCAGTCCGTTTGAGGCTCGTTGTCCTGCATCGGGGGTTGGCGTCGGCCGGCCGCAAAAAGATGGCGGCGAAAAAAGAAAGCGGCTGTAGCATACGCTACAGCCGCCCTTTCAGTCCATTACAGTTCTAGATTTCGTACGTGAACGTGAACTCGAGTTCGTTGAAACGCTGTTCGCGGCTCAGCAGGTACGGGTCGGTGTACCGGCCGCTGCGTCCGATGAACCATTGGGAGTTCAGGCCGAACAGCACGTTACGCGAATAGCGGTACACGTTGGTGGTCGAGAGCTCGCCGACGTTGTCATCAGGATCCCAGGTGAAGACGTTCTGCGCCGTCAGCTGTCCGTTCATCAGCCAGTTGGTTGCCGCGACGAAGAAGAGGTTGCTGATCTCACGCGACTTGCCGACGCCGGCCAGGCCGGGAACCACGATGGCCTGCGCATCCGCGGGACGATCCGGCTGCCACGTGGTGACCCACTGCGCCGTCAGGAAGGTGTGCTGCTTGGAAAGCCAGGGGATGTAAGTCGGGCGGTCGGCAGCTATGATCCATCGAGTCAGCTCCGTCCACGCCGTTCCGGTCGGACTTGCCGGCGTCGAGATCGCGTGATCCGGCTGATACAGCAGATCGTAGCGATAAACGATGTCGGTCAGATCCTTGTCGTAGTAGGTGCCGGTCAAGCCGAAGAAGCTGTTGCGCCGATAGTCCATGGTGCTGACGACCGAGACCGATCCGGCCTTGGGCACGCCCGCCTTCGGGTTGCCGTGAGTGTAATGCCCGGGCGAAACGAAGAGTCCCGGCCCGATCGCAAACGTACCCGGTATGCCCACGACGCTTGGGGTGCAAAAGACGCAGGTTTCGCTGCGCGCATCGCGGAATTCGTACTCATAGATGAAGCTGGCCTGGAGTCCGTTGCCGACAGGCAGCAGGCTCGAATAGCGCACGCCGAATTCGCTGTTCTCCAATGAGTTTGATGGTGTGTGGCTGAGGCCCGTCAGGATGACATCGTAGAACTGGCCGGAGGCCTTGCCCTTAACCACCGGACCGACGGGCAGGAAGATCATCGCCTTGTCGTCGGCGTTGGGCAGCTCGTTGACGTTGAGCTGCTGACCGCGCTGGTTGATGCTCAATGCGAACGGAATGTTCTGGCTGCCGAGGGCGGCGGGAACAACCCACGGATTGCGCGGGTCGGTCTGCGCTTCGAGACCCGCCGCCTGGAAATCGCCGGGAATAATGAACCCTTCGAATTCGTTGTTAGCGGTCTGCAGAAAGTCGGGCAGGATGTAGTTGAGCTTGATCATGCGGACGTTGGTACGGGTGTCTTCCGCGGACTCTGCGCCGTAAACACCGTGCCACCGCGCGTTAACCGGGTTGGTGACCTCGGTTCCTGACAACGCGTCGGCTTCCGACCAGATGACCTGCTGCTTGCCGATACGGGCGGACAGGTTATCGGTAAAGTTCAACTGCGAATAGAACTCACGCAGATCGTTCTTGAAGTATTCGTCCTGCAGCGCGCGGTTGCCCTGCGACGAGTAGGGGATCACGTCGGTGTTGGGGCGCTGGCGTCCGTTGTTCTTGATCGATCCGAACGAATCGTACCAGGGCCGGTAGAACGCGAACACGTCGGCGTCCTTGATAAACAAGGTGTCAAAGCGGCCGAGCAACTTGTAGTTCTTGATTGTGTGGTAGTCGGGCCGCACGTCAGCCAGGTTGCGCTGCTCGACCAGATCCCAATGATTGAAATCGAAACTGCCGCCGGTCATCCCGAACGACCTGCCGGGAATGGCGAAGGTCGAAGTCGGAGTCGGATGAACCAGCTTCGTGGGCGTCGAGTTGATACTGGAACTACCCTCGCCCCAGTGACCCGCTTCGCGAGTTTCGAAAAATCCGAAGACTGAAAAATCGCCCTGCGTGATCGTCGCCATCGCGACCGATGTCCATAATGTTCCGGCCATCGCCACGGCAGCCACCATCAGACTCCGCCACCGCGTCCCTCCGAATCCCTTGTTCCCGTTCTGCATAGTCACCCCCAAGCTGGAGCCCTCGTGCGTTACGTCGAACTCCTCGCCCGGTCGTTCACCAGGCAAGCGTCAGACAGTCATTCCCCGTTCGCGCGTAAGGAACCTACGAACGCGGCTTAGCTACCATTCCCCTGCGTACCTTGTCAAGAAGGGTGCATGCGCCCGTCATATGTTTGCAACAGCGTAGTAAGAGGCCAGAGATATTTTGCGATTCAGGATTCCTGTCGTTTGGATCCGACAATGAATTCCACGCGCGGCGTTGACGGTGGGCGAAGCGGGTCGGGTTGGACGAGCGCCACGCAGCCGGCCGGATGCAGGATCGATTGAGAAGCAGATGCTCAAAATGTTGGCGGCGGGCGGGCGGCCAGCGATTTTCTGCCGATCAAATCGGACGGCTGATGGATGGGTTAAGCCTTAGGTCAGTTCATGAACAAAGAATTACGCCGCACTTGAATTTGTTATCTGATCAGTGTAGGTACGACCACCGAAAGCGCGTCCGGGGTGATTTCCGGACCTTGGCGGGGCTTCAGTCGGCTTTGCGGGGCGACAGGAACGAACCGATGGCCGCGGGGATTTTCTAGGCTGATTGGTCAGCAGACGGGACACCGATTCGACTCGGCGGGGGTTAGACACAATGACGCATGGAAGGATGCAGACGATGGCTCAGGGCAGGGATGGGATCTCGTGGGCGCGCACGGTGGCGCTGAAGTTCAAAGGGGTTGCTCGTCAGCTTTCAATCGTGACGGCGATGTTCACAGTTGCTGCGCTGGTCGCTGCGACAGCGAGCATGAGCTACGCGAAATCAAAGAGCAGCCCCTCGGATGCTCTCGAAGACACCGTGGTTGTGTCGAACTATGGCGCGATATTCGGCGGCAGCATCGAGACCTTCGAGGAGGGCTCGCGCCGGGCATCGAACCCGAAGTTCTGGATCAAGGGCACCAACACCCTGCTCGGCGCCAGCACGGGAGCATCGCTTGATTCGGTGAGTTCCTTCGACGCTCACATTGCAGTGGCGGTGCCGTTGGACCTCGAAGATTTCACCGGTTGCGGTCCCTTTGGCCCGGCTGACTTCGGCACTGGTCTCGTCGGTCTCTACCCGCCGACCGCGACCGGCAACTCAGCGCCCGAGAGCGTAATCTGCTCACCGAATTTCGCGTTCGGCGCCCCCAACATCACCGGTATCTTCAACCCGGGCGGCGTGGCATTTGAAAGCCCGTTTGATGGGGTAAATCCGGGCAAGGACATCCTGGCGGTTGGCAATGCCTTCCCGGAAGTTATCCAGGACTCGGACGCTTGCACGTTTTTGGGTTTGCCGGCGAGCAGCCTCGGAACAGTTACAGAATATGACAGGTCGACGCTGGTCCCCGGATTCAGCAACGTGCCACCCTTCAACAACAGTCCGGTGGAGGCGATCAATCCCTTCACAGACGCTGCCTATGTGCAGAACACCACCATCGGCGGATGCTTCACCTTTATGGCGAGTCCTGTTGGACTCGCGTTTGACCAGGCCGGGTTCCTGTTCGTCGTAAACAACGCGGGCAACCTGTTGCCGTCACTGGGGGCGATCCCGCGGTTCTTGACCGTCTATGCGCCAGGAGCATTCGGCGATGCGTTCCCGATTGCCATCGTAGGTTTGGCAGACACCGCGACGGAGGGCGACCTTATTCAGCCGATAGCGGTGACAGTCGAGTCAGGTCCTTTCTTTGGCGAATTCCCGGAGGACGTTATCTTCGTGACCGACACGGCCGATAACAGCGTCAAAATCTTTGCGCCGTTCACAAATTTTGATGGCGAGTTCTTCGAAGGCACGATGATCGGCGAGATTAAGGGCGGAAACACGAAACTGAAGTACCCCGAAGGTATCGCGCTCGACGTCACCGACAGCGCTCTGTACGTGGTGAACAACATTTCGAATACCTTGGCGATGTATACCGATTTCAGCGACGCTGGCGGCAACTTCTTCCCGACGCTGCTGATGTCAGGCAAGGGGCCGAAAATGAACCTGCCGGTCGGCGTAGCGCTGCCGGAGTTCACGCCAACCCCGGCGCCGACAGCAACGCCCACGCCGACCGCGACGGCGACTGCTACGGCGACAGCAACTGCCACGGCGACAGCGACTGCGACCGCGACGGCAACTGCTACGATCACGCCGACGCCGACGGCTACGTTCACGCCTCCAACCTGATCTGGATACTAACGAAGCGGCGAACGCCGAATCCGGAATCCCGGGTTCGGCGTTCGTGTTTCTGGGCTGTGCCAGCTGGCCGGCGCTAGCGCAAATCCTCGGCCAGCGAGGCTGCCAGCAATCCGCCGACAACGCCGCGCGCAGCGAGGCTCGGATGGTCCGCCTCGACCGACACCTCACCCCTGCCCGCCTGCTCCAGAAACATCGCCGCGTCGATGCCTTGCAGCGTGAACCGCACAAACTGCACCGCGCTGATTCTCTCGTCTGACATCTGGCGATCGTCGAACCTCGCGGCGATTTTCTGCGATCCTATCTTCAGCCACAGATGCCGCTCCAGTCCGGTCAGCCGCGCCAGCGCCGCGTCGCGCTCATCGGCGTCGGCGTACTCAATCAACAGCGTTGCCGCAAGCTCGCCCGGCCCGGGAATCAACTCGTTGTAGGTGTCGATCTCATGCTGGATCGCGGCGCGCTCCGTCATTTTCTCGGTCCTGATCATCTCTTCGATTTGATACCAGGAAGTCTGTGCGTTCTCGAAAATAAAAGTGAGATGAGATCCCAGATGGAGCCGGCGCCGTTCCTTCTCATGGATGAACAGGGGGCGCAGGCGGCCGCGCACGCGTTCATAGTCGGCCAGCGGCAGTATTTCTTCCATTGTGATTTTCTTCAACGATCATTCTCCTTGCGGCGGCTGCGGCGCCGGCACCGCGTCGGGAAATCCGCCGCGCTTGTACGCACGCGCCAGCACTTCGATCGGATGCATCGGGCGCACTCCCGTCGCCTGCTGGATTTGCACGGCCGCCAGCGGACAGTCGGTCGCCATCACGCTCGCGCCCGCTTCGCGCATCCCGTCGAAAGCTTTCTCACCCCACTTCATTGAGAGCGCAAAGAATTCTTTTTTCATCGCCCACGTCCCGTCATGCGCCGTGCACGCATCGACGGTCGTCACTTCGACGCCGGGAATCTGCCGCATCAGGTCGCGCGATCGCAGCCCGATATCCTGCGCCTTCAAGTGACACGGCACGTGATACGCAATCGTGCCGGGGGTGGACAGGAAATCCTTGTTGAACTTGCCGGCGCGCCGAAGATGGTAAAGCAGTTCGTGGCAATCGACGATCGCGGCGGAGAACTCTTTGACCTCGTCGCCCTCGATCAGCCTCGGATACTCGAGCCGCATCATGAGCGAGCAGGTCGGATTGATCGCGGCGATTTTGTAGCCCTGGCGGACCAGCGGCAGCATCGAGTCGATATTCTTGCGGGCTTCCTTGCGCGCAAATTCCACGTCGCCGCCGTCCATTGCCGGCATCCCGCAGCAATTCTGCCTCGGACACTTCACTGCGCATCCGTTTTTCGCAAAGACTTCGACCGCAGCCTTGCCCGGCTCGGGATTGTAGTAGTTGACGAAGCAGGTCGGGAAAATCGCCACCTTCGCGGCCGGCTCTGCCGGCTCGGGCGGCAACGGGTTGCGCTTCAGCCATTTCTCGAAAGTCTCACCGGCAAAGTCGGGCAGCAGCTTGTCGCGATGTATCCCGAGCATCTTTTCCATCACGACGCGCTGAAACTTCTGGCGGCATCCCCAGTTGGCGATCTTTGGCGCAGTCGCGCCGATCTTGCCGAGCTGATCGGGATGCGCCAGCACGCGCTCGCGCAGCTTGACGCCTGCTTCCTTTGCATTCACCGCCTTGGCGCGGAGTATCAGGCGCGGAAAATCAAGCTGGAACTCATGCCCGTCATGCGGAGTGTAGGGACATTTGAGCTCGCAGAGCTTGCATCCGTAGCAGAGATCGAAGACACGCTCCTTCTCGGCCGCCGTCATCCCGCGCACCTCGCCGTCGTTGCGATCGATCGCGTCGAACAGGGCCGGGAACGACGGGCAAAGATTGAAGCACAGGCGGCAGCCGTGACAGATGTCAAAGACGCGCTCGATTTCCTTGTCGAGCCCGGCGCGATCCCAGTACTTCGCCTCGGTGGAGTTATAGGAGAGGCCGTCGGTCGGCCGTGAGTGGATGCGTTCGGCCATCTGAAGAAATCCTGGCTGCAAACTTTTCCGGGCACACGCAAGCAGCGCCGCCGGGATTGATACGGCTGTTTCAAAACAGCGGGCGGGCTATAAACGCCCGCCCGCCTCATTAGAAATCCAGCGAGCAGCCGGTTTTAGAGCGTGTCCTGCGCCTTCGCGAAACGTCCAGCGTGCGACTTCTCCGCCTTGGCCAGCGTCTCGAACCAGTCGGCGATTTCCGCGAAGCCTTCTTCGCGTGCCGTCTTCGCCATTCCGGGGTACATGTCGGTGTATTCGTGCGTCTCGCCATGCACCGCGGCCTTGAGGTTCAGCATCGAATCGCCCATCGGCAGGCCGGTGGCAGGATCGCCAGCCGGCTTCAGATAGTCGAGATGACCGTGCGCGTGGCCGGTCTCGCCTTCGGCCGTGTCGCGAAACAGACCGGCGATTTCCGGCTGGCCCTCGACATCAGCGATCTTGGCGAAATACAGATAGCGGCGGTTTGCCTGGCTCTCGCCCGCGAACGCGTCCTTGAGATTCTGATGGGTTTTGGTTCCTTTGAGACTTGCCATTTTCCTTCCTCTCCTGATTCTAATTCCGTTGAATGTTTGGTTTGAAAAACTCAGCCGCGTGGCTTCTTCTTCCGATTTGCTTTTTCCTGTTTCTCGCCGCACTCCTCGCACAGGGCATGAATCTCCAGCGATGAACCCAGAACGGTAAACTCGCCCAGCTCCAACTGCCCCGCGAGCAGGCGGTCGAGGCGCGGAATCTCGATGTCGCGGATGCGGCGGCATTTTACGCAGACCACATGATGATGCGGGGTGAGGTTGCCGTCGTACCGCGCGCTGTCATGGAGCGTCGTGACCTTGCGCGCCTCGCCGATGTCGCAGAGCGTTTCCAGCGTGCGATGCACCGTGGCGAGCGAGATATGCGGATGCTGCTCCCGCACTTCGGCGAAAATAGCGTCGGCCCGCGGATGATCGCCCGATCCGAGCAGCGCCTTGATGATCGCGAGGCGCTGGGGCGTGACCGCAAGCCCACCGCGGCGGCATCGATCGGCGAATTGGGACAGGCGCCTGGCGGCATAAGGGCCGCGGCGCCGTTCATTTACCAGCTGTAGTTTCATAACCTAGATGATAGTGATTACCATCTAGGTATTGCTGTTGCAAGCGGGTGCTGAGAAGAGCTACAGCGGCGGCAAGATTGGGGCGCGGCGCGATTCCGGCTTCGTCAGCAGCATCTGCACGTCGCCGATGTAGCGCTCGCGGAAGCCGCCCTCGCAGTAGCAGAGGTAGAACTCCCACATCCGGATAAACTCGTCCGGATAGCCCAGCGCCCGCACCCGTTCAATGTTCTTGAACATGCTGAGGCGCCAGCTCTTCAGCGTCTGGGCGTAGTTGGGCGTGATGTCCTCGAGATGGAACAGGCGCATGTCGCTCGCGCGCGTGATCGAATCGCACAGCGCCGTGACCGACGGGATGAAGCTGCCGGGGAAAATGTACTTCTTGATGAAGTCGACGCGCTTGAGCGCTCCCTCGTACTCGCGGTCGGTTATCGTGATCGCCTGCAACAGCATCATGCCGTCCGGCTTCAGCAACTCGCCGCATTTGCGGAAATACGAATCGACGAAATGATGCCCCACCGCTTCGATCATCTCGATCGACACCGCCTTGTCGAACTGGCCGGTCAGGTCGCGGTAATCCTGAAACAGCACCGTGATACGCTCCGACAATCCTTCGGCGGCGATCCGCTTGACGGCGTAGTCGTGCTGCGCACGCGAAATCGTAGTGGTGGTGACGCGGCATCCGTAGTTCCTGGCCGCATGAATCGCAAACCCGCCCCATCCTGTGCCGATCTCGACCAGGTGGTCATGCGCGCGCAAATCGAGCTTGCGGCAAATGCGATCGACCTTGGCCGTCGCCGCCTCTTCGAGCGTCGCGTCAGGCCTCTCGAAAATCGCGCACGAGTACATCAGCGTTGGATCGAGAATCAGCTCGAAGAAATCGTTGCCGAGATCGTAATGAGCCGCGATGTTGCGCTGGCTGCCGGTCCTGGTGTTGCGATTGAGATAGTGGATGAAGCGGCGAATCGGATTAGCCAGCTGGGCGAGGCCGCCGTCCATGCCCTCCATCACGGCGCGGTTGCGAATCATGATCTGCACGAGCGCGGTCAGGTCGTCGGTCGTCCACGAACCGGCCATGTAGGCTTCGCCGGCGCCGATACTGCCCGCGAGCGCCAGATCGGAATAGAAGCGACGGTCGTGCACGCGAATAGTGGCGCGCAAATCGGCGTCGGCAGCGCCCTGACCGAACGGGATCCGCTCGCCGCCGTCTTCAATCACGAGGCAGCCGTCGGTGATTCCCGCCAGACGGCTGAGCACCGCGCCGCGCGCGAAGCGGTCGATAATCGCGGGGCGGCGCGCCCTCGCCGCATCAACCCCGGACCCGACTATGGAATCCGACTTGGCCATCTCGACGCATCGAATACACGCGCTCGCAACCTGGTGCAAGTACGCGCGAGGATCGGGAAGGGGAACGATTTAATGTGGAACCCACCGTGGGTTCCACACCTCCCTGGGCAGGGGTGACCGCTGCACCCAGTATTAAGAACAGATGCGGGACTTCGTCCCTGTTAGGAAGTTATTTGGGCAGAAGAATTGGCTTGGGTGATGCGTCCTTCCTGAATTGCCTCGCCCCATGTGGGGAGAGGCAATTCAAGGCGCGGATGCGGACTCCAGTTGGGGGTTTGCGCTTGATATCGACGGCGCAGGGGCAGCGGGGATCGCTAGCGGTGCTGCTGCCGCTATGGCTTTGCCCGTGCGTGATTTATCGAGCAGGGATTCGTCGAGAAGTTCCGGCGGTACCTGGCGCAGGTCCCAGATTATGCCGCAGGCTTCGAGCAGCTTCAGCATGTAATACGTGATGTCAATTTCCCACCAGAAAAACCCGTTGCGCGCGGCCGCCGGGAAATGATGGTGATTGTTGTGCCATCCCTCGCCCAGCGTGACCATCGCCAGCGCGAAGCTGTTGCGGCTGTCGTCATTGGTTTCGTAGCGGCGCCGGCCGAAGACGTGCGCCAGCGAATTGATCGTGAAAGTTCCGTGCCCGAGCGCCACGGTCGAGATGAAAAAACCCCAGATGAGCATTTGCCCGCCGGTCGTACCCAGCCCCGGCGCATAGTGCTGAAGGAATGCGCCGAGACCGTACATCGAGAAGCCCAGCAGGGTAGGCACGAGAGCGTCGAAGCGATCGAGAAACACCAGCTCGGGAAATTTGGTCAGGTCTCGCACGAGGCGAAATTCAGATCGGAAGTTCGCCTCGGACGTGATCCATCCGATGTGGCTCCAGATGAAGCCGTGCTGGCGCGGTGAATGAACATCCTCGGGCTCGTCGGAACGCTGGTGATGCAACCGATGGTGCGACGCCCACCACAATGCGCCGCGCTGCACCGCCGTCGCACCAATGACGGCGAAGGCGAACTGGCCGGCGCGGGAAGTCTTGTACGATCGATGCGAAAAGTAGCGATGATAAAAGCCGGTGATCGCGAACATCCTGATGAAATACATCGCGATGGCGACGCCGACTGCCACCGGACTCCATCCGACCCAGATGACGCCCAGGCACATCAGGTGGACAACGACGTAGGGGATGCATCGGAACCAGTCAGTCTTCTGCGGCAGGTCTGCCGCGGGAGCGCCTCCCGCTGATGTGTCGAACCATCGCGCGACCGCAACAAGATATCTTCGGGCCGTACCCGCTGTGCCTGACGCCATTCTGTCTCCCCACCCGTGCGCGGAATTGATCTCGCACGGCGCCTGCTGATAATGCCCAGATTTGCACTTCTAAGTGAACAAGCTCGAAGACGCGTCAATTGGCGGGCGTAAGCATTTCGATTTCGTCGAAGCGCGTGTAGTTGACGCTGCGGCTGCCGTCGGGATGGGTTATGAGCACGTCGGCGAAGCGAGCATTCCAGATGACGTCGGCGAGTTCGAAGGTATGCCGGGTGTGAACGGTCTGCGAGAACGTCTCATCGAGTCCGATGATCGACACAATGATTTGGGGGTTGGTGCCGGCGAGCGATTCCCGCGTCTCGCCGAAGAGCGGACTGCCTTCAACGATCCGATGAACCGCGGTCCAGGACAACGCGAACATCGCGCTGCGACTGCGCGTCATCGGCAGATCATAAAGCCGGCGGATGGAGTCACCCTCGATAGTGGTTTCCTGGCGCGCGAGCACTACGTGAATTTCCGCCTCGACGATCCGGTTCGCACGCATGTTCGCCGCGCGGATCATCAGGCTGAGCGCGCCGTCGCGCGGGCCGATGACGGCATAGCGGGTGAATCTGACGCGGGATGTGGGTCGCGAAAACTTCGAGAAAACGAGGCCGGTCATCAAGGCGAGCGCGAGCAGTCCGGTCAGTGCCTCGATCGAGACCAGGATGTTCGAGAACAGCGTGAACGGTTCCATTTTGCCATAGCCAATCGTCGCCATGGTCTGCACGCTGAAAAAAAACATGTCGGAGAACGATCCGGAGTGCGCGTTCTCGATGCCCTGATCCAAGTAATAGCCGGTGGCGAAGATCAGGTTAGCGAGAGTGAACGCGGCGGCGATCAAACCGATCAGCGCCGGCCATGAAGACGTCACCAGAAAGTGATAGAGGTCCTCGAAAATGCCGACCGGTGCGCCGCGAATCACGCCGTCACCCTTGAGGCTGCCGATCTGGTTTGGTTGCTTCGCCATCGCCGAGGATATTAGCGGAGCGCGCGATGCCTCGTCAGCAGGGGGAAGGTAAACCAGAGCTGCGAATTCGCGGTGGCGTTGCGAAATGCTAGGCTGCGTGTGGCGGAGGGAGATGGTGGCGGAGTCGCTAGATCGTGCGGATGCGGCACGGATCGTCAGGCTTCAGATAATCGTGTTCACGTTCTCGATGGCGATGTTTCTGTTCGCGCCAGTCGTGCAGGTTTCCGATTCCCGTTACAGCGTTTTGTTGAGCGAGTGCCTGCTGCACCATCGATCGGCCAGCCTCGACGAGTACTACAAGGTGCCCGTGCCGTGGCTGACCGGAGATGCCAGCCGGTCCGACGAGGCTTCCGAATACCAGCTCGTCAACGCTCGCGGCCACGTGACCTATTTCTTCGGGCATGGCAGCTCGATCCTGTCGATACCGATGGTCGCGATGATGAACGCGGCGGGAGTATCGGCCGCGACTCCGGACGGGCACCTCAACCTGGGCGGTGAGATCCAAATCGAGCGCGTGATCGCGTCGGCGCTGATGGCAGCACTGACATGCGTGTTTTTAGCGATGGCAACTATGATGCTGCCACTGTCGTGGAGCGTGGTTGTCGCGCTCGGCGCGTCATTCGGATCGCAAATTTTCAGTACCGCGTCGCGCGGCTTGTGGTCGCACACGTGGGAAGTATTAATCCTCGGCCTGATAGCTAATTCGCTTCTCCGCACGGACTATTACGGCGAGAAGCGAATCCACCACCCTGTCTGGCTGGGGACGCTGGTCGCATGGACCTATTGCGTGCGGCCGACTGGAGCCGTCGCGATAATCGCCGTCAGCGTGTACGTCTGCTGGGCGCATCGCGATGACCTCGTCAAGTACGGCGTTGCGCTGGCAGGATGGCTGGCGGCTTTCGTCGGATATTCGTGGTCAGTCTTCGGCACGATAATTCCGCCATACTACATGGCCTCGCGACTTCAGTTCCGCGACATGGCCGTGCCACTCGGCATCAACCTGTTCAGTCCGGGACGCGGGCTTTTCGCATTCGTGCCAATCACCCTGTTCGTGCTGTACCTCGCGATGCGTTACCGCAAGCAGTTAGCGTGCAAGGGGCTTGCGGTTCTCGCGCTTGCGCAGATTGTCGCACTCGCAATCGCGATCAGTACGAATAAAAGCTGGACGGCGGGTTGGTCCTACGGGCCGCGATACTTTACCGACGCAGTCCCCTGGTTCGTGCTGCTTGCGATCCTCGGGCTGGACGCGATGCGGCGTGCGCCGGCCGCCTCGCACCACAGGATGGAGATTGCAGCGGCGATTTTTCTGCTCGTTCTGAGCGTTGCGATCAACGCGCGTGGAGCGTGGTCGTTTGCGGGGATGGATTGGAACCCAATCGAACAGCACGGCGTATTCGATTGGCGCTATCCGCAATTCATGGCGGGACTGATCGAGCCGCCGAAGGACTGAGGAGTTAGCGCGCGAAGACTGCTCTCAGCGCGTCGGCCGCCTGCCGCTGACCTTCTTTGCCCTTGTCGAGCCCGTCGGCGAAGCTGACGAAGCCGTGGGTGACACCTTCGTAGCGCGTGCAGGTTACAGGGACGCCGGCGGCAATCAGGCGGCCGGCGAATCGTTCGCCTTCGTCGCGCAGCGGATCGTGGCTGGCAGTCATCACGAGCGCGGGCGGCAAGCCCTTCAAATCCTTCGCGCGCAGTGGACACGCGTATGGATTATTCTTCTCGGCGTTGGTGTCGGCGTAATTCTTCCAGAACCATTCCATGTCGGCGCGCGAGAGCAGGTAGCCGTCGGCGGCAAATTCCTTGTGCGACGGCGTGTCGAGCGCGCAATCGGTCACGGGATAAAGTAGCAATTGGAATTTGATGGCAGGGCCGCCGCGATCGCGCGCCATCATCGAGACTACTGCCGCCAGGTTTCCGCCCGCACTGTCTCCGCCGACCGCCAGCTGCGCAGGGTCGGCGCCGATCGACGCGGCGTTTTCCGAAACCCACTTCGTGGCGGCGTAACAATCCTCAGGGGCCGCCGGAAAAACGTGCTCCGGCGCCAGCCGATAATCGACCGCCACCACTACGCATCCCGCCCCGTTAGAAAGCGCGCGGCACACGCGGTCGTGACTCTCGAGGTCACCGAGCACCCATCCGCCGCCATGAAAATACACCAGCACGCCCATCGGCGGGCTGCCCTCGGGCGTGTACACGCGAATCGTGATGTCGCCGGCAGCACCCGGAATGTGCCGATCCTCGACCCGATAGATCGCGGGCACCGGAATCGGATTCGCCTCGAGCAGCGCGCGCATCTTGGCTCGCGCCTGCTCTGCAGTTTCCGCGCGCAGGAACATCGGCCCGGCCGCGTTGAACGCGTCGAGCATCACTTTCATTTGCGGGTCGAGCGCTGTGGGCATCCGAGATACTTAGGTTAGGCGGCCGCAAGAGGCAAGCGGCCCAGGAGCGCAGCCAATCATGCGCGGCCAATCACGCGCCGCACTAATTTTCGAAGCGATGAAAGTCCGCGCGCCAACGTGCACGGAACCAGGGTTCGCCGTCGCGCGTGCCGTAGACGTCGGCCGTCACGATCATGTCGTCGCCGCCGATGCGGCAATCGAGGTTGGTGGTTTCGTCAACCGCAAACGTCGGCGACATCCCGTCGGCGCGGGTCTTGTACTCGTCGAAAGACAGCCGCGACCGCATCGCGGCGTACTCGCGGCCGTCGGTCGAAATCGGCACCACGTTGCCCTGCGGATTGAGAATCTTGTCGTTCGGCTCGACCCCGGTCTGCGTAAACGTGAGTGTGAAGGGCTGCTCTCCCACCCGCTGGTAGCAGAGCCGGTAGGTCTTCGGCGTCCAGAACCCGATTCTATGCGCGCCCGGTTCGGGCCTGATCCAATCGAGCTGACTCACCTCCCCCTGCCAGCATCCGCGAAACACTGCAGGCAGCGAAGGGACTGCTTGCGCCGTCATCGGCGCGACGTTAACCGCAGGCGCCTCGGGCCGAGGCTGCGCGGGCGCCGGCTCGGCGAGTTGCGGGAGCAGTTGAACCGTATCGCCGTTGTCCGGTGCATAGGGTGCCGACGACGGCTGCTGCGCCTGATGCGGCGGAATATAAGGTTGATTCTGGTCCGCCGGCCCGGGAACCGCGAGGTTCGTTTGCGCGCTCGCGCATCGATCGCCCAGCGAAATCAGCCCGCCGGCCAAAACGCACAATATAATGATACGGGTACGCATCGCCGCTCTCCCTTCCACTCTACTACATTACGAAGCATATCCGGTGCCGTTGCATTTTGCGGACGCTCCGTAGCTTGACCGCCAACCGACAGCTACCATCGACAAAAGTTCGCAGCGGTACCATGAACAAAATGAGCGATCAAAATGTGAATTTCGAAGCGGCATGGGCCGTCAGCCAGGCGCCTGCAACCGGACGCCGCGCGCAGGCCCATCGATTGGCCAACGCGATGCGCCGTGTCATCGACCATCTGGTCCAGGTCGCCGCGCCCGAAGAAGATTTGTCAGCCGCCGCCGACGCGCTTGAGCGATACGCAAAGCGGTTGTCGAAGTATCCGGTCTCGCGCAGCTACGAGGGTTTTGCCGAGAGCGCCAACGCCGGCGACCCCCACGCCTTTTTCGACCACAGCCCCCTGATTGGAATCTCCAATCCGCTCGCACCCCCGCTTCGCCTGGCCGTGCTCGGCGACAAGGTCGAGGGCCGCGGCACCTTCGGCGTCGCCTACGAAGGTCCTCCCGGGCATGTGCACGGCGGATTTCTTGCGGCCGCCTTCGACGAGGTCCTCGGCATGGCGCAGTCGCTGACCGGCAATCCCGGCATGACCGGCACGCTCACGATTCGCTACCGCCGGCCGACCCCGCTGCTGACCGATCTGGTCTTCGAGGCGCACGTCGATCGCGTCGAGGGCCGCAAGATCTTCACCCGCGGAAAGTTATCGGCCAACGGCGTCCTGACTGCCGAAGCCGAAGGCCTGTTCATCGCAGTCGGCCAGGAGCGTTTCGCCGCAATGGCCGCACTGGTAGCGGAACGCGCAAACGCGCAGCCCGACAAAAAGTAAGCTTGGTTTTTTTAATCGGGGCGCACCAATCCCGACAAGCCCGCGAATAGCAGCGGCGTGATCATCCATCCCGCCAGGATGTGCAGCCACAGATACCATCGCAGCATGCGGCTTGGGAGCGAGCTGGGCTCGCGCATCTCGCCGGCGCGTTTCGTCCTGGCTGCCACGCGGTGGCGCGGATTCGGACGCCAGTATTTGTCCTGATGCAGCTCCACCACCGGCAGGAAATTCTCGAGCGAATAAACGAACGCATTAAAAACCGGATAGTGCGGCGGCGCGTCTCCGCTGGCCACGAACTCGCGGTAGGCGGCCTCCTCGGTCGGCGCGATGATCCGCTCGCGATAACCCCACGCGAACAGAAGCGTGCCGATCCCCACGAATCCCGCTATCCACCAGAGCGCGCGCAGCGGCAGGTAGCCGAAGCCGATCGTGTATTGCAGCATCAGGCTCCACGCACGCTGCAGCATGCTCTCATGGCCGAAGCGGCGCTGCGCGATTTCCTTCGCCATCCGCACCTGGATGACGCCCTCCTCTCGGCCCATCTCGTTCAACGCCGTCGCCAACTGCCGAAACGTCTGCGGCCGGTATTCGGATGCCTGCAGCGCCAGCCATCGCAACCGCGACGGCCCGTCGCTCGGACCGCCGGCGATATCGCCGTACACAAACCCGTTGATTACGAGATTCCCCGGCGCCGGCCAGCTCGCCTCGTCGTCCCAGATTGCCCCGGCGCGCGCGTCCTCGAGATCGAGCACGGTCTGCGGCGTATGCTTCACATCGACCCAGTAGAACGTGCCGTCTATCGTCGCGCGCTCGGCGTCGAGTTCTCCATCGCCGCGAAATTCAGCGCCGTGGAAGCTGAGGTCATGACCGATCTTCGCCAGTCGCGCGTACACGATTCCGTCCGTCGTGAAGCCGTCATGAAACAGCACGTCGCCGCCGATATTCGCCTCCACCAGATTCACCGCGTCATCGTCCGGGTCGAGAATTTGCGCGCCGCTCAAATCGAGCGACCCGTCGATTCGCGCGCGCATGAAACTCATGGGTCCGTAGTCGCCGTATATGAAGGTCGCGTCGCCATGAACGGTCGCCATGTTGCCGAAGATCGCGCCGGTGCGTGAATGCCTCACGGTGATTTCCTGCATATGCGCCGACAGCAGATTAATACCGTCCGGGATGTAACAGCGAATCAGCGTCAGCGGCTTACTGATGGTGGCGTAGGAAAGATCCAGGTTTCCCGTGATATGCGCGCCGGCCAGCGCTAGTCCGCTCGGATGGATGTATTGCGCGGGCAGCGGATCGCTGACCAGCCATTCAATGAACTCCGCGCGCACACCGCGGTCGGCGCCCCACTTCTCGCCATGCGCGGGATCGTTGCTCGCATTGCCGGGATCGTCACTGGGGCCGAACCATGGTACGTCGCGCAGCGGCGCCGAATGCAGCAGCTTTCGTTCCGCCACGCTTATCGACGCGCCGAACTTCCGCTGCGCCATCGCCTCGAGTGTCGCCTCGGGATCATTCGCGCCGCCGGCGGCCTCGGCACTTTCACCATGCGGCTTCGCGGCAAATGACGTCGCTACCGAGAACGTCAGCAACATGATCGCGGCAGCGGCGACCATAGCTTTTCGACCTATGAACATGACGGCATCAACGTATCAGCGCCGCCACGGCGATGCGGCAGTCGCACGGGGAATATCAGCGGCGCCCCAGCAGATGCAACCAGAAAAACGCCGCGCCGGCATCATCCGGCGCGGCGTTCCGATTCAGTCGATCAGATTCCCGGCTCGAGTATTCGGCTCCTCACTATCGTCGAACCGAAGGCTGAATTGTCG
>Ga0302325_10013521_pt1 | contig 17400 bp, 7 predicted proteins | sample Palsa_T0_2_FD_201948 | JGI IMG/M metagenome (GOLD analysis project Ga0302325, IMG submission 201948) | Peat permafrost microbial communities from Stordalen Mire near Abisko, Sweden - Palsa_T0_2 | ecosystem: Environmental > Terrestrial > Soil > Palsa > Peat permafrost | place: Sweden: Abisko... | reverse complement strand
ACGATCCGCGGCTGAAGGCGATGTCGGACCATCCCGCTTTGCTGAAGGTCGTGCGGAAACTGCTCGGCGATCGCGAACCCACGATGTTTCAGGATATGGCGCTGATGAAGCCGCCGCGCCTGGGCCGGGAGAAGCCGTGGCACCAGGACAAGGCTTACTTTGAATTTCCCCTCGGGACGCCGGTGGTCGGAGTGTGGATCGCGCTCGACGAGGCCACGATCGAAAATGGCTGCATGCAGGTGCTGCCGGGCCGGCATAAGGAAGGCCCGATCATTCACTTTCAGCGCCGCGACTGGCAAATCTGCGACAAGATGATCCTGGGCACCAAATCCGCCGCGGCTCCCCTGAAGCCGGGAGGGCTGCTCTTTTTCGACGGCATGATGCCGCACGGCACGCCCCAGAACAACTCCCCCAAGCGCCGCCGCGCGCTGCAGTTTCATTACGCGCCCGCGGGCGTGGCCAAAGACGCCAAGGAAGAGCGCTTGGCCAACTTCGGCAACGAGGGGAAGAACGTCAGCTGCTAGAAAGAAGAAAGTAGACGCGGCGTCTGCTTTACCGATTGATCGTCTGCATCCCCTGGGCGTGATAGCGCAGGCCGGCGGCGGCGCCGGCGGGAAAGGCCGCATCGAGGCGCTGCAAGTCGTCGGGCGACAATGACACGCCAAGGGCGCCGCAGTTCTCCTCCAGGAAGCGCACACGCCTCGTTCCCGGAATGGGCACGACGTCCCGGCCCTGGGCCAAAACCCAGGCCAGGGCGACCTGGGCGGGCGTGCATCCCTTGTCGGCCGCCATCTTTTCGACGGCCCGAACCAGGGCGAGATTGCTCTGGAAATTCTCGCCCGAAAAACGGGGATGCCGGTGGCGCCAGTCGTCGGCCGGAAGATCCGCTGGACTCTTGAAGCGGCCGGTGAGAAACCCCCGGCCCAGGGGGCTGTAGGCGACGAAGCCGACGCCGAGTTCACGGCAGGTTGCGAGGATATCGGCCTCAGGATCGCGGCTCCAGAGGGAGTATTCGGTCTGCAGGGCGGCGATCGGATGGACGGCGCAGGCCCGCCGCAGGGTCTGGGGCGCGGCCTCCGACATTCCGAGATGCCTCACCTTGCCGGCTCGCACCAGCTCCGCCATCGCGCCGATGGTCTCCTCGATCGGGACGTTGAGGTCCACCCGGTGCTGGTAATACAGGTCGATGATGTCCACGCCGAGGCGCTTCAGGCTGGCCTCGCAGGCCGAGCGGACGTAGGCGGCCGACCCATTGACTCCGAGGAATTCGCCTTTCGGCCCGCGCACGTTGCCGAACTTGGTCGCGAGCACGACGCGTTCACGGCGGCCCCGCAAGGCCCGCCCGACCAGCTCCTCGTTGTGGCCCCAGCCGTACATGTCCGCCGTGTCCAGGAAGGTGACGCCCATGTCGATGGCCCGATGGATCGTGACGAGCGACTCCGCGTCGTCCCCGGCGCCATAAAACTCGGACATGCCCATGCAGCCGAGGCCGATCGCTGAAACCGTGAGTCCCTGTCCCAAGGTGCGTGTGGTGATCATGGAGAAGAGCTAACGGATGAATCCAGAGTCGGCAAGACTGCCTTAAGGTAGACGCCGCGTCCCGCCGCGTATCGTAAGAGGAACGCAGCGGGACGCAGCGTCTACTTTGGGGCCGCGACGGCGGCGCCGTCCTGCGAATGACGCTCGAGCACGTCGTGGCGCGTCGGCAGGTCGGACGCGCTCCATCCACCGCCCAGCGCGCCGATGAGCGCGACGGCGTCCGTGAGCCGCTGCTGGAGAATGTTGAGCGCCTGCACGCGGTCCGTCACCTCGTTGATCTGGGCGGTGAGCACATAGATATAGTCCTCGGTGCCGGCCTTGTACTCGTTTTCAGCGATCCGGGCGGCGTCCGCCGCTTCGGTCACCGCCGCGTCCTCGACCTGCGCCTCTTTTTCGAGGATCCGCAGGAAAGCGAGATTGTCCTCCACCTGCTGGAACGCGCCGAGGACGGTTTCGCGATAGCCCGCGACCGTGCCATCGTAGGCGGCGCGGGCCTGCAGGAGTTCCGCCCGGCGCTGGCCGAAGTCGAGCAGGGTCTCGCTCACGTTGCCGCCGAGCGACCACATGCGAAAGGGCGCGGTGAAAAGCCGGTCGAGGGGCGAGCCCTCAAACCCGCCCTCGGCGGAGAGGGTGATGTCCGGAAAATAAGCGGCGGTCTGCACCCCGACCCTGGCGTTGGCGGAGGCGACCGTGCGCTCGGCCGCCGCGACATCGGGCCGGCGCTCGAGGAGTTCCGACGGCATTTGCGGAGGCGGGGTCGGCACGGCCAGGGTGAATGCGGGCAGCGGCGCGAGCGACAGCTCGGACGGAAGCTGGCCGGCGAGAACGGCGACGGCGTGTTCGAGTTGCGCGCGCTCCACGCCGACGTCGATCGCCTGGGCGCGGGCGGCATCGAACTGCGCCTGCGCCGAAATGACGTCGCTGCGCGCGGCGACGCCGACGCCGTATTTGTTTTGGGTGATCTTCAGCGTGCGGCCGTACGACTCCACCGCGTTGTCCAGGAGGCGCCTCTTTTCATCGGCGGCGCGCAGCGAGAGGTAATCCTGCGCCAGCAGGACCTGGGTGGCGAGGCGCGCGGATGCCAGATCCGCGGCGCTGGCCTGGGCGGCCGTGACGTCGGCCTCCGTCTGGCGCCGCACGCGGCCCCAGAAATCAGGCGCCCAGGTTGCCTCCAGCCCGGCCGAGAAATTGTTCGCCGTGGTCGAGGTGAAGCCGGGCGCCGCCGCCGGATGGCTCCGGGTCGCCGAACCCACCGCCGACAGATCCGGAAAAAACGTCGCCCGGTCCGCCCGGGCGACCTCGCGGGCCTCCTCATAGTTCGCGGCGGCCTGTCGCAGGGATTGATTCGATGATGCCACCTGGGCCTCCAGGCCGCTCAGGATCGGATCCTGGAACGTCTCCCACCAGGTTCCCTTGCCGGCCGCGTCATCCGGGGCGGCCTGTTTCCATCCGGCGACCTCCTTGTAGGCCGGGGGAACCGGCGCGTCCGGACGCTTGTAGTCGGGTCCCGCCGCGCAGCCGGCGAAGAAGGCCAGGGCGGCGGCCGGGACGAGATTGCGGGCGAAAAATAGGGTGTTCATGCGGCGGCGGTCAGGCGTGGCCGGGGACGATCGTTTTGTCCGACACCGGGCGATGGCGGACCTTCGCCCAGAGCCGGTTGAACCAAACGCGGGCCCGATCGACGTAGAGGTAGACGACCGGCGTGGTGAAAAGGGTCTGAGCCTGGCTCAACATCAGTCCGCCGACAATCGTAATTCCCAGGGGCCGCCGCATTTCCGCGCCATTGCCGAATCCGATCGCCAGGGGCACCGCCCCAAGCATCGCGGCCATCGTGGTCATCATGATGGGGCGAAAGCGCAGCAGGCAGGCCTTGAAGATCGCATCGCGCGGGCTCAAGCCGTCGACGCGCTCCGCTTGAATGGCGAAATCGATCATCATGATCGCATTTTTCTTCACGAGGCCGATCAGCAGGAACATGCCGATCAGCGCGATAAAGCTCCAATCGGTCTTGAAAAGCATCAGCGCGAGCAGGGCGCCCACGCAGGCGGACGGCAGGGTGGAAAGAATGGTGATCGGATGGGCGTAGCTTTCGTACAGGATGCCCAGGACCAGGTAGATGGTGACGATTGCGGCCAGGATAAGGATAACCTCGCTGGAGCTTGAGCCCTGGAAGTTCGCCGCCGATCCCCCAAAGGTGCCCTGGATGGTGCTGGGCAGGTGAATGAGAGCGATCTGCCGGTTGACCGCGTCCACCGCGTCGCTGAGGGCCGCGCCGGGGGCGAGATTGAAGGATATGGTCGTGGCGGCGAACAATCCCTGGTGGCTGACCGAGGTCGCGGTTCCGCCCGTCTGGAAATGGACGAAGGCCGACAGGGGGACCATGGTGTCGGCGCTCGTGCTCACGGCCTGGGCGGTCGACGCGGAACCTTTCCCAGTCGTTGCAATGGAGTTCAGGGCGGCGTTGCGCGCCGGGTCGGCCGCGACTGATGCGGCACCCGATGCCTGCGCCTTTCCGACGAGGACAGTTCCCGCCACGGCATTGGACGACTGCGTGCCGGTCGCGGTTCCTTCCCCCTTGCTCACGAAGATGTCCTCCAGCATTTGCGGATCCTGCCAGAATTTCGGGGCTACCACCATGACCACGGGGTATTGGTTGAGCGACTTGTAGATCGTCGACACGACGCGCTCGGTGAAGGCATCGGACAGGGTGGTGTCGACCTGGTAGGCCGTGAGCCCCAGGCGGGATGCGGTGTCGCGGTCGATCACGAGATCGGACTCGAGTCCCTTGATCTGCTGGTCGGAGTTCACGTCGGTCAGCGAGGGTTCGCTGCCCAGCGCGTCAACCAGCAGGGGGGTCCAGGTTTGAAGAGCCTGCAGGTCGTCCGACTGGAGCGTATATTGATAGAGCGCGCTGCTTTGGCGGCCGCCGCCTCCGAATTCCTGCGCTGAGGCAAGAAAGAGCCTTGCCCCCGGGATGCGGGAGAGTTTGGGGCGCAGCCGGCCGATGATTTCCTGTGAGGACACTTTCCGCACCGAGAGGGGCTTCAAATTGACGAAGATGCGCCCGCTGCCGGCGCCGCCTCTCCCGCTGTTCGAGGCAATCGTGCCGACCGCGTCGGCCACCGCGGGATCGGCCTGGACGATGGCGACCGCCTGCTTGAGCTTGCGGGAAAGGTTCTGGAACGAACTGCTCGGGTCGGCCTGCAGGCCGCCCTGCAGGCGGCCGGTATCCTGCTCGGGAAAGCCGGATTTTGGGATGATGATAAAAAGCCACATGGACAGGGCGATCGTGGCCGCGAGCGTGAGCATCGTGAGGCGGCCATGCCGCAGCACCCAGGCCAGCGCGTGTTCATAGCTGCCCAGCAAGTCGTTGAAAAAATGTTCGCTCTTGCGGAAAAACCAGCCCTGCGCGTCCGCGTGCTTGCGGCTCAGCAGCAGGGAGCACATCATGGGAGTCGTGGTCAGCGATATGACCATCGAAATGAGAATGGCCACGGAAAGCGTGACCGCGAATTCCCGGAAAATGAGGCCGAGCCACCCTCCCCAGAGCAGGATCGGGAGGAACACCGCGATCAGCGAAATGCTCATCGAAAGCACCGTGAACCCGACCTCCCGGACGCCGAGCAGGGCGGCCTGGAAGCGTGGCATGCCAGCCTCGATGTGGCGCACGATATTTTCCATGACCACGATGGCGTCGTCGACCACGAAGCCCGTCGAGATGGTCAGCGCCATCAGCGAGAGATTATCCAGGCTGTAATGCAGCAGGTACATGGCGGCCAAGGATCCGATGAGGGAGATCGGCACGGCCACGCAGGGAATCAGGGTGGCGCGGAAGTCGCGCAAAAACACAAACACGACCAGGATGACCAGCAGGACGGCGATGAGGAGCGTGATCTCGACGTCGTGGAGCGAGGCGCGAATCGTCGTGCTTCGGTCCATCGCCACGTCGATCCTGGCCGCCCCGTGAATGGAATTTTGCAGCGCCGGGAGCAGGGCTTTCACCCGGTCGACCGTCTCGATGATATTGGCGTTCGGCTGCCGGGTGATCAAAATCAGCACCGCCGGCTGCCCGTGGGAGATGCCGAAATTGCGCACGTTCTCGACCGAGTCCGTGACCGTGCCCAAATCGGAAAGCCGGACCGGCGCCCCGTTGCGATACGCCACGATGAGGGACCGGTAGGGAGCGGCCGACAGCGCCTGGTCGTTGCTGTAGAGCTGCCAATGGAGTTTGTCATCCTCGATCGCCCCCTTGGGGCTGTTCGCATTGGCCGACGCGAGGGCCACCCGCACGGTTTCCAATCCGATCCCATACTTGAAAAGGGACGAGGGATTCAATTCGACCCGCACGGCGGGGAGCGAACTGCCGTTGACGTCGACCTCTCCCACTCCCTGCACCTGGGACAATTTCTGCTCGAGGATCGTGGCCGCGTCATCGTAAAGCTGCCCCTGGCTCATGGTGGCCGAGGTCAGCGTCAGGATGAGGATGGGGAACTCCGTCGGATTGATCTTGCGATAGACGGGATTGCTGTGAATCGCGGTTGGCAGGTCGACGCGCGCCGCCTCGATCGCAGCCTGGACGTCCCGGGCCGCTCCATCGATATCCCGGTCGAATCCGAATTGGAGAAAGATATTGGTCGAGCCGACGGAGCTGGTGGAACCCATCGTGGTGACATCCGCGATCTGGCCCAGATGGCGCTCGAGCGGGCTGGCCACGCTGTTTGCCATCGTCTCCGGGCTGGCGCCCGACATCGAGGCCGAGATCGTGATGACCGGAATGTCCATTTGCGGCAGCGGAGCCACCGGCAGCTGAAAGTACGCGGCAAATCCGGCCAGCGCTATGCCCGCGGTGAGCAGGGTGGTCGCGATCGGGCGGCGGATGAAGATTTCCGAAAAGTTCATGACACCGCTTGGGGGGACTGGACTGCGGCGACGGCCCGCCCGCGCACGCGGCGGGCAACCCGATCCAGGGCGAGATAGATGACGGGGGTGGTGAAGAGGGTCAGCACCTGGCTGACAATGAGCCCACCCACGATGGTAATGCCGAGGGGGTGGCGCAATTCCGAGCCCATGCCCGTTCCGAGCATCAGCGGCACGGCGCCCAGGAGCGCCGCCATGGTGGTCATCAGGATGGGCCGGAAACGAAGCAGACAGGCCTGGTAAATCGCGTCGCGGGGCGCCAGGCCCTGGGTGCGCTCGGCGTCCAGGGCGAAGTCGATCATCATGATGGCATTTTTCTTCACGATGCCGATCAGGAGCACGATGCCGATGATGCCGATCACGCCGAGATCGTCGTCCACCAGCATGAGCGCCAGAAGCGCGCCGATCCCGGCCGAGGGCAGCGTGGAAAGGATCGTGATCGGATGGATGAAGCTCTCGTACAACACGCCGAGGATGATGTACATCAGCAGGACAGCCGCGAGGATCAGGTAAAGCTCGTTGGAGAGGGAATCCTGGAAGGCCGCGGCGGCTCCCTGGAAACTCGTGAGGATGCTCCCGGGCAGGTTTACGTCCTTTTCCGCGCGCCGGATCGCCGCGACCGCCTCGCCGAGCGAACCACCGCGCGGCACGTTGAAGGAGATGGTATTGGCGGGAAACTGGCCGAGATGATTGATCAGGAGCGGCTCGGATCGGATTTCGACGTGGGCGATGGCCGAAAGCGGCACCTGGCCGCCGCTCGCGGACGGCAGGTAAATTTGATCGAGGGAAGCGGGAGACTGTTGCAGGGCGGGGCTGGCCTCCATGATGACCCGGTACTGGGTCGATTGCGTGTAAATCGTGGAGATGATCCGCTGGCCGAAGGCGTCATAGAGGGCGCTGTCGATGGTGTTGGCGGTGATGCCGAACCTGGCCGCGGTGTCCCGGTCGACGATCACATCGGCGGCCAAGCCGTTATTGGCCAGATCGGTCGCCACGTCGGAGAGTTCCGGAATTTGCCTGAGCCGCGCCGTCAGGTCGGCGGTCCCCTTTGCGAGATCGTCGGGATCCGCGCTCTCGAGCACGAACTGGTATTGGGTCCGGCTCACCCGATCCTCGATCGTCAGGTCCTGGACGGGCTGCATATAGGCCGTGATGCCCGGGACTCCCGCCGTCTCGTCCTGCAGGCGCAGGATGATCTCGGAGGCGGTTGACCTGCGTTTATCGCGCGGGCGCAGGTTGACCAGCATGCGCCCGGTGTTGAGCGTCGTGTTCGTGCCATCGACACCGATGAAGGAGGAGAGGCTCTCGACGTCCGGATCCTTGAGGATCGCGTCGGCGAGCGAAAGCTGCAGCCGGGACATCGCCGCGTAGGAAGCCGATTGCGGGCCTTCGCTGATGACCTGGATAAAGCCGGTGTCCTGGACGGGAAAAAATCCCTTGGGAATGACGATGTAGAGCAGCGCGGTGACCGCCAGCGTGCCGAACGCGACGGCCAGCGTGAGGTTTTGGTGCTCGAGCACCCATTCGAGGCGGCGGGCGTAATAGGAGATCATGGCGTCGAACCACCTCGCCGCCTTGCTGCTCCACGCCGGCTCGTCGGCGGGCGCGCGATGGCGGACCAGCCGGGCGCACATCATGGGCACGAGCGTCAGCGACACCACGGCCGAGATCAGGATCGTGACCGCGAGGGTGATGGCGAATTCCCGGAAGAGCCGTCCGACGACGTCGCCCATGAAAAGCAGGGGAATGAGCACGGCGATCAGCGAGATCGTGAGGGAAATGATGGTGAAGCCGATCTGCTCGGAGCCCTTCAGCGCAGCTTCCATTGGCGAGTCGCCCTTCTCCACGTAACGCGCGATGTTCTCGATCATGACGATCGCGTCGTCGACGACGAACCCGGCCGCGATCGTGAGGGACATCAGCGAAAGGTTGTTCAGGCTGAACCCGAGCAGCCACATGACGGCGAAGGTCCCCACCAGCGAAAGCGGAACGGAAAGGCTCGGGATGATCGTCGCGGGGACGTTGCGCAGGAAGACGAAGATCACCAGGACCACGAGGATCACCGCCAGCGTCAGCTCGAATTCAACGTCGTGCACCGACGCCCGGATCGTGGTGGTGCGGTCGGTCAGGACGCCCACCTCCACCGAGGAGGGCAGCGAGGCTTGCAGCACCGGGAGCAGGGCGCGCACGCTTTTCACCACGTTGATCACGTTGGCCCCCGGCTGCCGCTGGACGCTCAGGATGATCGCCGGGGTCGTGTTGAACCAGGCCGCCAGCTTGGTGTTTTCGGGCGCGCTTTCCACCGTGGCGACGTCCGAGAGCCTGACCGGGGCGCCGTTTTTATAGGCGACGATCAGGTTCTTGTACTCCTCGGGCGACTTGAGCTGGTCGTTGGCGTTGATCGTGTAGGTGCGGGAGGGGCCGTCGAAGCTGCCCTTGGGCTGGTTCTGGTTCCCGCTGCCGATGGACGTGCGGAGATCGTCGAGGTTGATGCCATAGGCGGCGAGCGCCCGCGGGTTGACGCGCACGCGCATCGATTGCCGCTCGCCGCCGCCAATGCTCACCAGGCCCACGCCGGGCAGCTGCGAGATTTTCTGCGCGACCCGGGTGTCGGCCAGGTCCTCGACCTCGATCAGGGGAAGGGTCTTGGAAGTGAGCGCCAGGGTGAGGACGGGGGCATCGGCCGGATTCACCTTGGCGTAGATCGGGGGGGCGGGCAGGTCGCCGGGCAGATAGCTGGTCGCGGCATTGATGGCCGCCTGCACCTCCTGCTCGGCGACGTCCATGCTGAGATCGAGGGAAAATTGCAGCGTGATGACCGAGGCTCCCGCGGAACTGGTCGACGACATCTGTTTCAAACCGGGCATCTCGCCGAGCTGGCGTTCCAGCGGGGCGGTCACCCCCGAGGTCATGACATCAGGACTGGCGCCGGGATAGAAGGTCTGCATCTCGATGGTCGGATAATCCACCTCCGGGAGGGCGGACAGGGGAAGCAAGTCGAACGCGATGAACCCGACGATCAGGATCGCCACCATCAGCAGCGTCGTCGCCACCGGCCGCAGGATGAAGATGCGGGAGGGACTCACTGCTTTGCGCCGCCGCTCCCGGTGCCACCGGCGCTTCCGGACTCGCCGGCACGTCCGGCCCCGCCGGCGCCTCCCGGGCGATAGCCGCCATACCCGGCCGGCCTTTGCACCATCACCTGAGCCCCTTCCTTCAGCCGGTCGGCGCCGTCGGTGACCACGCGTTCGCCCACGGCCAGGCCTTTGGTCACGGCCACCCGTTCTCCCTCGGTGGGCCCGAGAGTCACGGGTCGCGCCGTCACCGTGTTGTCGGACTTGACGACGTAGACGAAGGTGCCCGGCTGGCCGCGCTCAATGGCCGACGTTGGGATGACGACCGCGCCCTTGTCGACATCCAGCAGCATCCGGATATTCACGAACTGGTTGGGAAATAGGCTTTCGTCGTCATTGGGGAAGATTGCCCGGAGCTTGAATGTGCCCGTCGTGGGATCGACCTGGTTGTCAATCGTGGCGAGCGTCCCGGACGCGAGCTTGCGCGAGTCGGAGCGGTCGTAGGCGTCGACCGGGATGGTCGCCCCCGAGTGCAGCCGGTCGAGCACATCGGGAACGCTGTCCTCGGGCAGGGTGAAGATGACGGTGATCGGCTTGAGCTGGGTCAGCACGACCAGTCCATTCGCGTCGCCGGGAGTCACGTAATTTCCCGCGCCCTCGACCTGCGTGAGGCCGACGCGTCCGGTGATGGGCGCGACGATATGGCAGTAGGTCAGGTTGAGCTTCGCGCTGGCGATCTGGGCCTGGTCCGCTTCGACGGCGCCCTCGTACTGGCTGACGAGCGCCCGCTGGGTGTCCACGGTTTGCGTCGCGATCGAATCCTGCTGCGAGAGCGTTTCATACCGCGTGAGGTCGATCTGCGCCTCCTTGAGCTGGGCCTGGGCCTCGACCAACTGGCCCTGCGCCTGCTGCAGCGCCACGTCATAGGGACGGGGATCGATCACGGCGAGCAGGTCGCCCTGGTTGACCATCTGGCCTTCCTTGAAGGCGATCTGCATGAGCTGGCCGGTGATTTCCGTCCGCACGGTCACATTGGCAATGGGGGTGACGGCGCCGAGGCCATCGAGATAAATATTGATATCACCGGACCGCGCTGGCCGGGCCATGACCGGCAGCGGGCCGTTTGCGCCGAACCGGCCTCCGCCAGGCCCACCGGCGCCGCCGGGTCCGCCGCGGGCGCGTTGGGGGGCTTGCCGATGGTTGACCCACCACAGGACGCCGATCAGCGCCGCCGCGATCGCGAACACCAGGATGACCACGCCGGGTCGCGCTTTCCGGCGAGCCGCCGGCGGCCGGACGGGTACTTTGTGCGCTTCTTCAGTCGGAGGAATGCTCATCAGCTGGGGTTTTCAAGTTTTTTGGACAAACTAAGCCGGACCGCTGGGTTGCCGTGCGCCGGGAAAGACGAGAATTCAGACGAAAAGATCGCGCGAATTCAAGAATTTTATAAGTATATTATAATTATATACTTAAAATATAATTTGTCAGCTTTTCGCTTTTTCCCGGATAAACGGGATCCGCGCGCACACACTGGTGCCGCGGCCGGGGGCCGATTCGATGGTAAGGTTTCCGCCGATCATTTCGATCCGTTCCTTCATGCCGATCAGGCCGAGGCGCTTGGGGTTCTTGGCCAGGAGGACCTTTTCGACGTGGAATGACTGGCCGTCGTCACTGATCTCCATCCGGATCGCATCCTGCGTCTCGGCGATGGTGACTTTGACCTGGGCGGCCTGGGCATGGCGGATCACGTTGGTGAGCGCTTCCTGCGCCACGCGGAAGAGCACGGTTTTGCCGGCGCCATCCAGCGCCTCGACTCCGCCGAAGGCCGTTATCTCAATCTGGATGTTTTTTTGCTCCGTCAGGCCCTTGCAATACGAATGGAGCGCCGGGATCAGGCCGAGGTCGTCGAGCACGGCGGGCCGCAGGCCGCGGGCGAACCGGTGCACCGCATGCACGGAATTCTCCACCAGCCCCTGGGTGTGGGCGATTTTTTCCCTCAGCGGGCCTGCCTCACCATTGGCCATCTTGCCCAGGGCCGCCAATTCGACATTGATGCCGACCAGGGTTTGCACCACCTCGTCATGCAGTTCGCGGCTGATCTCCCGTCGCTCCTCCTCCTGCACCGTGATGATCTGGTGGGTCAGCTGGCGGAGTTTCCCCTGCATGGACTGCGACTCCAGTAAAAGCACCCGGTATTGCTCCTGTCCTTTTCTGACGGAATCGAGCGTTGTTTCCAGCCGGGTGTTCGCCGCGGTCAGTTCCGCGGTGCGCGCGGTCACCAACCCTTCGAGTTGCCCGGCGTACCGGGCCAGCTCCGTTCGCGTCGCGCGCAACGCCTCCTCCGCCTGCTTGCGCCCGGTGATGTCGTAAAAGCAGTTGATCGCGCCTGCGATTTCTCCCCGCTCATTCTTGAGTGAAACAATATTGACGATGGAGGTGATCCGCGAGCCGTCCGGCCGCTCGATCACGACCTCCTGGTCCCGGACCGACGGTATCGTGCCGTCCAGCACCAGGGCCATCGGGCATTGCTCGTGGGGCAAAGGCGAACCATTGGGAAGATGCATTTTCGACGAGCCGCAAAACCGCTCCCGGGGATCCCCCAGTTTCGGCTTTCGTCCCCACAATTCCGCCGCGCGGCGGTTGAACTCCTGGATCGTCCCGGCGGCATCGCAGGAATAGACCCCGACCGGCCCCAATTCGAACAGGGCGCGGTAGCGCTTTTCACTCGCGATCAACTCTCTTTCCGCCTGCTTGCGTTCGGTGATGTCGCGGATATTGCACTGGATGACTTCATCGCCGGCCTCATCGTAAAGATTGCTGACGAATTCCACCTCCAGGCGCCGGCCTCCCCTGGATTTGAGCGGAAGATCCTCGTACCGAATGAAGCCTTTCGTCTTCAATTCCCGAAATGCCTTGCGATTGGCGGCTTCGTCCTTGATCAGCCCGATCTCCCACAGCTCCTTTTTGATCAGTTGCTTTCGCGAATAGCCAAGAAGATTTACGATGAACGGATTGGCATCGGTGATTTTTCGGGTGGCCGGATCGAGGATGAGAATGCCGTCCTTCGCCGCCTCGAAGAGGCGGCGGTAGCGCATTTCCGAGCGGCGCAGGTCAGCTTGGAAGGTGAGAACCTCCGTGATGTCCTGGATGCCCAAAAGAACTTCCTTCCGCCGGTGGCCGGGTTCGTTCAGGACCCGGGCATTAAGCAGCAGGCTGCGGCGGCCAAGGCGCCCAAAGTTGTGGGTGACCTCGAAGTCGTCGAAGGAGGTTTTTCCAGGAATGACGTCCTTCAGGAAGTGGCGCAGCCGGGGAATATTCCACGCGCCGTGGTCGATGGTAAAAATTGAGCGGCCCTTCGTTTCCGCCGGCGTGACCTTGAAGGTGCGATAAAACGCATCGTTGGCGGATAGGAGACACAGGTCGGAGGAGAGAATCACCAGCGGATTGGGCACGGTGCGAATGACGGCCTCGGCATGGTCATGTTCCTCCACGATGAGCTGTTCCGCTTGCTTCAGGTGGTCGATATCCACCAGCACCAGCACGGCGCCATCCACCTTGTGATCGTGGGTCAGGTAGGGGCGCACGCGCAGCGAATACCAGCGACCGTCCTTGTCCTGCACTTCCAGGTCGCATTCGTGCGTGGTCGCGATGACGTCGGAGATGAGGGCGTCCAAACTGGCCAGGCGAAGATGGTGCCGGACGGCCCCAATGGGCCGCCCCACGTCGGTCGCCAGGAGGCTGAACTGTTTCTCGGCCTGGGCGCTGAAGCGCCGGATGGTGAGGTCGCGCCCCAGCAGCATGATGACGAGCTTGGCCGAAGTCTGGAGATTGGTGAGGTCGCTGTTAAGCCGGTTGAGTTCGGCGTTCCGGCTGACCATCTCCTCGTTGACGGTCGTCAGCTCCTCGTTGGTGGACTCCAGCTCTTCCTTGGACGTCTCCAGTTCCTCATTGAGGCTCTGCAACTCCTCGTTGGCGGACTGCCCTTCCTCGTTGGCCGCCTGGAGTTCCTCGGTGGTGGCCTCCTGGCGCTCCTGGACGGATTGAAGGTAGTCGCGCACCTCGGCGAGATCCCGCTCCAGTCCGGCGACGCGGCGGGACTCCTCCCTTTTGCCGGCGGGGCGGGTGGTCTTCGCCGCGCCGCCGGGCTGCTCCGATGGCGCAGGGTCCGGGACGGCGCGTCCCCCTTTTTTCGAGTCCTCAAACCAGACCAAAAAACAGCGCTCCTTCAGATTCTTCAGCGGAACGACTTCCACGTTCACCATCCGGGTTTTGCCACTCTGCCTGACCGGCACGTTTTCCCGGCGCGCGGTTTTATTTTCCTTTTTCGCGCGGTTGATCGCGGCGCGCAGCGGCAGCATCAAACCTTCACGTGCCATCCGCAACAGGCTGAAACTCGCCTTGCCGGTGGGCGGCTCGAGATACGGGCCGGTCGGCCCCCGGAACTGCAGGATTTGCAGGTTGGCATCGATGAGCACGCCCGGCGGGGCGAAATGATTGACGGTCACGCGGTCGGCTTCGCGCTCGGCATTGAATTCGCCCGAAACATCCTCCGGCGCCCGCCGGGGCGCTGGCCCCGCCGGGGGGAATGGACGCGGGCCTTTTCCCGTCACGGGACGCCCGCCCCCCGGGTTCCTGACCGGCAGATGGAACCCCCGGATCGGCGCCGTTTGCCGGGAAAAAATTTTCTGCTTTTTGTCGACCGGCATGAAAAGGTCGGTGAAACTACCGATGGACTCCGACGCACCCAAGAATAAAAATCCCTCCGGCTTGAGCGCATAATGAAAAGCGGGGAGGACCTTTTTCTGCAAACCCGGCTCGAAATAGATCATCAGGTTCCGGCAGCTGATGAGATCCATGCGGGAGAAAGGCGGATCGCCGATGACATTCTGCCGCGCAAACACGATCCGCTCGCGCACCGACTTGATGACCCGGTAGCCGGCGTCCTCCTCGACGAAGAAGCGCCGCAGGCGTTCCGGCGAGACATCCTGCACGGCGGTCTTGGCGTAAAGACCGTCGCGGGCTTTGCCCAGGTTGGCCTCGCTGAGGTCGGTGGCGAACATCTGGAGCTTGCGGCCCGGGGAGAATTTCCCCGCGGATTCCTCAAACGCCATCGCGATCGAATACGCCTCCTGCCCGGTGGAGCAGCCGAGCACCCAGACGCGCACCGGCTCGTCACCACGCGCCTGGAGCAGCCGGGAGAACACCTTGTGCTTGAGAACTTCGAACGCTTCCGCGTTGCGGAAAAAACTTGTCACGCCGATGAGCGCGTCGGCGTAAAGGGCCTCGAGCTCCCGGGGGTTGCCCCGGAGGAAACCGGCGTAGTCCGCCAGCGTGTCCAGCCGGTTCAATACCATGCGTCGCGCGATGCGCCGGTCGATGGTCGTGGATTTGTAGAGTGAAAAATCGACCCCGAAATGAGCGTTCAGCAGGAGCAGGATTTTTCGGCGATCATTTTGTTCGCGGTGGCCCGCGAATTCCGGGGAGGCCTTGCGGGCGCGGGAGGCTGGCGGCAACCGAAAGCGAGATTTGGGCGGGCGGCCGGCGACGTAGGGGTGCCGGGCGATCCGCGCCAGCTCCCGCGCAATGGCTTCCGGCGCGAGGACGAAATCCACGCAGCCGGCGGCCACCGCGCTGCGCGGCATCGAGTCATAGTGGGCCGTGTCGTCTTGCGCGAAGGTGAGGCCGCCCTCCGCCTTGATCGCCTCCAGCCCCAGCGTGCCGTCGGTCGCGGAGCCGGAGAGAACCACCCCAATGGCCCGCTCGCGCTGGTCGTTCGCCAGCGCCTCAAAGAAGAAATCGATGGAGCGGAGCGCGGTGTGGTCCCGCGAGCGCAGCTGAAGTTTTAAAACGCCGCGCGCGATGCCCATGGTCCGGTTGGGCGGAATGATATAAACATGATTGGCCTTCACCCGCAGATTGTTCGTCACCTCCCGCACCGGCAACGTGGTGACCCGGGTCAGCAGCTGGGTGAGCGCGCTTTGATGCTGCGGATCGAGATGCTGCACCAGCACGAAGCCAAAGCCGGTGTCGAGCGGCAGCTGCTTGAGCAGCTGCGTAAACGCCTCCAACCCGCCGGCCGACGCGCCGATCCCGACGACGGGGCATCCGGGCGCCTTGCCTGTTGGTTTCACGGCCGCGAGCAAATATCGTCTTCCGCCGAATTGCAAGGAGGCGAAAACTCCACCCGGCAGATTGACAGGTTTCGCGTGGCCCGTTCCCATCGCCCATCCGACGATCGTTCCAACGCGCTTTGTTGTGCCGGGCGGCATGGGCCGCGGTCATTTTCATGGGTGCGGCCGGATGCTCCCGGCGGGAGACCCCGGCGGCGGAGGGAGTCCGGACCCAGACGCTCCTCCTGGGCAACCTGGCGGAGCCCGCGGATCTCGACCCCCAGGTGGTCCTGGCGTACACGGACATGAATATCTCGAATGCGCTCTTCGAGGGGCTGACGTGGATCGACGCAAGGACCTCGCAGCCGGCGCCGGGCGTCGCCGAGCGCTGGGCGGTGTCGCCGGACGGCATGACCTATACATTTCATCTCCGGGCGGATGCGCGCTGGTCCAACGGGGATCCGCTCACCGCGGACGACTTTGTCTTTTCGTATCGCCGGGAACTGCTGCCCGCGTTCGCCGCCGGGTACTCGTACATGCTCTGGCCGATCAAAAACGCCGAGGCGTTCAACGCCGGAAAGATCACCGATTTCTCGCTGGTGGGGGTGAAGGCCCTCGATGCGCACACCCTGCAGGTGACCCTTGAGCGTCCGACGGCGTACCTGGCCGCGCTCGCGGCCCACGAAACCTGGCTCCCGGTTCCCCGCAAGGTCATCGAGAAATTCGGGCCGATCGGGCAGAAGGGATCGGCCTGGACCCGGCCGGGCAATCTCGTCGGGAACGGCCCGTTTCTCCTGGTCGAATGGACGCCCAACAGCCGCATCGTGGCGGAGAAAAATCCGTATTACTGGGACGCCGCGCGCTGCCGGCTCAACCGCATCATTTTCTTCCCGATCGACAACACGGCCACCGAGGAACTCGCGTTCCGGGCCGGCCAGCTGCACGTCACCTCCTACAAGCTTCCCGTCTCGAAGATCGCATCCTACCGCGACGAAGTCCCGAGCCGGCTCCGGATCGAGCCGTTCCTGGACACCGCCTTCCTCAATTTCAACACGACCCGGCCTCCCTTGGACCGCCCGCTGTTGCGCCGCGCGCTCTCGCTCGCGATCGACCGGGACGCGATCGCCCGGGACATCTATCAGGGTTCCCGGCGCCCCGCCCACAGCCTGACCGCCCCCAATTGCGGGGGCTATACGGCGGAAGCGTCCGTCCCGGACGATGTCGCGGAGGCGCGAAAGCTCCTGGCGCTCGCGGGATTCCCGGGCGGACGAGGATTGCCTCCGATCGACGTGCAAACCTTCAACGACGACGACGACCAGCGGACCATGGCGGCGATCCAGACCATCTGGTCGCGGGAACTGGGCGTCCACGTCACGATCACGCCGCTCGAGCAGAAAACGCTGTTTCAAAATGAACAGAATCTGAATTACACGATTGCCCAATATGGCTGGGTGGCTGACTACGCCGATCCCTCCACCTATCTCGGGATGTTCACCACCGGCAACGGCAACAACCTCACCGGCTGGAGCAATCGCGAATACGACCGCCTGATCGACGCGACTACCCGGACCGCGGACAACGCCCGGCGCTACGCCCTTTTCCAGCGGGCCGAGGCGATCCTCCTCGAGGAGTCCCCGATCGCCCCGGTGACGTATCCGGAGGCGGTGCGCGCCATCCAGCCCTCGGTGCACGGCTGGCAGATCAACCAGGTCGGCTTTCAGCGGTACCAGGACGTGTGGCTGGGAGAGCAGTGAGTGTAT
>Ga0302325_10013520_pt1 | contig 17400 bp, 18 predicted proteins | sample Palsa_T0_2_FD_201948 | JGI IMG/M metagenome (GOLD analysis project Ga0302325, IMG submission 201948) | Peat permafrost microbial communities from Stordalen Mire near Abisko, Sweden - Palsa_T0_2 | ecosystem: Environmental > Terrestrial > Soil > Palsa > Peat permafrost | place: Sweden: Abisko... | reverse complement strand
TGGCCGCGGACGCGATGGCCGCCGGCGACATCAACTGGTCCAACCTGCTCTCCTCCATCCAGACCGACGAGGCACGCCACGCCCAGCAAGGCTTCCCGACGCTCGCCGTGCTGGTCGAGCACGACCCGGAGCGGGCGCAGAAGGCGCTCGACGTCGCGTTCTGGCGGTCCACCCGGCTGTTCCAGACCCTGACCGGACCCGCGATGGACTACTACACGCCGCTGGACCAGCGGAAGATGTCGTTCAAGGAGTTCATGCTGGAGTGGATCGTCAACCACCATGAGCGCATCCTGGAGGACTACGGGCTGAAGAAGCCCTGGTACTGGGACCAGTTCCTGCACTCGCTGGAGAACGGTCACCACGCGATGCACATCGGCACCTGGTTCTGGCGCCCCACCTTGTTCTGGAAGCCCAACGCGGGCGTGTCCAAGGCCGAGCGGGAATGGCTGAACGAGAAGTACCCCACCTGGGAGGACAACTGGGGTGTCCTCTGGGACGAGATCATCAGGAACGTCAACGAGGGCCGCGTCGAGGACACCCTGCCGCAGACGCTGCCGTCGCTGTGCAATCTCACCCAGCTGCCGCTGGGCTCAGCGATGTCACGCCACGACCTGGCCCCGCACCAGCTGGTCTACAAGGGCCGCCTGTACAGCTTCGACTCCGAGATCTCGCAATGGTGCTTCGAGCAGGATCCGGAGCGCTACGCCGGCCACCAGAGCCTGGTCGACCGGTTCATCGGCGGCCAGATCCTGCCCCCCGACCTGGGCGGCGCACTCGGCTACATGGGCCTCACGCCCGAGGTCATGGGCGACGACGTCTACAACTACGCCTGGGCCAGGGACTACGCCCCGGCACCGACGGCCTGAGGAGAGTGAGATGGCGCTGTTCCCGATCACCGGCCGCTTCGTGGGCGACTTCGTCCCGCACCTGGTCCCGGTGGACACCGAGGACACGATGGACGAGATCGCCGGCAAGGTCGCGTCGTTCTCCGTCGGCCACCGGGTCGCGCGGCGGCCCGGCGATCCCGGCTACGAGGTGCTGCTCGGCGGCGAGCTGCTGCCGGCCACGACCACGCTGGCCGCGGTGATGGCCGCACGCGAAATCTTGCCCCTGCAGTGGTTCGACGTCCGGTTCCGGGAGACCGCCGATGCCTGACGACGTGACCGGCACCGGCGACGGGTTCGTCGAGCTGATCGAAGCCGACCAGCTCTGGGACGGCGAGATGGAAGCCTTCGACGTCGGCGACGCGGAGGTGCTGGTGCTCAAGGTCGACGGGCAGATCCGCGCTTACGACGGGATCTGCCCGCACCAGAGTTCCTCCCTGGTGGAGGGCGAGCTCGACCGCGGCGTGCTCACCTGCCGTGCCCACGAGTGGCAGTTCGACGCGCTGACCGGCGACGGCGTCAACCCGAAAGGGGTCAGCCTGGCCCCCCACGACGTGCAGGTCAGCGGGGGGATGATCTGCGTCCGGCTTCGCTCGAAGGCCTCCGCCGGAGCCCGGCCGAGGTGACCGGCCCGCACACCAAGCAGATAAATCCGCCAGCAGAAAGCCGAGGCAGCCATGACCGTCCTGGAAATGGACTCTGACGCCGAGACCGCGCACGATCTCGTCGGGCCGGTGCTCCGCGCCGGGAACCTCGCCGAAGCCGTGATCGACGCGATCGCGGCCGACAACCCCGGGCGGGATGTCCTGGTCCTCGACCGGGACGACTACGTCCGCATCCACACCGCCGGCCACTGCCGACTCACCCTGGCCAGCCTGGAGCGCAGCCTCGGTCATCCCTATCAGCTGGCCGCGCTGGAGATCGAGATGCCGGCCTTCAAGGGCCGGCTGAAGACCCGCACGGACGAATATCTCTGGTTCTACGCGACGGGCGCCGTGCCCGCGGAAGGGGACGATCATGACTGAGACGAAGCCCGCACCCCGGACACGCGCCCGCAGCCTGAAGACCTGGAGCGCGTTCGGTGATCTGGGCCGGCGGCCCACCGAGTACGAGATCCTGACCCACAACCTGAACCACACCACCGGGCCGGTCCCGCTCGAGATGGGTCCCGAGGTGCACGGCAACGTGTGGCTGCGCGAGCACCGCGACTCGATGAAGCTGACCGCGGACTGGGACGCCTTCCGCGACCCTGACGCGGTCACCTACGGCAGCTACGTCTCGGGCCAGGATGACCAGGAGACCTACGTCGAGGGCCTGCTCGAGCAGTTCGACCGCGAGGGCTACGACGAGGCGCTCGCCCCGCCCGCGCTCGACCTGCTCGCCGCTGCCTTCACGCCCAGCCGCTACCTGGCCCACGGGCTGCAGATGCTGTCGGCTTACCTGCAGCAGCTCGCGGTCAGCAGCTACGTCGGCAACTGCGCCGCGTTCCAGACCGCCGACCAGCTGCGCCGCGTGCAGCTCACCGCCTACCGCACCACCCAGCTGCGCCTGACCCACCCCGGCCGCAGCTTCGGCAGCGGCGAACGGGACACCTGGGAAAACAGCCCGGACTTGCAGCCGATCCGGCGGGGCATCGAATCCGCGCTGATTGAGTTCGACTGGGACCGTGCCCTGGTGGTCACCAACCTGGTCGTCAAGCCGGTCGCTGACCTGGTGCTGCTCAGCCAGCTGGGCCAGCAGGCCGCAGCCGCGGGCGCGCAGCTCGACGCGCTGATTCTCGACAACCTCTGGCGGGACGCGCGGCGCAGCCAGCGCTGGACCAGCGCGCTGGTGACGTTCCTCGGCGAGGCCGACGCTGGCAACCTGCCCGTGCTGCAGGGATACCTCGACGAGTTCGCGCCGCTGGGGACCGCGATGATCGAGGCGGCCGGGCGGCTGCTGGCCGTTCCCGGCGGGCGGCCGGCGGACCAGATCAGCGCCGAAACACGGTCAGCGTGGGCGGCGCTGCTGAGCGAGGCCGGCCTGACCGCAGGACCGGAGTGAGCGCGGAGTGAACCTGGCCGTCGGCCGCGCCGCGACGCCGGTCTCGTTCCGCGGAGCCGACGCCACCGTCGGCTGCGGCGCGGATGAGTCGATCCTGCTCGCCGGGCTGCGAGCCGGACTGGGCCTGCCTTATGAGTGCGCCAGCGGCGGCTGCGGCACGTGCCGGGCACAGCTCCTGGACGGCAGCGTGGCGAGCCGCTGGGAGGCGGCCAGCGGCCTGACCGACCGCGATCGCCGCAAGGGTGATCGCATCCTGATGTGCCAGTCCGTGCCGCGGGGGCCGGTCACGATCCGCGCACCGCTCTCGGCCGGCCCGCAGCCTGAGCCGGCCCCGCAGCGGCTGGCCGGACGCATCGTCACCCGTGACCGGCTGGCGGCGGGCATCGCGCTGTTCGTCGTCGAGGTAGCGCAGCCGCTGCGTTATCTCCCTGGTCAGTTCGTGCTGCTGGAACTCCCGGACGGCACCCGCCGTGGCTATTCCATGAGCCGTCCCGCTGACCCGGGCGGGGCGACCCTGCTCGAGCTGCTGATCCGGGCCAAGCCCGGCGGCGCGGCGTCGGCGTGGCTGTTCGAGCGCCTCGGCCCAGGCGACAGCCTGGTCGCCGAAGGGCCCTACGGCAAGGCCTACGCGCGGACGCCGCCGGAGCGGCCGGTCGCCTGCCTGGCCGGCGGCACCGGCCTGGCTCCCGTGCTGGCGATCGCCGAGCATCTCAGCACGGCGGCGCCCGACCGCCGCCTGGACGTCTACGTCGGCGCGCGCCGCTCCGAGGACCTCGTGCTGGGGGAGCGGCTGCAGGCGCTGACCGGCTTCCTGGGTGCACGGGTCATTGCCGTGGTCGAGCAGGGTGCCGGCGCGATGCACCCGCAGCTGGGCCGCCTCCGGGCCGGCCTGGCGCTCGACCACCTCGCCGCCGAGCTGCCGGACCTCAGCCGGCACGACGTCTACGCCGCAGGCCCGGAGCCGATGATCGACGCCACCCTGCGGCGCCTGGTCTCCGGTGGCACGGCGGCCGCCGACCGGGTCTTCTTCGACCGTTTCATCAGCTAGCCGCAGTGACCAAGGACGGGAGGCTGGGCAGATGACCGCAGTGCTGGCCGACCCTGCCGTGCCGGCCATGCCGGACGACGAGCACTTCGCGCGCAACCTGATCGGCGGGCGGTGGCAGTTCCCGGCCGCGCCGTACGAGTACGAGATCCGCAACCCCGCCGACAGCACGATCACCACCGTCGTCCCGCTGTCGTCCCGCTTTGACGTCGGGCGAGCGGCCGCCGCCGCCGGCGCTGCGTTGAGGGGGCACTGGGCCGATCCGGGCGAGCGGGGCCGCCTGCTGGACGGCGTGCTGGACCGGCTGGAGTCCAGCCGGAGCGAGCTGGCCCGGCTGCAGGCCGCCGAGACAGGCCTGTCCTTCCCGGACTCGCTCGCCGCCGTCGACGCGACGCTCGGGTCGGCCGGTGCCCTGCTGCGCCGCGGCGTGCCGCCGGGCCCGGCCCGGCCCGGCGGGGTCTCCGGCCACATCCTGTCCTGGGGGGCGCCGTTCACCGAGACCGTGACCAGCGTGCTGCCAGCGCTGCTGCGCGGCGACGCGGTGGTCGTCAAGCCCTCGCTGCGCGGGCCGCTGTCGCCGGTCGCGTTCGCGCACGTGGCCACCCAGGCGGGCCTGCCCGCCGGGGTGCTCAACATCGTGCAGGGCACCGGTGTCGACGTCGGTGCGGAGCTGATCAGCCGACGGGGGCTGTCCGCGCTGTACGTGCGGGCCGGCTCGCGCACCCTCGCGCTTGCCGAGCGGGGCCACGCCCGCACGAACGTCCCGCTGCACCGGCTGCGCGGCGGGGGCAATGTCGCTGTTGTCGGCCCGCACGCCGGCGATCTCGACGCTCTGCGCCTGGCGGTCACCGCCGGCGTGCGGATGAACAGCGCGGGCGGGCTGTTCGGCCTTCCGCTGCTGGCCGTGCATGCCGACTGCGCCGACGCGGTCCTCGCCGCGCTGCTGCCCGCGCTGGCCGGCACCGCGGCCGCGCCCCTCCCGGCAGAACCGCTGCGCCGCCGTGCAGCGTCCCGCATCGACGCGCTCGTTTCGGCCGGCGCGAAGACGCTGCTCGGGGGCGCCGCGGTGCCCGACGACGTCGCCCACCGGATGGGCTGGCGGCTGCCGCCGACCGTGCTGCACCTCGGCGCCGCGAGCTCGCCGGCCGTGGCCGCCGAGCAGGCCAGCGAGCCTCTCGGCCCGGTGCTGGGCGTGTTCACCTGGCGAGACCGGACGGAACTGGCCGGCGCGTTCCGGTCGCTGCGGGCCGCCGACGGCGTCGCGACCCTGTGGGGCGCCGATCAGTCCCTCGCGATGTCGCTGCCGCACGGCCTGGTGGTTGACGGCGCTTCCCGGGTGCCGTCTGCTGGCGGTATGACGCTGCCAGCGGCATGGATCGGGGACGCCCGCGACGACTGGCTGTCCGGTGACCGTGCAGCGGGAAGGTGATGGGCGTGGACTTCGTCTTCGTGATCGATGAGATCGCCACGCTGCTGCCGGCGCATGACAGCAGCGTCGCGCTGATGGAAGCCGCTCAGGCGCACGGCCACCGGGTGCTGGCGACAACGGCGGCCGGGCTCGGGTTCGCCGGCGGGCACGCCATGGCGCTCGTCCGCCCGGTGCAGCTGCGCCCGGCCGTGCTCCACGACGGCCGGTGGCTGGCCGATCCTGAGTGGTTCAGCCTGGGAGCGGTCGAGTGCTACCAGCTGGACGACGCCGCAGCCATCTTCCTGCGCACCGATCCTCCCGTCGACAGCCAGTACCTGCGGGCGACGTATCTGCTCGACCTGGTCGATGCCGGGCGGACGCTGATGATCAACTCCCCGGCTGGGGTGCGCAACGCCAACGAGAAGCTGTTCGCGCTGCGGGCTCCCGAACTGGGGCCGGCCACGCTAGTGACCGCCGACCGGCAGCAGATTCGCGAGACCGTGGCCGGGTGGGGCAGAGCCGTGCTCAAGCCCACCGACATGATGGCCGGCCGCGGAATCCTCGTTCTCGACCCGGCCGACCCGAACCTCTCCTCGATCCTGGATACGGCCACCGGGCGCGGCCAGTGCCAGGTCGTCGTCCAGCAGTGGCTGCCAGCCTCGGCCGAGGGCGACCGGCGGGTGATCGTGCTCGACGGCCGGCCCATCGGCGTGATCCGCCGCGTGGCACGGGCCGGGGAGTTCCGCTGCAACATGGCCGCAGGAGCGGCGGTCTTCGCCGACACCGTTACCGAGGCTGACCGCGCCCTGTGCGCCCGGCTCGCACCGCTGCTGCGCGAGCATGGGCTGCCGTTCGTCGGGCTCGACGTGATCGGCGGCCGCCTCACCGAGGTGAATGTCACCAGCCCCACCGGGCTGCGCGAGATCGACGCGCTGAGCGGCACCCACCTGGCGGCCGACATCGTTGCCTGGGTTCAGCAGCATTGCCCGGCACCGGCCTACCTCCGCGCGCCGTAGCGCAGCCCGTCGATGAGCAGGGCAACCATCCGGTGGGCGCGGGCGTTGTCATCCGACCCCGGCGCAGGGATGCACAGGCTGGCTACCGCGCCGAGCAGATCGAGAGGATCCACGCCGCCGCGCACCGTGCCAGCTGCCTCCGCGTTGTGCAGCAGCATCCGGAGAGCCGGGCCGAGGTGTTCCTGGAAGTAGGTCGGCAGGGCATTGAAGGCAGGGTCGCCTGAGTGAAGGGCCGCTGCGAGCCCGTGCTTCGTCGCGACGAACTCCGGATAGCGCCGAAGCCACAGCTCAAGCGCCTCGCCGGGATCGTGGGACGATCACAATAATGCACCTCCACGGCGCTAGAAGGAGATCGGCAATGCAGTACCGCACCCTTGGCGGGACCGGCATCAAGGTGAGCCCCTATGCGCTCGGCGCCATGATGTTCGGAGCTATCGGCAACCCTGACCACGACGACTCGATCCGCATCATCCGCACAGCGCTGGATTCGGGAATCAACTTCATCGACACTGCCGACGCATACTCCCACGGTGAGTCCGAAGAGATCGTCGGCGAGGCAATCAAGGACTGTCGCGACAGCATCGTCCTCGCGACCAAGCTGAGCCTCCCGATGGGTGACGACCCCAATCACCAGGGCAACTCGCGACGCTGGATCATCACCGCCGCCGAGAACTCGCTGCGCCGCTTGCAGACCGACTACATCGATCTCTATCAAATCCATCGCCCTGACCCGAGCACTGACATCGAGGAGACCCTTTCCGCGCTCTCCGACCTGATCCACAGCGGCAAAGTGCGAGCGATCGGCTCGTCGACGATGCCCGCCTCCGACATCGTGGAGGCGCAGTGGGTTTCCGAGCGGCGCGGTCTCGAGCGATTCCGGGCCGAGCAGCCGACGTACTCGATCCTCAGCCGCGGTATCGAAACCGAAGTCCTGCCGGTTGCCCAGCGCTACGGGATGGGCATTCTGGTCTGGAGCCCGCTCGCGCAAGGGCAGCTCACCGGCCGCATCCGCAAGGGCCAGCAGACCGATCTTCGCCGCATGAGCCGCTTCCGGCACATGTCGGACGAGCGCCGCATCGACACGGTCGAGCAGATCATCCCCGTCGCCGAGCAGGCCGGGATCAAGCTCACCCACCTCGCGATGGCCTTCGCGATCTCCCATCCCGGTGTCACCTCGGCGATCGCAGGACCACGCACGATGGAGCAGCTTGATGACCTGCTGGCCGGCGCCGATGTCGTCCTCCCCGACGACGTCCTGGATCAGATCGACGCCATCGTCCCGCCCGGCACGGACGTGGGACGCATGGATATGGCATACAGCCCGCCTGCCGTCCAGAACACGCTGCTCAGGCGGCGTCCGCTCGGCGATCGCGTCGCCAGGTAAGCCGGCCGGCCCGCAGCGTGCTGCGGCCGGGCTCATCCTCGCGGGGATGCCTGGTTCCCAAACCGCTCGATGCGCTCGCCGCAGCTGCCATCATCGCTGACCTCTCGCACTGGCGCGTGCGTTCGCCAGGCTCGTAGGACGTGCTGATAGCGATCGACAGCCGCCATCGACGGGCTCGAGTGGGATGCCTCTGACACGCCGGCGAACGCGGCCGCGAGGTGATCCCGGCGCGCGAGTCAATGCCTGACGGCGCCCGCCGCCGTGGGTGAGCCCTAGTCCTGCCGGGTCTCGGCTTCGGCGAGGTTCCTGAGCCGGCCGAGGTCGGACGCTATCAATTGCTGAGGCTTGCGGCGCAAAGGCCTTTCGGCTAGGCGGAACAGGCCGCAACGGGGTAGCCCGGATCGACCAATCATCGCTAGCCTCGGCGGGCCTACACGATGCGGCGGAGGGCTGACGCCGTGTCACGAACCCGCCAGGAGATCGTGCGGCGCGCGGCCGAAAGGCTGCGCGGCTCCCCGGAGCCGGTGACGCTGGTCGAGATCGCCGCCGCCGCTGGCGTGTCTCGCACGACCCTCTACCGGCACTTTCGTTCCGTCAGCAGCCTCGTCGACGCGGTGGCCGCGGATCTGCTGTCCCGCGCCCGATTCGATGAGCTGCTCGCCGCCGTGAGGCTCCCTCAGCCCGTCGCAGCGGTGGCCGAGGTCACGCGGATGGGATGCGGCATCTGGGCCATTGACCCGGACCTGGTCCGTAACCTGCTCGCCCTCGCCCGCACCCAGGCCGACGCCGTGCCCGTGATCGACCAGCTCGAGGCCGGCCGGGTTCAGGTCATGGAGTACCTAGTCCAGCGCCTCGACGAGTTCGGCGCACTGGCTGCCGGCCTGAGCCGGCGCGACGCCGTTGATTTGCTGGTCGCCGCGACCGGCTTCGCCGGATGGGATCAGATGGTCACAGCGCGCCGGCGTTCGCCCGCAACGGCCACCAGCCTCATTGTCCGACTGGCGCTCCGGGCTGTCACCTGAGCACGTTCGCCCGGGTCGCCCCTGCTCGCACTGTTCATCGGCTTGGGCTGCTGCCCGTAATGCGGGGGGTTTTGCGGACGCCGCCGGGTGCGGCGGGGCTGGTAGCCGCTGCGCACCCGGCTGTGGCCATCCGCGCCGGAGCGGCTTGATGCCGGTCAGGCGGCGAAGACCTCGGCGGTCAACTCGGTGTCCTCGCTGCCGCGGAAGTACGTCACCTTGCCGTCGCGAAGGCGCCAGTAGTGGTGCATGGTCATCGATGCCTCGCGGCCGGTCTTGACCGACCGGATGGTCCAGTCGACGAGCAGGTGCACGTCGTCCTGGCCGACGGCGAAGCTGTGCGGCGTGAACGCGCCGATCTCGATGCTGGTGGCCAGGTCGCTGAAGAAGCTTGCCACGCGGTCCTTGCCGACCCGCGGGCCGTACCACGGCGCGGTCTTGCTGGCGGCCTCGGCCGCCCAGTCGACGTCATCGCTGACCCTCTCGAGGATCGCGGCGACGTCACCGCGCCCGATGGCCTCATAGATCTCCTTGACGATGGCGAGGGTGTCCTGCTGGCTCATGGAAATGTCCTGCTGGCTCATGGAAGTACTCCTCTTGCTGGTAGTTACGCTGTGTCACACCCGTGGCGCTATGCCCAGAACGCGGTGACGCCTGCCTGGTCGCAACGTTAAGGAGGCCCGGGCGCCCGGACCATCGATCGTTCAGTCGATTTACGGTCGGTCGCCCGGTCAGATCCCTGCCTGGCTTTTCCTGGCTGCGAGCCCGTGCCGCATGGCGAACATGGCCAGCGCCGCCCGTGTCGAGACGCCGCATTTGGCATAGATATGGACGGTGTGCGTGTGGACGGTGGACGGCGAGATCACCAGGTCACTGGCGATCTCGCGCTTGGTGCGCCCAGCCGCGAGCAGTCGCAGCACGTCAAGCTCTCGCTCGGTCAGGCCAGCAGGCAGCGGCGGCAGGAAGGCAGCCGAAACATCGGCAGCAGCGAGCACAGCCCGGACGGCGTCCCGGTCAAGCGGCAGCCCGGACAGGACTTTGGCCGCTTCCGCCCGGCTGACGGCCGGCCGGTGCGGCCGCGGCTCGCCGAGAGCGTGGAAAACGTCGACCGCCGCCAGCAGGCAGGCAGCCGCGTCCAGCTCGGAACCGCGCATACCGGCGGGGTAGCCGGTTCCGTCAATGCGCTCGTGATGGCGGCAGGCGATCTGGCCCAGCGGCGCGAGCACGGGGGAGCGGGCCAGGATCCTGCCGCAGTGATAAGGATGCAGCCTGACCAGTTCCCAGTCCTCCGGCCGCAGCGTGCCTGGCCGTTCCCAGATGCCGGTCGGCACGGCGACCCGGCCGATGTCGTGCACGAGCCCGGCGCGGTAGACGAGTCCTGCCGCAGCCGGCTCTAGCTGGTCCGCCGCCGCTCTCGCCAGCCGTGCTACACCGCCTGAGTGGCCCGTGAACCACGGGCTCTTGAGATCGGCCGCGTCGCCGAACCCGGCCAGGGCATCGTCGAGTGCCGCGTCGTCGCGGAACACCCGCCGTGGCTGCGGCTCGCAGTCCACTGCTGCCGCCCACAGGTCGTCTGGATCGCAGGCCGCCAGCAGCTCATCCGGCGCGTCGAGGAACACCGCGGTGACCGCAGGGTCAAGTGCCCGCCCTGACCACGACGCGACGGTCTGCGCCGCGACCTTCGCGCCGCCGACGGAGTCGAACATGACGGCGGTGAAGCCGACCGCGGCGAACCGCGCCGCCAGCGTGATCTCGTCCCCCGCGCGCCCGCCAGGCACCCCGTGGCCGTCGTAGCGCTCGAAAGCGTCCAGGATGGCCCGGCCGACCTCGTCCGGCAGTCGCAGCCGCCCGGCCAGGCCCGCGCCGACCTCGCAGTCCGCTCGTGCTCCCTCGGCCTTCAGTTTGGCCAGGCCGGCCGGCCCGCCCAGTGCCCGCACCTGGTCCGCGCTCACGCCCAGACCAGCTAAGAACTGCTGCGCCTGCCCGGGCACGGTCGGGTCGATCAGGTCTCCCGCCGCCCGTACCGCGACATCGTCGCCGCCGAGCGCCGCCGCTATCTCGTGCGACGTCGCCGCGCAGCCGACGAACCTCAGCAGCGTCCCGTAGTAGACCTCGCCCAGCCGGGGGAGGTCGAGTCCGGCCCTCCTGGCCAGCTCGGTCGCGAGCAGGCTGGCGCGCATCGCCTCGCCGGGCGGATGACCGCGAGTAAGGTCGCTCGTCACCGACAGCGCAGCCACCACGCCGCCCACCCCCACCAGTTCACGCATGGGCGAAGTCTAGAGTCCGGGCCGCGTTCGCAGAGCGGGACGCAATGATCATCTGTAGTGCGGTCAGCCTGGGCTGTCCGACCGAGCTGACTGGGCGCCGTTGGACTGCAGCCATTCGATGACGTTCTGCTGCTGTGTTCCGAGTCCGGCCGCGGTATCCAGCGGCGTGCCGTCCGCGTAGTCCGGAACCCAGTTGAGCTCGGCCCCCGCGTGCAGCAAACGCTCCGCCGCGCGGCGCTGCCCGCCAGCGCAGGCGTGCCAGAATGCCTGGGAGATCTGGTCCTGGCTGGTCCCCGGCTGCTGGAGAAGCTCGTCTAGGCGTTCGAGCATGCCCAGGGCGGCGGCATGCCACAGCTTGCCGACTCCGGCACCGCGGGCCACGAGCAAACGCGCGACGTGCCAGCAGCCGTAGCCAATCGCGTTATCCAGCGGCGTTCCGATGGATCCGCCCGGTGTCTCCAGATCTGCACCGCCGTCTATCAGTTCCCGGGCAACGTCGGCATCGTCACTGCTGGCGGCGTAATGAAGCGGCGTCTCCGCACCCGCGCTCGCTGTGGCAGCGCGGGGATCCTCACCTCGGCCGGTAGTCAGGGCGCTGGGGTCAGCGCCCGCATCGATCAGGAGCCGGGCGATCTGCGGGCCGCGGGGGAAGTAGCCAGGCCAGTCGGTGACAACATGCAACGGCGTACCCGTGCCGTCGTCCTGGGAGCCGAGCCTGGCGCTCGCGAGTCCGGGATGCTCGGACAGCAGGCGCCGGATCGCGTCGGTTGCCCCGCCGCGGACGGCAAGAACCAGCTCGATAGCCCTGGGATCGCCGCTGGGGATGATCAGGGTTGCCGATTCGTCGCTCATCGCACCTCCATCATGAATATGGCAGCATCCAGATCGTCTCGACAGCCCGATCGCGAGCCTTGTTCCGGCCCGCGGTCGTCGGCACGGACGCCCCGGGACCGGAGCCGCACCCAGGAAACGGATCGTGGATGATGTCGGTTGACAGACAACGGGCCGCCTCAGTTAGATTACGAGGGTAAGTCCGTGGCATTTCAAGGAGCAGCCTCGTGACGGCGACCGGCGACCTGAACAGCCCCGTGCGCCCGCCCGGCCCGCAGGGCGCCGGGCCGGGCTCGCCCCGGCTTGCCTTCGGCGACGGCGTCCTGGCGCGCGGCGCGGGGGAGATCCCGCGCCCGTATGCCCTGCTCGCCCAGCTGGAGCCGCTCCAGCTGGCAGATCCCGGCATCCGGGACCGGGCCGGGCATGTCCGGCTGGTCACCTCCCTGCGCGAGGCGGATCTGGCGGAGCTGGAGCGGGGAGTGCCCGATGTTGCCGCCGTGCTGGGCCTGGGCGGGGGCACCGCGATGGATGCGGCGAAGTACCTGGCCTGGCAGCGGGGCGTCCCGCTGTTCCTGGCCCCGTCCGCGGTGAGCGTGGATGCCTCGGTGACCAACACCATCGCCGTGCGCGCCGGGAACGGCGTCGAGTACCGCGGCTTCGTGGTTGCCGAGGCGGTCTTCGTCGACTTCGGGCTGATCGGCCAGGCGCCGCCGCGGATGAACCGGGCCGGAGCGGGGGACCTGCTGTCGATCCACACGGCGGTGCGGGACTGGGAGCTCGGGGCCGGTAACGGCGGTGCCGAGCTGGTGCCCGAGGTGGCCCGGCGGGCGCGGGAGATTTTCGAGGCGATCGCCCTGCTCGCCGGCGAGATCCGCGCCGTGTCCCGGCGCGGCATCGAGGCCGTGGTCAGGGCGTACCTGGAGATCAACGAGCTGGCCACTGCCCTCGGCCATGCCCAGCTCGAGGAGGGCTCCGAGCACTACTTTGCCTACTGCCTGGAGAGCGTCACGGGGCGCTCGTTCATCCACGGCGAGGCGGTGACCCTGGGCGCCGTCCTGATGTCCGCGCTGCAAGGCAACGACCCGGGCCGCGTCCGCGCGATCGCGGACGCCGCCGGCATCCGGTGGCGCGCTGCGGATCTCGGGCTCAGCGAGGACGACATCGCGGCGACGCTGCGCCAGCTGCCGGGCTTTGCCCGCGAGACAGCGCTGCCCTGGTCGGTGATCGACGGGGCCCCGATCGACGAGGCCGCGATAAGCCGGCTCGCGGAGGCAGCCCGGTGAGCGGAGGCAGCCCGGTGAGCGCACCCTCTACGCTTCACGCCATGGCAGATGCAATGAACAGCCTGCAGCGCATCGTGACTGACCCTCGGTCGCTGTCGGTCCAGGTGGCCGAGCGCATCAGGGAGCTCGTCGCGGGAGAGGCGCTGCTGCCCGGCCAGCGGCTGCCCACGGAGGCCGATTTCAGTGAGCGGTTCGGCGTAGGCCGCACGACCGTCCGCGAGGCGCTGAGGCAGCTGGAGAACGACGGGCTGATCCAGGTGCGGCGCGGGCTCGGCAGGTTCGTCTCGGCGGCTCCGGCGGTGCGCCGTCCGCTCACCCGGCTGGAGGGCGTCACCGAGATGATGCAGGAATCCGGGTACCAGGTGACCAACCGCGTGCTCTCGGTGGCCGTCGAGCAGCCCGCCGAGGACGAGCGGGATGTGCTGCGCCTGCCCGGGGGCGCCGAGGTGATCCGCCTGGAACGACTCAGGCTGCGGGGCGACGAGGCGTACATCTACTCGGTCGACGTGATGCCGCGGTCGTACTTTCCCGGGGACATTGCCGCCATCGACTGGCGCGGATCGCTCATGGACCTGCTCGAGGACCGGGGAGCGCGGCCCGTCTACGCGGTGGCGCAGATCTCCGCACTGCACCTGCCCAGGGCGCTGGCCCGCCGGCACGGGCTGGACGCCACGCTGCCGTGGCTGCTGATGGTGCAGACCAACACGACGGACGAGGGCGTCAACGTGATCTACTCCCACGATTACCACCGGGGCGACAGGTTCACCTTCGACGTGCCGCGGCGCGCGGAGCAGCGGGCATGACGGCTGAGGTGACGGCAGGCGGCCCGGCGCCGCAGGCTAGCGCCGCGGAGAGGATTCCCAGCGAGACCGTGGAGCGGTGGCATCACGGCATCGCCGCCGAGCTGCGGACTGCGTTCGAGGAGGTGCTGGCCGGCCCCAGGTTCACCATGGGCCCGGTCCTGCGGGCCTTCGAGGCCGACTTCGCCGCTTACTGCGGCGCGGCAAGCTGCGTCGGCATCTCCAGCGGCACGGCGGCCCTGCACCTGTCGCTGCTCGCACTCGGCGTCGGTCCCGGCGACGAGGTCATCACGGTCCCCAACACCTACGTCGCCACGGCGTTCGCGATCACGTACACCGGCGCGGTCCCGGTGTTCGCGGACGTGGACCCCAGCACCTACAACATGGACCCCGCGGCGGCGGCCGCGGCCCGCACCGAGCGCACGAAGGCCATCCTGCCCGTGCACATGTACGGGCAGGCCGCCGACATCGACGCGATCCGCCGCGCAGTGCCCGGCCTGCCGGTCCTGGAGGACGCGGCGCACGCGCACGGGGCAACGCTCGGTGACCGCCGGGCGGGCAGCCTCGGCGACGTCGCCGCATTCTCGTTCTACCCGACGAAGCTGCTCGGGGCGCTCGGCGACGGCGGCGCCGTCACCGTTTCCGACCCCGGGATCGAGGGCCGCCTGCGCCAGCTGCGCTATATGGGCCAGCGCGGCCGCAAGCATGATCACGAGATACTCGGCTACCAGGAGCGGCTGGACGAGCTGCAGGCCGCTTTCCTGCGGGTCAAGCTGCGCCACCTGGAGGAACAGATCTCCGGCCGCCGCCGGGTCGCGGCGGCCTACGCCCGGCTGCTGTCCGGTACGCCGCTGACCCTGCCGGCCCATGACGTCACGGGGCGGCACGTGTACTACATGTACACCGTGCTCGCGCCGGATCGCGACGAGCTCGCGGCGCACCTGGCGGCCGGCGGCATCGACACCCAGGTGATCTACCCTCGGCTGGTCCCGCGGCAGGGCGCCTACGCGGCCCGGCCCTGGCGGGCGGGCCCGCTGCCGGTGGCCGAGACCCTGCCCGGCCGGATTCTCTGCCTGCCGATGTTCGCCGAACTGACCGACGGCGAGGTGGAGCGGACGGCCCTGGCCATCCGGCAGTTCTACGGCGTGGCATGAGCGGCCTGGAAACGAGGATGGTGCACAGGTGAGCGTCCGGCTGGCCGTGCTGGGCGGCAGCGCGGTCGCGACCGTCCAGCTGGTCGAGTCCCTGGCTGACTGGCCGGGCGGCGAGGCGCGGCGCCCGGCCAGGCTCGAACTCGTCCTGCACGGGCGATCCGAGCGCCTGGAGCCGGTCGCGGCTGCCTGCCGCCTGCGCGCGGAAGCGCTCGGGCTGCCGGTCAGCGTGCGGGCCGAGCGCGCCCTGCAGGCCGCGCTGGACGGGGCCGGCGTCGTGCTGAACCAGATCAGGGCCGGCGGACTGCAGGCGCGGTCATGGGATGAGTCCTTCCCGCAGGCAGCCGGGATTCCCGGCGAGGAGACGATGGGCCCCGGCGGCCTGGCCTGCGCGGTTCGCACGGTGAGCGCCCTGCGGCCGGTATGGGCGGAGGTCTCCCGGTCAGCCGCGGACGCGCTGATCGTCAACCTGACCAACCCGGCGGGCATCGTCGCGCAGGCGGCGCGCGCGGAATTCGGCCTGGGCATCGTCACGGTGTGCGACTCGCCGCTCGTCCTGCTCGACGCCATCGGCAGGCGCCTGCGCCGTCCGCAGGACCAAGTGCGGGCCCGCTACGCCGGCCTGAACCACGTCGGCTGGTACGTGCCGGAGGCCCCCGGCGAGCTTGACCTGCTGCACGGCCTGGTGGACGGCCTGGATCCCGCCTTGCCCGCGCTTTACGAGGCCGTGCCCGGGCCCTACCTGCGCTACTACGCCCACCCCGACCGGATGCTGGCGGCGCAGCGCGGCCGGCCGACCCGCGCTCAGGAACTGCTCCGGATACAGCGGGAGACGGCCGACTTCTACGTGCGCGGCGCCGTGCCGCCGGCCTGGGAGCGCACGGCGCCTTGGTACTCGCTTGCCGTCGTCCCGCTGCTCGATGCCTGGCTGAACGGATCGGAGCGGGTACTCATCGTCGGACTGCCGAACGGCAGCCGGGTGCCGTGGCTGCCCGGCGACGTGATCGTCGAGGGCCCGGCGCTGGCCGTGGCGGCGGGCAGCATCGAGCCGCTGGCCGTTGCCGGCCTGCCGGACCTGCCGCGCGGGCTGCTTGCCCGGCACGCGGCCTACGAGCGGCTGGCCGCAGCGGCGCTGGCCGGCCAGCCGTCCGTCGCGGGACTGACCCGCGCCCTGCTCGCCAATCCCATGGTGGCCAGCTTCGACCAGGCCAGCGCCCTGGCCGCGGCCATCCTGGCGCCGGCCCCGGCCGCGCGTGCCTGAGGCGCGGGCCGTGGCAGGCGCTTCCAGGACGCCGGTCGCGGCCGACGTCGGCGCCTCCAAGACCCTGGTCGCGGCCGACGTCGGCGCCTCCAAGACCCTGGTCGCCCTGGTCGGCCCCGGGCCAGGGGGGTGGGCCTGGCTGACGCCGCCGCTGCGGTTCGCCACGCCCCGAGATCCGGCGGACGGGGCCAGGCTGATCACCCGCGCGGTCAGGGAACTGGCCGGGGAGCAGCCCTGGCCCGCAGCCGCGGCGGTGGCCATCCCGGGTCCCGTCGACAGCAGTCAGGGGATCGTCGCGCACCTGCCAAACCTGGGCTGGCACGATGTACCGTTCGCGGCGATCCTGTCCGGCCAGCTGGGCGTGCCCGTGATCCTGGATGACGACGCCCGCCTCGGCGGGCTCGGCGAGTGGGCCGCCGGCGCGGGCGCCGGCACCCGCAACATGGGATACGTCACGGTCAGCAGCGGCATCGGGTGCGGGCTGGTGGTGGACGGCGAGCCCTGGGCAGGCGGCCACGGCCTGGCCGGCGAGTTCGGCCACATCGTCGTGGACCCTGCCGGGCCCCGGTGCGGCTGCGGACACCGGGGCTGCGTCGAGGCGTACGCGGGAGGCCTGGCGATGTCACGCGCTGCCCGCCGAGCGTGGCCGGCGGCCAGGCTCGGCGACGGCACCCTGGCGCCCCGCAGCGCCGCGGAGATCTTCCTGCTGGCCCGCCGCGGCGACGAGGCCGCGGCGGCCATCGTCCGGGACGCCACCAGCGCGCTCGCGCTGGGGCTGGCCATGATCGCGGCGGTCTTCGATCCGGAGCTGATCGTGGTCGGCGGGTCCGTCGCGCTCGGGCAGCGGCGGTGGATCCGCTCCGTCACGGCAGCCAGCCGCCGCCGGTGCATCGCGCAGACGGGCGCGTCGATGCGCGTGGTCAGCGCGGCACTGGCCGGCCAGTCGGCCCTGGCCGGGGCCGCCGAGGCTGTCGTGCGCTTCGCGGCCAGGGGGTAGCTCCACCCGCC
>Ga0302325_10013519_pt1 | contig 17400 bp, 23 predicted proteins | sample Palsa_T0_2_FD_201948 | JGI IMG/M metagenome (GOLD analysis project Ga0302325, IMG submission 201948) | Peat permafrost microbial communities from Stordalen Mire near Abisko, Sweden - Palsa_T0_2 | ecosystem: Environmental > Terrestrial > Soil > Palsa > Peat permafrost | place: Sweden: Abisko... | reverse complement strand
TGTCGGCGGCCGGCGCAGTCACCGTGACGGAAAACGGCGTTTTGAAGCCCGGCTCGTCGAACGACGGAAAGGCGCGGCGCGCATCGGTGGATTCGAATTGCGTGAACGCGTATTCGTCGCCGCCATCTGCCACCTTGTAGAGTCCGGAAAGCGATTGGCCGAAGGGGGCGTCGTAATCGAAGATCAGCGTGGCAGCGCCCACGGGAACGACGTCCGCAAACAGCAGGCGCGAAATGCCCGAGTCATGCACCTGGGCATAGCGCGCCGCAATCGTCTTTCCCGACGCAAGCCGCACCGCGACGCGCTGCACATGCAGATCGAGGCCGTCGAGATAGATCGCCCGGCTCGGCGCAGCAAATTTCACATCGATTTCATCGTGGCCGGTGAATCGCGGCTTCGTCGGATCGATGGTGAAGGCAAGCCGGTATTGCACGGGCACGACCGTGCGCGGGAGAGCCGCCATGGGGACGGGGCCTGCCTGAGCGGCGGCCTGCTGCCACGCCGCCTCGCCCGGCGCGGAATTCTGCCCCTGCCCGTTCTTTCCGCAGGACGCGACAACAAGCACAAAAGCAAGGGATGCGAGAACGGCGAAGGGTCGCGACATGGCGGGAATCTCGAAATGGAATTCGGGGGCAATACATAAGAGAAACCCCGGGCGTTGCAATCGGTTCAAATGGTTTCCGCAGATCGTGTTCGCACTCGCGGGAGGGCCGCACCGAAAAAGCCCGGAGTCCGGCTGAAATGAAGGCGCGCACTGGGGGCTGGTCTTCGGCGCGCTCTCCGATATCGTTCACGCCGGGTTCAGCCTTCAATGGGCAACCTTAGTGCAAGCGGCAGTCCCGGCTGGGGCGTTCCGCGTCAAGCGAAGGAGAGCGCGCATGTCGAAGGGTTTGAAAAGGATTGTCGTGGCGGCCGCGATCGCGGTGGCAGCGAGCGCGGGCAATGCGTCCGCCCAGGGCTATTACTATGGCGACGATTGCCACGATCAGAACCGCGCGGCCGGGACCGTACTGGGCGCCATCGCGGGCGGCATCATCGGCAGCCAGTTCGGCCATGGCGGCGGCAGGGTCGCGGCCACGGTGGGGGGCGTGTTTCTCGGCGGCGCGGCAGGCAACGCGATCGCGGGCGATATGGATTGCGACGACCGCCGCTACGCGTTCAAGGTTTATCAGCAGGGCTTCTACGGTCCGATCGGCCAACGCTATGAATGGCGCAACGACGCCGTGGGCGATTACGGCTATTTCACGCCGACGCGGGAATATTACGACGGCCCCTATCTGTGCCGCGACTTTTACATCCAGACATGGCGCAATGGCGCCTGGCACGAACACAACGGCTCCGCCTGCCGCGAAGACGACGGCAACTGGCATTTCCGCTGAACGGTGCGATGCAAGCGACGCCTGGTGTAAAGCTGCCGAAATACGCGACGATCAAATCCATCGCGCTGGGCTTTCCGGGCGCGCATGAAGTCGTCTTTCACGGCTGGCCCTGGTTCAATGTGGGCAAGAAGACGTTCGCGTTATATTCGGACAAGGATAAGAGCTGGATCTTCAAGCTGCCGCACCACCAGCAGATGATGCTTTTCGATGCGCGGCCGGAATCCTTCCGACCCATGATCGCCGGCCGCCTGATCTGGTCGTTTGTCCGCGTCGAAGATCTGGACCGCGCGGAATTGCGAGACCTTCTCGAAGCCGCCTGGCGCATGGTGGCGCCGAAGACGCTGCAGCGGACCTTAAGCTCGGACGTGCCAACGCCTGGAGCGATTTCAAACTGAATTGCCGCAGCCCCCTTTTTCTCCATGGGCGGCCTTGATGCCCGGCCATGGAGAAATTGGGCGATTCAATTCAACCTGAAACCGCTCTGGTTCGCAAATTTATTCGAACGCGAGTCGAACAAACGGAAATTGTTGCTTGCGGGATTTGATCAAGCGGCATATCGATTCCGGCACGGTGATTTCTTGCGCCGAAATCGCTTCCGGTGCATTCGAAATCGCAAATTCCCTGTTATTCCCTCCTAGCAGGGAATTTTTCCCGAGTGCGAAAAAGTCGGACGACCGAATCCGGGCGCGGATCGACCGGCCATCCGGAAAATGTCGGTCGAGACGAACGATTCCAAAATACGAAAGGACAGGCTAGTGTCTTGCAGAGGGCGGGGGACGTGATGGCGAAGAAAATCATTGGAGTGGTGCTCGGCCTCGCTGCGGTCGGCTTCCTCGGCTTCTGGCTCGTCTATCTTCCGTTGCTCGTCGTGCACGCGCAGCGCCATCCGGCGGAAACGACTCCGGCGTCGATGGGCGTGCGCTACGAAGACGTGGCGTTCCCCAGCAAGGATAGCTCCCTCACCATTCGCGGCTGGTGGATGCCTGCCGAGAACCCGCGCGCCGTTCTGGTTTTCGTGCATGGCGCCAGCGGTAACCGGCGCGAAATCCACAGCCGCGGCCTGGAATTGGCGAAATTTCTCGTAAGCCGGCACGCGACCGTGCTGACGATCGATCTCAGGAACCATGGCACATCGGATGGAACGCCCAATGGCAGACTGTCACTGGGCTACGGCGAGTCCAATGACGTGATCGGTGCGGTGGCCTATGCGTCGTCGCGTGCGCCTCAGCTGCCCGTGTATCTGATGGGCTCTTCGATGGGGGGTGCGGCCGTCGTCTACGCCGCCGCATTCCATGCGCCGGTCAAGGGGCTCGTATTGCTCGATCCCGTACTCGATCCTCATACCACGTCGATAAACTTCGTTCAGGCGGTGCTGGGCGCGCCGCGCTGGTTTGTGGTGCCGATCGTGTGGAGCGCCGAAACCTTTTTCTCCGGCGATCCCGGGCATCACGATCCGCTCGCAACTGCGGAAACGCTGAAATTGCCGATCCTGCTCATTCAGGATGATCGCGATCCGGTCTGTCGGCCGTCGACCGCGGCAACCCTCGCGCGCGCGAATCCGAACATCACGCTCTGGATTTCGCACGATCCGCCGAAACAAGGCGATAATGTCGGGTGGGGCTACCACACCGCCGCCTATGTTGTGAACCCCACGGAGGTGCAGGCGCAGCTGACGCAGTTTCTCCACGTAAACTAATGGGTGAACCGTCAGACGAGCTTCGGCAGAAACCTCACCGCCCCTTCCATTGCGCCGGACGCTTCTCCGCAAACGCGCGCGGGCCTTCGATGAAATCTTCGCTGCGAAACATCGCGGCAACCGCGGGATATTTCGACTGATTCTTAAGGGCCTGTTCGACGGACGGTTCCGTCAGGCCCTTTTGCACGGCCTGCTTCGAGGCGCGAATGGACATCGGAGACAGTTCGAGAATCTGCGCGGCCCATTTCTTTGCAGCCGTCATCAAATCTCCGGCGGGCACAACCTGATTGACGAAGCCCAGTTCGAGTCCCTCTTTCGCACTCACGCGCCGGCCGGTCAGGATCATTCCCATCGCGCGCTTCTCGCCGATCACGCGCGGCAGGCGATGCAGCCCGCCGGCGAGCGCAGCCAACCCCACCCGCGGTTCGGGGAGCGCGAATATCGCGGTGTCCGCCGCCACGATGATGTCGCAGGCGAGCGCAATCTCGAAGCCGCCCCCCATCGCGATGCCGTTGACTGCTGCGATCAGGGGCTTGTCGAGATCGAAGCGGCTCGACAGGCCGCCGAAGCCGCTGGGCGGCGACGACATCTTGCCTCCGCCCGCCTGATATTTGAGGTCGTTGCCGGCGCTGAACGCCCGCTCGCCTGCCCCGGTTACGATGGCAACCCACTGGCCGGGATCGGCGGCAAAGTCGTCGAACACGCCGGCCAGCTCGAAATGCGCCGGTGGATGAACCGCGTTCATCACCTCCGGCCGGTTGATGGTGACGATGGTGAGCGGCCCTTCCCGCTCGACCTTGCAGAACTGCAGATCTTTCATTTTTCGGCTCCCTGATGGCTTTTGGGGCCAGATTGGCGCTTTGGACGGCCAACCCGCAAGGCTTGGGTAACCATTTAACTCTAGCGTGACTCTCAGCGCCCGCATCGGAACCGAAGACGAATGTCAGCCTCCTGGATCGTCAGTGTCGCTGGACGTGCCTACGGGCCGTATGCAGACGCGCAGATGCAGGCCTTCGCCTCCGAGGGCCGGCTCGCGCCGCAATCCCTCGTGGCGCGCAACGGCGAAACCCATTTTCGGCCCGCGGCGGACGAACCGGCGCTGGCCACTTTGTTCGGGCTCGCCAGGCGAACGGCTCCCGAACCGGCCGCGACGGTGACGCCGATCAAGCCGGCCGAAACCCCTTCGGCGTTCGGCCACAAGGACGAAGACGAAAAATCCGGCGAGCGCGCCCACATCATCGTCATCGCCGATATGAAATCGCGTTCCATCGACGGCCTCGAGGAAGAAATCTTCAAGATTGGTCCGGCCTTCGCGTTCCTGCCGCAGGCCTGGCTCCTGTCGACGGAGATGTCGGTGAACGCCATCCGCAACCAGCTCGTCCAGCAGCTGGGAAAGCTCGACGTGTTGTTCGTCGTCGATGCGACGCGCGACAAGGCCGCCTGGTTCAATTTCGGTCCCGAAGCCGATACACGCATCCGGCGCAATTGGGCGCGCACACCCGACGCGCCCGGCAACCGCAGCGCGGCAGGCTGAGCACAAGCTAACCTATTTGCTTCAGTTCGTCGCGGAAGCGTTTGGAATTCTGCACATAAACATCCGCCGAGATTTTGAGATAGGCGATCTGCGGCTCGCTGAGCGCCTTCACCACGCGGCCGGGCGAACCGAATACCAATGAGCCGTCGGGAATTTCCTTTCCTTCGGCGATGAGCGAGTTCGCGCCGATCAGGCAGTTCTTCCCGATCTTCGAGCGGTTGAGAAGCGTGGAGCCCATGCCGATCAGCGTGTTGTCGCCAACGGTCGTACCGTGAAGGATGACGCGGTGGCCGACCGTGACGTTGGCGCCGATGGTGGCCGGCTCGCCCGGATCGGCGTGGATCACGGAATTGTCCTGCACATTCGAATTCTCGCCCACCGTGAGCCATTCGACATCGCCGCGCAGCACGGAGCCGAACCAGACGCTCGCATTCTTGAGGAGGCGCACTTTTCCGATCAGAACAGCCGTCGGCGCGATCCAGTATTCGCCTTCCGGCGGCAGTTCCGGCGCGACGCCGCCAAGGCTGTAAATGGGCATGGGCGATTCCTGACTGGCGATGCCGGCATCTTGGCGGGTTCGGGTCCGTCTGGCGAGACTTTCGCGAGCTGCCGGGTCATAATGGGCCATGGCAGCAAAAGCCGTTTCCCCCGCGATCAATCACGAACTGGCCCGCTCGATCGTCGAGAGCGCGATCCGCATCTATTTCCGCAAGCGCCGCTCGCGCGTGCCGCGCTTTGTCGACGAGACCTATTCGGTGCTCGGTTCCATGCGCCTGCACAAGCACGCCATCGGGCACGATTTGTGGCGCGCGCCGTTCAACGCGCTGATGGCGGGCCCACAGCTTGGCCTCACGGCCGTCGCCTACGGCCTCGAACGCGCGGGGCGCAAACGCGATGCCCAATGGCTCAAGTCGCGCGAATTGTTCGTGCGTACGACGGTGGCACAGGAGATCGAGCGGCGGATCGTCGTCGATCTTCTGGAGTTGCCCTATTCCGGGCCGGGCGCGACGTCGTTCAAGGATGCGCTCGCCGTCGAGATCATGGGCGACAAGAGGCTCACCGATGCACTGTCGGTTCTCGAAGGTCCGTGGGGCGAAGACGAGCGCAGCCGGATCGAAGCGCTTCTGTCGGAGAACCTGTCGATCTATCTGAACGGCCGCGCGGCGGTGAACGAAATCACGAGTGGTACGCTGACGCTAGGCGCGGGAATTGTTCTCTTGCATGAAGCCACTCCGGGCATCCTGACGCTCGGTCCCGCCATGGCGCGCGCCATCGCGGCGAAGACTGCCGGCGCAGCCGGCGCGCTCGCCGCAGGCGGCAGCGTGCTGCTCGCAACCGCCGCCGCATCCGCCTTCTCCGGCGTCGTCACCGACCCGATCCAGAAATCGCTCGGCATCCACCACCGCCGCCTGATCGCTCTCCTCGACACCCTCGAAGACGGCTTCCTCGGCGGCGACGCGCGGCTCGCTGTGCAGGAACATTATGCGGCGCGGCTGGTCGATATCTTCGGTGCCGCGGCTTCGGTCTGGAGCTTTGTGAAGGCGGGTGCTTAATCGGGAAAACGTCGATCACGAGGGCGCGAGATGAATGATGACCTGCTTGTCGGCACCATCGACGAAATCGCTGCTCAGGCGCAGCGAATACTGAATGGCATTGTGCCGGGCGCTTGGTGCCAACCTCAAGAGTATGACAATCGCATTGATTGCGGGGTTAGACAGCCTGATGGCAACGTGGCAGCCGAAATGATCGCGCTTGAATACGCCACCGAGAAAGGAATTAGGGCGACTGGTGAACGCTTGTTTCAGCGGCAAAAAGGAATTCAGGTGCCTCTACAGAACGAGATATGGCTGCCCACCTTGATCAAACCCGCATCGTAAGCGCTTAAACTGGAAGCGACGGAGAGGTTTGTGTGTAGGCGGAAGAATCCAGCTAGTTTTGCAAAAGCCCGCTCGCAATAAATTCATACTACCACGCGAAAAACGCGTTACGCTTTCCCCAAGCCGATTGAGTCGGGCTTAGGGGGCTTATCCGTTGCGGGATAGCGCGTTGGCAGCAAACAGGCCGTTTCGAGCAACCCGAAAACTCGCCCACCCGTCACACGGCTGCAATCGTTCTCGGCGCATTCTCCATCCACATCATCATCTGTCTTTGACCAGGGAGCATCCATGGCCAAGCGTTCCGCGCGTCACAAAATCCGCGAACATCACGAACCTGCAAATGTTCATCCCCTCTTTCCAGCCTCCGGTGGCTACGATCCGCTGAACGCGGACGGCCGCGATCGAAAATACGTCAAAAACATCCGGGCGATGAGCCCGACGCAGCAGCGCCTGCTCGATGCCATCGACGAGCGCTCCGTGGTGGCGGCGCTCGGGCCGGCCGGCACCGGAAAAACCTATCTTGCCATCGCCAAGGCCGTCGAAGCGATGGAGCAGAACAAGGTGGGACGCATCGTGCTGTCGCGCCCGGCTGTCGAGGCGGGAGAAAGCCTCGGCTTCCTGCCCGGCGATCTGCAGGACAAGCTCGCGCCATACTTACGCCCTCTCTACGACGCGCTGACCGAACGGCTCGGCACCAAGCGGCTGAAGTCTCTGCTGGCGGAAGGCACGATCGAGATCGCGCCCGTCGCCTATATGCGGGGGCGCACGCTCAACGACTGCTTCGTGGTGATCGACGAAGCGCAGAACTGCACCTATGGGCAGCTCAAGATGCTGCTGACAAGGCTCGGCTGGCGCTCGACCATGGTGCTGACGGGCGATCCCGATCAGACGGATCTGCTGAGCGGTCTTTCGGGTCTGGGAGAAATCGCCACCCGGCTGGAGCGGGTTCCGGAAATCGCGGTCGTCAGATTGGGCGATGGAGACATCGTGCGTCACCCGCTCGTGGCGAGCATGTTGACGGTGCTTTAAAGTGACAGGGCGAGTTCGATGACGAAGAGGCCCAGCGCAAAGCTCCAATAGCCGCAGATGGCTGTCGCGAGCCAGAACGCCATGGCGGAACAGGACTTCGTCTTCCAGGAGCGGGCGGCGTTGTCGAACAGCACTGTCGGCCCTGCGACGACCATGACGGCCCAATAGGAGATTTTCTCGAGCGGCTTCTCGGCTTTCTTCTTCGTCAGAAGGCGATAGATACTGGCAATGATGCCGGAGGCGGTGAAGCCGGCCGTGGTGGCGAATAGAACCACCAGTAGGTTGTGAAGCATGGCGCGTCCCCGGTCTCGACAGACCGGGAAGTGCAGCCTATGTGCCCGTTTATTGGCCTCGCACGGCCAACAAATGTTTCATTTCGGACCAGGGACGCCGAATACGCCCGTTCCCGTCGCCCCCGCCGTCCGATTTCCGGCCAGCATTTCGTAAATTTCATCAGCCATGCGGCGAGGTGTCCGCCAGTCGCTTCGGGAATTAACACGATTTTGGTCTTAACCTCGTTGCGGGCGAATCGAAGTGGCATGTTAAACAGGGCCGAGGATCGGATTGTGCCCGCAACACTGCCCATGAGCCGACGCGATCAAGTGGACGAGACTGTCAAGCAGCGCTCGGGATGGCTCATTCCGATTGCGGTGTTTGTCGTGACCACCGTGTTGTCGGCCGTGATCCTGCTGCTCTATCTGGCGCCGACGCCCGCATCGTTCATCGAAGAGCATCCCTCGCCCTCCTCGCGCACCGATGCGATCGACCTGTCCGTCAACGGGCTCAGGCTGAAAATTCCGGCGAACTACATCATTTACAGCAGCGCGCGTCAGGGCGGACCGCGCAAGGACGTGGCGCTGTTCACGACCTTTCCGGACTTCCGCGGCTATTCCGATTGGGAAGCTTCGAACTTCAGCAGCAACGCCGCCGACTCGCCCGTCATTTACATGCTGATCCGCGAGGAAGACCTCGATCTGACGGAAGAAGACAGGCTGCAGCGCATCTATCTCAGCTATGTCGCCGATCCGGCCGGCAAGCCGGGACCGTTCGGGCTGACGGAATATGCATTCCGCGACGATTCCGGTTACCGCGGCGAAGACCTGTTCGTCGGCCAGGGCACCACCGGACCGGTGGTCCTGCTCTGCGTGCGCTTCAGCCAGCAGGTGCCCAGCCCAAGTTGCCTGCGCGATGTCAGGCTCAAGCGCGGCGTGGCGCTCAGCTACCGTTTCAAGCGTGCGCATCTCGCGAACTGGCACGAAATCGCCGACGGCATCGGCGTGCTGGTGCAATCCTTCCGCCGGCCGAAGTCGGGTTAGTTCACCCGATAGCGCGCTTCGATGGCGCTGCGCCGCGGCGCGACGGTTTCGATGGCAATCGTCAGCGCGGGTTGCAGCAACACCGCACCGATGCCGGCGAAGAACACAGTGGCTGCCAGCGCAATTGCCACGACGCCGATGCCGACCGACAAACCGAGCAGGACGGCCATCGCGCATGCTGACGACGTCGCCGCAGCACTCGTCTTGCCCAGCAGCGAACGCACCGATGCAGCTGTCGTATTTTCGTCGCCGTCCGGACGCGCGGAATTCGCGACCAGCAGGATTGTCGCTGCGCCAAAGGCCAGCGCCTGCATCAGCGCCAACCATGACGCGACGTCCAAAGCCACACCGGCGCGCGCATAACCCCAGCATCCGATCAAGGCTGCGAGCCCGAGCGCGACCAGCACGGAGAGCGAACGTCGCCAGTCGCGAGTCGCGGCGAGCGCAGCACCGGCTGTGACCACCGCGGCAACGAGCCAGATTTCGAGCGCGACATGGGCGACCGCCGAAGTCGCGTGCAGCGACCGCGATCCAAAAAACGCCAGGGCGAGGAATACGACACCAATCCCGGTCAGGCTCCAGCCCCAGCGCGGCTCCGTGACGGCGGCGATATTTTCGAGTCTGCGCTCGCGCAACTCGCGCAGCCGATTGGCGCGCCCGACGAAATCTTCGCTGAACGGCAACAGCGACGCTGCGTACGGCAGTACGAGCAGCGCGCTCGCCCCCGCTGCAAATTCCGCCAGCACTGCGACCAAAGGCGCCCGCGCATGGTGACCGGCAAATAGCAGCAGCGCCGCAAATGCAGATGCGACGATGACGGCTGCGCCAGACGCCGCGCCATTCTCCTCCAATGTCAAGACTGCCGCATCGGCCGCGCCGGAACCGGCCACCACGCGCAATCCGATGTCGTCGGCCAGAAACAGCGCGATGGCAAACCCGGTGAGATAGACGAGCGTCAAGACCTCGACGGTCCCGCCGAGCGACGCCGCAGCGATCAGGCCCGGCACAGGTGCCAACGCAACCGCGAGGGCAAGACCTGCGTGCCGCAAATTGATGAAGGAGAACACGAAGCAAACAACGAGCGCTGCGGCGAGGGCCAGCGATGCGCGCAATATGTTCAAGTGCCCGAATGTCGCGAAGAGAGCGACGGCGCCCGCCGAGATGAGCGCCAGCAGCGCCAGGACAATTATTCGTGACTGGAATACGCCCCGCAATACACCCGCCGATCGGTCGCCTGCCCCCCGGCCACCCTCGCCTATGTGCGCGACGGCGGCGGTTCGGGAAGATCCATCTCGAGGATCGCCATATTGAAGGCATAGGAGACTTCGCCGTCCTCCTCGTCCTTGAAGAGGACGCCGATGAATTCGCCCGCGACGTGGACTTCCACGGAATCCTCCTGTTTGGGCCGCTCCACCACGGTGATCGTGTCGAGTCGGAACAGGTTGCGCAGGTATTTTTCCAGGCGCCAGATTTCGCTGCGGGTCAAGTCGGGCTCTCCGTTGCGGCCGAAAGTTGAACTCGCACGCGGGGACCTTGGGGTCAAGCCGCCGGTGGGACTTGACGGGAACACACCCAAGCAGGCACGCCGTTTCTGCGCAGGAGCATTTCTTGGCCACCCAGCAACCACAAGGTTATTACGCCGCCAGCGCGGCACCCGCGCGTGCCCGACCTGCGCTGACCGGTGATCTGGCGGTTGACGTGTGCGTGGTCGGCGCAGGCTTTACGGGTCTCTCGGCAGCACTCCATCTCGCGCAGAAAGGCGTGCGCGTCGTCGTTCTCGAGGCCGAGACTGTCGGCTTCGGCGCGTCGGGGCGAAACGGCGGACAGATTCACACCGGGCTTTGCCAGACGCAGGCCGAGCTTGAGAGCTGGCTCGGCCCCGTTCATGCGCGCGATCTGTGGAATCTTACCGAAGAGTCTAAAACGCTTGTCCGCGCGCTTGTTGCGCAACACGAAATCGATTGCGATCTGAAGCCAGGTCTCGTTATCGCCGCGCATGACGCGCGCGCCGCCCGCGAACTTGCAGCCGACACCGAGCATCTCGCAAAGGCCTACAACTATTCGCCCGCGCGGATGATGGACCGGCAGGAAACCGCGGCCGAACTGGGAACGGCGATCTATCCGGCGGCGCGCTACGACACAGGCGGCGGACATCTTCATCCGCTGCGCTATGCGCGAGGTCTCGCCGTCGCGGCCGAAAAAGCGGGCGTCACGATCTTCGAACATACGAGTGCATTGTCGCTCGATCGCGGGCGCATCACGGTGCGTTGCGCCGAGGGCAACATCACGGCCGATCATGTCATCCTTGCCTGCGATGCGTTTATGGCGTCGATCGCGCCCGAACTGGGCCGATACATCGGTTACGTCGAAAGCTTCATTACGGCAACGGCGCCGTTGCCGCCCGATCTCGCGTCACAGGTGTTGCCCTGCGACGCGGCCGTCGCCGATACGCGCCATGTGCTCGATTATTATCGCAAAAGCGCCGATGGGCGCCTCTTGTTCGCCGGCCGCGAAAGCTATTTCAGTATCCCCGCCGACATTGCACGCGTGGTTCGCCCGCGCATGCTGAAGGTCTATCCGATGCTGGCGGATGTGCCGACGGAGTTTGCCTGGAGCGGCTCGGTGGGGCTCACGCTCTCGCGCATCCCTCATTTCGGGCGGCTGTCGGACCGCATTTTCTTCGCACATGGCTATTCCGGTCAGGGCGTCGCGCTGACGGCGCTTGCCGGCAAGCTGATGGCGGAAGCCGTGCAAGGCCGCGCCGAGCGTTTCGACGTGTTCGCCCGCGTGCCGGTCAAATCGCTTCCCGGCGGCCCGCTATTGCGCAAGCCGTTCATCACGGCAGCACTCTTCGCCTACAAGCTGATGGACGCGATTTGAAAAAATCGCCGACCGGAGGGCTTGACTCGTCTCATCATTTCCGGAATTAATGAACTATGGAACTGATGGATGCCATCAAGCGGCTTTCGGCCCTGGCGCAGGAATCGCGCCTCGAGGTTTTTCGGCTGCTGGTGAAAGCGGGGCCGGAAGGCAAAGCTGCCGGCGACATCGCGCGCCATCTCGGCATCGCGACGAACACGCTGTCGGCGCAGTTGCTGCTGCTTTCCAATGCCGGTCTCGTCAAGGCGCGGCGCGACGGTCGCTCGATCATCTATGCAATCAACTACGAAGCGATGCGCGACCTTCTCGTCTATCTGACCGAGGATTGCTGCGGCGGCCGGACGGAAATCTGCGCGCCTCTCGCCGCAATCGCTACCTCCTGCTGCACGCCGAACAAGGGAGCGGTTCATGAAACGCCTGCACGTACACGTCGCCGTCGATAATCTCGAGCAGTCGATCGGCTTCTATTCGACGCTGTTTGCGGCGCAGCCTTCCGTGCGCAAGGACGACTATGCCAAATGGATGCTGGACGATCCGCGCGTCAACTTTGCGATCTCGACGCAAGGCCGCCCGGGCGGCGTGGATCATCTGGGCATTCAGGTCGAAACTGACGACGAATTGCGCGAGCTTGCCGGCCGGCTCAAGGCGGCAGGCGAAGCGACCCGCGATCTGGAAGCAACAACCTGCTGCTACGCGCAATCGAACAAATCCTGGGTGAACGATCCGTCCGGCATCAGGTGGGAGACGTTCTTCACCTTCGGCGAGGCGACACATTACGGCGAAGACGAAGCTACGGCTCCGGTCAAGGCGATCGGCTGCGGAGTCAGCGGCTCTTGTGGCGCCTGAGCCGAAATCCGCCATGCGAGTCCATCGGCCCGACCATCCCTACAACGTGCTGTTCCTGTGTACCGGCAATTCGGCGCGCTCGATACTGGGCGAAGCGATTCTGAACAAGATCGGAGCCGGGAAGTTCAAGGCCTATTCCGCCGGCTCCGCGCCCAAAGGCGAGGTCCACCGGCACGCGGCTATGCTTCTCAGGCGTCTTGGTTATCCGACCGAGGGATTGCGCTCCAAAAGCTGGGAAGAATTCTCGAGCTCGAATGCGCCAGCGCTCGATTTCGTATTCACCGTTTGCGACAACGCTGCGAACGAGGTTTGCCCGGTCTGGCCCGGACAACCGATGACGGCACACTGGGGCATCCCAGATCCCGCCGCCGTCGAAGGCAGCGAAGACGAAATCGCTTTTGCGTTTCGCGGGGCTTTCAACCTGTTGCAACGCCGGATCGAACTCTTCGCCAATTTGCCCGTGAAAAGTCTCGACCGAATGTCGCTTCAAAGGCGATTGAACGAGATCGGAAAGTCGGACTCAGCCAAGGAGCCGACGTGACAACGGCCTTACGCCAGATTCAATACAACGAGCCGCTATTCAGCTCGATGCGAGACGAACTCGCTTCGGCCGAACTGCCCACGGACGATCTCCTCGAAGGCGATTCGCGCTATTTTGCGCTTGGAGACGACGGATTTGGCGGTCTCGTCGATTTCGGCGAGGTTGTCCTGCTGCGCTCGATTGTGGTGTCGCAAGCGCGTCGCAACCGTGGCACAGGCGGGGCGATTCTGAGCGGACTACTCGCCGAAGCGCGAGCGATGGGCGCGCGGGAAGCGTGGCTTTTGACGACGACCGCGGAATCATTTTTCGAGAAGCACGGGTTTCTTCGCACGGTGCGCGAGGGGGCACCGAAATCGATCACGGACACTTCCCAGTTCCAGACCCTCTGTCCCGCATCTGCGGCACTCATGTGCCGTCGTCTGTGATGGCCGGCCTACCGACGACGACGCGCCGCCTGCTCGCCGAAGGGTTTGGCACCGCGTTTCTGCTCATGGCCGTTGTCGGCTCGGGCATCATGGGCGAGCGGCTTGCAGGCGGAAACATTGCCCTCGCGCTGCTCGCCAATACGGCCGCGACAGGCGCGGCTCTCGTTGTTTTGATTTCCATCTTGGGCCCGGTATCCGGCGCGCATTTCAATCCCGCCGTTTCGCTCGTCTTCATGCTCAGGCGCGAACTGCCGATTGCGCTGGGCACCGCCTATATCGCGGTTCAAATCGCTTCGGGGATCGCGGGCGTTTTCGCGACCCATCTCATGTTCGAGAGACCGGTGTTCGAAATCGCAACCAAATTGCGCGACGGACCCGCGCAGGCATTTTCGGAATTCGTCGCAACTTTTGGCCTCGTGACCACGATCCTCGGCGCGTTGCGGTTTTGCCCGGAGCGTGTTGCGGCGCTCGTAGGCCTGTACATCGCATCCGCCTATTGGTTCACGGCATCGACGTCATTTGCCAATCCGGCCGTGACCATCTCGCGTGCGCTGAGCGACAGTTTCGCGGGTATCGCGCCGAACTCCGCCCCGGCGTTCATCGCGGCTCAACTGGCGGCCGCCGTCATCGCATATTTCGCGTCGGGATGGCTGTTCGGTCGAGACGCGCGGACTGCAGAAGCAGAGCCTGTCTAAATCTGATAATCCGGCTCGAAGCTTTCGATGATCTGGTTCATCGTTTGCGAAGGGCGTTCGGAGCCGGCGCAGCCGATCACGCGTGCAGGCACGCCCGCCACGGTGCAGCCGGGCGGTACGGATTTCAGCACGACGCTGCCTGCGCCCACGCGCGAATATTCTCCTATCTCGATATTGCCGAGAATCTTGGCACCCGCGGAGATCAGCACGCCGCGGCGTACTTTCGGGTGGCGATCGCCTTTTTCCTTGCCGGTACCGCCAAGCGTGACGCCATGCAGCATCGAGACGTCGTCTTCGACCACGGCCGTTTCGCCGATCACGATTCCCGTCGCATGATCCATCATGATGCCGCGTCCGATGCGCGCTGCGGGATGGATGTCGACGGCAAAACGCTCCGAGATACGGCCCTGCATGAACAGCGCGAGCGGCTGGCGATCATGCTGCCACAGCCAATGCGCCACGCGATAGCATTGCAGCGCAAGGAACCCTTTGTAGAACAGGAACGCGTCGAGATAGGAATGGCATGCCGGATCGCGCTCGAATACCGCGGACAGATCGGAACGCACCGCGTCGCCGATGGCGGGATCGGCAGCCATCGCCTCCTCGAATATTTCGCGCGCAAGCATCGGGCTCACATCGTCGCCGCCGATCTTCCTGGCGAGATGATAGGAAAGCGCATCCTCGAGCTTTTCATGCGTGAGGATCGTGGCGTGCACGAAGCTCGCAAGCGACGGCTCGACACGCGCCAGCTCTTCGGCCTGCGCATGCAGCGCCGACCACAGAGGATCGCAAAGGTCTAACTTCTCGGCTTGGGCCGACATCGGTAGCTCCGTTTGTGCCATTCTACCCGGGCTTTGTTGCAATTCCCACACGCTCCGCTCAGACGGCGGTATCCTTAGGTGGCTCGGGCGGCGGCGTAATCAAGGGTTCCTGGCTGGACGCCGGTTCGGACTGCGGCGGCGTGGCCGAAGCCGGCGCTTCGTCCACGACCATCACGGCACTATGCGGCGGGGCCGGCGTGACGATCGGCGCCTGTGCCGGGGGTTGAGCCGAAGACGGAGGCCAGGCCGGTGTCGGCGGCCGAGGTGGCGGACCTGGCTGCGGACGTCCGGCCGTACCTGCCTGCCTTGGTGGCGGGGCTGGACCATCGGGGCGCGGCTCGTTGCGGCGGGCCGCCATCACGTGGTTGACCATGCGGTCTTCCCAATCGCGGCCGATGTCGTGGCCGAACAGACGGATACCTTGCAGCGCGATCAACACGCCCCAGATCAGGGCAATCCAGAACAGCCAGAAATGCGCGTACCAGAAGCCGCCGGCGACGATATTTGCCAGAACCAGGACGGCCAGCACGGCCACATAAACGAGAACATGCTCCTTGAACCGGCGCACTTCCGACCGGACGCGGTGCACTTCCGTATCGGTGGTGTCATACGCCATGGCTCTCGCTCCCGGAGACTCGAACCGTTACATAGGCTTGCACCAAGATATCACCAACCCCGACCCCCGGAAGTTAACGCATGAGACGCCTCGATGGCTGAAAAGCCGCCTCTGAACGACACATCTTCCGGCACGCTCGGCCTGCTGCTTACGCGCCGCTCGGGTTCGGCCAAGGCGATGACGCCGCCGGGACCGAACGCGCACGAACTGCGCCAGATCCTCGCGGCCGGTACGCGCACCCCCGATCACGGCAAGCTCGCACCCTGGCGGTTTATCCTGTTCGAAGGCGAGGCGCGCCATCGCATGGGCCGGCTGCTGGTCGAATGTCTGCGCGAGAGCGAGCCGCAGGCGGGTGAAGAGCGCCTCGCCATGGAGCGCAACCGCTTTGCGCGTGCGCCGGTCGTTGTCGCCGTCGTCAGCCGCGTGCGCGAAGGTATTCCGATTCCCGTGTGGGAGCAGGAGCTTTCGGCCGGTGCCGTGTGCCAGAACATCCTGATCGCCGCGCACTCTCTCGGCTATGTCGCGGGCTGGATCACCGAGTGGTGTGCCTACGATGCGCGGGTGAAGGAACGCCTGGGACTGACGACCGGCGAGCGCATCGCGGGATTCATCTATATCGGGACAAACGCTGTCCCGCTCGAAGAACGCGTGCGCCCCGATCTCGACGCATTGATCACCAGATTCGAGGGTTGACCGAAGGCGTTGGCGTTTTTTCCACCCGCCACCTGGGCGGGTAGTTAAAGTACTACGGAATCCCGATCAGCTTGTGGGTCTGCAGGCTCAGCCGCCATTGCGGATGGGCGAGGCAATAGTCTGTCGCGAGCTTTGTGTTCGCTTCGCGGTCGGAGCCGTCCATGGGTTGCAGGAAGAAGTGATCAAACAGCAGGCCGGCGAATTTCTCCGGCGCACCGTTTTCTTGCGGATAGACGAGCTTCAATTCCTGGCCAGTTTTGAGATTGAACTCGGCGTCCGCTTTCGGGCTGACACAAATCCAGTCGATACCCGCCGGCGGCAAAAGTGTGCCGTTGGTTTCGATCGCGACTTCGAAGCCTTTTGCGTGGAGCGCCGCGATCAACGGCTCGTCCAGTTGCAGAAGCGGCTCGCCGCCCGTGCAAACCACATAGGGCCGCGCGCGCAGGTCGCGAGGCCATTGCTCTCCGACGGCCGCGGCCAGCGCATCCGCGTCCGCGAATTTGCCACCGCCCGGTCCGTCGACGCCGACAAAATCCGTATCGCAGAATTTGCACACGGCGCGGGCGCGATCGCGCTCGAGCCCGCTCCACAGATTGCAGCCCGCGAAGCGCAGAAACACAGCCGCCCTGCCCGTCTGCGCGCCTTCGCCCTGCAGCGTGTAATAGATTTCTTTGACCGCATAGCTCATTTGGCCGTGAAGCGCTCGTAACCCTTGGCGCGCAGATCGCAGGCCGGGCATGTGCCGCAACCGAAGCCCCAGGCGTGGCGATGCGTGCGGTTGCCTTCGTAGCAGGTCACCGTCTCGTCGATGATCATCTCGACAAGCGTGTTGCCACCTAGCGAATCCGCCATGGACCACGTCGCAGCCTTGTCGAGCTTCATCAAAGGCGTGTGAATCGTGAAATGCGCGTCCATCCCCAAAGATAGGGCGCGTCCCGTCGCCTTGATCGTATCGTCGCGGCAATCGGGATAGCCGGAGAAATCCGTCTCGCACATTCCCCCCACGAGGTTGCGCGAGCCGCGACGATAGGCGAGCGCCGCCGCAGCCGTGA
>Ga0302325_10013516_pt1 | contig 17402 bp, 17 predicted proteins | sample Palsa_T0_2_FD_201948 | JGI IMG/M metagenome (GOLD analysis project Ga0302325, IMG submission 201948) | Peat permafrost microbial communities from Stordalen Mire near Abisko, Sweden - Palsa_T0_2 | ecosystem: Environmental > Terrestrial > Soil > Palsa > Peat permafrost | place: Sweden: Abisko... | reverse complement strand
TGAGCTAACTTTGGATTCATTGCATGAGGCTGCAGACTCGAAGGTTAAGGGATTGGTTCATCGATACACTGACAAATGTCTCTTCCTTGGTACGTCGCCTCCATACCCCCCAACACTACTTCAAAGACTGACAAGCAATTAAACAGCGTCGTCCCACTGCCCCCTTTATTGCCGCTTCTGTACTCGATCCTACGCCGTCGGAGCCAACACCTCAACCGTCACCAAATCGTCCCTCAAGCCCGTCCTTCGTCGCTGGGAGGCTATGTTCCAATACATTGCTTCGAACCCCATCATCAACGACGTCGTCATCTCCGGCGGAGACTCATACTACCTCCTTCCACACCACTTACGCTTCATCGGCGACCGTCTCCTTGCCATTCCTCACATTCGACGATTCCGTATCGCGACAAAGGGACCCTGTGTTTCTCCTAGTCGAACTCTGGACCCAAAGGATGACTGGACTGATGAGCTGATCGCCTTGGTCAAGCGAGGTAGAGAACGCGGAAAGCAAATTGCGCTGCACACACACTTCAACCATCCGAATGAGTTTTCTTGGGTCTCGAGAGAGGCTGCACAGAAGCTGTTCGAGAACGGTGTCATTGTTCGCAATCAGTCGGTTTTACTGAAGGGTGTTAACGATAGTGTTGAGACGATGGGTGGGTTAATTCGAGAGCTGGCGGATAATAATATCCAACCTGTAAGTTACTTCGATTCAACACCCCGTCCCAACTCCCGCTGCATCTCGTATCACCACTCTCTATTTCAAGTTGCAACCCTTATTCCCTACTTCTTTTCCAATCCTCCCCTCTCAACTCCTCGCTTCTCTCCCAGCCCCTAATTTCAACCCGTCATCCTCCCTAATCCTCTACACAACTAACACACACTACAGTACTACATCTACGCAGGCGACCTCGTCCGCGGCGTCGAAGACCTCCGCACCCCGCTCTCCACCATCCTCGACCTCGAGTCCCAGCTTCGTGGCACAATCGCCGGCTTCATGACGCCCCAATTCGTCGTCGACCTTCCCGGCGGCGGCGGCAAGCGCCTTGCTGCCTCCTACAAATCCTACGATCGCACTACTGGTCGCTCGACGTTCGTTGCCCCGGCGATCAAGGACGGTGAGAAGGTTTATGAGTATTGGGATCCGTTGGCGAGTCTGCCTCAATGAGTGGTTAGATAACGGGGTGGAATTTTGAGCGTGGAGGTGTAAAGTGTGGCGCTGTGGCGTCCTTTCCTTTCCTGCGTTGACCTTGCATTCTCACGGACTTGCGACTTACGATTCCATGAATTACGAAAATGATGCCGGGGAGTCTTTGGATTTATTTTTTAAGAGTTTTTTCCGCACTTGACGAAAAAAAGTGCTGGTTGATTGCGAGAGGACTGCAACGTTCAACATGTCGGCGGCATATTTAATGCGCATCTTTGATTATTAGGTTGGTGGGAGCGGGGAAACCGTGCCTCTGCTTCCTGAAGGAAAGTTACATACTTCTCAGGCAGAAATAGCTTTCTGGTGGTTGGCTATTGAGATTGTTTTGGAGTGAGCTTAGGGAGGAAAAGGGGGAGAGTGGGGGGAGAGTGATTATATGATATGCGATCTTCAACAGATTGGGTAGTTTGCTGGAAGCGAGTGGATGAATGAACAAAAATGGTGCTTTTGCGTTGTTGATGGCTGAGAATTAAGAATAAAAGTGTGCGTTTTTTTTTATCTTGGTGTTTTTGGGTTGACGTGAACTGAAATGTGTGACGTGATGCTTCGATGGGTGAAGAGAATATGGATCACGAATTTACAGCAAATACCGTCGTAGCTGAAGCTTGCTGTTGCAGAAGGATACTGAAGGTGATGATAATGTGGGGAAGGAGGCTTGAGAGCCAAGTTATCAGAATTGGAAGGGATGGAAATCATTCTTACTCTGGATGTTTTGAAGTAGAGGACGCAAAGGTCGGCGAGGGCTTGACCTGACTGCTTTCAACGACATGAGAACCTCGGAACTATCTCGGAGTTATTCAAAGATCTAAATGGAGCTGAATATATTAAATGTATTTAATAAATCTACGAGCTTCTTTCGAGACTGTACACCGGATCGAGGCTGGAAGTGGGGAATGCAGGTGGGGCGAAACGTCACCATCAGACAACGTCCGCCTTCTAGACTTTTCCAAAACCCCAACAAGTATTCCAAGCTCCCTACCCCTAGAGAAGAGTGTCACTTCAAGTCCCTGTTTCGAGACGAACGTAGTGGTGCCTGTCATGTTTGAGCCTCAGCCGCAGAAGGGCACAAGCATCGTGGCGCCCTCAGCTTCTGCAGGCTGCCATCCGACAGAACGTTTCGAATATTCCAAATCTTCCATGCAATGCCGCGGGATGTTTATTTTTGAGATACATACGTAATGTATGGAGGATGGGCACATGGTAAGGAAGGAGTTTGTTTTGCTTTAGCCCTGTGTTGAGACGAAGATCACATGGTTCTGTTTCGGGGGGGTGGCACTGCGGCGGGGATGAGCCAAAACCGTTTGAACAGGACAGGGAAAGAATACCAGGTGGAAGATCGTTGTTCCTGACGGGGGATTTGAAACTTCGCTAGAGAAATAAATGCACGGAGAATTGGTCGGAGCTCGATTCCTGCTCCCACGAGAAAGAGAACGAGAGCGGGAGCCGGTTTACGGACCGACTAAGCCGGGAGAAGGACCGGATCAATGCATTTCGTGGCGGGAACGACGTCGATATATTTATTTTCAGAGATAGGAAGAAAGGGATATGCACCCACGTCGTATTATGGAGGAAGAAGGAAGTCCCGCTTTGACTCGGAACTGAGTATGTGCAGAAGGACTCTCTATACGTGGTGTATGTTAAGATGAGAAAGGCAACCGAAAATGGATAAAAGGAACGCCTCAATAGAATGCATGTTTTAATAATACCCATAAATACATTTTAAGAAGCAAAGGATTACTTGTTTCTTCCAATGGTTGAGGGGTAGATGTCGGCACGGCTTCTAATAGAAGGTTTGTAACGACGATCAAGATGCGTCTCGGAGTATCGAATCCTGGATGTTATTGCATCCATCCCTGGATTGATGCCTTTGAATGCCGGTGAGCTATTCTCACGACTGCCGTGTGCACTGCCTGCTAGAGGGATCTTCCCAGTAGACCTTTCAGCATGGGGATGCGTTCGAGAACCCAACTGTGATCATCCATATTCGGTTCGGAGTCTGATAAGTCGTAAACAGGTCAATGTCTCAGGGGCAAGGCGAGGCGGCTAAATGTTGGACGGCAAGGAGAGGCTGCAATAATATGGTGTTAAGCCTTGTGAAACTAATCCCGCCACGAGGAAACAAGGTTTCTCCCGCGGTGTTGGTTCTGGCCCGTGTGGAGATTGATTGAAGGTAAATTCAGCAAGTCGAAATCAGCCAAAACGTCGACGTTGCTGGCGTTTTGCGGCACACAATCTATCTCGAGCAAATTCGGAAGCGGCAGGACAGAGACCGTTGAGTTTGCCATTTCGAACTGTGGCTCTATTGTAGTGGAAATAAGAATTTGAATATTGTAAGATGCTGGTGATGATTTTAGTTCAGACCTACTCGCTCCAAGATCTAATCTGAATATCTTGTTAGCTGACTGTAGGAAAAGAAATCAAAAGAATTGACATAAGACTGGGTGAAGGGATTGAAATGCAGGTGTAGACTTCGTCTCCTCAATTCGCCATTACTGGAGCCTTTTTTCAACGCTCAGTCCGCGATCCTTCAGTAAACTTTCCGTGGGATGGAAAGCCTCAAGACCACCTCCGGGGAATAGGAGAGCGTCCTCGGCCTATTCTCCGCCTCTAGTAAGGCTCGGATTATGCAGGGCCGCGCCGCACGGCTCGTAGGTTCGCCATGTGGTTTCTGTTCCTCTATGCCTGGGAAACACGATGCGCCACGAATGATTGTTGACGCATCTGAGGCTGCACACCGGCAGGAAGCTGTCAACTTAGTACTGTAAACTTGCGTAAGCTGAGTTGTAAGGAATCTCCCTAGTAAGGATGGAAGATGTTCGATTGAAGATGAGTTTGCGGATGTATTATTAAGGGGCTCGTTTAACCGTAAAGTCGGAGAGGAGGAGATTATGAGCGGAAGGGTAATAAGGAGGTACTTGTGACTATGTGAGGGCCTAGCAGGCTAGCAACGAACTGAAAAGCTAAATGACAGAGGTGGACCGCCTGTGGAGTGCTTCCGTAAGGAGCAAAAGTCGTAGGGCGGGCAACGCGGTTGGTACGAAGTACTTCGAAGAATGGGACCTTCCGGCCCTTGGGGACCAACACGAGCCACCCTGCTTGGATCAAATTTGGGCTCTCCCCCCGGGTTCATTCCTAGACCCCCCCCCCCTCCTGGTCGAGTTCGCATAAGGGCAGGGGAGTGATTCGCCAGCTGCACGGGGCCTTGCAGCAGCTCCTTGCATCGAGCTTCAATTTGGACGAATCTGGGGCGATCGTGAGGATGTTGGCTCCCAAGGCTCCTTGAGCTCCCAGAGCTCCCAAAAGGCATCGACGTGCAGCGGCAGTGCAGTGTTGGGTTACTTGGGTAGCATTGGAAGGCGTTCTTGCTGGCCAATTAACCATATATTCCTGCTCTGTCCCACACCCCTCTTCCATGCGTGAGCTGTGCGTTCTTGAAACCCCCCCACAGCTTGCCTTCTTGCAACGGCCAGTCAGCGCGAGCGCTGCCCTGCTTGACAGTACGAATACTTGTGCCGAGTACCGTGTACCGTAGCCTGCTTCGTACGGTGGCTCCGATCACCCACTTGCCTGGTCATAAATCACCCATCGCGGTACGGGCTGCACTAAATTGCATCTGACAGGCCCCCAGCCAGCCAGCAAGCAAGGGGGGCAATAAGGTCGGCCCTAAGCGTTCTTTGGGGAGAATTCTCGCCAGAAGGAACAAGACTGGCCCTTCAATCACATCGAAAAAGCACGTCCTGCATGAAGCTCCCAATATTAAGATCCTGTATCCCGACCCTCATACATGAAATGAATGATGGCGTCGTCACAGCCCAGCGTAGCCTCCACCACCAATACCACCACCATCAGCAGACTCGAACTTCTTTCACTATCACAACGATCGTCAATGAATCCTTTCTACTCGTTAACCACGCCGCTCTCTAGCTCGACGTCGGACTCCAATAACAATAATAATATCAACAACGCCGAGCCTCTCTCTCCTCGAATTCTCTACGCCCAGTCCTTCCATCGGCCAAACTCTTCTCGAAGCCTGCCCACGAAACGATTCCACAAGAACATGAAGGAAATGACGGGATTTGGGACGACGGAGGAGGAGTTTGAAGCATTGCCAATTGCTGTCCGGAGAAAGGTACGTCGAAATGGTTTCTGTATAAATCCATACCAGGGTTCGGTCCCGGGCCTCATTCTGGTGGTTGCGGCTGCTGCAGTACCGTACGCAAACGCATATACGCACAGAAGCGCGTCTTGGAAAGCTCGACCGCGATATCGAGTTTATTATGGAGAAGATTTCCACGCAACCTCACCTTCACCTTCACCTTCACCTTCACCTTCACCTTCACCTTCACTTTCACCTTCATACTCATACTCATACTCATCCCCATCCTCACCCTCACCTTCACCACCAAAACAAGCTTGGTGATGGGTGTTTTGTTTTGTTTTCGATTTTGTTTTTGATTTTCAATTATTGCGACCGCTCGCTTCCTGTAAATTTTGCTCTGCAGAAGCGACGAGACGAGAAGAGAAGCCGGGAATCCCTTCTTGAACTCATTGTTAAAGGAAGTTTTGATACGCGAATCTGTTCTGGTTAAGAGTTTACCTGGTACTTGTAGTGGGCGATGGTCTATCAAATTACCCCGTCGAACGTTGCTCGGCGACTCAAAGACCTGTTCGACGCGCCGTCTCGCCTCCTTTTGCCTAAATGGCGGTGTAGTTCGCGCCCATAACGGCAGGAGCAGCAGGAAAAAGGCAGGAAGGCACATTCCCGCGCGCAACTTGCGATGCGCGCTATGCATGCAGGTTCCACGTTCAACCCTCACCAGGACGAAGGTACCTGCAGACATGCGACCATACTCTCCACTTTTTTCACTCTTCTCACTCTTCTCACTCTTCTCGTCCTACTTGCCCCTGGGTACCGCGATGGCTGACTTGCTGTTCCACAGTACTTCTCGACATTAGAAAGGTTACGCTTTGCACAGAACTCCCGATCGAATGCTCTCAATGAGCTCCCCATACAAAGTCACCGAAAGAGCTCTCTAGCCGATCGCCGAGGCGTCAATGTTCCACTGATCGAGCCTCGACGAAAACTGTCCACTTCTCGGCGGTTACGGAATCTTTCAAGACAACAATCCGTATCGAGTAACGAAGCGTCTTGGTTCCTCACGCTTCCGGAAAAGATCAAGAAGAAGCAATTCACAAGGGAGGAGCAAGTAGTATTGGCTGCCCGCTTACGGGAAAGTGTCATTCTCGACGCTGCGGACGAAGCACTATACAAAGCCAGCCGTCGAGCAAGTCGAAATTTAACCCCTCTATTCGACCCGTCAACTCCCTCGACGCCTCGGAGCAGCACGGACAGCTATCTCGATCCTGACTGTAAGGCCGACTCGACTTCCGCTATGGCAGCTGCAATGTATGACAGCTTTCGGTGGATGGATGAAGAGGACGACCTGGATTTAAAGTTGGTATTAGACGACTATCATGCCAATCTCGACGGCGCCGTTATCCCAACACCTTCGAGTATCAGACGGCCGTCATTTCGACGACAAATGTCGATTTCGAAGATGCCCTTCGGCAGAAATTCCTTTTCATCTCCTCGTTCTCCTAAGTTCGAACCTTCAACGAATAATCACAATCGGCAAAAATCTCGAGCATTGTCCCTGATCGCCCCGAAACATGTGGCCAACGAGTCGGTATCATCAATAGACCCCAACGCTGCACACTATCAAGATCCCGAAGCACGATTGAAGCTACGCGTATACCTAGCATCACCACAGAAGTTTGACGAAGCAATTGAATTTGGATTTCCTTCCATAAACGGCGCGGCAGATGGTGACAAGGAAAATAAACCACCGAAGCGTGCTTCGAAGGATCTGGCAATGGTCAAGAAATCATTTAGTACGGAGAAATCGTTCCTAAACGATGACAACGCCTCACTGTTCGAAGACGATGTCTCGATGAACGATCCCGACTCGCCAATAACACCGCTGTGTGCCGAAGTAGGCTTCCGACCTCAACCTCGAGTCTCGATGACACCTGTGACAAGGGGTAGCAAGACATCCTCTGACTCGACGCATTTAGGCATCAGCAAGCCGACTTTGGTCAAGCAACCCGAGTCGTATGCACAAGCAATGGCAGGAAACCGGGAGATGACACTGCGGATGACACTTACAAGGCCCGATCTACGGGCCGACGAGACTCAAATTTACGGATGGCAGGCTACAAAGAGTCCTCTGCGAGACACATCCTTAACCATAGACGAAGACGACAAATACGCCGTCAAAGGCCCTTTTGGAGGGACGGATGGATGGGGAGCAGTGGAGAAGGAAGACGGTGTGGTGAAGAGGTTTTGGAATAAAGTCAAGAGTACTCAGAGAAAGACGTCGTAGAATGTCCTAGTGATGGATTGGATGTGTTGCATTGATTTTCAGCGGGAACATGGGGTTTTCTTTGGGAATTCCTGGTTCAGGGCATGGCATGGTATAGCGGCAATGCATCTGACCTTCGACTTGATACCACTTTACAAATATAACCCTTATCACTTGTCTATTTTGGTTTTTTTTGCAGATGTGGATGAATATGTGAGCCCATTTCAAGCATCCATGAAATTCAAGGTGATAGCAGTAGCCTCTCCACCTCGATCTCCCCATTCCTCAAACTCTATTGGCCAAGTAGTTCTTAACAATCAATAGTGAAAGGGTATATCAGCAGCAGCTCGCCCTCATTCTCTAGATGCGTGTAGCATAAGGAGAGGCCAAAGCTCCGATAGTACTATCCCCCCCCCCTAAATATTTACATCCCTGTCGACCCAAAACAAGGCACTCTGATTTGCTTTTCGGGAAGATTCTATCTTGTGATTTGCCCAGATCCCCTTGTAAAAGAAGGATCAATAGAGTTTATTTAGGGGGGGGATAGTATCTAAAGGCTTTTTGTCGAATTTAAATTTAGCAAAAAGACCGTGAGTTTGAGATTCTGCATGTGCATAAGGTAGGTGTGAAGACCCTGGCTTTATCACGTGCGAAGCAATAATGCTTGATCAACCTGGGACAGATCAATAGGTTGTAGAGAGCAGTCGATAAGGTAGCCTACGTACAATAGTGGTACTCCGTACAAGGGTAAATAAATGTTAAGTGACGCCATAAAACTTACCCAATTGCAGACCAGAAAAAGGTGTCTTGACCAGGTGATTGGTCAGACAACTTGAATTTGCCACATGACATTACCGCTGAAGTTACGTTTATTACAGCCTGTAGGTAGTACAATATTGGTAGAGAAAGTTGACGAATTATGTTAATATCAGTGTCTTAACCGCTTACTACACAAAAGAGGGGAATCAAAAGGGGGACAGAGTCCTGTTGAGTTGCCCCTGCGCGTCATATCAGGTAGCAACGCCACAGTTGAAGAAGCGAGGCGGTTTCAAGCTCGAAGAGCTGACGCTGAGCCACTTCCAGATGGTCGACTCCCAAAAAGACCACGCAACCCGCAACGAATTTCCGAACAGCACTCTCGACGCCCGTTTATCGAAGAAACTCTCTCTGCAATTCATCAAGACCTCTTGATGAGCAATCTGCACATCTTGATGCGCTTCCGAACCATCACCCTCTCGCGATCATGAGGTTGCAACCAGTTGCAGGATGGCGGAGCCTCCTGTATTCCACCCTCCTACTTACCGGTGCCTGGGCAAAGAAGGACAAGCCATCCGTCAAGTCAACGAAGTTCGCCTTTATACCCTACAACGTGAACTACTTTGATGATTCGGATGTGCTCCTATTCGAGGATGGCATCAGCCACAACGTGTACCGGTCCGATAATGCGGGCGAGGATTGGAGCGTGGTGGACGGAGTTCCCGAGGGGAAACTGCTGGAGTTGGCGATGCATCCGTTTGATAAGAAGAGGGCGTATATCATTACGATTGGGAGGACGCATTATAAGACTGATGACCGGGGAGAGACGTGGGAGGAATTCGAGGCGGATGCGCAGGCTTCGATATTCCGGCAAGCGCTTATGTTTCATGGTGGGGATCCAGATAGGATTATCCTCAATGCAATGGATTGCGCTGGGATCTTCTGCGAGGAATTGGTAAGTCTGCCTGCTGTTTGTGAGGCGTGGCTGACTTTGGTAGACGATGTATACTACCGACGGCTTCTCGGAAAAGGCCAAGTTCTTGAGAAGAGGTACTGCTGGCTGCCGTTGGGCGAAGTCAAGCACGTTATTTGAGACGGGCAATAAGGATCATGATGCGGATAGGATCTTGTGTGTGACGAGGGGCCGGTTTTCTCCATCGAGGAAGGACTTTCGACTTGTCATCTCAGACCAATACTTCGAGAACAATCAGGAATTCGAACCCGAACTCGAGCCAGGCCGGACTGTACAAGGAATTGTGAATATGGCTGTGGTAACGAAATACTTGATTGTTGCTGCATCTGCACAAGGCACCGATGAGATGGCTCTATATGTCTCAGACGACACACTCAAGTGGCATAGAGCTATTTTCCCACACGACCACAAGTTGGTCGAGGAGGCATATACGGTGCTCGAGGGAACAAATTATAGCATCCAGATTGATGTTATGAATTCCCGTCGCGCACAACCCATGGGAGTTTTCCTCAGCAGTAACTCAAACGGTACATACTTCACTCGGAATATCGAGCATACAAACAGAAACGTTTACGGGCTGGTCGACTTTGAAAAGATCTACGGAATCCAAGGGATAGTCTTGGTTAATATTGTGGAGAACTGGGAGGACGTTGAGAGGTCTGGTAACGTGAAGAAGATCGTGTCCAAGATCAGCTTTGATGATGGGAGAACGTTCCAGTCACTCACGGTAGGAGACGAGGACCTCCATATCCACTCGGTTACTGAACTGTCGAATTCTGGCCGTGTTTTCTCGAGTCCGGCACCTGGTATGGTAATGGCTGTTGGCAACACGGGAAAATATCTCAAGAGCTACGATGAGGGTAACTTGTATGTCTCGGACGATGCTGGCGTGACGTGGAGCCATGCATTGGATGGGCCGCACAAGTACGAATTTGGCGATCAAGGGTCAGTCCTGGTGGCTATCAAGGACAAGGGCATGACGGACGAAATCAAATTCTCCCTGAATCATGGCAAGACGTGGCAGAAAGTTGAACTTGATGACAAGATTAGACCGCTCCAATTGACCACTACTCAAGACTCAACAAGCCTCAAGTTCTTGCTTGAGGCGATTGATAGTGGAAAACCCAATGCGGCCAGTTATATCATCAGTATTGATTTCGACGACATGCACGAAGCACAGTGCAAGAACGATGATATGGAAACTTGGTATGCTAGGGTTGATCAAGATGGGAATCCGACTTGCTTGATGGGCCACACGCAGTCTTATCGCCGACGGAAGAAGGATCGCGAATGTTTCTTGAAGCGAGAATTCGAAGACCCGCAAGTTCAGTCAGAGCCTTGTGAGTGTACGGACGCAGACTACGAATGCGATTACAACTTCGTGAGAAGTGAAGATCGCACGAAATGTGAGCTTCCAGCACACGTACCCATGGTACTTCCAGAAGGTGCATGCAAGGCATTTGGTCCGGACGACACTTTCAAGGGATCATCTGGATGGCGATTAATTCCCGGAAATGATTGCAAGCCAGCAAAAGGACCTCAGAAAGATGACCCTGTTAAGACGAAGTGCACTGATGCAGTTGGCGCGCCATCCTCTGGCAATGCCGAGGCCGTTATTCAAGAGCATGAGGGGCGGTCCTTCCTCAGCATAGTCTACCTCGAACGAACAGGGATCAGCAGTGGTTCAGACGAAACTATACTTATGCGCACAGACCGCGGTGTTTTCATGTCCACCGATCATGGGAAGAACTTTGAGAAGATCTTGGCCGATACCGAGATTCATGCCATTGTCCCTCATCCTTATTTCAACGACATGGTGTTCTTCCTGACGTCGGGATCAACAAAAGTCTACTACTCCACTGAGCGTGGAAAGAACATTAGGGAGATTGAAGCACCTTTGCCACCAAATGAAGATGGTTTATCCGTTATGAATTTCCATCCTAAGAACAAGGACTGGATAATTTGGACTGGTGCAAAGGACTGCGATCACCCGCAAGGTTGTCATTCCGAGGCCTCTGTCACAACGGACAGGTTTGATAACTGGAAAACACTGCAGCGCTTCGTGGGACAATGCCAGTTCATCAAAGAGACCGAGAGCATTTATCAGACCAAGCCAGACGACAAGGAGAGCAAGAAGAGTCGCGACAAGCTTATCTATTGCGAGGTTCGCGAACGGGAGAGTAAGGATAGGACCAACAACCCCTGGAAGCTTGTTTCAAGCGACGACTTCTTCGATGAGGCGCCCAAGGTCCATTTCACGGACATTGTCGAGTTTGCAACTATGTCCGAATTCCTTGTTGTTGCTACCGAGGATGCCGTCCACGAGACTATGAACGTCTCCGCTAGCGCTGATGGGCTCGATTTCGCATATGCCAAGTTCCCTTACGGCTTTACTGTGCCTCATCAGAAAGGTTACACTGTCCTTGACAGCTCGACTCACTCTATCTTCTTGCTGGTCTTGGTCAACAAGCAGGAAAACCTCGAATATGGATCACTCATCAAGAGTAATTCAAATGGTACCTTCTACACAATGAGCTTGGAGAACGTGGACGTTGATACTCTTGGATATGTGGATTTCGAGAAGATGTTTGGCATCGAGGGAGTGGCTATGGTAAATGTTGTTGCCAATGCCCACTCCAAGAACATCGAGAATGAGGGAAAGATGCTTAAATCGGTGATTACGCATAATGATGGCGCCGAATGGGATTATATTCCTCCGCCGAAAGTTGACGAGGATGGAAATAAATATTGCAGCGGACCGTTGGACAAATGCTCACTTCATATTCATGGGTATACCGAACGGATGGATAAGGCTCACACCTATTCGTCATCTTCTGCTATTGGCTTGATGCTTGGAACTGGCAATGTTGGCGAATATCTCACCAAAGCTAAAGATGCCGATACCTTCATGACAACTGATGCAGGTATCAGCTGGAAGTTCGTCAAGAAAGGACAGTACATGTGGGAATTCGGTGATCAAGGCTCCATCGTCGTGATCGTGAAAGAAGGATCACCAACGAACGGAGTTTTCTATACCCGGAACGAGGGTGACACCTGGAAATGGCTAGAATTCTCGGACACGGAAATGAGAATTCTAGACATTACGACTGTTCCTAGCGACAACTCACGAAACTTTATATTGTGGGCCAATGATGGTGGCAATTTGAAGACCATCAACCTTGACTTCTCGGGTCTTACAGACGAGCAATGCAAGCTAAATGAGAATGATGTGGAGGGAGGAGACTATTATTTGTGGACTCCAAAGCATCCAAAGTTGCCAGACAACTGCTTGTTCGGACATGTCTTGCAGTATCATCGCAAGAGAACGGATAGAGACTGCTACAATGGGCGAATGATTCCTCATTTGCATGATATTGCGGAGAACTGTTCCTGCACGAGGCAGGATTACGAATGGTCAGTATTCCCCATCCTGGATTTAGTAAATTACGCTAACAGATGGCAGTGACTGGAATTACGAGCGTCAAAAGGATGGCAGATGTGACCTCGTCGCAGGTTATTCGCCTCCAGACCACTCTCTGATGTGCGCAGAAGATGAGAGCATGGTCGAGTGGTTTAAGCCTACAGGTTACCGTCGAATCGGCGGTACAACCTGTGAAGGAGGCATTGAATTCGACAAGAGCGATGCTCGACCTTGCCCTGGAAAGGGAGACGAGTTCAACAAGAAGCACGGGCCTTCTGGATGGGGCATCTTCTTCGCTGTCATCATCCCGATTCTCGTGGCTTCTGGTGTTGGATATTGGGTTTGGAAGAACTGGGCCAACAAGTTTGGCCAAATTAGACTTGGTGAACAATGTAAGTTCTCCTGTTTCTCCAAATATTTCCTCTATCCTGACAGATATCTAGCGTCCTTCGATGGCGAAGCACCATACATCAAATACCCCGTCCTGGTCATCTCGGGCATTGTAGCGGTGGCCCAAGCACTACCACTACTCGTTGCCTCCCTCTGGCGCTCAACAATGAACGTCCTTGGCGGGGGCCGCAGCAGGAGATTCACAACGAGAGATAGCTTTGCGAGAGGTAGAGGCGATTACGCGATTGTGGATGAGGATGAAGGCGAGTTGTTGGGCGATGAGAGTGATGAGGAAGCATGAGAGTGTAACATCAGCTGGGGGGTTTGAGTGGCTTGAAATGGACAGGAATGGTTACAAAAAGTCCCAACCGACATTTTGGGACATAGATGGCGTGGAAGGGGGCATTGGTTTCGCATTGTACATCAGAAGTTCTTGGACTGCTCGACTTGTCTATACTTCCCTTTAAAGCTGTGATAAAAACATTCTCTTCATCCCTGATCCCCCCTTCTCTTTCGTTTCAAATAAATATAAAAGCACAGCAGAGTTTCTGCGAGTACCTCAGATCGAACGGCTCTAGGTACGTCAAGAAGCGAACTCATCACGTGCAGCCCAGACCCTTATCACAATCAATCACCAACCATCCTCGGAGAAGCATCACCACCGCCTCAAAGCCAGCAACAACGCACCATCAACACACCCAATGAGCTCCCTCGGATTATATCCCCAGCGCGCTATACAATGTCCCGCGATTATAGATCTCCGCGTACGATGGAAATCCATTCTCGCGCCGCCCTAAAAGTGGAATGATTTCTCTGTCTGGTAGTGTATCCTCTTCCTCTCAAAGATTATTTTCTCTTAGTAGTGAAGGATAAGTATATATATATCTTTTCTTCTTTAAGCACTGAACTGTGGGATTGGAAGTGTTGTTGCTTGTTTCTTGTGAAGATGGAAGGTAAAGATGAGACTGAGCATTTTAGTCCGTATCGTGCGGATGGGAAATTGGTGAGTTGAGATAAACAGGGGAAGGAGGGGGGGGTTGGGTAGGAGAGGGCTGATGATTGTAGTATGGTTTCGTGTGCGTTGTAACCGGTGCTGAGCAACCTGTTGGGCAAGCTATTATTCAGGAATTGGCTGGTATGTTAAGTTCTTTGCTTTGCTGGTGGGGAGGCAGATATTCTTGCGGAAGGGATTTTGACGAGGGGCTAATTGGTCTCTGGGACATGAACAGAGGGGCATGGGGGACTTTGGAGACTTGTGCTGACTTCAATTGACATGTAGCTCATGGTGCAGCTTGTATCTATGGTATGTTCGAACCACACGCCCCTCCAACTTCCAGTCCGCCATACCTGACTTCTCCCAGCCTGCGACAAAGCAACTTCTGCCTCCTACGACCCCCTCATTAAAACCATCTCTCAACACTTCCCCAATACAAAAATAATCCCTTACCCCCTCACAGTCTCCAGCGAACCCGAAACCCTCACCCTAATCGACGAAATCCTAAACTCCTTCGGACGTCTCGACGTCTGGGTTTGCAGCTCCGGGCTTCTCGGTCCCCCGTCCCTTGCTGCTACCACGCCGGCGGATCTACAGAAGTGCTTCGAAGCGAATAGCATGGCGCCGTTCTTTGCGCTGAAGTATGCGCCGCCAGCTATGGGGAAGTTGATGTTGAGGAAGGGTGATTATCCGAATGCTGAGGTGAAGGGTGTGGCGTATGGGAGCATTGTTGTTGTGGGGAGTGTGGCGAGCACGTATGGGGGGTGTTGGGGGCCGTGCTATACGATGAGTAGCCATGCTGCCCTGGGGGTCGTTAGGGCGGGGGTTGCGGTTTTGAAGGGTATAGAAATTATATCAATTCCCTGCAGGCGGGCACGGGCTGATGAGGGATATGTACGGGTGTGAGGATCAATTGCATTTCTCCAGGGCAGATCGATGTTGGTGTGGATTTGCATAACGTATGGAAACCGCCCGATGTTGATTCCATGAAGATGCTGACCGTGGATAGTTCGACATGCGGGGAATGACGGCTCAATTCCCTCCTGCGAGTCTGCAATCCAAGGAGGTAAGCTTCCCCATCACTCACCTTCTCATGCGTCGACTAAGCATTTCGCAGACTCAGCAAAAAGATATTGGACTCGAGCGTGCCGGTCTCCCAATTGAAGTTGGTCGTGTAGCGGGATTTCTCGCAAGTGGGTTCAGTAGCTATATCACTGGTGCGAATCTGGTTGTGGATGGGGGAGCAAGGTACATTTCTCCAGAATCTCCGAGCCGTGATTTTTGAACTGACACTTCGTAGCGTCATGAATCCGTTGACTGTACCTATCTGATTTTTTTAGACCAAAATTCCGTGGATTTTCAGACAATGTTTTGTTCTTCTCACTCTGCGAGTTTAAGCTGTGTATCAGAATTCTCGCTACCTCGATATAGTCAAGGTGGGGAAGGAATCTAGTTGTGAAAATGTATTCTATCTGTTCATGAACTTTGTTCTGAAGAGCAACTGAGGACTATTCCCGAGAACGAATAATCTTATACACCAAGAGACTTCAGCATTTTCAGATCCGCCTTGACCTCAAGATATCATGCAGAGAGAACCCCGCTCTTCTTGGCAGCACTACTGCACGCTGCATACAGTTTCAGACCGGCCCAGTCTTCCACACGTGGGACCTTTGACCCTTCTCCAAGACCACTCCTCGAAGCGACTGACTCGGTCACTAAATCGATTGCAGAGAGTATAATTACACCGATTCTCGGGGCGCCAGGTGGGAAACCTAATTGGAAACAGATTCATGATGAAGCCCGGAACGGGTTCCTAAGGACTTGTGGGACAGCTACAAGAAAGCTCTTTTGAAAACTGCCTCGGCGCTACTCTCTCTTGTAGGACTTAGAAACAAGGCCTCGTTGCTGTCGTCAACAGGAACAACAGACCGGTGTTCTGATCAAACGGAGACCCTGGATCTCCCAACAGAATGATCCGGATGCTTCGACGGCTCTGGGTGATGATTGTCGCAAAGACACTAACATCGATCCAAACATATCTGCAAAATCGCCTAGCTATTCATATTGTCTTGAGAGATATCTTCGAGATAAGAGCGGCTATAGAATGCTTTTGTTCTCAGAGTTCACGTCCGCTAGCCGGGGTGCTTCAAAGAGGGAGCTGCATAAAATATATGTAAGAAGTTTCATGGAAAGATTGGAGAGATTTGATAAAGAATAGAGTCGAGACTAGACGGATTACAGTGGAATGCATCATTCAGTCCAGGTGTTGGTGTGGGTTTTGTGCAGGCGTTGATCTAGGTGGTTGTATAGAATGGAAAGACGACACCTCACTGTTCTGAGAGTACTCGGCGCATTATTTGTGTTTATTGAACTTTTACACGCACCGCAAGACTTTCGCCTATGTGCTCCTCACGTCTAGTATGTACAGGTGATGTTGTGATAGGAATATGCTTGTGACGCTAACTTGACGGATGTTTAATTGCTTTAGACATTGAAGGAGAAAACTTACATTAAAATAATCACATAAAGCAGACCTTTTATTAATGCGACAATTGCAACCTTAAATGAAAATGCTTGAGATCGTTGCGTGACTTGGAGGCAAATTCATTAGGACCTGCCTACTAAATGCGGAAATCCGGAGCTGACCGAAGCCTCATTTGAGAAGGCTAGATACTTCACCCCCACCGTTTCCCTCTTCCCTTTCTCTGCCTCCTACCAATATGTCGACTACCATTCTCCAGTCCAATGACGAAGCTCATGTCTCCCAAGCTTGCGAAACCTATTCCATAACCACAACTCAATTCCACGCTCTGCACTCCCGCAGCGCGGCGGCCAAAGCTACCGCATATTGCCCCTACTCTCAATTCCGCGTTGGAGCCTCGATACTCACCGAAGACGGTCAACACATTGACGGCGCAAACGTAGAGAATGCTGCATACCCGGTGGGAACGTGTGCGGAGCGGGTAGCGTTCGGGAAGGCTGTTACAGAGGGGCATAAGAAGTTCAAGGCTGTAGCGGTTGCGACGGATATCTCTCCGCCAGCGAGCCCGTGTGGAATGTGCAGGCAGTTGTGAGTGTTCCCTATCTACTTCGTACCTACGGCCTTCAGACCGGCAATTGGTCCCTGCGCTGTGGAGAGGGCAATGCTAGCAGCATTGGGTGGTAGGGACAAAGCTGACGACGAGGCAATTCAGCATCCGCGAGTTCTGCGAACTCCCGACTCCCATCTTCATGTTCGATAAGGACGGGGCGTTTGTGGTTATGAGATTGGAACAGGTATATTGTCTATTTCTGTCAAG
>Ga0302325_10013513_pt1 | contig 17406 bp, 18 predicted proteins | sample Palsa_T0_2_FD_201948 | JGI IMG/M metagenome (GOLD analysis project Ga0302325, IMG submission 201948) | Peat permafrost microbial communities from Stordalen Mire near Abisko, Sweden - Palsa_T0_2 | ecosystem: Environmental > Terrestrial > Soil > Palsa > Peat permafrost | place: Sweden: Abisko... | reverse complement strand
TGCGCCACCTCGCCCGGCCGGTAATTTGACGCCCTGGGGAAGGCCCTGCTATACTACGCGGGCCGAAGCAGGGCCGCGCGAGCGGTTCTCACCGGATGCCTGCGGGCGATCCGGTCGCACATGGGGAGAATCGGGAGGCTTCGCCGCCCGATCTCAGGGGACCGACGGTAGGTTTCCGCCCGCGTGGGATGCTTTGGCATCGCCACTTTTTTTTGCCTAGGAGACCCTTGCCATAGCACGACCGCTGCGCATCAACGATCAGATTCGAATCCGCCAGGTCCGCGTCATCGACGACGAAGGCACCCAACTCGGCGTCATGCCGACCGAAAACGCCCTCGCCCTTGCCCGCCAAAAGGGGCTCGACCTCATCGAGGTCTCTCCTACCGCGGTTCCGCCGGTTTGCCGGATCTCCGACTACGGCCGCTTGAAATACGAGCAGTCGAAGAAAGATAAAGACGCGCGGAAAAAACAGAAGAACTGGGAACTTAAAGAAGTTAAGCTTCGCCCGAAAATCGAGAACCACGACTACGAGACCAAAGCCCGGATGGCCGAACGGCTGTTGATGGACGGCGGGAAAGTCAAGGTAACGATCATGTTTCGCGGTCGCGAGATCACGTACACGAGTTTCGGAAAGCGCCTGCTCGATCGCATGGCGGTCGACATGACGCCGATAGCGACGGTCGAGCGCGATGCAAAGCTCGAAGGCAAGAACATGTTCATGATTTTGGCGCCGCGCGCGGTTCCGAGCGGCCCGCCGAGATTTACCCAACCTCACCACGACCCGGCCGCGACGGCAGCCGCTTCCGCAGCGATCGACGCCAAAGCCGAACGCGAGATGGCGGAAGAACACCACGACGAACCACACGACGAAAGCCACGAAGACCACACGGAAGAACACCACGAAACCCCGGCCCAGAACGGTGCCACCGAAGGAGTCGTCTCCAGTGCCTAAGATCAGAACGCATCGAGGAACCGCAAAGCGCGTGAAGGTCAGTGCGAACGGAAAAGTTTCGCACCGTCACCAGTTCAGCGGCTGCGGCCATATCCTGAGCAAGAAGTCGAAAAAACGGAAGCGCAACTTCCGCAAAGATCAGCCCGTCTTCGCCGGCGACTTGAAGCGCTTTGCGCCTCAGATCCCGTACTTGCTGTAGGAGCGTAACGACCGATGGCACGCATTAAACGCGCAATCAACAAACTCAAGGGCCGCCGCAAGGTCATGAAGCTCGTCAAGGGCTTCCGCGCCGCTCGCCGGCGCAACTATCGCGTCGCGAACGAAGCCCTGCTGCACTCGCTCAGTTACGCCTTCCGCGACCGTCGCGTCCGCAAGCGCGACTTCCGCTCCCTGTGGATCAGCCGTATCAACGCCGCCGCGCGCCGAGAAGGCCTCTCATATTCGCGCCTGATCGACGGCCTGAAGAAGAGCGGCATCATGCTCAACCGCAAAGCGCTCGCCGACCTTGCGGTCAGCGACCAGGCCGCCTTCGATTCCCTCCTGGCAGTCGCCAAAGCCCAGCTGGAAAACCACGACTCGGCCCAGATCGCTAGTTAGCTAGCAAGAGGGCGGGCCTGCCCAGCGAAAGCATCGTGCCGGAAACTCGCTCCGTAAAAACGGGTATCCGGCGTGCGTACAAACAGAAAATCGTCCGAAAGGACAAGCAATGGCGACAAACCTGAATGCCCCAAAAATGAAAATTGCGAAGCGCGACTACCCGATTTTTTGGGGTTTGGCCGTCATTCACTTCTGTGCGCTCGGAGTGTTCTTCCCGATCTTCTTCTCGTGGTCGGCGGTAGCCGTCGCGGTCGGGCTCTACATCGCAACGGGCATGGGAATCACGCTCGCATACCACCGGCTGCTGACGCACCGGGGCTTTACGGTCCCCAGGCTCGTGGAGTATGCACTCGCCGTCATCGGCGTGCTCGCGCTGCAAGGCGGCCCGATCGAGTGGGTCGCGCAGCATCGCGCGCATCACGCCCACACGGATCAAGACGGCGACCCGCACGATTCACACCGTGGCATGCCGTGGGCGCACGTCGAGTGGCTGTTCCGCAGGAATAAGGACCGCGTCGCGCCGGAAGACCGTCCGCGCTGGGCCGCGGATCTCGCGAAGGATCCGTTCTATCGTTTTATCGAGAAGTACAACGTGATGTGCACGGTCGTACTCGGATTGATTCTGCTTGCGATCGGAGGACCATCGTGGGTCGTGTGGGGCATCTTCGCGCGTCTGGTCTTCACGTATCATTGCACGTGGCTGGTGAACAGCGCGTCGCACGGCGTTGGGTATCAAGCCTTCCGCACGGGCGACCGCTCGACGAACAACTGGTGGGTCGCGATCCTGACCTTCGGTGAAGGCTGGCACAACAACCATCACGCGTTCCCGTTCTCGGCGCGCCACGGTCTGCGCTGGTTCGAGTTCGATCCCACGTTCTGGACGATCAAAGTGATGGCGTGGCTGCGCCTCGCACGCAACGTCAAGCTCCCCACGCGCGAAATGATCGAGCGACTCAAGCTCCCAAAGACGCGCGCAGCCTAGAACCGATCTAGTCGCTCGAGCGTCGTTCCAGGACGTCGCTCGAGAGGGTGACCGCACGGAAGCCGACGTTGTCGGATGCGATTGCGCCGTCGCGACGTAGCGTGCGCAAAAGTTGGAAGATGCCGTCGCCTTTGACATGCCGCTCGACGAAATCCTCGAACGCGTCGTCGGGTGCGCGGAGCATCTTCTCGGTGAAGTCGAGCGCTGCGATTCCCGCGCGCGTGAGTATCTCTCGCAGCGCCGCCTCGGTCTCGCCGGAAGGCTCGACCGGTTCCTCGCCGTTTTGCTTCGAGAGCATGACGGGATAGTCGAGCGCGGCTGCACTCGCGAGTAAATCGTCGGCCGCGTCCGGCTGCGAGCCGATCGCGACCGCGTAACGCTTGGCTGCGTCCATCAAGAAGAACTGGAGTGCGACGACGTCTCGCGAGCGCAGGATCACGTTGGCTGCATTCGCGCCCAGGCGAGCGCAATCTGCGTCTTGGCGTCACGCAGTTCGTCGCGTTCGACGAGCTGCCACGCTTCCTCGACCGGCCACACGCGCAGTTCGAACTCTTCGTCGGCCTCGGGCTGCGCTTTGCCCGGCGTCAATCCCTCGGCGACAAAGAAGTGGATGCGTTCCTCGCAAAACCCAGGTGTCGTGTAGATGCTCCACAAGAATCGCAGCGACTCCGCACGGTAACCGGTCTCTTCGATGAGTTCGCGGTGCGCGGTTTCGATGGGCGGTTCGCCGCGTTCGATCATGCCGGCGGGAACTTCCCACAACTCGGCGCCGGTCGGATGACGGTACTGTTTGACGAGCACGATCTCGTGCGGCGTCGGGCGTGCGATGACCACGACGCCCCCCGCATGTTCGACGACTTCCACCTTGCGCCGGCCGCCGCCGCGCGGCTGCGCGATTTCGTCGACGCGCAGATTGAGAACGCGGCCCGAATAGATGCGCTCCGATGAGAACGGCTTCACGCCGACGTGTTATCCGCAGGCGCTTGCCGCAGGCGCGTCAGCAATTCGATGACGAGACCAAACTCTGCCGCGGAAATCGTTGCGCCGAGCGACCATTTCGCGGGCCAGATGACGAACGCAATGGCCGAAATGATCGCTGCCAAAAAGGCCGCGTCGCGCGACGCATACATCCGGACCAATGGGCCGCCGGCCAAGTAGTTGCGCCGGAACGCATAGACGATCACGACGCCGATCAGCACGAGCACGGAAACCGCGACGCCGTGAAATTGCGCCACGTCGACGATCCACGCGCGCCCGCCCAACAGCAAAAGCAGCATGATCGCGGCGATCGAGGCAACTTCAAAGACGCGGGAGTTCACAGCCTAACTCTTTTGAAATCGGGGCGGCTTGGCCCCCCGGTGCCCGCCGGGCCCGGACTCCCGAACCCGATGAATGTCATCCTGAGCTTGTCGAAGGGGGCGTATGCTTCGGAGGTGACGACGCTCGGGCTTCATTCGCCGAAGTTAGACGCGGTCCGGGACCTGCGGACTAAACGCGGGCGCCGGGAGCATGGACGGTACGCGGTTGAGGGGGCAACGATGCTTTCCGAGGCGTTGACGGCCGGGATAGAGCCAGAAGCCATCTATGTGACCTCAGCCGGGTTCGCGAGCCTTCCTGAGGCCGCAAAGGCCATTTACGAACGGCTGTTCGAGGTACCCGACCGGGCCATGGCTCGGATCTCGGAGCTGGAGGCGCCACCGGGAATCGTTGCGATCTTTCCAATCGTCTTCACGCCGCTCGATGAACTGCTGGGCGCGGGCCGCCCCGCCGTCGTGCTCGCCGGCGTCTCGGACCCCGGGAACGCGGGCACCCTCCTACGCTCGGCGGAGATCTTCGGTCTGCCTGGAGCGATTTTTCTCGACGCAGCCGTGGAACCGCACAATCCGAAGGTCGTCCGGGCCAGCATGGGCGCGATCTTTCGCTTGGCCCTCGCCGTTGCGAAGCCCGACGATATATCGACTGCGGCCAAGCGCCACGGGTACACGCTCGTGGCGGCCGCGCATGACGGAGAACCGCTCCCAGGTTTCCGGTTCCCGGAACGTTTCTTGATCGCGATCGGGCACGAGCGGCGCGGGGTCGCGGAATGGCTGCCGAGTTACGATCGAGCGGTAGCCATTCCACAGCGTGGAGGGGGCGAAAGTTTGAACGCAGCGGTCGCCGGCGGTATCATATTTTACGCATTTTCGCAACAGGTGTGAGCCAAAACTTTTCAATGGCAAACCTTCGGAAAACCCTGATTTGTCAAGACTTGGCGGGCCCCTAGCCCTATGTTATACTCACGACGTTCTGGGCGGAGACGCCGTGAAAACATATTAAAGAAGGGTACTCGCCGACTGATGCGCACCAACGACCGCTTCTGGAAGCTGTTCACGACCACCGGATCGATCTACCACTACCTGATGTATCGTCAAGTCAACCAAGCTCCGGTCAGCAGCTAATAGCGAACCCGACATAATCGTTCACGAAAAAGATGTCACGAACGCTCGGCCGAAACGGCCGGGCGTTCATGTTTTTGGCCGCCCCCTTCGACAAGCTCAGGATGACAGTGCTTCGACAAGCTCAGGATGACAATTGCTGCTGACTGATAGTCTCGCCGAGCTCGGTGTTCGGCTGCGCGCCGCACTCGCCGTTGCGGACGACCAAACCGCCCTCGAGAACGTTCGCGTCCGGTTTTTGGGACGCAGCGGCGAGATCACCGCGGTGCGCCGCGCGATCGGCTCGCTCCCGGCCGCCGAACGGCCGGCCGCGGGCAAAACGATCAACGACGCGGTGGTGGGGTTCGAAGCGGAACTCGACGCCCGCGCGCGCGAACTCGACGCGCGCGCGCTCGAGGGCCAGCTCGCCGTCGCCATCGATGTCACCTTTCCGGGCAACGCGCAATCGGCCGGTTCGCTGCATCCGATCCGGCGCGCGATGGAAGACGCATGTGGGTACTTCGAGCGGCGCGGCTTCGCGGTCGTTCTGGGCAACGAAATAGAAACGGAATACTATAATTTCGACGCGCTCAACATCCCGCCGGATCACCCCGCGCGTGAGGGCCTCGACTCGTTCTACCTGCGTCCCGGGCTTCTGCTGCGCACGCACACCTCGCCGATGCAGGTGCGCACGATGCAAGCGCACCAACCCCCGATCGCGATCGTCGTTCCGGGCAAGGCCTATCGGCGCGACGCGATCGACGCGCGTCACTCGCCGATGTTCCATCAAATCGAAGGCTTGCTCGTCGCACCAGGCATCCATCTCGGACACCTCAAGGGCGTGCTCACCGGTCTCTTCCGCGAAGTCTTCGGACCGAATCAAGCCGTCCGTTTTCGTCCATCGTTCTTTCCGTTCACGGAACCCAGCGCCGAAGTCGACACCACCTGTCCCGGATGCGGCGGCAGCGGTTGCAAGACGTGTGGCGGCTCGGGTTGGATCGAGATCGGCGGCTCGGGCATGGTGCATCCGCAAGTGCTGCGCGAATCCGGCTACGATCCCGAAGCCGTCAGCGGCTGGGCGTTCGGCGTGGGCATCGATCGCATCGCGATGGTGCGCCAGGAGATCGACGACATCCGTGTCTTGTTCGAGAACAACCCGCGCGTCTTGGAAGCGCTAGCATGAAACTGCCGATCGCGTGGCTCCGCGACTACCTCGACCTGTCGCTCTCTGCGGATGAGATCTCGGCGCGCTTCGCAACGCTCGGCTTCCCCGTCGACGATCATGTCCGCCGCCCCACACTCTCGGGCGTACGCATCGGGCGCCTTGCGAAGGTCGTCAAACATCCGGACGCCGATCGTCTGCAAGTATGCACGGTCGATATCGGCGCGTCGAAGCCGCTCACGATCGCAACCGCGGCAACCAACGTCGCCGAAGGAAACGTCGTACCGGTCGCGATGCTCGGCGCCGAGCTCGTCGGCGTAACGATCGGTCCGCGCAAGATGCGCGGCATCGACTCCGAGGGCATGCTGTGCTCGGCAAACGAACTGGGTCTCGAGGCCGATTGGTTCGAAGACGGCATCTTGCAGCTCGAGGAAGGCCTCGAAATCGGCGCCGACTTCATCGAGTCGTTCCATCTGAACGACGACGTGCTCGACGTCGAGGTGACCGCGAATCGCGTCGATGCGATGTCGGTGGTCGGGCTCGCGCGAGAGCTTGCGGCATCTCTGAACCTCCACGTGCGCGAACCGGAGACAAAGCTCGCGAACCCATTCGCGGGCGAGACGAGCGACGTCGTGCGCATCGAGAGCCCCGACTGCGAACGCTTCGTCGCCCAGCGCGTTACGAACGTGCTCGCGCGGCAGTCGCCGTTTTGGATGCGCTTGCGGCTCGCTCTTGCAGGACAGCGTCCGATCGACAATCTCGTCGACATCTCCAACTTCGTCATGCTCGAGACGGGCCAGCCCCTGCACTTCTACGACGCGGCGCAATTGGAAGGCGGAAAACTCGTCGTTCGCGACGCGCGCGACGGCGAGCCGATTCGCACGCTCGACGGAACCGAGCGCAAACTCGACTCGCGCTTCCTGGTGGTCGCCGACGAACGCGAGCCGCAGTCCGTTGCGGGACTCATCGGGGCCGCGCCGAGCGAAGTCACGCCCGCGACGCGAGAGTTACTGGTCGAAGCCGCAACGTTTTCGGGGCCGCGCGTGCGGCGCATGAGCGTCGCGCTCGGCTTGCGTACCGAAGCCTCGACGCGGCATGAGAAAGGCTTGCCGCTCGGCTTGTCGACTTGGGGCGCGGCGCGCGCCGCCTATTTGCTCGAACGCGACGGCGCGACGGTGTATGCGCCCTTTGCGGCCGGTGCCGACGCCGCCCCGGCGGCGGAGATCCGCGTTCCGGCCGGGCGCATCGGCGCGCTACTTGGCGTGGCCGTGTCGCCCGACGAGGCGCTGCGTGCGCTGCGGGCGCTCGGGTTCGAGACGAACTTGGATGCCGGCGATACGCTCGTCGTCCGGCCGCCATATTGGCGCAGCGACGTGCGGATCGTCGAGGACGTCATTGAGGAAGTCGCTCGCATCGTCGGCTACGATAAGATCGAAGCGGCAATTCCGGCGATCGCCGAGAGCACGGTTTCAAGCGACGCCTATCGCACGGAAAGCCGCATCGCACACGCTTTCGCTGCAGGCGGCTATCGCGAGGTCATGACCTTTGCGCTAACGCCGCAGTCCCCGCAGCGCCGCTTCGAAGCCGCCGGCATCGCGCCGGGTCACGTCGTCGAAATCCTCAACCCGCTCTCCGAAGATCAGCGCTACTTGCGCTTCTCGCTGCTGCCGGCGCTGCTCGAATTAGCGGCGAAGCACGCGCGCGACGGAGCGTATCGCGTCTTCGAAATCGGCCACGTCTTCGAAGGCGGCGACGTGCCGTTCGAAACGGCCGGGACCGCGTGGCTGCTCGCACTTCCGAAAAGCGACGAACCGGAGTGGCGCGACGGCGGTTTTCTTTCGTTCAAGGGCGAGTCGCTCGCAGTCGTGCGCGCGCTTACGGGTCGCGATGCCGAAACGGTTTCCGCCACGAGCCCCGGCTGGCATCCGGGCAAAGCGGCATCGCTCGTCGTCGAGGGCAAGGACGTTGCAACGATCGGCGCCGTCGATCCGAGGCTCGTTGCTGCTTACGACATCGACGCGCGCGCGTACGCAGGCTGGATGCGAACGGCCGATCTTCCCGCGTATCGAACGCCGCGCTACGTAGCGCCCTCGAAGTATCCTCCGGTCGCGCGCGATCTCGCGCTGATCGTCGCACCCGACATTCCCGCGCTCGACATCGAACACGCCGTGCGCGCGGGCGGGGACGGCGCGATCGCCGACGTGCGCGTGTTCGATGAGTATCGCGGTCCGCAGATCGAAGCCGGCAAGAAGAGTATCGCCGTGCGGGTCGTCTTGCAGCGCTCCGACGCTACCCTCACCGACGCCGAGGCCGACCGTCACATCGCTTCGATCCTCGAATCGCTCCGCGAACGGTGCGGCGCGCACATCCGCGAGTGATGGGCTGGCCGGACATCGCGATCGGGTGCCTCGTTTTGTTCGGCGCGTGGCGCGGTTGGCGGCGCGGTCTGATACGAGAACTCACCGGGATCGTCGCGCTCGGCGCCGGCGTCACGGCTGCGTTCTCGTATCCCGGGATGTGGGACGACGCTATCGCCGCCCACACGCATCTTGGCTCGGGTCCCGCACACGTCGTTGGACTACTCGGGTACGCGGGGCTTGCGTACGGCATCGTCTCAGCGACCGGTCGCGTGTTCGGGCGAGTCGCGCGACTGCCGGTCATCGGCACCGCGAACGCCGGACTCGGCGCCATCGTCGGCATCGCGCAGGCGAGCGTCGTCCTGTGGGGCGCGCTCTATATCGCGCTGTTCTTTCCGCTCCCGCCGGACTTGCGCGACGACCTGCACCATTCGCAGCTCGTTGCCTTCCTTCAAGAGCCGAACCAGCACCTCGACGAGACGCTGCGCTCGTCGCTCCCGCCGTTCGTGCGGCCGTACACCGAGGAGATGTTCGCCCACCACCGTGTCTAGCGCGGGGCCGGGCCGGGCCGCGCCGGCCGCGCGCGAGGGAACACGGGACCCTCCCAAAGGGCCCCGCCCGCGTTCCCTCGCGCGCTGGTTGGTGCAACGCATGGGTTCGAACGGTGCGGGACGAGCTGCGTGCTACGCTCGGCGCACCATCCTCGTTCAGCAAAGCTAGGGGTCCGCTCATGCCGTTCTCAATTCGCTTCATCCACACCGCGGCGTTTGCGGCGGCCGGTGGGCTGTTCGCGTTCGCAGGCGTGGCTCACGCCGCGAGCGCGCCGGAGCGCGGGACTCATATGAGTCCGGTGTTGCAACACGACGTGTCGGCACAGCTCGATTCGGCGCTCGGCAATGCCGGCTGCCCGAACCCAACCGTGGTAGCGTCGAGCGTCGCCTACTTCGATTCGGTCGACTTACCGTGGCTGGAACAGTGGATGGTCCGAGCCTGCAACAAGACCACGCGTTGGTCGATCGAGCTGATTCCCACGGCGGACGGCGGCGCCGATTTCACGCTCGAACCGCCCGCCCCACCCACGGCTTTCAATGCTGCGACGTTCGCGGCAGCGCACGGCGGGTCGCTCGCCTCACCACAAACGCAAGAGTTGATCGTTTCGAAGATCGCGGACGGCTCGAAAGGGTTCGATCACTGTGCGCCGACGATTGGGAAGAAAAAAGTCGTTTTCTTCCAGAGCTTGTTTACGACGTGGTTCGAGCATTGGACCGTTTCCGATTGCGCGAAGACGCGAATCTGGACCGTCCTACAGCATTTGAACGCGCAAGGCGGCGACGTCTACGACGTTACGACGACGAAATAGCAGAGTAGCCGCACCGCTTAGCGTGCGGGTGCGAGGTGCTCTTCCAACACTGCGCGCGCGGCGTGGACTCCGGTGTCGGGCGCGATGTGGAAGCCCTGGCCGCGCAGCACCGATGCGAGCGCTTCGAGGGCGCGCAGGACATCGGCGGCGCTGAGGTCGCCCATCGTTCCCATGCGCAGAATCTTGCCCTTTAGCTCGGCTTGGCCGCCGCCGAGTACGATCCCGTGGGCTTCGCGGAGCTCCTTGCGAATCGCGGCGACGTCGCAGCCGGGCGGCGCATGCATCGCGACGACGGTCACCGAGTGGGCGCCGGCGCTGGAGAAGACGTCGATGCCGGCCGCTGCTGCGAACGAGCGAATCGCGCGCGCGTAGCGGTCGTGGCGGGCGTAGACGTGCTGGGCGCCTTCGCCGTTGTAAAGCTCGATCGCCACGTCGAGTGCGAACGCGAGCGAGACGGGCGGCGTCCACGGCGTCTGGCCGTCCTTCGCAAATTCGCGTGCGCGCACCAGATCGAGATACACGCGCGAAATGTTGGCTGCGCCCATACGCTCCCAGCCGCGGTCGCTCACCGCAACGAGCGCCAAACCGGGCGGCGCGCCAAGAACTTTTTGCGATGCGGTCACGACGACGTCGAAACCCCACGCATCCATCCAAAACGGCGTCGCGCCGAGACCGCTCACGGCGTCGACGACAACGGTCGCTGGATGATCGCCGATCGCCGCGGCGAGCGCGGCCATGTCGTTCTGCACACCGGTCGACGTCTCGTTTTGCGTCAGCAAGATACCGGCGATCTCGTGCCCGGAATCGGCGCGCAAGCGTGCCGACAGCGCGGCCGGATCGACGGCGTCACCGAGCGGCGTTTCGATCGTTTCGACGTGCAAACCGTACGTGCGCGCGATCGTCGCGAGCCGTCGCCCAAAAACGCCGACGGGCGCTGCGAGGATGCGCTGTCCGGGCGAGAACGAGCTTGCGACCGCGGCTTCGAGGCCGCCCGTGCCGGAGCAGCCGAGCAGCACGACGTCGCCCGCGGTACCGAAAAGCGGCTTCATGCCGTGCGTGACCCGCTCGAGGAGCGCCGCAAATTCCGGACCGCGATGATCGATCAACGGCCGCGCGAGCGCTTCGAGAATTTCCGGTGCGCACGTAACGGGGCCGGGGATGAACAGCAGCTGCTTCGTCATGACCGCCTCATTCGACAAGGGAGCACAAATCGACTTCGCGCAGGGTGAAGGTCATGTTCGATAAACTCGTCTTCCAAGCGATCAAGACCCAGATGGCTTCGACCGTTCCGTTCGCCAAGCACCTCGGACTCGAGTTGACCGACGTCGGCCACGGGACCGCGACGGCAAAGTTGCCCGACGAGAAGACGAACAGCAATCACCTCGGCGCGCAGCACGCCGGTGCGCTGTTCACCGCAGGCGACACGGCATCGGGGGCAGCCGTCGCCGGCGTCTTCGGACAGCGAATCCTCAGCTTGCGCACCGTCGTCAAAGACGCGCAGATCCAGTACTTGAAGCTCGCGCGCGGACCGATTCTCGCAAACGCCACCGTCACCGGCGACGCCAAGGCGATCGCCAAGGGCGTCGACACGGAGGGCAAGGCAATCTTCGAGGTCGCCGTCTCGCTCGTCGATGAGAACGGTGACGTGGTTGCGCAAATGACCGTTCACTGGCACGTTTCGCAACGCGAGAAGAAGTAAAGTGGACACCGGCGCGCGGGTACGCCTTACGAGCACGACCTCAGGCGGCGGGTGCTCGAGTAAAGTTGGATCGGCCGATCTTGCCACCGTGCTCGGTGAGTTCCCGGCGCAAGACGACCCGAACATCATCGTCGGCTTGACGACCTCGGACGATGCCGGCGTCTACCGCCTCGACGACGAGCTCGCGCTCGTGCAGACGGTCGATTTCTTCACCCCGATCGTCGACGATCCATACGACTTCGGCCGCATCGCCGCGACCAATGCCCTCTCCGACGTCTACGCGATGGGCGGCACGCCGCGTACGGCGCTCAACATCGCTGCGTTTCCAATCGAAGAACTCGGGCACGCGACGCTCGCCCGTATCTTTGCGGGTGGCGCGGCCATCGCGCGCGAGGCCGGCGTCGCGATCCTGGGCGGTCACACGGTCAAGGACGACGAGCCTAAGTACGGCATGGCCGTGACCGGCACCGTCCACCCCAAACGCGCGATCGCGAACTCCGGCGCGCGAGCGGGCGACATACTCGTGCTCACGAAGCCGCTCGGAACGGGCATCCTTTCGGCAGCTCTCAAGAAGGGCGCGATCGATGAGGAGCAGATTGCGCCGGCGGTGCGCTGGATGACGACGCTCAATCGAGCCGCGTCGCTCGCCATGATCGCGGCCGGCGCGCACGCCGCGACCGACGTGACCGGCTTTGGGCTACTCGGCCACGGATACGAACTGGCACGCGCGAGCCGCGTCCGCTTGCGGATCGCGGCGGCCAAGGTTCCCGTGTACGAACTCGCGCGGCAGCTGATCGCGATCGGCATCGCGCCCGGCGGCAGCCGCAAGAACGCTACCGAACACGAAGCGTTCACGACGTTCGCTCCGGACGTACCGCCGGAGCTGCGCCTGTTGCTCAGCGACGCTCAGACCAGCGGCGGCCTGCTGATCGCCGTACCACCGAGGCGGCTCGCCACGCTGCTGGCGGGACTTCGTGAGCCGGACGCCCTCGGCGCCGTCATCGGCAGCGTCGAAGCCGGTACGGGCATCGTCGTCGAGTTAAACTAGAGGCACACCTTAACGAGCGCCGTGTAGTCGAGCTTCGTGCTGCTGCCGGCGGGGACGTGGACGGTCCAGCTCGCGGTCGAACTCGAGGTTTTCTCGTGCGGCTGCGACTCGCTCGTTATGCTCCAGTCACCAGGAATCGGCTCGACCACGAGCACGTCGACGGGATCGGTCTTGGCGTTCTTGACGACGATCTCGTAGCTGCTTTGGTACGTGCAGTTGCCGGGCAGTTTGAAGTTCGTCTGCTTCTTGTTCGCCGTCAGATCGAACGAATCGCCCAGGTGCAGGCGCACGTCCTCGTTGCGCGGCGTGTGGTCGATGTTGTCGGAGCCGAGAAACTGCGACGTACCCGAGGCGTCGTTCTTATAGAGCCGCATCGTGCCGCCCGGAAGCGGGATGCCGAGATCCCCGTCTTTATTGGTGAAGGTCTCGTAGACTCCGATCTTTAGCTTCGTGCCAAGGTCACCGCTTGAATTGTAGTAGTACTCGGACGAACCGCGCAGTTCCAACGTCTTGTGAATCGGCACGTTGCGCGCGTTGAGCAGGGAGACTTGTTTGGTCTGCTCGTTGCCGATCGTCGTCGTGCGCCCGAGCGTGTAGAGATGGTACTCGAAATAATTTTCCTGGGTAAACTGGCGCTTCGCCACCGCGCCCGCCGCGATCGCTCGTAAAGCATCTATCGGCGCGACGGCCGGTTGGGCGACGTTTACGTTGCCCGCAACCAACTGCAGGTGAGCGTTCGGAAAACTCGTTCCGCTGGAGTTCGAAAGAGTCACGAGACCGCTTAGATTCATGGTCGAATCGTCGGGAGACACGACGCCGACGTAGTCCGCCTTCCACGACAACCCGCCTGTGATGTAGCTGAGGTCGAGATCGGCGCCGCCTGCCGCATCGCTTTGAAGGTCGAGAACGAGCGTCGGACGGTCGCGCAAATCGGCCGGGATGTCCGGAAATTCGAGATGACCGTCGAGTTGCGTCTCGATGCGATCGTGATACTTGAGCACGACGCCCTCGTTGTCGGAGAGCAACGTCGCGGTTTCGCGTTGCGGCCGGCCGGCCATCGCGCGATCGTGTACGACCGTGACCTCGCGCCCAACGTACTTGTCGAGAATAGCCTGCGGGCGCAGCAAGTCGAAGTTGAAATTCTGCTCGACGACGTGCACGGCCCCCGGGTTGCTCGTGTCTTCGAGGATCGCGGTGGTCGCGTCCATGTTCGCGCTGACGTCGCGCCACGCGAGCGGGTTTTCACCCGCCTTCAGAGAGACGTGACGGCGGTCGTGCACGAGCGCGATCGAACCGTTATAGATCGTGAGGTTCACGCTCTGCTGATCGGCGAGCGTCGACGTCGCTTCGGTTGGGTCCGCTCCGCTCGAGACCGGCAAGGACAGCGCTCCCGCAAGCGCTGCGATCGCCGCGATCGCAAACCGGCATTGGCTGCTTAGATGCATAGCTTCACGTATGCGCTGTAGGTGAACTTGGTGTTGGAGTCGGCCGGCACATGCACCATCCAGGACGCGGTCGCACTCGACGTCTTGACGTGGCGCAGGCTCTCGGCTTCGATCGACCAGTCGCCCGGGATCGGCTCGACGACGAGCACGTCCGCGGGCTCTGTCTTCGCGTTCTTCACGACGATGACGTAGCTGCTTTCGTACGCGCACCCGACGAGCGCGTGGAACGCCGTCTGCTTTTTGTTCGCGGTCACGTCGAACGAGTCGCCCAGGTGCAAGCGGACGTCTTCGTTGCGCGGCGTGTGGTCGATGCTGTCCGATCCGAGAAACTGCGACGTTCCGCCGTTATCGTTCTTGTAGAGTCGCACGATGCCGCCGGGCAGCGGAATGCCGAGGTCGCCGCCTTTGTTCGTGAACGTGACGTAGACGCCGACCTTCAGGTTTGCACCCAAATCGGAATCGGCATTCGAGTAGTAACTCTGCGATCCGCGCAGTTCGAGGGTCTTCCGAATCGGCACGTTACGGGCGGCCAAGAGCGCGACTTGCTTCGTCTGGTTGTTCGCGATCGTCGTCGTGCGTTGCAGCGTGTACAGATGGTACTCGAAGTAGTTCTGCTGCTGAAACTGCGGCGGAGCGGGCGGCGGAGCGGCCTCCGTTTCGTCGGCCGTTTGCGGTTGCGGCGACATTGCGAAATTCACGTTGCCCGCAACGAGCTGCAGGTGCGCGTTCTGATAGGTCGTTCCGCTCGTGTTGGAAAGCGTGACGAGGCCGCTCAGATCCATGTGCTTCTCGTCCGGCGCAACCACGCCGACGTAGTCCGCGTGCCAACCGATTCCGGCCGTCAGATACGCAAGGTCGAGCATTTGGTCGCCCGATTTCTCACCGCGAACGTCGAGCACGAGCGTCGGCCGGTCGCGCAGATCGCCCGGAATCGCGGGGAAGACGATACGCCCGTCGAGGTCGGTCTCGACGCGGTCGCGATACTGCAGCACGACGCCTTCGTTATCGGAAAGCAGGGTCGCGGTCTCGCGTTCCGGGTGTCCGTTGGACGCTTTGTCGTGGACGACCGTCACCTCCCGGCCGACGTACTTGTCGAGCACCGCGGACGGCTTGAGCAGATCGTAGTTGAAGTTCTGCTCGACGACAGAGACGCCACCCGGCAACGACAGATCCTCGAGGATGGCCGAGGTCGCATCGATCTGTCCGCTGACGTCGCGCCATGCGATGCGGTTGTCACCTTCTCGTATGTCGATCCGGCGCCGGTCGTGCACCAACGCCTGGCCGCCGTTGTAGATCGTTACGTTGACGCGTTGCTGATCGGCCAGCGTCGACGTCCGCTCGGCTGGGTCGGCGGCCGCACGCAAAGGCGCGAGCGTTGCGCAAACACCCAGCAACGCCACGTTTAAAAGCATGCGCCGGGCGCTCATGAAGCTGCCCTTCGAATCACTCAAAAGCGAAACCTCGTAGCACTCCAACGCTCGCAACCGGGGAAATGTTACGGCCCGCACCAGACGGTGCGGGCCGTTTCGAGATCGGGGTTGGGCGAGACTAGCGCTTGCGGGTCGAGATCGCCGAGCGGCGCACGGGCGAGCGTTTCCCGGCCGCAGCCGGACGCTTCGTCGAGCGGCGCATTGGAACGACGACGCCGTTCTTCTTGCGCGGCTCCTCTTCGCCGAGCATGACCGGCGTGACGATGCGCTTGCCGAAGGCCTGCTCGAAGACTTCCGAAATTTCCTCGACGCCCACGAAGCTCATCGTGTCGCGAACTTCCTTGGGTACGTCGTCGAGATCGATCTCGTTGCGCTTGGGCAACACGATCTTCGTGATCCCGGCGCGCTTCGCGCCGAGTACCTTTTCTTTGAGCCCGCCGATCGGCAGCACTTGACCCGTCAAGGTGATCTCGCCCGTCATTGCCAGGTTCGAATCGACTTTGGTACCGGTCAAGAGCGACGCGATCGAGGTCGCGAGCGCGATACCAGCGGAGGGTCCGTCTTTGGGGACGGCGCCGGCCGGGACGTGGATGTGCAGATCGTGCTTTCCGAAATAGTCGTCGGGTAGGCCGAGTTCCGCGCTGCGCGAGCGCAAGAACGAGACTGCGGCCTGCGCCGACTCCTTCATCACATCGCCGAGCTGGCCCGTGAGCACGAGTTTTCCGGTCCCGGGCATCACCGTCGTTTCGACGAAGATGATGTCGCCGCCAACCGGCGTCCAGACGAGGCCCGTCGTCACGCCGATGGTGGCCGTGCGCTTCTTGACCTCGTTGTAGAAGCGCGGCTTGGAAAGGTAGTCGGAGAGTGACTCCGGCTTCACGCGTGCCTTGTAGCGCGGCGCCTCGGCGATTCGGCGTGCGACTTTGCGGAAAACCGTGCCGATCTCGCGCTCGAGGTTACGGACGCCCGCCTCGCGCGTGTAGTCGTTGATGATCGCCTTGATCGCCGGATCGCCGATTTGGACTTGCGAATCGCGCAGACCATTTGCTTCGCGCTGCTTCTTGACGAGATAGCGCTTGGCTATCTGGAGCTTCTCAAACTCCGTGTAGCCGGCGAGCTGGATGATCTCCATACGGTCGCGCAGCGGCGGACTGATCGTCGAGAGGTCGTTCGCGGTGCAGACGAAGAGCACCGACGACAAGTCGAACGGCAGGTCGAGGTAGTGATCGCGGAACGTGTTGTTCTGTGCCGGATCGAGCACTTCGAGCAGCGCCGACTGCGGATCGCCGCGATAGTCGGAACCGACTTTGTCTATTTCATCGATCATCATGACTGGGTTGCGCGTTCCTGCGTCGCGCAGGGCGCGGATGATCGTCCCGGGCATCGCACCGATGTAGGTGCGGCGATGACCGCGGATTTCGGCTTCGTCGCGGACGCCGCCGACCGACAAGCGCACGAACTTACGGCCCATTGCGCGCGCGATCGACTGACCGAGTGAGGTCTTGCCCACGCCGGGCGGCCCGACGAAGCAGAGGATCGGACCGCTCAATTTCTTCTTGAGCTTGCCGACGGCCAGATACTCGACGATGCGGTCTTTGACTTTTTCGAGATCGTAGTGATCCTCATCGAGGATCTCACGCGCCTTCGCGATATCGATGGCGTCGGTCGTCGCCTTGTCCCACGGCAGCTGCACGATCCAATCGAGGTACGTGCGGATCACCGAGTACTCGGGCGACGCTTGCGGCACTTTCGAGAGCCGGTCGAGCTCGCGGTCGGCCGCCTTTTTCGCATCCTCGGGAAGGTTTGCTTCGTCGATCTTTTTGCGCAAGTCGTTGGTTTCGGCTTGCTGCGGATCGCTTTCGCCGAGCTCTTCCTGAATCGCGCGAAGCTGCTGACGCAAGTAGAACTCGCGCTGGTTCTTCTCCATCTCGCGCTGGATGTCGGACTGAATCTTGTGGCC